>Ga0194055_10003698_pt1 | contig 11705 bp, 10 predicted proteins | sample SepL449m_MetaG_FD_155482 | JGI IMG/M metagenome (GOLD analysis project Ga0194055, IMG submission 155482) | Anoxic zone freshwater microbial communities from boreal shield lake in IISD Experimental Lakes Area, Ontario, Canada - Sep2016-L442-9m | ecosystem: Environmental > Aquatic > Freshwater >... | reverse complement strand
GGGCAGTTTCGGCCGTATCAGACAAGCCACCGAGACCCATCATAGTGTGGCCGAGATCTCGACAGGTTTCTTCGCTTAAGCCATCTATAAAGCTAGTGGGGTTATTCCAGAGATTAGTAATAGCAGTGTCAGTCGTGTAGGTTGCACTTGGGGATTTTGGTATTGCTCCATCGCTTTTTAGATATACCAATGAAGGAGCTATTTTACGCCAATAGTTAAGGCCTTGATTGTATATTGTGGTGTCATTTGAGAATATACCAATATTTGTCATAGCCTCAGCAAAGGTAGTTTCCCAGTTGCCGCCTGCAGTCCAGCCATTCTTGATTAGAGGATAATGAACTGTCTTGAGATTATTTTCCATCTTGGCGATATCAGCCTCTGACCAGCCTCCTGTTGTTGGAGACTTATAGGTATAGCGCATAATCTCGGCTGCTCTAGTTAGGTTTTGTGCAGACCAGCCACCCTGAAGCATACCATTTGCGTATATTCGCGTGCCAGTCGTGCCGCCATATGTAGCAACTCCATTCACATCCCTTGGCTGATCAAACTTAATCTCAGTAAGCGTAGAAGCCCAAGCATTCATAATTTCAATAGACTTATTCGCATAAGCAGCGTCGCCTGTATAATACCAGAGTAGCGCTTGGTTGTAGGCGGCTGCTGCATCTTGGTTCTGTTCAGTACAGCCACTCTGGGGATAAGTAGTAGTGTAGGTTCCCTGTGAGCACTGTACGATGGCCACTGGCTTGGCGACATAGCTCTTGCTACCTAAGTAGCTCGACTTAGCTTTATTGAAAGCAGATATCCAGGGTTCTTGCCCGGCCGCGATCTTTGCCTTCACAAAATCTAACTGTGTTTTATCTACCAATATTCCTGGGTGCACAAAGCCTGGAGTTTCTACCACAGCGGCGCAGTCTAGGCTTACGGCCTTTAGATTTGATGCCAGTGAGTCATCAAATATTTTCGCACAATCTGCCTGGAGCTGGGCATCTTCAGCCTGAAATGAACTGGAGATAGTGGAGGCCCTCGATAGTCTTATAACAACTATGCCAACAACTACAATAATTACTACCAGCACAAGTGCCATCCACCACTCAAACTTAAATTTATTATTCAGTGCGTTGGTTTTTGCTATTTTTTGGTTGTGGTCTGGCTGTTCTTTGTCTATCATAGTCAGCAATAATACCCATTAGTTGTTAAGTTTAAACCTATTAAGCTTAAATAGCTAACAGCTAGCTAAATAAACTGCTTGAGTCCTTCTGCAACCTGGCTAGGCGTAAGGTCTGTTTTAACAAAATAGTCGCGAGCCCCTAATTCTTTGGCTTCAGCGACTATTTGAGAATCCATAACATTAGTGAGGACAATGACTGGTAAATCTGGGGTTATATTCTGCTTTCTAAGATGTTTTAAAACCTCAATGCCAGAAACATTTGGCATCATCAAGTCTAACAATACTACATCTGGCAGATCACCAGAAAGCTTTTCGAGCGCCTCTTTACCATCTGTAGCCTCTATGACAGCAAGGCCAGACTTGGCAAGTTTGAACTTATACATATCACGTATAAAGTCTTCGTCTTCAACAAGAAGTACTACTTTGCTCATACTTAAAGATTATAGACCCAATGTTTTGCAAGTGCAAGTCTGCCTAGCTTATTACTTTAGAAGATTGTAGACTTTTTGAGACCCGTCTGCACTATTGTCGAGCTTTACATGAAGATTTGGAACATACTGAAAAGATTCATTTTTGACAAAATAATGTTTAAGTAGCTTTTCTAGGCCTGAAATGCGACGGCTAAATTCCTGAGGGTCTAGATTGATTAGGCCTAGCCAGACTGTAGCATGCTTACCACTAGAGCTAACATCTACTGCAGTGACAGTTATGATGCCATCATTAGATATTTCTTTTTGAGCAAAAAACTTTGCACAATCAGCATAAATGATTGATGATATCTTTTGATTCTTAACATTGCTGTCGCCGCCTGTCACCACAGCTAAAGCTTGCGAGCCTTCGACTCGGTACTATAAAAAGATAGCTCGTCACCAAGAGTAATTGGGGTTTTTGTTTCTACACTTAATCCACATTCTTCGCCTTCTACCACTTCCTTGGCTGATTCTTTATTTTTCTGCAGACTGTCTAGCTTACCTAGCCCAATTTCTTTTTTGGCTGATATTATTTTTATATCTAGACTCGGTATTATTTTACCGCTCAGCACCTTACCGCCACAGACTACCATATTTTTGGTGGTCTTAAATACTCCAAGTATTTTTAGCCTGGCATGTTCTGTTTCTATTATTTCTGGTGGCAAAAGGGTACTTAGCCAATCACGAACGTCATCTAAGAGCTCATAGATAATTTTGTAGAGCTTGAATTCTACATCACTTCTCTTGGCTAGTTGATTGACCGGGCCTGAGATACCAACATTAAAGCCAAGTATTATAGCGTTACCAGCATTAGCAGAATTAATGTCTGTTTCAGAAATATCACCCACGCCAGATCCAATTATTTTAACTCTAACTTCGTCATTGCCTACTGCCTCAAGTGAGGTAGTAAGTGACTCTAGTGAACCTTGGGCATCGGCTTTCACAACAACTGCTAGTTCTTTAATTTTGCCGTCTATCACTGCTCTTGCAATATCTTGCGAGTTCATACTTTTGGCGGCTGTAAGGCTTTTGAAGCTAGCTTTTCTAGATTGTGAGCTCATCCAGTCTTTAGCGATTTTTTCTGTTTCGACTTCTTCAAACCAATCACCAAAAGCTGGCAGATCTTTTAGGCCACTGACTACAACTGGCATAGCAGGGCTGGCCTTTTTAATGGGCTGGCCCAAGAAATTTTCAAGGCTTCTTATTTTACCATAGCTTTTTCCTACTACCATCCAGTCTCCAACTCGCAGCTCGCCGTTTTGAATCAAGAGTGTTACAACAGGACCGCGACCTGTGTCAATGTGAGACTCTATTACCACGCCGTTGCCAAGGCCTGCAAAAACTGCTTGTGGCTCAGCGATATCAGAAACTAGCATCACAACCTCAATAAGTTTCTCAAGGCCGTCGCCAGTCTTAGCTGATACTTCTACGCAGGGCACGTCGCCGCCCCAGTCGTCTGCTACAATTCCTATTTCTGAAAGTTCTTGTTTGACTCTATTACTATCTGCACCTGGCTTATCTATTTTATTTATAGCTATCACCAGCCCTACTCCAGCCTGCTTAGCGTGCTCTATCGCCTCTTTGGTCTGAGGCTTTACTCCATCATCTGCAGCTACAACAATTATTGCAATGTCACAAGTCTTGGCGCCATGGGCACGCAAAGCTGCAAAAGCCTCGTGGCCTGGTGTGTCCAGAAAAGTCACAACTCTGTCATTTTTTGTGATTTGATAGGCGCCAATATGCTGGGTGATTCCACCCGCCTCACCGCCTACTACGTCGGTTTTTCTTAGTGCGTCTAATAGAGAAGTCTTGCCGTGATCTACGTGTCCCATTACAGCAATAATTGGCGGCCTAGACTGCTTGCTAGATTCAGCATCAGAATTTTTTTGACTTGGGCGATCTTCTGGCTGTTCGGCCTCTGGTGTTGCTGTAAAACCAAACTCTGCAGCGATTATCTCTGCAGTGTCAAAATCTATTTGCTCATTTACAGTAGCCATGACTCCATTTTTCATTAGCTCGCCTACTACTTGGGCGGCGCCTAAGCCGAGTCTTTGCGCCAAATCGCTTACCGTTACTACTGGAGGTAAGGAAATATTTTTTTCGGTATCACTCATTTGGCAGATTCCTTTCTTTTAGTTTTCAGCTTGATCTTACTAAATCTAGCTAGGCACTCCTCGCTACAAATATAGCTTCCTCTGCCTGTCTGCTTAATTGTACCATCAAATTTGATTCCCTGAGTTGTGCCAACGAAACGCCTAAGCTTGGGTGGCGCCATCTTACTGCGACAGCCTACACACATTCTTAAAGTTTGGTGTTTAGCTTTTGAATCAATAACAAACTACTCTTTAGCTTTTTTTGCTGGTTTTTTGGCTGGCTCGTCACTAGCGACCTTTTCTGTCATGCTGTCTTTTGCAGTGTCGTCTTTTAGGCTAAGTGATAGCTTGTGCTGATCTTTGTCTATGCCAATAATTTTAAATTGTTTTTTCTCACCAATTTTTACTAGAGTGTTTGGGTCACTAACATGAGCTTGGCTTAGCTCTGAGATATGAACTAGGGCTTCAATAACATTACTTACCTGAACAAATGCACCAAATGGAGTTATGCGAGTAATAGTACCTTCTACCATATCGCCCTGCTGATACTTAGCAATCTCTTGTGCCCATGGATCTTCTGAGAGCTGCTTGACTGAGAGTGAAAGCTTGTCTTGGTCGATTGCGATAATAAGTGCTTCTAGCTCTTGGCCAACTTTGACATATTTGCTAGGGTTGTCTACTCTGTCCCAGGCAATTTCAGAAATATGCACTAGGCCTTCTACGCCATCTACGTTTACGAAAACTCCAAAATCAACCACGCCGGTGACTATGCCTTTTACTTTTTCACCGACAGTTAGTCCAGAAATCTTACCTTCAGTAAACTCTCTCTGGGCTTCTTTTTCTGAAACTATCAGCTTGTTCTGTGAGCGGTCTAGATCGAGAATTCTAACCATTAAAGTGCGGCCGGTGAGTTGATTTAGACGATGCAAAATCTCGTCTTTGTCGGCACCGCTAACTCTGGGGTAGTTCTCGCTAGAAAGCTGGCTAACTGGTAGAAAGCCGCGAACGCCCTCTACTTCTATAAGTAAGCCGCCCTTATTGGCGTCAAATGGCACGATACCAAAAGTCTCCTTATTTTTGAAGTGCTCTTCTAAGACTTCCCAGCCTTTTTCGCGTGATACTCTACGCATACTTAGTATTGTGTGGCCCTCTGGGGACTCAACTTCAATAACAGAAGCACTCATGGTATCTCCTACCTGGGCGCTGGTGTTACCGCCACCTTCTAGGTCACGGCCTACTACTAGGCCCGTGCCTTGCATACCAAGATCAAGCCATATCTCATGCTTGTCTAGACTTATAATAGTACCCTCAATAACGTCATTTTTTTGTAACGGCATAATATCGGCAGAAGCCAATAATTCAGCCATATCTGGTTGATTAGAACTCATATTTAATTTTACTCCTTAGATGTGTATAGATTTACTGGCTTATTGGGCTAGCATTGATGTTGAATAGTCTTGATTTACAATAATTTGCAAAACAAAATAACTAACATATACTATATCTGAAAAAATACGATTTGTAAATGTATTTTGGGTATATATTCTAGATAGTTCTAGATTTGGACAAAGCTAGTTGGCTAGACCTTTTGGCTCTAGAAAAATAAATATACCCTAGCACAGAAATTATAGTCATCGGTAAAACTGCATCACTGGCCCCAGTGGCAGGGATTTTTGCAGCATTTGGCTGACTAGAGGGCGCCACAGCCGCGGCAGCTGGAGTAGTAGCCGGAGGAAGACTTGCGGGCTTATTATCGCTATTTGGCAGCTTTGCAGATGAGTCATTTGAAGGTGGCACTACTACTGCATTATTGCTATTTGATGCAGTTTTTTGCTTAGACCGCTGTATGTTGCCATATACAAAAGTCGATAAAATAACTAGCACGGCCGCAAATAATATTATTATAGTCTTAAGAATTCTGTCGTTTCGCATTGATCCCCCTTGATTAAGTTTGTATCTAGTATACTTTAGCTGCTATTTAAAGCCAATATTTTTAGACTCATTCTAATAACCAGAAAAATTTAAATACAAGAACTCACTAGCTTCGCCTGCACTAGCGGTGACCCTGTATCTAGCCTATAATTAAGCTTATGATTATAGCAGTAGATATTGGCGGTACCAAAACCCGAATTAGTTATTCCAGAATAGGCAACAACTTAGATGATAGCCTTGAGTTTATAACACCTAAAAATCAGCGGGTAGTTATAAAAACTATCCAAGAAAAAATAAAGCTGCTAATTGGCACAAGCGAGGTAGACGCTATTGGCATTTCTAGCCCAGGCCCAATCGATAAAAAAAGAGGCATGATACTTTCTCCTCGCAACCTCAGCTGGAATAATCTCAAGATAGTTAAGCCACTAAAAGACCATTTTGATTGTCCAGTAATACTGGAGCATGATGCTACCGCTGGCGGAATTGCCGAAGCCCGTGCTGGCTCTGCCAAGAAATACCGAGTAGTTCTCTACATTAGTCTTTCTACCGGAATAGGTAGCAGTATTATTTTTGATGGCTCGCCGTTACCCACTGCTTACAATCAAGAAGGTGGTCGACAAATAATTGGTAGTGACCCGGCTCTTGATAGATTTGGTCTAGCGATTGGCGGCAAAGCAATTCAACAGCGCTTTGGCAAAATCGCTCAAGATATTCACGACCCAGATATTTGGCAGATTATCGCCCAAGAATTTGCTTTAGGAATTTTCAATATGATAACAATAATTAATCCAGACTGCGTAGTATTAGGCGGCGGCGTATCTGTGCATTACAGGCGTTTTATAAGACCGCTCAAAAAACAACTCCTATCCCTTGGGCCAATCTACCCTCTGCCAGATATAGTTAAGGCTAGATACGCCAAAACAGCCCCTTCATTGGGTGTGATGTTTTTGGCTATTGAAGAACTAAAATAGCTAATTTATAAAAAAATCGACCTCAATGTCTAACGCAAGCTTACAAATGTTGTTATAATTAAGTCATATTTCATGGGGGTGATTTTTGGAACTGATCTCAGCTTTTAAGCAGTATAGATTCTTGCCAGCTGGCTATTTTAGCTATGATGCGGCAGATGATATTATTAATTATGATCCAATAAGGCTCAAGCACCCCACTGGAAAAGTATCTCTTTTGCACGAAATAAGCCACTGTGAGCTTGGTCATTTTTATTACCGCTACGATATGGAGTTGCTAATGATGGAAATTGCCGCTTGGCACCACACCAAAAAACTCGCCAACGAGCACTGTATAGAGCTAGATGCCGCCTACGTTCAAGAGTGCATAGACAGCTATGACGACTGGGTAAGTAAGCGAGGCTGCTGTCCTGAGTGTGATAACTTCTGTCTAGAGTCGCTTGAGAACCAGTTTAGCTGCTTTGTTTGCGGTACCCGCTGGTGTGTTAGCAGTCAGCCCCAAAAACGCATACAGCGCCGTAAGATAGCTTATATCTAAAACCCCCTCGAATTAACTAGGGGGTTTTAGATTAAGCCTATAAAAGCTTGTGAAACTAATTACTTAGTTTTGTTCTTACGACTAGCTTTGCCACCTTTGGCGCCAGCTATACGAGCAAGCTCTGGGTTTGCTGCAAAACCACCACCTCGGCTGATTTTACCGCCCATAGAACCAATTCGTTCGTAAAAGTTCTTACCGTAACGTTTTTTGTTTGTTGAAGCAGCCTTTACGCCACCTTTTTCTGTTCCTGACATAGTTTGTCATTCTCCTTTTTGTAAAAGAAGCTATGAACAAACTTTCCTATCTGAGAGTCGCCTCTCAAAAGCACCCTCCAAAAGCTGTTACATAAAGCCTTTTGGGTTATTAATGCTATAACGTAAGTATTTTAGCAGGTTATGCTTAAACTGTCAACACTTTTTTTCTATGCTTATGCTAATAATGAAACACTCAAGCCTAGTTAGGCAAGACTACCGCCCAGGGCAAGCCGATGTAGTAAAGAATTCTTGAGAAGAGCGAGCTGTTCTTTATCTCAACAGAGTAGTTGTTATCTGACTGAGTATTGTCTTTTTTAGTTATAACAAGCTGCATTTTGTGCTTGCCGTTTGAATATGCCAAACTATCTAGGGAAAATTCGAAAGGAGGTTTTTTTACTATTTTTACTATTTTATTGTCGATGAGAAGATTTAGTGACTTTATGTCATTTTTGTTACTCGGATCATATACAAATTTCGTGTAGCCACTTACCTGCCCTAGGTCCTTAGACTCAGCACTAGTTGAACCATTATTAGTTTTAGTTGCTGAGCCAGAGCCTGCAGTACTGGCTGATGCCGCAGGGTCAGTCGAAGTAGTGGCTGGTGTAGCAGGTGTAGCTGGGTTGGCTGTGGTGGCGGGTGCAGTAGATTGGCCTGCTCCAGGATTATTCTTAATATATATTTTTTCTAAATCAGCCAAAATTAGGGCATTTAGCCTGTCGTATTCGTTGGGATCTTGACTTGCCTTGAGGCTTTCGGCGGCGTTAAAACTCCTTTCATAACTGTATGGAGGATACTTAATATTTACTCCCGTTATACTAGTTTCTATTATTATGCCACTTTGGATTTTCGCAATCTCTTCTGGCGGAATAACAGAGGCTTTAGAAAACCTTAGTACAAGAATACCTACTGCGGCCACACTTGCGATAATAACTACCGCCATCCACCAGCGGAACTTAAAACCCTTACTCAAACCTTTTGAGCCAATTAATTTGTGTTTTTTGATTGGAGCTATATTTCCCATGTAATACGATTATAACATAAGGGTAACATTTGAATTTGAATAATCAGAAAAATACTACTTATATGATACAAAATACCCAAGTGCACTTAACGAGTGCCGAATAAATCGCAGGAAGAGACCTGTTGCCATTTATTCCTACGGCCTGCACTGAATAAATATATGGCTTACTGGCCTCAATAGTTTTGTCTGTGTAGCTTAGTGTGGTGGTTCTTCCAATCTCAACTCCGTTTCTAGCCACGATATATTCTTTAACGCCACCTTTTACTAGGCTTGCGCGCCATTTAATAGACAGATTGTAGCGCCTCTCTGGCAGACTAAGGTCTAGTGAGCCGGTAGGACCCCCAGGTGTAGTAGGAATAATATTTGTTAACACCTCACTTGGTGCCGGTGCTGGAGTAGGCGCGGGTGGGTTACTTGGCGTAGTTGTCTGTGTACTAGTATTAGTGGCCGTACTTGGGGGAGCTATAATTTGGCCGGCCAAATTCTTATACTGGCTGGTTAAATACTTACAGAAGTAGGTGCTTTGTGTGCCATCTATGCAATTGTTCGTGGGTGGTGCTACTACATACATATTGGTCGCTGTCATCAGGCCATTGAGCAAGTTATTGTCTACTTCAGTATTTATTCCTAGCGCACTCCACAGTTCCTTGGCCCTAGGATTGTGCGCACCAGCTACTTGAATATTTGATGATGTACCGGTGTCTACAACAATAGCACCATAATCTCTTAGTGCTTTAGCAAATACCCTAGCTGTCTGGGCTTTTTGAGTATTTGCCTTGAGATCGGCTCTAGAGCTTATCCAGCTTTCAATATCGGTATCAGTAGCATCAAGCGCAAAACGCATGCCTTCTGGTACAGTCATATTGAGCTGTAATGTAGAATTAGGCGCTCCACGGTCTGAGGCCTTAAGCGCTGCGCCCCACTCAAATTTACTTGCCGGCGCGAGTGCAGTTCCGCAAGTATTGCCCTCAGCTGGAGTACCAAGTTGGGCCTTACTACATTCTGGGCCAAACGAAGTATTGTTTATGACAAGATTGAGAGCATGACGTATCTCGCCGGCCAAAACTTCTTCTGGCGTTGTAAGTGTTGCATGCATTGGAATGCCAGCTCCTCTACTTGGCGGTGAGCTCCCCTGATAGGTTCTATAGTCAACAATATTGCCCGAGCTGTCTCTTACAACATTCACTGAGTAGGCGCATAGTCTACCACTAAAGAAAATACCACACTGGGTGATGGCTGGCAGGCCTTTTTTAAAGCCAGAAATCTCATACATTTTGCCGGTCACATCATCTAATATTACTGCCTCATTGTCTCCACCTTCTGCAACCTCCCACGAATCGTTCCACGGAATTGTGGCTTTGGGGGTATAAGAAAGATTTTTATAATCAGCGCCATCAAGATTACTCAAATACACCGAATCTTGAATCTGAATTGTCCTGTTTGCGTCTTTAGAGCTGTAGACTGTTCTAGAAAAGCTGGTCTTGATATCACCAAGCCCAAAGCCAATAGATGTCTTGCCTCTTTTTGACAAATCTTGAGCCGTAGTACCGTTGCCATTACTATACATGTACAAACGAGAGGCGTACTCTTGTGACTGGGCGTATCTGGGTAAGCCACAAACTGGTACATTCCAGGGAGCGCCACCAAAAGGCACTTTGTAGCCATAATTACTTATTTTGGCACCACAAGCTTCAGTGCTGGTTGAAGCTCTAGAAATAAGAATAAATGCTACCCCAAATACAGAGACAGCTGCCACAAAGGCAACAAAAGCCCACCAGCTAAACTCAGGTTTTTTATTTATTACCTTTATACCCTTTGAAGTATGTAAATGTGTTGGCGGTAGGTTTCCCATATGTACCTATGATAGCACAACTACTATTACTTTTTTTTCTTCGCACCAAAGCTCTTAATAAATATGACTACTATGAGCATTAAAGCACTCAGCCAGGCTACCCACTCACCGACAATTGTGTATATCGTACGAGGCTGGCCCAGGCTAGCTTGGGCGGTTTGAAGCTTGAAGCCTAGATCATCTGTCTTAGAAACAAACTCCCCGTCACTACTAAGCGAGTAGCTATAGGCCCCTGCCGCAGACTGCACATAAGGCCTGGCATTGCTTAAGGCAATAAAGCGAGCAAACTGTTGGCTTTGCTGATGATAGAATGGAGCATTTGTAAAAATCCCCAGATTTGCACTATTGGTCAATACTTCTGCGCCATTACGGGCCAAGCTTCTATACAGCTCAGGCGCAATTGCTCCAGAGCAAGCTAGTGAGCCAAGTTTGATATTGTTTTCACCGCTAAAAACAGCGCCGCTTGACTGACCCTGGGCTATTTGTCTCATTTGCTGGTGAGCGTATAGAAGCTGTTCTTGGGACAGTAGCTTAAAAATTCCAATAAACACATACGGCATATACTCTCCTAGTGGAATCAAAAAAGTTTTGTCATTAAAAGCCTTTAGGGCACCCGTAACCGAATACAGTACCACGCGGTTTGTTTTTTTGCCTGTGCTAGTGTTTTCGGTACTGGTGATTATAGAGCCATTGGGTTTGCTTATTTCTTGAGCGGTAGTCTGAGCTAGCTTAAACTGTTCAGTGTTTGTTTGTTCGGTATCAATAAAAAACTGAGAATATTCTGGTAGCACCAGTACATCGGTTTTTTCTTTTAACTCAGCTGCTAGCTTACCCACTAGCTCATAATAGGTCATGTCGCCCTGAAAAGTCTGGTATACCAGCGACTGCTGAAGATACCCGGTGACTATTTTTCTAGAATTAACTGGCGGCTTCCAAACAAAATAACAAATTAGAGCTAGGGCAAATATGCCAAGCAAAATAGCTAAGGGTAGCTTCCAGCGTTTTTGAATGAGCCAAAATATACATATATTCACAACCACCATTACAAAACTCAAGCCAAACATACCAACAACCCTAGCTAGATAGCCTAGCGGTGTCACCGCACCAGCCACACCTAGTACTCCAAAATTCCAGTAGGTACCAATACTACCGCCTGGCCCCATAAAAAATATTGAAAACATTATGCTTCTCGTGGCTTCGGCGACACACCACATTGCAGGCAGTAGCAAAAAGATGCTCTTATGATTAAGCTTTGGTTTTATAGCCAAAAATAGACCGCCAAAAACAAGGTACTGTAAGCTCAGCGCAATAGCAAAAGCTATATAAACTGCCCACATTCCAAACACTGCCTGCCAGCCACTTATATAGGCCCATTTTTCTGGGTCTGTTTGCAAAGCCCAGCTTAGAAT
>Ga0194055_10003697_pt1 | contig 11705 bp, 10 predicted proteins | sample SepL449m_MetaG_FD_155482 | JGI IMG/M metagenome (GOLD analysis project Ga0194055, IMG submission 155482) | Anoxic zone freshwater microbial communities from boreal shield lake in IISD Experimental Lakes Area, Ontario, Canada - Sep2016-L442-9m | ecosystem: Environmental > Aquatic > Freshwater >... | reverse complement strand
TGAAATATGTCGCCAAAAATACAGGTGTTTAATTTTATTATAATTCTGCCATTTCAGAATTAAATTTAGATATCATCAATTATCTAAATTTAATAAATATATACAATTGATTCTAAATCACTCCTTTCTCCTTTCTCCTTTCTCCTTTCTCCTTTCTCCTTTCTCCTTTCTCCTTTCTCCTTACTCCTTTCTCCTTTTTATTTTTTATTTTTTATTTTTTTTTATATTTTGTGCGATCTCCTGTAAATATATATAAAATGGAAATTAAACCAGGTCGTTTAAAACAGAAACAATATTGCTGTTAGGAGATAGTTATATAATAAGGTATTTCTTTAAATAGTAATTTCGCAAACAAAATGTTTTGGGATTTTTACATATTAATTGTAAATGCTTAAAGATTGCTGCATAATATAGTATATAACACACACAGTTTATACAAAACATAACCATGAGCAATATATTTAAGAGTGAAAGACCCGAAAGAAATGAAAGACACTATCTTTCGCCATCAAATAACCAAAATAGTTTCAGATCAAATAATGAAAAGAAAATCCCGCAATTTGTATTAAATGAAAATACTCTTAATAGCGATTTTCCAGAATTATCAGTAAATGGAGCGAGCCGGAGCGATAGCGAAGGTGAGCGACTGGAATCCGTAACGTTAGTGAAGGATTCTGATCAAAAACAAAATAATGTTAAAGAAATTTTGAATTATAAAAACGCTGCAATGACAGAAATATTGGAAGAAGAAGTAAAAAATACGGATGAAGTGCTACCCCCTGGGTGGGTAAGTTATCGTAGAAATAAGGATGGAAAATTAATTATAACTGGAAATTATCAAGAGGAGAAGGTTCATGAAGAAACACCAGAAGAATTTAACGAACGTGCATATAACATTGTGCAGGCTTTGGCGGATATGTGGGAAAAACGAAGAACAGATTATAATGATTTGTATGGTGAAGGAGAATATGAAAGACAATATTATATGTCAAATTATGAATCTGTGCTAGACGAAGATTCAGATTAAACACGTTAAAAAATGCATTGAATTATATCCCTATTTAATAATATAATTTAATATGGAATTAAATACAGAAAAACAAGAAAAACAAGATTTAGATACAAAATGGATAGAAGAATTTGAATCTCTAGATGAAAACTACAAAGCGTTTTACACAGAAGATATTACATATATAAAATTTCATTATATTTATGTTAATAAAGAAAGCGATATTGATAAAATGAAAGAAGAAACTATTTTATTAAGAACCCCAAATTATATTTCAAGGGAAGAAATTATTGGAATACTTAAAAAACACAGTAAAAATGCAGAAAAAACATATATGGTTTTATCAATATTAAAATATAACATTGACCTTGAACCATACGATATAAATTTTTTCTTAAAAAACACAGAAACTGATAACCAAAACTTATTCTTAAAATCAGTCACCAATATTGATGCAATACCTCTGGAAAAATCCATTACCATGTTTCAAGACTTGAATGATATTATTATTGTATTTTATGAAAAAGGAACAAATGATAAAATTTTGACCACACGCAGAGCAAATCAAACAAAACGTATTTATCTTAAGCACATATGCAGTCACAAAAGAAAAACATATCGCAAAATGGCTTAAAGACGAATGGACATATTATGTAATAATGGCAGCACTCATAAACGCTCTTGACTCTTATACCCCAATGCAAATCGGTGAAAAGGGACACGCAGAATACGCGTGGTCTAATGATTTACAGGAGAAAATTCTTCAATTGAGCTTTCAATTCACTCGTTGTGATTCTACTACAATTGAATTGCACGCTCAAATGCTCAGACAAGTTCTGCGTAATTTGAAAGGTTCTGAAATGTCAAAAGAAAAATTTCTAGAGTTAATGACGGTAGCATATAAAATGATTGGACATACGCGTGATATTATTGATGGAAAGGGTGAGTATGCACTTGCCTACATGCAGATTTTTGTCTGGAACGAATTATATCCAGAACTAGCAAGATTCGCGCTTTCCAAGTTCGTTGCAGACGAAAAACATCCTTACGGCTCCTGGAAGGATATTAAATATTTTTGCAACTATTGCAGATCTAAAGGCGTGCCTATTTCAGACCCTCTAATGCAATACGCATTTGACCTCTTGTTGCAGCAGATTAGAGTGGATTCAACTGCAGATAAGAAAACCCTTGCCGCCAAGTGGGTCCCTCGTGCAAAGTCCAGGCGTTTCGGGTGGATTTTTAATGAGCTGTCGGTCATATATTTTAAGGAGTATATTGAGTCCGCAAAGTCTGTTGAACAGATTGACCGTGCTATTACAAAGTGCAAGATGTCTTTCCGTAAGTTGCTCGCCAATATGAATCGCAACCTTGACACCGTTCAAGTGCATCAGTGCGACGGAACATGGTCTAAAATTGATCACTCCAAGACTACGTCTATCACCATCTCCAAGCAAAAGAGGGCTTTCTTGAATGTGAAGAAGGATGGTTCGCAACGTTCAGAAAGTGCAGACCGAATCCAATGCGCAGATAACTTTTCAGCTCGCATTAAGAAGGCTGCAGCAGGTGAGATTGAGATTAAAGGCGCGCGAGTTGGATTGAACAGCTTCACTATTCAGGCGTATGATCTTATCAACAGGCATAACGAGAATCCTTCCGATGCAATTCAGCTTGAGATTGACCTTCTCAATTCCCAGTGGCGAGATAATTCGGTGCAAACTGGATCGCTTGGACCTATGGTTGCTATGTTGGATTTCTCCGGATCAATGCAAGGAGACCCGCAAGACGTTGCGATGGCTTTGGGATGCCGCATTGCCGAGAAGTCTATTCTTGGAAAGCGTGTTATGTCCTTTAGCACTAATCCAACTTGGCACAATTTGGACGGATGTGATAATTTTGTGGACATGATTCGTGTCCTACAAAAAGGTGAAGTCGGGCTCTCAACCAACTTCCACGCTGCTTTTGACCGCATTCTTGATGCCATCATTGAGAAGAAGCTGACTCCCGACCAAGTAGATGGTATGATTCTCGGTATTTTCTCTGATATGCAGATTGATAATCCTAGTGTTGAAGCTCCCGCCAATATGGAGTCGTTCTATGAGTCTATGGAAACAAAGTATGCCGAAGCGGGTGTGCGTCTTTGGAATAAGCCTTTCAAGCCTCCTCACATTCTTTTCTGGAACCTTCGCTCCACAACTGGCTTCCCGTGCATGTCCTCGCAGAATAATGTCAGTATGATGTCTGGTTTCAGCCCAGCTTTGCTGAACTTCTTCTGCGAAAAGGGTCTTGATGCTCTCAACTCTTGCACTCCTTGGTCTGTTCTTGCAGAGCAGATGAACAAGCCGAGATACCAGTGCTTGGAGGACAAGTTGATGGAGGTTCTTGCTTAAAAAAGTGTTTTAGAAAAATAAAAATAAAAAATAAAGAACTCGGATAAATTAGTAAAATTATTCATTTTAATAAAATGCATAATTTATATGGCAACAATTGCAATCGCAGTATTAACGCGCGGTTACGCGAATATAGCACAGTATAACACGCTTATAAGAAGAAATATGTCAATTGTAAAAAATTTGGGACCTCTTAAAGACACGGATATTTTGATTTTCCACGAAGGAAATATATTACCACAGCACCAAGAATATATTGCAAAATTTACTCCATCATTAAATCTGATTTTTACTTGTATTAAAGAACACGCTTTTAAGGAAGAGAAAAAAACAGTCCATGTTTTTGAACCAACTCGCGCATTTGGTTTAAATTATCGCCATATGTGTTCATTTTGGTTTGTAGATTTTTGGAATTATGTTACAGAATATGACATGATTTTAAGAATAGACGAAGATTGCACAATTGATTTTAGCATTCCAGAATTATTCTATACACTTCAAAATAAATCAGCCGTATATGGCATGTGGCAAAAAGATCAGGATTTTGTAACAGTCGGGATGAATCAATTTACGCATCTTTTTTTGAAAGAGAATATACCTGAGTTAAATAAACCTGCTATGCGACGTCCCCCATCAGGACCTTATACAAATGTAATAGGGTTAAACCTGAAGGAATTGAGAGAAAATGTGCTTGTTCAAAAATATATCAAGAAGGTGGAACTGTTAGATTGCATTTATACATTTAGATGGGGCGATTTACCATTATGGGGAGAAGCCTTATGTTATTTATGCAATCCAAATTCTTATGTAAAATCAGATAAAATCAAATACTTTCATGGAAGCCACAATACATATGTTGGTGGCACGCCAATTTCGCAGAGATTTAAGAGAATGACATTGTAATACCTTTAAGATAAATAATCCAATACATGAATTTGAACAAATGGTATATTATATAAAATACTACACCATTGACTGAAACCAGAACCCCAGTTGTAAGGAGAAAACCCAATAATTTGAAATGCATTTGACATCAAATAAAAATCCAAAAGGGTCCCCATAATTGCCTGATCACTCGGATCAACAGATTCTCCCAAATGCGTAATATGTGTCATTTGAATAATAAGCTGAGGAAATATATTTTTAAGCAAAATCTTTATTTGATTGTTATCACTTAAAACTAAATATTTTGTTCCAGACTTCATATTTGTGGATAATGTTGCCGCTATTTTTTTCAAAACATGTGGGTTCATCTGATTATTTTTGAGCATATACTTATCTCCGCTTCTAATGTGAATAACTGCATATTGTTTAGGTTTAAGTTGCAATTTATTAAGAGAATCCTTGATATGCTGCTGCATTGTTTCATTTGGCTGCAATTTACTACGTATAAAATACCTACTCATATCTTTAATATTATCAAACATCGGGAAACTATTGCAAAATGTAAAAAAATTGTCAGATGAGCTGCAGTCAAGCGAATTCATTTTTTCAATAAATCCAATAAAAAATCGGACAGAATCTTTCTTAAAAACTTTTGCATTCATAGGAATATAGTTTATATTTTCATATTTTGCAATTTTATTATATTTTGCATCATACTTAACCCAATTATCTTCATGAACCAGAAATTTTGACATGGGGTGATTTGTTAAATCCATATCAAATTGAAGACCAAGGAGAGAAGAAACCTGCAGCAAGCAAAAACATCCTCTTATATAATCACCTAATCCCTGAGCAACTCCATTTGTATAATTTAATTGATATACATTAACTAACCGTTTTAAATTTTTATTATTAAATGTTCTTGCAATTGATTCCATATTACAGCAACTATAAAATACATAACATATATTAAAAATAAAATTGAAGCGTATTATCTTGAATAAAAGAAAGCAATCTAACACATGACAACAAATACAATAACAATTGCATCCAGCAGATTTAATCAGCAAACGTGGGATGAAAATAGTTCATATCGTAAAGAAAAGCAGCTTGTGGGCTGTATTTATGGTTCGCCGTGCCAATTATCGTCTAAAATATTACCAAACTCCCTGGTATTCATTCTTGAAATGAATAATACGACAAATAAAATTGAAGGTATTGGTCTGATTTATAACAGCATTCAATACGATAAATATTACAGGGTGTATGATACGGGAAACTATAATCGGTATATTTATAAAGGAACTTATAGAATAGACCGCAATATCCTGATGCAATATAATTCAGAGATTGTAAAAGCCCTAGAACACATCCTTTTCAAAGAAAAGACACATATGAAACGAGGTTCAGGAATTACTACTGTTCCAGAAAAATTATTAAACCACAAAGTATGCAATGGGATGGATATAAAACCCCAATTGCGTGAGATATTCACGCGACATTTTCAACAAGATGAAAACAGCTGAAAAAAAGGAACTAAAAAAAAGGCACTACGACGGACAACAAAATGACAAATTTCAATATAAAAATAAAAATATAATGGTATTATATTAAATATGCCCCAAAACATTGATACAAATATTGATCATTATACTATTTCAGAATTATTAACTATTTTAAACTTAGATAATGAACCAACTCCAGATGAAATTATAGAAAAATCAAACTATTATATTGATAAATTTACCAATGAAAATAATGAAGAAATGATCAATTTTTTTACGAGTATGCAATCTACATTATTGCAATACATTGACGATGAAAATGATAATGAAAATGAGTCCCCAACAGGAAAACAAACAACAGATTGGTTTGAAAATCAAGCATTAAAACAGGCTAATTCTGTTCAAAGCAATAAAAATACAGATAGAAAACAAAAAATAGATGTTTATAACAATTCTCATGTTCCAATGAACCGTGATCAGTTGGGTGTAAATAATACATATACACTTCCTGTTGCACAAGATGTATTGAACCCCAGTTTAAAAAATATAACATCTAGAATTATTGTTTTGGACAGTCAATATCGTCAATCTACTAGTCCATCTGAAACATCCACTGATTACACTTTAGATTTATCAGAACCGCTTTTAAATGTTCTCTCATTGAGACTGTATTCATTTGCAATTCCATATACATGGTATGTGATTGACGAAGTGTATGGAAACACGTGTTTTTGGCTAACCTTTGTTGATATAAATGGTATTCCAGTTATAAGCGCAAAAATATCTGTAGAACCTGGGAATTATACAAATTCTACTTTTGTAACAACTTTATCTGCTAGTATTGTAGCTGCTGGAATAGATATCTCAGGAATTCAGCCAATACCAGCTTATCCTGTGCCCGCAAATCCTCTTTCCACAGTTTATATAAACTCAAGTAGCGGTAAAATGACGCTTAATTTATGGGGAGCAACCTATCAAGGCAAGACAATTGATGAGACAACTATTATAACCTTTTTTGATCCAAGTGCCGAATTAGTGTGCAATTATACTTGCACGCAATCATTGGCAGTAAATCAAACATTGGGATGGGTAATGGGTTACAGAGTTCCAGTAGTAAATGTTGTAAAAAATGGGAATACTGCAATTTCAATCCCAGATTTATATGGTCCAAAATATTTTATACTAGTAATTGATGATTTGAATCAGAATCATATAAATAGCGGGCTTATTGGCATTACTGAAATGTCAAAAACAGTAAAATTGCCAAGCTATTATTCTCCAGATTTACCATATACCTGCATTCCAGCAAACCCAATGGGAACTAATATTGCATATAATAGTGCTGCATTAGCAAATGATGCCGATGCGGGAACGTTAATAATGGATAAATTTAATGCAACATATGCACCCACTCCACAGGTTTTACCAAGTGCTCCCCGAATACTGACCCAGTCTCAAATTTATACTATTAATGAAATTATGAAAAATAATGAGAGAACATATAATTATAAATTAAAGGCGCCAGTTGTTTCAGACACATTTGCAATTCTTCCAATTAAATTGGGTAACATGAAAACCGGCGATGTAAATACAGAATTCGGTGGTTCAATGCAAGATAATAAACGCATTTATTTTGGGCCAGTAAATATAAGCCGTCTTAGGGTTAAATTGTTGGACGATAGAGGAAATATTGTCAATTTAAATGGATGTGATTGGTGCGTTACATTTATTAGTGAAAATTTATACCAATACTAATACCAGTTGCATCATAGTTTTATATTATATAATATTTATAATATTGATATAATATAATATAAAATGTTTGAAATGTCATATGCATTACAATATGTGATAAAAATGATAGATTATATAGGTTTTTTTGGTACATTCTTATTATTACTAATAACCATAGCATTGCTTAAAAATAAAACAACTTTATTAACACTTTATATTGTTGGATATATTTTGAATATTGGATTAAATGTAGTATTAAAAGGATTAATCCAAGAACCGCGCCCTTCAGAAGATTTAAGGATATTTAATGCTTACATAGCACAAGGAAGGCGATTCGGATTTGATAGATATGGTATGCCATCTGGACATGCACAAGGAGCATTTTATTCTGTAGGATTTATTTTGTTTGCATTGCAAGACCCGATTATTACCATTATTTATCTTATAATTGCATTGAATACTGGATATCAGCGTATAAAATATAAAAATCATACATTGATGCAAGTGATATGTGGAAGTATTATAGGTGCTGTTATGGGATACTGTTTTTATCTATTTTCATCAAAAAAGATAATGGGATCGCTTAAACATAAAAAGGATGATGATGCTCCCATATAATCAATATTTTGACATTTGTTCAAGAACTCTATAGGTAGATAACTCGGGTATTTTTGGATAAATGATGCGTCCGCCGCTATTTATTATTATTTTTGCATTAAATTTTGCTTCTTGGTTTAATGAATTCAATATTTGAATGCCGCTGTCACCGTCAAACCCATATATAACACAATTATCAGTTTGTGCCCATGCAAACTCGCCTTCATTATTATATTTTATTAATCTAAAAGTTATCATAGTGTTAGCGCAACTGCAAATTCCTCCAAATGAGTGCAACTGTGGATAAAACCCATCACCAAAATCCTTTTCATACGAATCATAATATAATTTTCGTTTTATTATGACAGGGTTTTCTACAATAATATTACTCATATATGCATATAAGAAATAATATTTAAATTAATACTTTCTTTTTTTCTTTTATATAATTGGAGCGAGCCGGAGCGATAGCGAAGGTGAGCGACTGGAATCCGTAACGTTAGTGAAGGATTCTTTCAAAACTAGATGAACTAATTTACAGTAATAGTGCTATTTCCACAATTTAAATAATGCCCCAAATAGATACTATGGTCATCCGTATTCGTTTTGACAATTGAATACTGATCTGCACACGTTGGGTCCTCGCCATTATCCGCGCTACATTCCTTCAATTTCCCCGATTTATCTTCAAAAATCTCCCTACATGAATGAAGGTAACCAATTTCCCGAGGAGGAACGTGAGGAACCATGTCTTTATCGTGCGTAAAGCGATACAACTCTTCTGATATTAAATTTACGAAATATGCATAATTTTTATCTCCGATGCGAGGTTGCCCAAAATTATATACCTTGTGTTTAATATTTATTGCGGCAAGTTCCATGCCAATCATTTGCCCTACTGCAGCAGCAAGTGAATGCCCCGTAACAATCACATTTGAATATCCATATTTTTCTTTCAACTCTTTGACAGATTTAATTACATCGTCTTTCAGGTTTTTTGTTGCCTTGTAAAACCCATGATGCACATCACAACCGCATTCTGGAAATGTTAGATACTCGTCTTTTATTATCTCAAAATCCGCCATCCAATTCAAATTTGAAGATGAACCGCGAAATACTACATAAATAGAACTGTCAGATTTTAATACACCTGTATAACCCTGTAAATCTGTTTTTGGGTCATATAACACATCACCAACAATAAAATCAGTCGCCGGACCTGCTAGTTTCATCGTCTTGTAATTTTCCTTTCCACAATATGCGGCTCCACTTAACCATACAGATGAATATGCAATATCTACATTATAACCTTGGACTATAGAAAACAAAAATAATACTATATGAAAAACGTAATTCATATAATATTATTATATATAATAATATTTATACTTTTTATACTTTTTATACAACTATGGGCACACGTTTTTTTAACATTATCATATCCGGCTTACCAGTAGGATCCTTATCAAAATCTTCTTTCTGTATTTCCCATTTTTCACGCGAACCTGGTTTAGTAAAATATTGTCTTAGTGAATCAAATAAAATTTCGGATGAGCGTGATTTATTTTCAAGGTCAATATTATATTCGTCTTGGTCTGATGTAAATATTTTTAATGTGAGTAATCCATTGAGCAACAATAATTCATATATAATATCAAAAACATTACTAGGAGGGTCTATCATAGTTTTAAACGGACACGTGTTCATAATAACAAGTGAAAATGCATCACTATTCTTAGCAACAAAATTGCGCGTTTCCGCATTATTTCCAAAATTAAAATTATAATCCTGTTGGTCGGGTGCTGCATCTGGAAATGTGTTATCAGTTAAATATTCTGTTGTAAAATCAGGTCCAATTATTTTGTTAATATATGCGGTTATTTTTGGAATAACAGTATTGGAAACATCCCCGCCAATAACTGTATCATCTCCTAATTTCCTTTGACATAGAATAAGGACTCTTTTTTTACCAGCAACCGATTTTTTTATCTTTTTAGACTTTGATTTGCTACTTTTTAATGTATTTTTTTTAGAACTTTTCTTTATGGCAGCTGGTGCAATACTGTTCATAAATTCATTTATTTTAGTAAAATCAACATTATCATTTTGCTCAATGTTAAATATTGATGGGGGTAATAATGACACGGGTGTTGTAGGTTTATTAATTATATCAGTAAAATCCGAAACTATTTTGCATATTTCAGCATCCTTATTTAGTCTCGCTTTTTCTGAATTTGTATATTTATTGAACAAATAAACGATTGGAATTTCATATCTGACTAAATTTTGAGGTTTTAACCATTTATTTAATCTTGATGTTATTAATTCTTGTGATATTTCTCTACCCTTTACCATATAATTTGTAGTATAGATAGCATATATGGTTTTACCGTTTATTAAATTTAATATGTAATCTATTGTTACTGCACTATTTGTTCGTATAAAATTCTCAATCACGCGATAACTAAAAGTTTGAAATCTTATGTCATTTCCATTATCAAACAGAGAATTTAAGCTGTTAAATAAGTCTGCCTCGGGATTAGAACGCATTGAATATTTGGGGCATAGTCGTGAAGATAAAACCATGAGAGAAATTAAATTCCTTGGTGAAATTTTATCATTTACTTGGACTCCCCCAGGCATATTTACTAGTGTATTTAAATCAGTAAATGGGCTACTAAATCCAACACGAGTTAAATATTCTTTTCCTTTCTTTTCTTGCAAAACATTATTCAAAATTGGCATTAATGTATTTATCTCATCGTCTGTTAGGAAGATGTTTTCTAGTATAATATAGTTTTCTAAATTAGAATATTCTGGATAATCTAACATTTGTTTAAATAACTTAATTTTGCTAATAAATACCGGGTCGTCTGCTTGCACATTTCCCAATACAACTTCTTCTTCTGCAAATGCTATAATTGCAATAATTATTCCTCCAATAATAGTTGTTACAAATGGCGGTGGCATGGGATTTCCTGTATTCAAAATAGGATTTGGAATTTGTGTATCTGAAAAACTTACAACAAGACCTGGGGCTGGACCAGGAGGAGCAGGAGGAGCAGGAGCAGGAGGAGCAGGAGGAGGAGGAGGTCCAGGTGGAGGAGGACCAAGGCCCGAAGAAGAAGGAGGAGGAGGAGGACCAAGGCCAGAAGAAGAAGAAGATGATGAAGAAGAAGAAGATGATGAAGATGAAGAAGATGATGAAGGAGGAGGACCAGGAGGAGGACCCGAAGATGATGAAGATGATGAAGGAGGAGGACCTGAAGAAGCTTTTTTGGGATATAATCTTAACAATGCATCATATCTTGCTCTAGTTGCAGGATCTATTAAAATATCACGCATTCCTACAATTATTTTAAATAATTCTTCACCTTCTTGTTTTTCAGTTGCAGGCAATTTATCCAATTTATCCGGGTGAAATTGTCTGCTAATCTGCAGTCTAAACATCCGATTAATAGCAGCATCTTCGGCATCTGGCGCTACATTAAAGACCTCATAATAAGTTGAATCTGGCGCAATTTTCCATCCCATTCTTGCATTAAATAATCTGACATAATTTGCTGGAATTGGAGGTGGAGGTGGAGG
>Ga0194055_10003696_pt1 | contig 11706 bp, 10 predicted proteins | sample SepL449m_MetaG_FD_155482 | JGI IMG/M metagenome (GOLD analysis project Ga0194055, IMG submission 155482) | Anoxic zone freshwater microbial communities from boreal shield lake in IISD Experimental Lakes Area, Ontario, Canada - Sep2016-L442-9m | ecosystem: Environmental > Aquatic > Freshwater >... | reverse complement strand
GCGGCGGAAAGTCATAATCGGCGTCGCCCAGCGGATGATCTCCTCGACCGCCAGCGGCAGCCGGCCGTCCAGATCCTCCAGCAGCCATGCACGCTGGTCGGGGAAGTCGGTGAGCGCCTTCATGCCGTGGCTGATCGACTGCCGGGTGGTGTCGTTACCGGCGATGATGAGCAGCGCGAAGATCGAGGAGATGTCGTCGTCGGTCAGTCGTTCGCCGTCCACCTCGGCCTGGACCATCGCTGTCATCAGGTCGTTCTCCGGCTTGCTGCGGCGAGCGTTGATGAGTTCGTGGGCGACGCCGTGCACGGTGGCGATGGTCTGGAACACCCGTACCAGCGGGTCCATCCCGTTGAGTAATCGGGGATCCCGCCACCCGTCGGCGAACTGCGATTCGTAGGCGATGGTGCGGCGGTGCTCCTCGGGGATGCCGACCATGTCGCAGATGTTGTGCATCGGAACCAGCGCGGCGACGTCCGTGACGAAATCGATCTGGCCCTTGTCGGCCCCTTTCTCAATGGCGTCATCGACGATGTGGCGGGCGTTCTCGACGATGTGGTCGTCGATACGTGCCAGCTGCTTGGGGGTGAACGCAGCCGCCATGAGACGGCGAATCTTGGTGTGCCGCGGCGGATCCATCGCGATGAAGCCCTGTGCGGCATCGAGTACTTCGAGGGGAAGCGACTCGAACGTGATGCCCTTGCCCGACAGGAAGTCCTGCGGCCGGCGGGTCACCTCGACGAGGTCGGCGTGGCGCACCACCGCCCAGAAGCCCTGGTCGTTGGGATCTTCGAACATGCCGTTCTTGACCGGCCGGTGCCAGGAGATCGGCCGGTTGGCGCGGAGTTCGGCGAAGGTCCGCTCCCTGTCGTCGGCCGTGCCCTCCCAGAACTCGTGCGACGAGATGTCAGCCGGGTCGTAGGGGCGCTCGGCGCGGCTCAGGATTGCGATCATAAGAAGAGCTTCTGACAAAAAATAAAAGATGTCAAGCATTACTGACATCAAGCTCGGAAGTGTCGCGTGACGCGCTACACTCTGCGGCGTGACTGCGGTCGACCTGCGTGCCGAGACCCGCGCCTTCGGGCGGGCACGGTTGCGCGACGTGGCTCTCGACGCGGCCCGGGAGGTGGTCCTCGACCGGGGCTGGGGCGCGGTCCGGATGAGCGCTATCGCGACGCAGGTCGGCATCAGCCGGCAGAGTCTGCATGGCGAGTTCGGCACCAAGGACGAATTGGGCAACGCCCTCATCATGCGGGAGATGGCGGAGTTCTTCGCCGGTGTGGCGGCGCGCCTCGAGGAACATCCCGGCGACTTGGCCGCCGGAGTGTCCGAGGCGGTTCAGTACATGGTGACGGCCGCCCGGGACAACCCGCTGCTGGAGACGATCATCACCCGGGCGGCGGCCGGCGGGGACGTGTCGCTGCTCTCGCTGCTGACCGTGCGCGGCGAGGCGTTGCTCGGGACGGCCACCGCTCTGGTCGGCGACTGGGTCTCCGGGCAGTGGCCGTCGGCCGATCCCGCGGACGTGCGGCTGATGGTGGAAAGCGTTGTGCGCCTGTGCCAAAGCCACATCCTGACCCCGACCAAGGACCCGGCCGAGGTCGGAGCCGATCTGGCGCGGGTGGCCTGCCGCTGTCTGCCGCTGCCGGACTAAAACGTCACAGAGGCGTGCAGCTCTGCGCGCTCTGGTCGATGTAGTGCACCGCCGGCATACCGTCCACCGTGGTGAACAGCGTGTCCGGCGCCCACTGGGTGCCCGGCGTTATCCACGGCGGGACGCCCTGGGGATAGGCCACGGTGATGTCGGAGTAGAACTGCAGATTCGGCAGGCAGCCCGCGGCGGGCCGCGGGTTCCAGGCGTGCACGACGATGGGGTTGACCAGCCGGGGCCCGCTGGCGCAGTTCGGCTTGCACTCCACCGAGTTGTCCGTACCGGTGCCGGTCGCGCCGTCTGCGCCCCACGAGGTCCACACCATGTCCTGCATCGTCGATGTGCCGTCGCAGTTATACGTGATCGTCGTCGGCTGCTGCTCGACCGGGCGGCTGGGATCCCAGCACTTGCCGATCAGGTAGGAGACGGCGTCATAGCCGGGGTCCGGCACCGCCGGGTCGGCGACGGCCGGGGCGGCCGCGACAGCCGCCAGGGCGATCGCGCTCATCGTCACTGCCAGTGCGCGCATGGTTGGTTCCCCTCCGACATGTGGACAGTCGGGCCAACGTAACCGACTCAGTCGATCAGGCCCAACTCCGCCATCAACTCCCAGTTGGCCACCAGGGCGGCGTAACGCGGCCAGCGGTGTTCGAGATTGGGGCTCATGGCGCGCATTGCGAGTGGGAATGCCGCGTAGGCGATGTCCCAGTGATGGGCGTGCGCCATGGCGATGTGGGTGTTCATCCCGATCGGCAGGATGGCCTGCTTCTGGGTGAGTTGCATGTCGTTGTTGGCGTCATGGGAACTGAGCCGAACGGCGTCCATGAACTGGATGTTGGGCACCTCCAGCGGAGCGGTGGCGCCGGTCAGCGCGAAGATCGGGATGCCCAGGCTGTCGAGGTACTCGGCGTGCTTGCGGTTGAACGCCTCGCGGACCTCGGTGCGCAGGTCGTTCATAGCGCCCTTGACGTCGAACTCGTCGAGGCGCCGGATACCGACCTGGCTGAGCATGGCCGGGCTGATCACACTGAGCAGCTTGCTGACGTACTCATAGGAGCCCTCGGTCGGCAGGTCCTTGATCTGGTCGTAGATGCCGTCGGCGGTGTAGGAGCCGCCGATCGCCCCGCCCCAGGTGAACACGCCCTTGATCCGGTCGTGGTACTCGGGGTTGTTCACCAGGAACGACAGGATGTCCGGCGAGCCCTTGCTGTAGCCGAGCAGGAAGACGTCTTTGGGCGGCTCGGGATGTCCGATCGGACGCATCAGCGCATCGAGACCCTCGCCGTCAAAGGCCGCCTTGATGTCGGCCTCGTTGGCCTCACACGAGCGCATCGGGTGCACGTCGGCACGGATGGTGCGCCAGCCGCGCTCCTTGTAAAGCTCATGGGCTTCGACCGGGAATGCGTGCGCTTCGGCGTGCAGCAGGCCGGTGAGCAGCCCTCCGCACAGCATCAGCGTGGTGTTGGTGATCGAGTCGTATTGTGCCGGCGGCAGTTCCGCCTTCCACTCGCTGGCCGGGCAGTCTTTCAGGAAGCGTTCGGCGATCGCCTGGCGCGGGTTGCCCTTCTTGAGGAAGCCGGGCAGCGGCACCGGGGCCAACAGTCCCGGTTTGGAGGCGTACTCGACGGCGGCGGAGTCCTTGACCGCCTCCTGCAGGAACAGGTCCCGCCAGCGCCGGCCGATCCAGTTCTTGATCCACGGATCCTTGATGGCTTCGGGGTTGAGCGTGACCAGTTCCCGGACGCCTTCGATGACGCTCAGGTAGTCGCCGGCGTCCTCGTGCTTGGCGAGGTCACGAGCGAGTTCGGTGATCTGCATCCCGGAAGCATGCTGTGCGCAGCGGCTACAGCCCCAGGGAATCGCGAATTTCGGCGAGCGTCTTGGCCGAACCCTGAAGTCCCAACAGCTCGTTGACCGAGAGCGGCACTTCCAGCACCTGGCCGGCGCCGGACCGCGACACCAGCGTGGGCAGCGCCAGCGAGACGTCCTTGAGTTCGTAGGCGCCGGTCTGCACCGTCGAGATGGGCAGCACCCGCTGCTCGTCGCTGAGGACCGCCTCGATGATCCGGGCGCTGGACAGGCCGATCGCGAGGTTGGTGGCGCCCTTGCCTTCGATGATCTCGTAGGCGGCGTTCACCACACCGTGGCTGATCTCCTCCCGGGTAGCGTCGTCGTACACCAGCCTGCCGTTGGTGTCGCGCCACTGCAGGGCCGGCACGCCGCCGATGGACACGCTCGACCACAGCGGAATCTCCGAGTCGCCGTGTTCACCGACGATGAAGCCGTGCACGTTGCCCACGTCGACCCCGGCGTGCTTGGCGATGAGGTAACGGAATCGGCTGGAGTCGAGCACCGTCCCGGAGCCGAAGATCCGGCCCGGCGGAAGGTCGACGGAGCGAACGGCGGCGAGGGTGACGATGTCGACCGGGTTGGTGACGAAGATGAAGATCGCGTTGGGGGATTGCTCCAGCAGCTGCGGCATCATCGTCTGGACGATCTTGACGTTGGTGGCGGCCAGCTCCAGGCGGGTCTGTCCGGGCTTCTGGGCTGCCCCGGCCGTGACGATGACGACGGACGATCCCGCGGTCACGTCGAGGGAGTCGGAACCCGTCACCGTGCAGTTCGGGACGAACTGACTGCCATGGTTGAGGTCGAGGACCTCGGCGTGAACCTTCTTGGCCGCCAGGTCGTACAGCGCGATGGCACCGGCGGACCCGCGGATCATGCACGCGTAGGCGATCGCCGTTCCGACACTTCCGACCCCGACGATGGACACTTTGCTGGTGCGTTGTTCGGACACGGGTCGAATTATCCTGCACCCGCGCATCATTAATGGGTGAATCTGTCAGGTTCGACGACGGATCCTGGTGCGGCCACCCCGAGGGTGAACAAGAACCCCTGGGATGGCTCGAATCGGTCTTCGTCCTATCGGCCGTCGTCTACCCTTGCCGATCATGGCTCGACGGTTCCCTCAGCTTCCGTGGTACGCCCGTGGTGTCGTGGCCGGCGCGAGCGGAACCGCCGCGATGGCGCTGTGGTACCACGCCGAGCGGTACATGCGGCGCGGTGAGTACACCGGCGTGACGGCACTGGCCGACGGCACACCCGTGGAAGGTCTGTGGTCCCGCGAAGGTTTGGACTACGACGACAGCGTCGTGCCCGGCCAGATCGTCGCCAAGATCCTGCACCTGCCCAAGCCGACCGACCGGGAGGCCGGCGCGATCACCCTCGGCCTGCGATGGACCTACGGATCGGCGTTCGGGATCGCCCATGTGGCTCTGCGCAACATGATTCGCGAACCGCACGCCAGCCTGCTGTTCGGCACGGCGCTGATGACGGTCACCTCGGTCGGCTTCCCGGTACTCGGCGGCACACCGCCGCCGTGGAAGTGGCCGGTTGACGTTCAGATCAGCGCCGGCGGCAGCCACGTCCTCTACATCGTCACTGCGTCGGTGCTCGACAACCTGTTCCGCTGAGGACCCCGATGACCCGGCGGCAGGGGACCGGGCTGTTCGTGCTGTGCCTGGCGGTGTTCATGGTGGCCGTCGATGGCACGGTCGTCAGTGTCGCTGTCCCGTCGATCGCCGAGCAATTGCACCCGCACTACAACCAGGTGCTGTGGATCGGCGACATCTACTCGTTCGTGATCGCCGGATTGCTCATCACCATGGGCAACGTCGGTGACCGGATCGGCCGCAAGCGGTTGCTGCTGATCTCCAGCCTGGCGTTCGGCGCGGCGTCGGCGGCCGCGGCCATGGCCCCCACCGCTGGTCTGCTGATCGTTGCGCGAGCCGTTCAGGGCGTGGCCGGCGCCGGCCTGATGCCGTCGACGCTGGCATTGCTGCGCAGCCTGTTCACCGCCGAACACCAGCGCACGCGGGCGGTCGGCATGTGGAGTGCGGCGGGCGCCGCCGGCGCGGCCCTGGGGCCGACGGTGGCGGGGGTGTTGCTGGAGCACTTCTACTGGGGCTCAGTGCTTCTGGTCAATCTTCCCGTCGTCGGGCTGATCGTGGGCATGGGTGCATGGGTGCTGCCCGAGGCGCGCAGCGACGGTGAGCATCCGATTGATCCGCGGTCAGTCTTGTACTCGACCGCGGGCATTCTCGGTGTTGTCTACGGGATCACCGAACTGGCGCACGCCGGCCTGGGTGTTCGCAGCGCCTACCTGGCGCTGGTGGCCGGCGCGGTGCTGCTGTGGGGCTTCCTGCGCCGTCAGCAGCGGTTGCCTTCGCCGCTGCTGGACCTGGCGCTGTTCGGCCAATCCCGTTTCACCGCAGCCATCGTCGCGCAACTGGTAATCGTCTTCGCCAACATCGGGGCGCTGTTCTTCCTGCCGATCTTCCTGCGTCAGGTCGGCGACTTCTCGCCGCTGCAGTCGGGGCTGGCGACCCTGCCGGAGTCGATCGTCGGACTTCTGACGGCGTCGACCGCCGCGCGGTTGATCGGCAGATGGGGACACCGCCGCACCCTGCTGATCGGGTTGGTGGTCGGGACGGCGGGCTTGATCCTGCTCGGGCTGGCGTTGCCGCTGTCCTACGCCGCGATGGTGATTCCGCTGATGCTGCTGGGCTTTTCGTTCGGGTCGGTGGTCACCGTCACCTCCGACCTGGTGCTGACCAGCGCCAGCGCGGACCGCGTCGGCGCGGCGACCGGAATCTCGGAGACGGCTTTCGAACTGGGCACGGCGCTGGGCATCGCCATCACCGGTAGCGCCGTGTCGTTGCTCTACCTGATCATCATGGGCAGCCCGGCGGATTTCAGCGGGGCCGTCAACCCGCGCGGCTTCACCCTCAGCATGGCGGCCAACTGCTTGCTGGCCGGACTGCTGCTCGGCGCGGTCAGTGTGATCGTGGGCCGGATGTTGCGAGGAGGTCAAACATCCGCTGTTCCAAGCGAAGTGCCCGCTACTCAGACGCCGCCGTCTCCTGCGTGACCCAGCCATGATCGTGATCCCGGGAGCCGTCGCGGCCATGGCTGGCCGCGGACCGCAGTGGGCCGCCTGGGTGGACCACCTGCCCCGTATCGTCGATCAGGCTCTGCGGCAGTGGGCAATTCGGCCCGACGGCCCGCCCACCCACGGGCACTGCTCGCTGGTGGTTCCGGTCCGCACCGAGGACGGCACCGCTGCGGTTCTCAAAATCGGCTTCCCCGACGAGGAATCCGAGCACGAGCACCTGGCCCTGCGCCGCTGGGGCGGTCACGGCGCGGTGCGGCTGCTCAGCGCCGACCCGCATCACCGAGCCCTGCTGCTGGAGCGGTTGGACGCCGACGACCTGACCGGCATCGCCGACACACAGGCCTGTGAGGTGGTCGCCGATCTCTACCGGACGCTGCACGTCCCGGCGCTACCGACGTTGCGCCCCTTGGGTTTCTACGTCGAGCGGTGGTCGGCCGACCTGGCCGCGCTGCCGCGTGGCGCGCCGATCCCGCACCGGCTCGTCGAGCAGGCCATCGCGCTGAGTCGCGACCTGATCGCCGACCGTGCGACGCCCGACCGGGTGATCCACACCGACCTGCACTACGCCAATGTGCTGGCCGGCCCAGCCGCGGAGCGGCCGGGTGCATCAGCCGCCGAGCGGCAATGGCTGGCGATCGACCCCAAGCCGGTCAACGGCGACCCGCACTACGAGATCGCGCCGATGCTCTGGAACCGCTGGGAGGAGATCTGCGGCGGGCAGCAGCGAAGCGACCGGGGGCGGAATCGCGACGACGCCCGAGAAGGGGTCCGTCGTCGGTTGTGGACGTTGGTCGACGCCGCCGGCCTCGACGAGGATCGGGCCCGGGCCTGGGCGCTGGTGCGGATGGTGCACAACGCGATGTGGGCGGCTCAGGACGGCGACCGCCGCTGGCTGACACGGTGCGTCATCGTCGCCAAGGCCGTATCCGATTAGCGTCGAGACGCCGAACGGCCCCAGGCGTCTGCCGGGGGCCGTCCGCACGCGGGGGTGAACTACTTCTTGGTGACGGTCTCCGAGAAGTTGCCCTTGCCATCGTTGAGCCAGGTGATGGTGCCGTTCTGGAACTCGCTGATCCAGCCGCCGTTGGCCACCTTGGAGCCGCCGCCGGTCGTGGTCTCGTCAGCCGTCGGGAAGCCGAGGGCGCCGGTCGGGCCGCCCTGGTTGTTGAGGTAGCTCTTCAGGATCTCACCCTGGACCAGGTAGGACCCGGCCGGCGAGGTGAAGATGGTGCCCTTGTCGCCGAACGGGGTCATGGTGCCGTCGCCGACCTTCTCCGACATGCCGGTCGGGGAACCGAGCGCCGCTGCGCCGCCCAGGCGGGTCCATGCGCCTGCGGTGCCGCCGTCGAGTGCGACCTCGCCCACGCCGGGAACGTTCATGGTGGTCGCGGCCGCAGCGGCGGACGACACCGCGCTGGACGCCGCGCTGGCACCGCTGCTCACGACGCTGCTGGCGGCGCTCGCGCCGCTGCTGACCGCGCTGCTGGCACCGCTGGCGGCACTGCCGGCCACGCTGGAGGCGGCGCTGGCACCGCTGCTCGCCACGCTGCTGGCGGCGCTGGCACCGCTGCTCACGGCGCTGCCGGCGGCGCTGCCCGCGCTGGAGGCGGCACTCCCGGCAGCGCTGGCCGCCGACGAGCCGATGCTGGAGGCGCTGGACATGACGTCCTTGGTGGCCTCTTTGGTGGCTGAGCAGCTGACGGCGAACGCGGCAGCGATGGCGAGGCCGCCGACTCCGGCCGCGGCGCGGGCCATTCTGGTGTTCATTCTGGGTGTTCTCCTTCTATGGATGACTAACGACGCGTGCGTCGGACGTCAAGGTAGCAAACACCCGGTACGTAGGCGCAAGCGCCAGAACCTTAAGTGATGTCGGCACGCTTCCGCGGTCCGGGAAAGTTTGATGCGTTTGTGACGGCTGAGACGCGCCGAAAACTGGTTAGCCGGTATTGCGGTTGAGGGACGTAACAAGGGTTACGCTCCTCCATCGGGGCGGCAGCCTCGCCGCACCGACTTGGGAGCGATGATGTCGGCACCAACGATGGAACGCCAGCGGGCCAAGTCCGGCGCGAGCCCGAAAAAGGGTCCCAGCCTGCCGCTCAGCAAGACGTTGATCGTGCATTCCGCCGATGGAACCCGGCTCCACACCGAGGTATTCGGGCCGGCCAACGGCTACCCGATTGTGTTGGCCCACGGCATTACGTGCTCCCTCAAGGCTTGGCACGAGCAGATCAACGACCTCGCCCGGGACTTCCGGGTCATCGCCTTCGACCACCGCGGGCACGGCCGCAGTGGCGTCCCCGCGCCGTCTGCCTACAGCCTCGACCATCTCGCCGCCGACCTCGACGCGGTGCTCGCCGCGGCGCTGCGCCCGGGCGAGCGCGCCATCATCGCCGGCCACTCGATGGGCGGCATCGCGATCAGCGCTTGGTCCGACCGCTTCCGCGACCGGGTACAGCAGCGGGCCGACGCCGTCGCGTTGATCAACACCACCCACGGCAACCTGCTGGACAAGATCCAGCTGCTGCGGGTACCCGGGGTTCTGCGGTCCACCCGGATCGCGGCCGCTCGGCAGGCGATTCGCTCGCTCGGCAGCGCGCCGCTGTTGCACGGAACCCAACCGGGCAGCCGCTGGTTCCTTCAGATGATGGTCGTCGGCGCGGGCGCCGACCCGGCTATCTCACGGATGTTGCACGACATCTTCGCCGCGACGTCGCCGTCGGGTCGCGGGGCCTGGGCGCGGGTGCTCGTCGAAGAACTCGGCCCCCGGGTCTACATCGACCTGTCCGGTCTCACCGTTCCGGCGCTGGTGATCGGCAGCAGCCAGGATCGGCTGCTGCCCATGTGCCGGGCTCGCAAGCTCGCCGAGGCCGTTCCCAACCTGATCGAACTCGTCGAGATGCCGGGCGGGCACTGCGCGATGCTCGAATTCCCCGGCGACGTCAGCGGCCACCTGCGTAGCCTGGCCCGCGCCGTGGTGTCTGCTCAGCGGATCAGTTCCTGATCAGTTCTCGATAGCGGCAAGGGCCTCGGCGACCTCGGCCGCGGCGCGCTGGCCTGAACGCACCGCGCCGTCCATAAACCCGGTCCACTCGTCGGCGGTCTCGGTGCCGGCCCAGTGCAGCGGGCCAACCGGGCGACGCAATAGCGGGCCGAACTGAGTCCACGACCCCGGGGGCACCGCCGCGGTGGGACCACCCGGTGCGAAATCCTCTGCGCCCCAACGCTGATCGGTGAAATCGAGGGGGTGAAGGGCTTCGTCGCCGAACAGCGCGGCGAAGCACTGCAGTGCCTGCTCCCGGCGCTGCGCCGGATCCAGCCGGTCGAAGCGCCGGGCGTCGGTGAAGCCGAGCAGGATTCCGGGGCCGTCGGGCCCGATCGCCCCCGGTCGTTGCGCTCCTGCCCGCCGGGGCGGACTCACGTCGAAGGTGATGAACACCGGGCCCTCGTCGGACAGCGCCTGGCCGGACAGACCCTTGGCCCGCCAGAACGGCGTCGGATAGGCGGCGTAGGACTTGGTCAGCGCGCCCAGCGGCCAGCGCTGGGCGAGCTGCTGGTATTCGATCGGCGGCGCCGGGGCGATGTCGATGTCGAGGCGCTGGGACGGCGCGACGGCGAGAATGGCCCGCCGCGCTTCGACGGTGCCGGCCGACGAGCTCACCGCGACGGCGCTCTCTGACCACTCGATGCGGGAAACGATGGCGCCCAGCCGGATTCGCTCGCCGAGTTCGTCGGCGATCCGGGCCGACAGCTGGTGGCTCCCGTGGACGAAGTGGTCCTGTTGCGCGCCGCCGGCGGTGTCGAGCATGCGGTCCAGCCCGCCGGAGGTCTTGACGTAGCGCACCGCATGCAGCATCGACACCTCGTCGGGCTCGGCGCCCCACGTCACGCGCGACATGATTGCCATCAGGTCGCGGGAGCCCGCCGACGCGCGAACCTTGCGCAGCCAGTCGCCCAGGCTGATGGCGTCCAGCTCGGCGGCGCGGCCGGAGACCCACGGTTGGGTGATGTCGACGTCGCGCGCGATGCGGTCGAATTGCCACTGGATGCGGCCGATGTCGAGCAGGCCGAGGAGACCCAGCTTCGGGATGGTGCCGGTGTAGCGGCGCACGCTGCCGCGCCAGCGGATGAGGTTGGCCCCGGCGGTATAGGTCGGGGTGATCTCGCAGCCCAGATCCGCCGCGAGTTTGAGCACCGCGTCCTGGGTGGGGCCGACGAACGAGGCGCCCAGGTCGATGGCCGCGCCGGCCAGCGTCGCGGGCTTGGTGCGACCACCCACCCGGTCGCGGCCCTCCAGGACCACGACGTCGAAACCCTGCCTGGTCAATTCCCGCGCCGCCGTCAGCCCCGCCAGCCCCGCGCCAATCACCACCACGTCATGCGCCATGGTTCCTAGTCTCCTGTGTCCACCCGGCCAAACCAACGATTGGCCGCCGAAGTGCGAGTAAGACGCGGCAAAACGTCGAATTGGGTGAAGAGTTGGGACCGTGAAGATCCTCACCGCCCTGTTCGGGCCCATCGACGCCGTCGAGCGGGCGCGAGCCCTGCGCGACGCCGGTGCGGCCGGAGTGTTCACCTTCGAGGGTCCGCACGACGTCTTCGCGCCACTGACGCTGGCCTCGACCGTCGGCGGGCTCGACCTGATGACCAACGTCGCGATCGCGTTTCCGCGCAACCCGATTCAACTCGCCCACCAGGCCTACGATCACCAACTGCTCAGCGGTGGACGGTTCACCCTCGGCCTGGGCACCCAGATCCGCACCCAGATCGAAAAACGCTACGGCACAGCGTTTTCCCCGCCTGTCGCGCGGATGCGGGAGCTGATCGCGGCCCTGCGGGCCATCTTCGGGGTCTGGCAGGACGGCGGCCGGCTGGATTTCCGCGGCGACTTCTACCACCACACTCTGATGACGCCGACGTTTAACCCCGGCCCCAATCCCTTGGGGCCGCCGCCGATTTACGTCGGTGCGTTGGGGCCGCGACTGACCCGTGCGGCCGCCGAGGTGGCCGACGGGCTGTTGGTGATGCCGTTCGGGTCGGAGCGTTTTCTGCGGGAGGCCACCATGCCGGCGGTGCGGGACGGGCTGGCCGCCACCGGACGCGA
>Ga0194055_10003695_pt1 | contig 11708 bp, 10 predicted proteins | sample SepL449m_MetaG_FD_155482 | JGI IMG/M metagenome (GOLD analysis project Ga0194055, IMG submission 155482) | Anoxic zone freshwater microbial communities from boreal shield lake in IISD Experimental Lakes Area, Ontario, Canada - Sep2016-L442-9m | ecosystem: Environmental > Aquatic > Freshwater >... | reverse complement strand
GAACCCGCGGTAACCACCCCAGCCGTAGCCGGCACCGTAGCCATAACCGCCCCAGCCAAATCCATGCCGATGCCAGCCGACTGTTGCCGGAGCAACTGTCTGAACAACGGCCGAATGCGACATCAATGGACCTGCTTCGGCCTGCTGTGCAGCCGTTCCAAACGCCAGCAGGCACGCCAGCGGAATTCCCCATCCCATCAATCGAGTGATACTCATCATTCCCCCCTCCGAGATTCCATGCTATCTGACACCTTTGCATTCATGCCGGTAAAGTTGGCCTCATGCCAATAACCATCCTGCGCGTTAGAATCCAATCGGTCAAGCAGGCAAACCCTGACGATTCCACAATATTTGCTCTTTTTCCTCATTCCGAAAATCGTGCGGATGGTGCAACGAAACAGGCTTGGGAACGCTTCCGTCGCCCCCCAGGACGCTCGCGGGCTTTGACAGACGGCTCCGACAGCCTAGAATGCACCTCCCACGGCGCACGGATGCGAGATATTGAGCATGATTGATACGTTCGCTGGAGCGATGGCATGACCCCACGCATTTTGACCGCACTTCCTGTTTTCAATGAAGAGCGGCATCTGAAAGATGTCCTGACCGAGGTCAAAAAGTACTCACAGGACATTCTGGTCGTTGATGACGGTTCGTCCGATCAGACACCTGCATTGATGCGTCAGGATCGCAGTGTCTACATGGTTCGCCATCAGCACAACCAAGGCTACGGCGCGGCTTTGCGCACGGCCTTTCAATATGCTCTCGATGGCCAGTACGACATTCTGGTGACGATCGATTGTGACGGACAACATGAACCTCGCCTGATTCCGGAATTGGCGGCGGCTGTCTTTTCATCCGAAGACCGACCGGCGGATATTGTGTCGGGAAGTCGGTATCTGACACCGTTTCCCGGCGACAGTCAGCCTCCGGAAGAACGCCGTCGGATCAACATGACAATCACCGAGGAATTGAAGAACAAGTTCGGATTGAATCTGACCGATTCATTCTGTGGGTTCAAAGCTTATCGCGTCGATTGCCTGGCTCGACTGCGAATCACCGAACTCGGATACGCTATGCCTCTGCAACTCTGGGTTCAGGCAGCAGCGTTGAAAATGAAAATTGTCGAGTTTCCTGTCCCGCTGATTTACCTCGACGAAGAACGTTCATTTGGGGGAGCCCTGGATCAGGCTCAGCAGCGACTGGCATATTACCGCGAAGTCATCGAACGCGAAGTCGCGTCGTTGCACCTGAAGACTGATGGGTCCGGTAAGACGCCTGGTAAATCCGCCAGTGATCTGGAATCCTGCGGGACTGCGACCTGTGGAACGGCCACTCCGTGAATTCGTCTCGCACTGAGTTGCCAAGAGCGAGTGCCATGGCACCACGACTCGTCGTACCTCGTCATGATCGCGGGGTTCTCGTCGATCCTCCACTCGCCCAACTGATCGACGTCGTTCAGGAAAATCGGTCGCGATTATCGGGCGATATTTCAATCTACGGAGTCTCGTTACGAACCTGGCGGGAAGAGACTCGAGCCGCCGTCATCGCGGAAAGTCGTGCTTACACGGAGTCATTAGTCGGTGATTCCGTCGATCCACCGGGAAATGGGCCCCTGATTGTCACAGGTCATCAGCCGGAATTGTTTCATGCCGGTGTCTGGGCCAAGAACTTTGCAGCGGCTGGGCTGGCTCAACGCTTGGCTGGAACTTCCCTGAATCTCATCATCGACAATGACACCGTTGCCACGACAAGGATCAAGGTTCCTGTCGGGACACGGGAAGCCCCGGGCATTGAATGGATTCCGTTCGATTCCACGGTCCCACAGCGGCCGTGGGAAGAGGCGACGATCTCTGATTCGGCATCCTTTGAAAGCTTTGGCCAGCGAATCACCGATCGAATACATGAGTGCTGGAATTACGTACCACTCATCTCAACGTGCTGGCCAGCAGCGACGCGACATTCCGCCGTTTCTCGAATGTTGTGCGATTGCCTGGCCGCAGCACGCGTGGCAGTTGAACGTTCGCACGGTGTTCGCAATCTGGAAGTCCCGATGTCGCGAGTCTGCTCGACTCGCCCGTTCAATCGATTTGTTGCCGCGATTCTGGGTGACCTGCCACAGTTCCACGAGAACTACAATCAGATCGTACGTGACTACCGCCGTAAGCATCATTTGAGAAGTACCACGCATCCGGTTCCGGAACTCGAAATCAGCGGTGAATGGCTCGAAGCTCCGTTCTGGATCTGGCGGGCTGGCGACCAGCGGCGAGATCGCCCCTTCGCGCGACGGGCGGGTGACGTCATTGAGGTGCGAGATTTCCAAGGGGTGATCGCTCGACTTCCCCTGAAAGGGGGCCACGCTCTGGATCAGGGGGCCGATGTCCTGCTGGAACTTGCAAACCAGAGAATTCGACTTCGAACCCGAGCATTGACGACGACATTGTTTGCTCGAGTCTTCCTGGCGGATCTGTTCATCCACGGAATTGGCGGTGCCAAGTACGACGCCATGACCGACTCCATTTGCGATTCGCTTTTGGGAATCCCGGTTCCGCAATTCGCGACGATTTCTGCCACAGCGTACCCTCCACTGCCTGCACCGTTTCAGGTTACGGATGCCTTGCTGAAGTCCACCGAACATCAAGTGCGAGATGTCCAGTACAATCCTGATCGGCACCTTTCGGACGATGGACAAGCGTCGTGCCGAAACCTCGTTCAGCAGAAGCAATTAATCCTCAAGGCAATCGCAGGTCGGCATCCCACCTTGGTCGAACATCGACAATTGATGGAAATCAATTCACAGCTCAGCATGGAAGCCGCTGCTGCCAGGACAAGTCTGCAAGCAGGTTGCGACGTGATGCGAGACGAGTTACGAGCCAATTCCGTTCTTAAAGATCGTGAATTCTCGTGGTGTCTGCATCCCGAGTCAGCACTGACCTCATTCCTGCGGACGGAATTTCGGGGATGAACTCGCGAAACAGGTCAAAACCGCCTCTGGTTATTCCTTAGGCGTGCGCGGCTGATCGAGCACGATACCGACGATCATTCCGCCGATGCTGCATTCCAGCAGCGTCAGGATGTACCAGCCGAGTGCCAATTGGATCTGGATTGGATGGACGGCATAACCCCCGCAGGCGAGCGACGCTCCGGTGCCAATCCCAAAGAGAAGTCCGTATAGCAACCCTGAGATCAGGCCACGTGTTTTCACCTGCAGAAAATAGATGGCGACAAATGCCGCCGAAGTGATTGCGACACCCGCATACACGAAGCCGATTTTGATTTCGGACTGCGGACGCCATACACCTGGCAATGCGGCGTACTGCGACCCGAAAATCAGGCCGTGTCCGATGAAGTCCAGAATGCACCACACCAGAAACACTGCCAACCAGGCTGCAACGCATTTCTTCACGGAAAGTCTCCTGAAGCGATTGGGACCGGCGTCCTGATCGCATGATGAACGTCGCGAACAATCATTGGTCATGATCGCAGTTGCTTGAGTTGGTTGTCTCGCTGCAAAAAGCGGGAGACCTTCGGTCGGGCGTTTCGGCGGGGTCAGGAGACCCGCGCCGAACATGGGTCGAGACCCGCGCCGAACAACACGACTCGCGCTGAACAACTAGCGACGGGCGAACGGGTGCTTCAACGGCAGCCAGGCTCCGTTGTGTTCACTGCTGGCGACGCATTGCTGGATGAAATACATCCCTTCGACGCCGTCGTAAACATTCGGATAGATCGTGTTGAGTCGCTCGAACGAGTGACCAGCCGCCCGCTTGACCATGTCGTCATAGGCAAACCGGTAAACGTTGGCAAATGCTTCGAAGAAGGCTTCAGGATGACCGCTGGGGAGACGGCATGCGGCCTTGCCGGAACCATTCATGAATGGCGCGTTGGGATCTCGTGTATAGATCGAATGAGGACTTCCATTCCGCCGGACCATCATCTGATTCGGGTCTTCCTGTCGCCAGGACAATGCCCCCTTGGTCCCATCGACTTCGATAAACAAGTCATTTTCACGACCGTGCGAAATCTGGCTGGCGGTCACCGTACCGAGTCCGCCGTTTTCGAACCGGACAACGGCATGGCCGTAATCGTCCAGACGTCGGCCTGGTTCAAATGTCTTCAGATGGCAGGAAACTTCCTCGGGAAGCAGGCCGGTCATATAACGAGCAAGATTGTAAGCATGAGTCCCAATATCGCCGAAGCAACCTGCAATACCGGACTTCGAAGGATCAGTTCGCCAGGCGGCTTGTTTCTGGTCCGAGGATTCAAGGCGCGTTCGCAACCAACCCTGAATGTAATTGGAGCGGATCGCCTGGATTTCTCCCAACTCGCCACCCAGGATCATTTCACGAGCCTGACGAACCAGGGGGTACCCGGTGTAGTTATGCGAAACTGCGAAGACCGCTCCGGACTTTTCGACCAGTTGAGCGAGTTCTTCAGCCTGAGCCAAGTCGAATGTCATGGGCTTATCGCAGATGACATTGAAGCCGGCAGCCAATGCTGCCTTGGCAACACCAAAGTGTGTGTGGTTGGGGGTGGCAACGGTGACGAAATCGATCCGCTTGTCTGCGGGGAGTGCGGCTTCTTTGGTGCAGAGTTCTTCATAGGAACCATACGCCCGGTCCAACGGGATGTCATAGGCCGGGGCCGAGGCTTTCGCTCGAGCGGGATCGGAAGACAGGGCGCCGGCAACGAGAACAGCACGATTATCGAGAACGGCTGCCGTAGCATGCACGCGGCCAATAAATGCCCCCTGGCCACCACCGACAATCGCCATTCGCAACTTACGATTCAATGAGCCGTTGGTTGTTTCCCCAGTCACAGTGATTTTCCTCCGGTAGGTGTCTGCCACAGATAAAGTTATTCGTTCCGAACTGGCGCGGACAAGTGCGTAACACTCCTGCCAACTTCGGGATGCAAGTCGTGAGAAGCATATTCAAACTCGTTCCGAATTGCCAATCAGCCCGTCCCGGCGCACCTACATCCGCATTGGCGCATCATCGCTCACCAAGACGAGTCGGTAGCGATCGGAACACGAATTTTCGGCCAGCCCCGAAATTACCCAGTTTCACCGATTTCTCCCTTTTCAGGCTCGTTACAAAACCGATGATCGGACCACGAGAATTCCACGAATTCACTTCCGTTGAAATGACAAGACGGATAGTCTGATTTGATTCCTCAGCCGTCTGCTGTGTCCCGGCTGATTTGTATCCCGTCCAGACGCAAGGCTCATCATGTCGCTTTTCAATTGTATCGCAGTTGAAGTCTCCCCAGTTTTGGCCCGTCGAGGGGCTGGAAAACTTATCGAAGGCCTCTTCAATGGTGATCCCGTTGCCTGGGGAATTACAGGGGTCGTCGTGTTGGTGTTTGTTGGGATTGCCATCTTCAAGCGAGCGTCCGGAAACGACGAATAGAGGCCCATTGATGCGACCGCGTGTTTGCTTGCGACTTCTTACGGTCGTTCTCGTCGGACTTTCCTTCAGGAAAGTCTCTGCGGCCGAAATTCCTCCGATCGTTCATTCGGATCGAGGAATGGTTGTCTGCGTGAATCCAGAAGCGAGTGACGCAGGACTGGCGATCTTGAAGGCGGGTGGAAATGCGGTTGATGCGGCCATCACCATCGCCTTTGCACTGGCCGTGACATTTCCTGAAGCGGGCAACATTGGCGGCGGCGGATTTATGATGGTCTGGCCTGGCAATCAGCCAGAATCGGGCGATCAAAAGGGGGTTCAACCTGTCTGTATCGAATACCGCGAAACGTGCCCTGCCGCAATTGGACGTGATTCGTTCATCAAGGAAACTCGACAGGAGGGACATCACTCGGTCGGCGTCCCAGGTACGGTTCGCGGGTTGGCTCTGGCGCATGAAAAATACGGGAAACTTCCCTGGAAGAATTTGCTTGCTCCTGCGATCCGACTTGCCAGCGAGGGCTTTCCGGTCGATGCAGTTCTGGTGATGGGGCTGAATCGATTGAATCAGCAGACGCAAGGGTTTCCTGAGTTTCGTCGGGTCTATGGGAAATCGGATCAGACCCCCTGGAAAGAAGGGGATCTGCTGATTCAACCGGACTTGGCTGCAACGTTGACTTCGATTGCGACCGACGGGCCGGATACGTTCTATCAGGGGACGGTCGCCCGGAAACTCGTCGCAGAGATGCAGGCAGGGGGCGGATACATCACGTTGGAGGACCTCGCCAATTACCGAGCCAACATTCGTCAGCCAGTTCACACCACCTATCGCAATCATGTCATTTATGCCCCGCCACCACCCAGTGCTGGTGGGACTCAATTGATGGAATGCTTGAACATTCTGGAACAGTTCGACCTGTCTACGTCAGGGCCAAAGTCGTCGCGTTCTGCACATTTAATTGCCGAAGCGATGCGTCGAGCGAGTGCTGATCGCGTCCGATATCAAGGTGATCCAGCGTTCACTCCTGTCCCCGCTCAATTAACGACCAAGGAACATGCGCAACGGGTGTCACAGTCGCTTCGGGTGGATCAGGCGACTCGCAGTGAAGATCTGGGCCCCGACTTGAAATTGTCCGACGAGCCACCCAGCACGACTCATTTTTCTGTCGTCGATGGAAATGGAATGGGCGTCGCCAATACTTATACCTTGCAAAACAGCTATGGTTCGCGCGTCGTCGTCCGCGGTGCCGGGTTTCTGCTGAACAACGAAATGACGGACTTCAACTGGCGACCAGGAGTCACGACGCGGGATGGTCGTGTTGGGACCGAGCCCAATGTCATGGTTCCCGGAAAACGGATGGTGAGTTCTCAATGCCCAACATTCGTGGCACGTGACGGCAAATTGCGACTGGTCACCGGCAGTCCGGGCGGGCGTACCATTCCAAGCACCGTGCTGTGTGTGGTTGTCAATGTTGTTGATTTTGGGATGTCCGTTCGCGATGCCGTCGATGCGCCGCGCTGGCACCATCAATGGTTTCCCGATCGATTACAGTTTGAAAGACTTGGTGACCCGGACTATGCACCGTTGATTGGTGAATTGCGGCAGATGCACCATGAATTCGGGAACGAGGTCAAACAGTTGGGCGACGGCTATCGACGCCAGGGAGACGCTCATTCGATCCTGATCGAAAACGGCCACCTGCAGGGAGCGTCTGATTGGCGGCGAACAAGAGGGAAGGCCGCGGGATGGTGACTCGATATGAGTCACTTTATTCGTTCTCTGTTTAAGTTCAGTGAGATCGATGTTTGACGCACGTAGATAGAATAGATACCCTTTGCGTGGTTTTGACACAACAGCGAATTCATGGTGGCGAGATGTGACTCGAACTTTGCCTGCCGGATCTCGCGTTGTTGTGCTTCCGGGATACCGCCAGGGGAGTTGCAAGCACATGCCAGTGTCTGACGCTCAGAGCCATCCTCCTGCAAGCCGTATTGCGACATCGTGTGCGATTGCATTGCTTTTCATTCACACATTCCTGCTGAGTTGGGTCGCGTACGTCAGCAGTCCGAATCTGGATGAACCGGGGCATCTCGCTTCAGGTATCAGTCACTGGGAATACGGGCGATTCGAATTATATCGTGTGAATCCTCCACTGGTCCGGATGGTGGCAGCGATTCCAATCCTGTTGACCAATGCACAGACTGACTGGGGAGCGTGGAACATTCACTCTCCATATTCTCGGTCCGAGTTCCCGGTCGGCACACGGTTTGTGGCGCTGAATGGGGAAGTTGGTTTTTGGTACTTCACGCTGGCTCGCTGGGCCTGTATTCCGCTTTGTCTCGTTGGACTATGGACGGTTTACCTGTGGGCCAAATCCCTTTATGGAGCGACGGCGGGACTGATGGCGATGTCCCTGTACTGTTTTTGCCCCAACTGTGTCGCCTGGGGAGCCTCCATCACACCCGATGCGGCTGGAACTTCGTTCGGCGTGTTGGCAGCATATCTGTATTGGAGGTGGCTGCAGACGCCAACCTGGGGGCGGGCACTCCAGGCGGGGTTGGGACTGGGACTGGCAGAATTGGCAAAAGGGACACTAATTGTCTTTTTTGTTGTCTGGCCTGCACTCTGGTTCATCGACTTCATTGTTTCGCGTCAACGACGTAGACAGACTGAAATATCATCGAGCAATGCCGATGCTGCCGTCCAGGACATCGTTGTCGTCACCGCGACTCGCCCCCCGTTCCAGCAATTGGCAGGGATCATTCTGGTCGCTGTCTATTTGCTGAATCTTGGATTCGGCTTTGAGGGATCGTTCAAGCCACTTCGGGACTATACGTTTGTCAGCCGGGCACTGAGCGGACAAGACAGGCCTCCCGAAGGGGCGAATCGCTTTGTCGGGACCTGGCTGGAAGCGTTGCCAGTTCCACTGCCGGAGAACTATGTTCGAGGTCTGGATGTTCAGAAGTATGACTTTGAACGTGGGAAATGGAGCTACCTGCTTGGCGAACAACGCCCGCGAGGATGGTGGTACTATTACTTTGTCGCATTCCTGGTGAAGACGCCTGTCTGTACCATTGTGATGTTTGCCGTGGCAACGACACTGGCCCTCTCTCGCAATTCGTACCGGTCGAATTGGCGTAATGAATGGACGCTGCTGCTGCCTGCCGTTGTGATCATGGCCCTCGTCAGTTCGCAAACCGGGTTCAGCCGTTACCTGAGGTACGCTTTACCCGTACTTCCCTTTGCCTACATTCATGTCAGCAGAGTCGCAGTGCTGTTCGCGGCCCGAAATCGGCTGTTCTCAGGTCTACTGGCGACGTGCTGGCTTGGTTCCTTTGTGGAAAGTCATACGGTCTATCCTCACAGCTTGTCATTCTTCAACGTTGCAGTCGGCGGTCCGTTGAATGGACAGACCTGCCTGCTGGACTCAAACATCGAATGGGGACAGGACTTGCTCTATTTGCGACGCTGGTACGACAGCAATACCGAGGCACGACCACTGCACCTCGCCTTTTTTGGTGACTTTCACGTTAATCCACAGTCCGCGGGAATTGTATTCGAGCCTGTACCAGGGTTTCTTGGTGCAGAGCATCAGGACCAATCATCCGGCGAACTTCTCGGACCGCAGCCGGGTTGGTTTGCCGTCAGCATTAACCACCTTTACGGCTATCGTCACTTGGAAAGTGACCGTCCGAAGTACACCTATTTCCAAAGGCTCAAGCCTGTTGCCCGTGCCGGATATACCATCGTTGTCTACTACCTCACACTTGACGAAGCGAATCGATTAAGAGCCGACCTCGGCCTTGACCCAATCATTCCGGCTATGTGAATTGCACGTGTTTGCCGCAGCCGAATTGCGATGAATTATTGAGAATGCCGTCGAAGAGCGGACTTCAGGAATTTCGAGCAAACATGAGTGCGAGAATAAAGTTTGCCGCCATCGCTTTTTTGCTCGTCATCAACATCCTTTATCTGTTGAATTTGTGGAGTCGACGTGCCCACTCGCCTAAGTTTGCTGAACCGGTCCTTCTGCAGGAATGGACGGTGACACTTTCCGAGCGGACGGAGGAAGATCGGGAGCGAGTTCTTTCCGCAGCGTTTGAGATTTCCGACTTCGACGTCAAACCACTGGAAGGAGCCAGTGAGGTCGTTATTCCCAGGCCGGTGAAGTGGTTTGAAGAGATCATCATTTCGACGAACTACGCCAGTCCCCAAGTCAACGAACAAGGAGGGAAGAAATCGCCAGGAAATGATTCCAAACTGCCGTGGCACGGCGGACCAGTAGACGTGGCGATGAGATCCGTTTCGCTGGTTGCGTATAAATCCGAGCCGGGGCCGAAATCCAATCAGGTTCTTGTGAAGGAGACTCAGGTCGGCGTTGATACGCATCTCATGAAAAACGGAATTGAAGTACCAACAACCGAACTGCTCGCCGTTGGAAAATACTTCGTTGATGACAACAATAACAAACTGCTGACGACTCAAAGAGCGGTGCAGATTAACGGGCAGGCGCAACCTCGCTATCAGGCAGATGTCCCCCATTGGTTGGTTCCGGCGAGAAAGCTCGCGGTTGGTGAAACCTGGGTACAACATGGGGCGCATCCAGATGGCATACCGGTCACCGCTCCGCTTGCTGAAGTAGCCCGGAAATTGAACCGTTTAGTCGTGTTCGAAGGACGGCGCGCTGCCGAAATTGTGACAACCGCGACGTGCTATGAATTTGTTCCGGGGCCGGTTGTCTCGCATGTGAAGCGTCAGGAACAGACGCTTTGCTACTTGGATCTGGAGACAGGCGAACCGCTCTGGTTTGAGAGCAAAGATCAGGGCGAGCGGGAATTTCGGTCAGTCGTTCGCGGGTGCAACCAGATTTTTGTCAAACACCTCATTCGGACTAAACAGAAGAGCTAAGAATGAAGTCATTTCGATTTCACCATCACGCAATGAGTGTGGTGTTGATCTCGTACTTGTGCAGAAAATGATTAGGACATCCGCATACGACGCTGGCCGGTTCCCCCGAGTTGATTGACGATGCTTTGATTCATGAAACAATGACGCATGACGAAGATAAAGTCAGGCCACATCCACGACTTGCGTACGCCACGTTCCAACCGCAGGCGAGATCTCCGAATCAGGGGTATTGCGAGGTAACGCCGATTAACGATAGGCAATCGCTCGTTACTGCCCGGTAAATGGCAACGCTTGTTGCAGAAAGGCGGTTTAGATGTCATGGCTCCACAGATGAAACTAATCGATGAAGACATCTTCACCGTTTCGAACCTTTTCAGTCGAGATGAATGTTTGCACCTTATTGGCCTCGCTGAATCAATTGGTTTTGAGGCTGCAGCCGTTCGTACCATGGATGGGCCAAAGATGAAGACCCATATTCGAAACAATGATCGGGTTGCACTTACGGACGCACGACTTGCCGCTGACATGTGGCACCGTATCGCGCCCTATCTCCCCGTCCTCGATGGTTATTGCGTTTGCGGAGTTGATTCACACATTCGGTTTTATCGATACTTTCCCGGGCAACATTTCAAACGTCACAAAGATGGAACTGCCACAAATGAACTGGGGCAAAGAAGCAAACTGTCGTACCTGATCTACCTGAACGATGATTGCACGGGTGGATCGACCGCATTTCTGGAATACCGCGACGTCAACGGCGCGCCCGAGAAGATCGAATACGTGATAACACCAGCCACCGGAATGGCGTTGCTGTTTCGCCATGAACGGTGGCATGAGGGAACGCCGGTTTCTGCCGGGGCGAAATACGTTCTCCGGAGCGATGTTTTTTATCGGTCAATTCGTGACGAACAAATCTCGGGATAAGGATTCGGATTTCGACTGTCGTCGTTTGTAAGTCCGCTCGCAGAAAATCTACGATCAGCTTCAACAAAACTCAGTTCGACGTGCATAACAGACGACATCGTGGCGGGGACAGGGACTTTCCAGGCGGTCCCTGAGGTGAAATCGTTTGTGAGCGGGAGCTACGCCGAAGGGGGAGGTGCACCCCGCCACGTTCACAGGACTGAAGACACTTGAATTGTCGTTCCGCACCCACACGAATGAGCGTTAGCGACACGTCATCCGATTAAACCGTTTCATTTCCTACTCAGGCCGCTGTCCGGAACTGTCGGTTAGCCGTGATCATGGTCATGTCCGCAGTCGTGATCATCGTCATGATCGTGGTCATGATCGTGGTCGTGGTCGTGGTCGTGGTCGTGGTCGTGGTCGTGTCCACAATCGTCGTCTTCGCAGTCCTCGTCTTCGTCGTGGTCTTCGAGCAGGAATGCAACTTTGGC
>Ga0194055_10003694_pt1 | contig 11708 bp, 8 predicted proteins | sample SepL449m_MetaG_FD_155482 | JGI IMG/M metagenome (GOLD analysis project Ga0194055, IMG submission 155482) | Anoxic zone freshwater microbial communities from boreal shield lake in IISD Experimental Lakes Area, Ontario, Canada - Sep2016-L442-9m | ecosystem: Environmental > Aquatic > Freshwater >... | reverse complement strand
CCCCTATATTTCAGGCCCTGACCACCGAAAAAGCACCGAACTCAGATAACCAACCACATAAGCAGTTGACGCTGTTCGACTTATAGCCGGACAGTTGTGGTTGGCAAAATGATCTCGCCCATCGCGACCACTTTGGGACTCGTCATCTGGTGGTTGTTTGCCACGCGACTCCGGTGGGCTGATCGTCGGCTGAGTGTCAGCGTGCTGGCCATCGTCGCGATTGCCACACCACTGATTGCGGGCAGCAACTTTCCAGCCATGGCGATGATGATTTATGCACTTCCAGTACTTTCGACGGTCTGGGTAACGTGGCTGGTGCTGTCGATTCCGCTAACTTGGCCCGTGCGTGAGTATGGACTGGCTTGTCTGTTCGTTCTGATCGGAGCCGTCTGCTCGATGCTGAGACTGGATGGAATGGATGGCAGTTTCGCAGCAGAGTTTCACTGGCGCTGGGAACCGACCGGTGAAGCACGACTGCTGTCCGAATTATCAACTCCTCGGCCTGCCAGCATCGTGAAAGATGCCGTAAAGCCTTTGCAGCCGACTGACTGGCCCTGTTTCCGAGGCCTGAATCGCGACGGCCAGGTCCATGGCGTATCGATCACTACAGACTGGGATGCCAATCCTCCGAAAGAACTCTGGCGACATCGCGTCGGCCCGGGTTGGTCATCGTTCGCTGTGATCGGGCCACGCGTTTTCACTCAGGAACAACGTGGCGATCAAGAACTGGTCGTTTGTTATGAAGCAAAAACCGGGGCTGAGGTCTGGTCACACAGTAATGCGACACGATTTACTGAAATCGTGGCTGGTGCCGGCCCCCGTGCGACTCCGACCTTTCATGACGGACGACTTTATTCCTGCGGAGCCAATGGCGACCTGAACTGCCTGGACGCGGAAACCGGCAAGCTGATCTGGACTCGAGACATCGTGGCCGACACGACAGCCAAGGTTCCTCAATGGGGATTTTCGTCATCACCACTTGTCATGAACAATATTGTCAGCGTCTTCGCAGGTGGTCCTGACGGCAAAAGCCTGGCGGCCTATCACATTGATGACGGAAAACTCGCCTGGACCGCAGGGACAGGCCTGCTGAGTTACTGTTCTCCTGAAGCAGTGGTCATTGATGACGTTGAGCAGATCCTGTTTCCGACCGAGGACGGTCTGGCATCATTCGAACCATCAACAGGAACAGTCTTGTGGTTGCACGAATGGCCCGCACCGGGAATCGCGCGCGTCGCTCAACCTGCTCTCGTCGGGAAGAACGAAATCCTGATCGGGACTGGAATGAACCTCGGTCTTCGCAGAATCACCGTAACAAAATCCGGCGGCACATGGTCGACTCGCGAAAATTGGACGTCGAGAGAGATCAAACCTTATTTCAACGATTTCGTCATCTCCGAAAATCACATCTACGGTTTCGACGGTCCGATTTTCATGAGCCTCAATGCCAGCGATGGTAAGAAAACATGGAAGACTCGTGGGTCAGGAAAAGGCTATGGAACCGGGCAGGTCCTGCTGCTGGCCGACCAGCGTCTACTACTGGTTCTGACTGAATCAGGCGAGGTGGCCCTGGTCGAAGCCAATCCGACCGAATTTCGCGAAATTGCAAAAGTCCCGGCGATCAGCGGCAAGACCTGGAATCACCCAGTGATCTCTGGCAGCACATTGTTCGTTCGTAACGCCGAGGAAGCCGCCGCGTTTGAACTGACGTTAAGGCCGATCGAAATACGAACCGACTGAAACCAGATGTGACAGGGTCGAAACATGACGGGGGTGGAACGACCGGTCGACGAAATCGCCAATTTAGTCACGCATGGAATTGGCTTTCTCCTCAGCCTCGCCGCAGCGGGTTACCTGATGCAGAGTGTCGCTGGCCACTCCCCGAGTCTGATCGCCGCGTGTGCAACCTATGTTGCCTCACTGATATTGGTATACGGAAGCTCAACGCTTTCACATTTGTTCTATGACCTGCAATGGCGAAAACGATTTCGAGCACTGGATCAGGCCAGCATCTTTCTGTTGATCGCCGGAACCTGCACGCCGCTGGGGGTGATGTACCTGAATCATGGTGGTTGGCAATGGCTTCTCGTCAGCATGTGGGTTCTGGCGTTCATTGGTATAGGGCGAGTCGTGCATGTTGGGGACTTGTCTCAAACAGACAAATCCCTTTATGGATTGATGGGATTCCTGCCGGTGGTCGGACTGGGCGAGATGTCTCGTCAGGCACCTGAAGATGTCATTTTCCGGGTCATCGCTGGCGGAGCCTGTTATACACTCGGAACACTGTTTCTCTGCTGGAGTGCTCGTGTTCGGTACTCCCATGCCGTATGGCATTTGCTGGTCATGTCAGGAAGTGCCTGTCACTACTGGGCGATCTTGCTGATGATTTCCGATCACTAAGGCAGGGCGAAAAAACAACTTTTACAATTTGGAGGACACGCCATGAACCTCACGCCCGCTTCGCTCAAGACGCTCAGACGCAAAGTTTTTAAGCATTCCATGTATCGCGTCTCGTCAATCAAGTCCGGACACCGAAAGTTGTAAAAGTTATTATTTCGCCCTGCCTAACAAGCACGTCACCATCGGACGAAGCTGACGACCGCAAAGGCGCTACGGGTGCTACAGTTTTGACGTCGACAATCTGACAGATTTCACACCTGGTCCGGTTCCGGGTGAACCCAGGGTGCTCGATACGGGCGACGGAGGCGGCGGTTGGCTTCATCGTCGTTTACGATGCGTTGTTTCTCTCGGTCCCATTTGAGAGATCGACCGAGTTCCATCGACATGTTGGCCATGATGCAACTCGCCGACGAAATGTGGCCCTGCTCGACATCGGCCACCGGCTTGCTGCGGTTTTCGCGGGCGTGCAGCAGATCGAGCATATGGCCGCGGATCGCCGGAGCAACGTGCTTTTCCAAGTCCTTCTCTGTCTTGTCTTCAGGATACTGATCCAGTTCATAGGTGACGTCACGATGGACCGGTGCGCCGCCGTTTGGCTGGAAATCGTAGCTGTTGACGCTGCATCGCAGCGTTCCCTTGTCGCCGTAGAACGTCGCGCCCCACGGGTATTGCGGATCGGGTGCTGATCCCCATGTGCGATGCGTCCAGACGACCGGGAGTGAACCGAACTGAAACGTCGCAGTTTGAGTGTCACTGATGTTCGCTCGGCTCGCCTTGTCGACATAGATCCCGCCATCGGACGAGATATGATCAGGCCAGCCCAGATCCATCATCCAGCGGACCATGTCGAGCATGTGAACGCACATGTCACCGACAATGCCGTTACCGTACTCCATGAACGCTCGCCACCGACGCGGATGCACGAGCGAATTGTAGGGGAGCATCGGAGCAGGGCCGGTCCACATTTCATAATCGAGATTCTCGGGCGGCGCGGTGTTTGGCGGATTCTCGCGAGCCCGCATGTGATAGTAACAATAGATCTCAACGAGACCGATCGTCCCCAGCTTCCCCTCTTTGAGGATCTGATTGCGTGCCTCAATCAGATGCGGCGTGCTGCGGCGCTGCGTGCCGATCTGCACGACTCGGTTATGCTTGCGAGCCGCAGCCACGATCGCCTGCCCCTCGACGACATCGACGCTGATCGGCTTCTGAAGATAAACGTCGGCTCCCGATTGAATTGCTGCGATGGCAGGAAGCGCATGCCAGTGATCGGGTGTGGCGATCAGTACCAGTTCCGGCTTGGTCTGTTTCAAGAGTTCTCGGTAATCGCCAAACGTCTGAGGCCGCTTCTGCACCTTCTGTCGCTGTGTCACGATGTCGGCAGCTTCCGAGAGCATCGTCTTGTCGACATCGCACAACCCGACAACTTCCACCGGAGCAACCTGAAGCAACCGCAACAGGTCGGCCTTTCCGTACCAGCCGCAGCCAATCAGCGCCGTCCGTGGGGAAGAAGTCTTATCGGCAGCGAACAGATGAGGTGCGAGCGTGGCCATTCCCAACCCGGCGAACCCCGATTGCAAAAACGTGCGACGATCCATGACGAACCTTTCCGAGCAGGACAAATTGATGAGTGACAGCAGATGTAATTCGAATGCCGTGACAGTCAGGCGAGACAACCTGATGTTTGCCAGGACGATCACCGGGCCTCAATTGAATAATAGATCGTGTCCGGTTGAAGCTTGATCGCATCGCCTTTCAGCGTCAAGGACGTCGGTTGCCCGAATTGGTCGAGAGGCGTGACTTTCAGCCTGGCAGCATCGGTCCGATGAAGTTTAACAGTTCCCTCAATCTTGCGGACGAGCCACGGATTCTGGCCGATTGAGACGATGCGGTGACGCCGCTCTCCGGCAGGTTCCGTTTGAAATCCAGTCGCCTTTTCCTCGGTCATCACTTGCAGCAGCATGCGTTTGGAATTGGCGATCGGTTGTCCATCCAGGCTGACGACGAGAGCGTGTGCCACATCGCGAGGGATCTTCAGCGTGACATCAGACAGCTTGACCTCACCCGCCGCAGAGAGATCGCCACTGGCTCCCTGAACTGCGGGGGCATTGATTGTCAGGATGCCACGTCCCCAGTCGAGCTTCAATTCCTGGGTGCTGCTGGTCACTGTCTTGGCCTTGTGATTGATGAACGATGACAGCGGTTGCAGCTTTGTCGAACTACCCGTTTTCGAACCGGGCGGAAGAAACGTGACGTCGGTGCGACCAACGTAATGGATCAGCGGGTCAATTCGCTGACCGGGTTCGACAGTCGTACCAGTCGGAACATCCTTCAGCCGTAGTTCATCGAACGCGGCATCCTGAGGGAGCGGCGTCCCATTGAGTTTCAGCAGGTCGTCAACGGCGAGTTTCACATCGGCCATGACGCTACCGGATTTGACCAGACCTCGACGATAGATCAGAGCTGCAGCGGGAAACTGTCCGAATTGAGACGGTGCCGTCAGCGTCCATGGCTGCATGAAGTACCCTGGCTTGACCGACCAGTCGATGCCATCTTTCGCGAAGTGAACGATACTGTCGCTATCCTGCAACGCTCCAAAAACGGCAAGGTAAATCGGAGCCTCGCTACGATGTCGGTTCGGCCGGTTCCAAGTCGTTTCCGAAATCATCGACGGTTTGTTGTCATAGTGAACATCCATTCCCGGATGAACGAACGCTGCCGGCTTGCCGGGCTCTTCGCTTTCAAACTTCAGGGCACTGCGGTCAACATAGAAGTGACCGTCGCGCAGCGACCATTCGGAGGCATCCCCCTCATTACGACAGCCGAAGTAGCCGTGTCGGTCAATGAAGTCTCCTCCGGTGTACGTGTACTTTTCCAGCGGCCCCAGAACTTCGGGGCTGGCAGTCACCCAGTTCGACGCCGTGATCTGGCCCTTAAAGCCAAGTTCCCGCAGGAATTTTGTCGAGTCGTTGTAGAACCGCTGCTGGGTTTCGGTCAGGAACCTCGCCGTGTCCTGATCGCGTTGTGACCGTTCATTGGCGATATTCCACAGAGGACGGAAGCCGATCCGGCCCTCACCCGGATTATCGCGAGCGACTTTCTGTCCCTTCCACGCGGCGAATGTCTTGTCGAGTGATCCGTACTTCGCCTTCAGCCAGTCGCCGAACTGACGTTCGATCTCCTTTAGTTGCTGATCGGGGATTTGTTTGTCGTTGAACGTCCAGAAGAAGAATGAGTCTTCGTTGATAAGTTCCGCTCCGAACAACGCCGGTTCGTCAATCAATCGCTTGCCCGTCGTCGGACTGGGGGTCGTCAGCAGTGTCTTCCACCAACTGCGGTACTTCTCCTGAAACTTGGCATTGAAGTAGAGCGTCGCGAATGAGTGGGTTTTGCCGTCGTATCCGGGCATCCATTCCAGATCGGCGGGAGGATCAAACCAGAGCGGAAAGTAAATTGAAAAATGCGTGTAGACCCCTTCGGCCTTCATTGTCTCGACAACATCGATCGCATGCTGCACACGAGCTGGATCGACTTCGCCTCGCTTGTCGAACATCGCGCCGTGAGTCCGTACCAGATTGACACCGTATTTGGCGAGTTGCTTCGCTTCGCGCTGCAAGTCCTCGCGTGTTTTCGCGAACGGGCCGTTCACCGCCCAGAATCGCACCGCTTCGCCCGACTGGCTGTGAACGAAGTGCCCGTCTTTGGCCGCAATGAATCCATGTTCCCCGGCGAACTTCTCATTGAGAGACCGCAGATCGATCACCGACGATTTCTGAAACAAATCCGCCGACGGATCGAATGCAAACCAATCCGCATCCGATGACGCTGGTCCCTTCGCCGCGTCGCCCGGCTTCAAAATGCCCCGCGGTCGAAACGGCTCGGTTGAAAGAACGAAACAGTCGAGGCCGCCGTGATTCGAGCTTCCACTGTCCATCCGGAACCGTAGCGAGTTCGCTCCACCTTTCAAATCGACTGAGCCGACCTTGACCCACGCGATAAATCGCAGATCGAACTTTCCATCAGCGGCAATGTTGGTCGGTTCGCCACCCGACTTATCAAATTCAATCGGCTTCCAGTCACTATCATTCAGCCGATACGACAACTTCGACTGAATCGGATTGGCCCGCACCCAGAACTCAAACTTTCCAGGTTCCTTCGGTGTGACGGAATACTCGGCCTCACCCGTCTTCTTCGGCTCAAAGTTACTGATCCAGTCTCCGCCGGAAAGCTGATCCTTCTTCACCTGGTCATACCACCACGGATGCCGGTTCATTGTGGATTTCGTCGATTTTTCCCCTTCGACCCAAATCGTCTCCGCCGACACGGCAGAGGCGAGAATCGACAACGCGCAAAAAGTCGCGATCATCCGTCGCATGAATGGCTCACAGTCTCAAGAATGAAGCAGAAGGACTGAATTTGTTATACTCAACGCGAGCGGAAATGACACTTTCGCGACGAATGGTCCTGGTACAAAACCAGCGAGCCGATACGCCGCCGCACGTTCGACGTCACATTCAATAATGACCCTGAGGACAATCATGTTACGAATTGCGATTGGAATCTGCTCAATCATCGCCCTCGCACTTGCTGCAGCAGTTCCAGACCCGGTGAAACCTGATCCCGAATCTCCGCGTCCCATGGCTGCGCGTGACACGGTCTTTATGGAAGACCTGACGTGGATGGAAATTCGCGATGCCATGCGAGCGGGCAAAGACACCGTCATCGTGGCGACAGGGGGTGTCGAGCAAAACGGGCCGTACCTGGTGACGGGAAAGCACAACATCATTCTGAAAGCAACGACCGAAGCCATCGCCAGAAAACTCGGCAACACACTTGTCGCTCCGATTGTTCCCTTCGTTCCGGAAGGTGACATCGATCCCCCATCCCTGCATATGAAGTACCCGGGGACCATCAGCGTGACCGAGGAGACGTATGAACTCTTGTTGACCGATATCTGCTCGTCGCTGAGGACTCACGGGTTCAAACGGATCATGCTGATCGGCGACAGCGGTGGGAATCAGGCCGGGATGAAGAAAGTGGCCGAAAGACTGAACCAGAAGTGGTCGGGCGGCAAGACAACTCTGCACTTCGTTCCCGAGTACTACGATTTCGCACAGGTCACGAAATGGCTGGAAGGGGAGGGGATTCATCAGGAGAACGAAGGGTTGCATGACGACTTCGCGATGACCGCCATGATGATGGCCGTCGATCCAGAGAGTGTCCGAACCAGCCAGCGGATTCAGGCCGGAAAATTCCGGATCAATGGAGTAAACCTGGCCCCTGCAGAAAAGACGATCGAATGGGGAAAAAAGATCATCGCATTTCGAACCGATGTGACAGTCAAAGCCTACAAGAAGTCACTCGGTCAGTAGGCCTCAAGATTAATGTCAAATCTAGTGCTGACACACGCGATCCGCCCAAACGCCCGAATCGCATCTGATGGTCCAATTGAATTGCGGAAAGAATTTAACGCAGAGACGCAAGGGCGCAGAGACGCAAAGGTAAGAACAAGACGAGATGAATTTCCCTGCGTCTCTGCGCCCTTGCGTCTCTGCGTTAAAACTCTTCTGTCGGCAGCTCGACTGCGCCTGCAACATCCCTCGACCTCGGCCTGCATAGACGCGTTCGATACAGCTTCAAGCTGGGTGCGCAGCACAAGAAACCTCAAGCCGAGCGCTGATGCACGAATCGCGCCTTTGTTCGGCGCGGGTCTCCCGACCCCGCCGAAACCGACGACCGAAGGTCTCCTCTTCCGTCTTTTTCCTTTACGACCTGGCAGCCGTACATGCTATGAACATCAGGCGCCCAATTGCAGACGGCTATCTTCACACAGGAGCGTGAAGGCAACTTTCGGAAAGACCACTGTTCGGCGCGGGTCTCCCGTCCGCTGAGTGTGAACGTCAATTCCTCTGCGTCTCTGCACCTTGGCGTCTCTGCGTTACCTTCTTGCCATCTTTCGTGATCGCCCGGAAACCTCGAACGACGAACGAGGCCAAACCCGTCATTCCGCGGACGGTGACTCGGGCTCCCGTTGAGTCTGAGCTTCGGGTGTGATCAGCAGGCGGTCGATCTTGGGACCGTCCATGTCGACGATCTCAATCCGCAGATCGCTCCATTCCAGAATGTCACCGATATTGGGAGGGCGTTTCAGAACGGCCAGGACCAGACCTGAAACGGTCCCAATCCCGCGAGGTACAGGTTCCGGCCAGCGACTCACTTCCAGCGCCTGCTCCAATTCGTGCAGGTTGACGGCACCATCAACCAGTAAGCTGCCGTCTTCACGTTTGACGATCGACTGTTCCTGGTTCTGCTTCGAACTACGTTCGTGACGCAGTTCATCATGGATTTCTCCCACGAGCATTTCCATGACGTCTTCCAGCGTCACCATCCCCTGGGTCCCGCCGTACTCGTCCAGAACAAACGCCAACTGAGTCTTGTGCTCCTGAAACAATTCGAGCAGTCGACTGATCGTCAGCGATTTGGGGATAAACAGCGGCGGTCGAATCAGTCGACGCAGGTCGATTGGTCGACCGAGATACTGCTGCAGGAAAACATCCTTGATGTAGACGAATCCGACAATGGTATCGATCGTTCCTTCACAGACAGGGACTCGCGAGAAGCCCGACATGGCGATCGCACCGACGACTTCCTCAGATGGGGTATCGATGTCAACCGCGTCGATATCGATCCGGGGACGCAGGATATCGACGACCGTTCGATCCCCCAGCCTCAACGCTTCCATGGCGACTTTGTGTTCGGATTCTTCCAGCACCCCGGTTTCTGAACCGGTTTCGATCAGATGCTCAATGTCTTCGACGGAGACGGATCGCTGAGGCTCAATCTTCTGGCCGAGCATCTTCAGAACGATCGTGGTGGTGATATGCAATCCCCAGATCGCGGGCCGCGAGATCCGCTGGAGCAGAAACATGGGATAGGCAACCAGCCGCGCGATCGGTTCGGCGTTCTGAAAGGCAATCCGCTTGGGAACGAGTTCCCCGAGGATCAGTTGCAGAAATGCAATTCCGCAGACAACGATCCCCAGCGCCAGTCCGACACGCCGCTCGGCAACCCATGCCAGAGGAACGTCCTGCAAGACAAGCGCCAGCGGTTCCGCGAGTCTGGCACCGGCGAACGCCGAGGCAAAGGTTCCAACGAGGGTGATCCCCACCTGCACAGTCGGCAGGAACCGATCAGAATCGCGAGCGAGGCCCAGAGCGACGCGAGAAGCACCGTCCCCATCTTCGGCCCACTGTTCCAGTCGTCCACGCCGGGCGGTCAGAATCGCAATTTCTGCGGCAGCGAAGAAGCCGTTCAACAGCGCCATCAGCACGACCACGCCCAACTCGATCGCCCAGTCCGGCACGTTTTGCTCCCTCACCCAGAACGGAAAAGACACGGAGAGATATTATGCAGTAAGCCGCTCAATTGGTCGAGTGAGGGGCTTGGAGAACATTTTTGACGCGAGGTCGGTCGCATCAACCAGCGATTACGGGAATCATCCCCCAGGCGGTTCAGTTCGAGTGGACTATTGATGTCTCCTCATTCTTGAATCCATGTTTCATCGTCCATCAATCGCAGTCGTTCAGTGATCAGCGCGATGTCTTCCAGGTTTTGAGGTTCCGCTCCAAATTCGGCCACGATCCGGCGGCTGACGGTCAGGGCTTCTTCAAACCGTGTGCTCGCTACTTCGCGATTTCCATCGTTCAGTTCAACGTCCCCAGCCCTGATGAGTGAAACACAGTGGACACGTAGATTTTCAGCACTCTCGTCGTACTCACTCAGGATTTGTTGAATGATGGAAAGCATCTCGTCAAAGATAGTACGTGCCAAATCCAGCTTTTCTTCCAAAATCGCACAGTCCCCAACCTGGTTGAGTGCAACACAGACATAGTACAGGCCTTCTTCTGTAACCTCTAATTCATTGACGACCTGCCGACTGGTTTTCAAACTTTCCTCAAACAGTTCGCGGGCGGCTTCGGTATCGCCATGCGACTTCTTTATTGCGCCAAGTTCATTCAGTAATCGGCTGATGTCATGAAGATCCAGCGTCGTCGCTCCGAATTTCTCCACAATCTGGCGGCAAATCGACAGGCTTTCTTCGAAGAAATCACGAGGGGAATAGGAATTGCCCGCAGACAATTCCAGTTCCCCGATCTTCAACAGTGAGTGACTGACATCTCGCAGGCTTTGTGCTGTCGCTCCGAATTCTGCAACGATTTGTCGGCTGATGTCGAGACTTTCCTCAAACGCGTCACTCGCCGTCTCTCGATCACCGTCCGATTGAGCCATCTCCCCGATCTGACAGAGAGTCACGCTGATGTTACGCAGTCCTACGGGCGTCTCACCGAACTCGGACACTATCTTACGACCGATTCTCAGGGCCTTTTCAAACGAGGTGCGAGCGGAATCGAGTTCCCCAACGGATAGATCTAACTCCGCAAGTCGATCGAATGCCATTCTGACATCCTCAAGACTTTGAATCGTCGCTCCGTACTCAGACACGACCTGTTGACTGATCGACAGGCTCTCTTCAAACAATGCTCTGGCCACAGCCTCATCTTCATCCACGGACACAAACGCACCAAATTGATTGAGCGCGTCACAAATCTTATGCAGCCTTTCCTCCGAGACACCAAACTCATCTACGATCTGACGGCAAATCGCCAGGAACTCTTCGTAGAACGTATGAGCCGACGCGTAATACTCGTCCGACGACGCCAGATCCCCCATCTGTTTGAGCACGGAACCGAGAGTACTCAGGTTTTCCTCCGTCGCTCCGAATTCCTCAACGATTTGACGGAGGACTGTCAGTCTTTCATCATACAACTCGAGAGCCAATTCGATATTTCCATCCGATAACGCGAAGTCGCCGTACACCTCAAGCGAAAAGCTGAGGCCATTCAGGCTTTGCTCGGTGGCACCGAATTGCGCCACGGCCTGATTGCTGATCGTCAGGCTTTCTTCAAACATCGCATCGGCTGATTCGCGATCCCCGTCCGACAGTTCCATTTCTGCAAGTTTACAGAGCAAGACACTCAGAGCGTGCAGAGCTTCGAACGTGGGGGCGAATTCGTCCACGAACTGACGAACGATCTTAAGGCTTTCCTCAAACCAGGGGCGAGCCAGGGCCAGCGCCCACTAAGTTGTTTTGCCGCATAGGACTTCGAGGAGGAAGTTATCGTTCCATCCGCAACTTCGTCGCTTCATGGCGATGCTTTGCTTGCTGGGATGCTGTTTGAGGAGTGACAGCGTGAAGCGATTGAGCCAGGCATGAGTCTGGCGCAGATGATTCTCGCGGATGCGAGATT
>Ga0194055_10003693_pt1 | contig 11709 bp, 10 predicted proteins | sample SepL449m_MetaG_FD_155482 | JGI IMG/M metagenome (GOLD analysis project Ga0194055, IMG submission 155482) | Anoxic zone freshwater microbial communities from boreal shield lake in IISD Experimental Lakes Area, Ontario, Canada - Sep2016-L442-9m | ecosystem: Environmental > Aquatic > Freshwater >... | reverse complement strand
ACACGTGGACCGTCGGTTATTCCCTTCAGGAATCGCTTTCCGCCCACGTTTTTCTGTCCATGGGCGTCCTTAGCTACTTGACTGGAATGGGCGGCCGCGACATGGCCGTCGATCTTGGCACGGCCAACACGCTGGTTTATGTGCGTGGCAGGGGCATCGTGCTCTCCGAACCAAGCGTGGTCGCGATCGATGCTCGTAGCGGCGAAGTTCACGCCGTTGGCGTTGAAGCGAAGCGGATGCTCGGCCGCACGCCGGGGACGATTCAGGCGATACGTCCACTCAAGGACGGCGTGATCGCCGACTTCGATGTGACCGAAGCGATGCTGCGTCACTTCATCCAGAAGGTCCACCAAGGTCGCTGGGCGCACCCGCGCGTAGTCGTCTGTGTTCCCTCCGGAGTTACGGGCGTCGAGAAGCGCGCAGTCGAAGAGGCTTGCCTGTCGGCAGGAGCGCGCCAGGCCTACCTGATCGAGGAGCCAATGGCTGCCGCTATCGGCGCTGGCCTTCCGATCGGTGAGCCGACTGGGTCGATGATCGTTGACATCGGCGGCGGCACCAGCGAGGTGGCCGTAATTTCGCTCGGAGGGATTGTCGTCTCCCGCTCGATTAGAATTGGTGGAGATGAACTCGACGAGGCGATCATCAATTACGCCAAACGTGAGTACAAGCTCTTGATCGGTCAGCAGACTGCAGAAGAGCTAAAGCTTGAGATTGGCTCAGCCTTCCCGATGGCCGAGGAGTTCCAGGCCGAGATTCGAGGCCGTGACCTCGTCAGCGGGCTGCCAAAGACGGTTGCGCTCAGCAGCGAAGAGGTTCGTGGCGCCATTGAGGAGCCGCTCGCTCAGATAATCGCTTCGATCAAAGAGACGCTCGACAGTACGCCGCCGGAGCTCTCCTCAGACATCATGGATCGCGGCATCATGCTCGCCGGTGGCGGCGCCTTGCTGCGAGGCCTTGACGAGCGGCTGCGCAGCGAAACTCACATGCCGGCTCATCTCGCCGAATCACCCCTGACTTGTGTTGCCGTCGGCTCAGGTCGCTCACTGGAAGAATTTGAAGTGATTCACAAAACTAACCGCTCAGCAAGGAAGCGTCGCAGGCGCTAAAGCGCCGCAGCTACGACAAACGCTTATGCCTTGCGTAACCAACATTTTGAGATGTACGACCGGACTATTCGTCGGCGGCGGTTAACGCTAGCGGCGCTGCTGGCGTGCTCGCTGCTGCTGTTGACCGTCTACTTTGGCGAGTCGACTGGTGGCGCGCTTCACAACGTGCAGCGCGGCGTCTTCAGTGTCTTCGCTCCGATCCAGGAGGGCGCGTCGACGGTGCTCAAACCAGCCCGCGATCTGTTCGGCTGGTTCGGTGACACGATCGATGCCAAGGGCCGGATGGCTGATCTTGAGAGCTCGAATCAGAAGCTCCGCGCCGGGGCTATCGCGGGCAGTGAAGCGCTGCGCATTAACGAACAACTTCAAGGACTACTAAACCTCGATAACGCCGGTGGCCTAGCCGCTGCGAAGCCGGTTACTGCGCGCGTGATCGGCCAATCGCCGACAGTCTGGTATTCGACTGTGACAATCAACCAGGGCAGCGACAGCGGGATTAAGACCGGCAACCCCGTCATCAGCAGCGACGGCCTGATCGGGCAAGTTTCGACCGTCACCGGGCATGCCTCAATCGTCACCTTGATCAGCGACGGTGAGCTAGCTGTGCCGGCGCGTGTTAGCGCTGGGGGCGCCGAGGGGATCGCCCAGACCGGCGCTGGCGGCCCAGACGACCTTCGTCTCAAGTTCATAGCGCGCCGCTATCGCGTCGAGCCAGGCGCGGCGGTCGTTACGGCTGGAACGCTTTCGGCCACGCCCGGCCTTGAGTCGCTCTACCCGCCAGGGATTCCGATCGGCTCGGTCACGCGCGTAGTCGACGCTGGGACAGACGCGCAGAAGATTTATCTGCGCACCTACGCCGACCTGCAAAAGCTTGAAATCGTGCAAGTCCTGACGGCGTCGATCAACGGGAACCGGCGATGAACTTGGACTATCGAAGCCTCGGATGGCGCCTCGCGTTGATCTGCGTCGTGACGGTCGTGTTTCAGGTGGCGGCCGTCTCGCAGGTCAAGGTGCTCGGAGTTAATGCTGACCTAGTGCCTCTCGTCGCGGCTTCGGTCGGCTTGATCGTTGGTTCGCTGCCCGGTGCAATCTTCGGATTCGCGATCGGCTTGCTGCTCGACTTCGCACTCGTTGAGACGGTCGGGGTCGCTTCGCTGATCCTGCTGGCAATCGGTTACGCGGCTGGTCGCCTGCGCGAGCTGCGTGACCCACAGGGGGCGATTGTTCCTCTGCTCGTCGGCGCCGCCGCCACAGCCGTCGCGCAGGTCGGCTTCTCGGTTTTGACCTTCCTACTTGGGCAGAAGGTGCCGCTCGGCTGGTCGTTGCTATGGGAACTGCTCGGGACGGTTGCATTCAACGCCGTGATCGCGATTCCGGTTTACCTGACCATCCGCCGCTGCCTTCTCGCCGCTTTACCTGAAGATCCGCGTCGTCGCCGTCGGCGCGCCTACACAACCGGCGGCCTCTCGCCACTCTCTAAGTCATGATCGATCCGCTAGACAAGACTCCGCTACGTAGCATCGGCGAATCGCCGCTGACGCCGCAGCTCGCGATGCGGGTAGCGATGCTCGGCGCGATCGCGCTGGTGCTGTTCTCGATCATCTTCTTCAAACTGTGGTTCCTTCAAGTGCTGACCGGCGATCAGGCCGTTCGCGAGGCAGCCAACAATCGCGTCAGGACGGTCGCTGTGGCTGCGCCCCGCGGCGCAGTCTTGGATCGCAACGGCAAGACTCTGGTTGAGAACCGGCCAGCCTCAGTGATGCAGCTCGACCCCGCGCAGCTGCCTGCGGCCACGCGCGAAGCTGCCGCCACTTGGGGGCAACAGATGACTACCTGGGCGCGCACGCCACGCAGCCAGCGCGGGCCGCAGCCAAAAGTTCCCGCTCCCGCAAACGCTGCGCTGGAAAAGCGCTACGCGCAGCTTGCCTCGGTGCTCGGAATATCGACAGCGACGATCAACGAGCGCGTGATCCAACAGCTCGCGCAGCTGCCTTACGCCAACGTTCGCGTCCAGGTCGACGTCCCGACCGCAGTGCGTAACTATCTGCTCGAGCGGCCCGGACAGTTCCCCGGCGTCAGCGTTGACCAGGTCTATGTGCGCCGCTATCCCGGTGGCGTTGGCGCGGCGCAGCTGCTTGGCGCCGTCGGTCAGGTCAGCCCGGCGCAACTCAAAGCCGACTCTTTCCGTGGTGTGATCTCAGGCGCGATCGTTGGTCAAGAGGGCATCGAACGCTCCTACGACCGCTATCTACGCGGCGTCGACGGTACGAAGAGCATCACGATCGACGCCGCCGGGAAGCTCAAGGGGCAGCGGATCTCGCGCGAGTCGCGCGCTGGCGACAGCGTCCGCACGTCGCTCGATTCAGCTCTTCAGCGCAGCGGTGAGGGCGCATTGGCCTCAGCTATGAGTGGCGGAGGAACGGCCGGAGCGTTCGTCGCGCTCGACCCGCGCAACGGACGCGTCCTCGCGCTCGGCTCGGCTCCGACCTACGACCCCAGCCTCCGCGCCAAGCCGATCGCCACGCAGGCCGATTATGAGCGACTCTTTGGCGAGGCAGCAGGCGCCCCACTCTTCAACCGTGCGATCAGCGGCGGCTACCCAACCGGCTCGATCTTCAAGCCGATCACGGCGCTGGCCGCGCTCGATGGCGGCGTAATTACGGCCGATACGACAGTCGACGATCCCGGCGTGCTTACCGTTGGCAAGCAGAAGTTCTACAACGCAGGCCATCAGGCAAACGGCCCGCTCAGCCTCGTCCGTGCGCTGCAGGTGTCATCCGACGTTTTCTTCTACACGCTGGGCCGAGACGCCAACCCGCTGAAAGGCCAGATCATCCAGAGTTGGGCGCGCAAGCTGGGCCTCGACAAAGCGACAGGGATCGATCTGCCTGGCGAGTCTTCGGGAACGATCCCCGATCGCCAGTGGCGCGCGCAGCAGAATCAAAAAGAGCTTGCATGGGAGAAGTCAAGCGGCAAGAAGTGCCCGCCGGACTGCCTCTACTCTGATAAGCGGCCGTGGTCTGTCGGCGACAACATCCAGCTCGCCGTCGGCCAAGGCGATGTTCAGGCCTCGCCGCTGCAGATGGCGGTGGCCTACTCGACGATTGCCAACGGCGGCATCGTCGTGCGGCCGCATTTGGGGATGACGATCGAGAGCGAAACCGGGCAGCAGCTGGAGCGAATCGCCGCTGCGCCGCTGCGCCGCGTCGTGATCGATCCCAGCTACCAGAGGTCGATCCTCGACGGACTCCACCAATCGACGCTCGGCGACGGTACTTCGGCCGACGTATTTAGCGGCTGGGACCAGGCCAAATTCCCCGTCTACGGCAAGACAGGTACGGCAGAGCGGCCACCTCGCCCCGACCAGTCGTGGTACGCAGCGTACGTTCCCAGCGCGACAAAGCCGATCGTGATCGTCGCCACCGTCGAGGACGGCGGCTTTGGCGCTGAAGCCGCCGCCCCGGCGGTCTGCGAGATGCTGGCAACCTGGTTCGCGCAGCCGAGCAGATGTTCGGCAGGAGCGTCGAGGACTCGATGAGCGCGACGACCGTCATCCAACGCAGGGCCGACGACGAGAAGGCCGAGAAGGCGATCGGACTTCAGCTGCCGTTCGACCTCGTGCTCGTGCTCGCAACGCTTGGGCTCGCGATCTGTTCGCTGCTCACAATCGGCGCCGCGACTGGCAACGACATCCCTGGCAGCCCCGACTACTTCGTGATCCGCCAGCTGATCTACTTCGTCGTCGGCGCGCTGCTCGCGACCCTGCTTTGGCGCAGCGACTACTCGCGTCTGCGTGAGCTGAAGTATTTCTTCTACGGGCTGTTGATCGTTTCGATCCTGACCGTAATCGTCTTCGGCTCAGTTGCGCGTGGTTCGCGCCGTGCCGTAGACCTTCCACTCTTCTCTTTCCAGGCCTCCGAACTAGGAAAGGTTTTGTTGATCGTTGCGCTTTCAGCGTTCACGATCGACATGACGCGCCGCATGGCAGACAGTCGAACGACCGTCCGCTTGATGCTGATCGGGCTAGCGCCCGCAGCGCTTGTGATGCTTCAGCCTGACCTTGGCTCGGCCCTGGTTTTTGTCGCCATTACTTTGGCGGTCCTATTCATCGCAGGCGTTCCGTGGCAGCACTTCGCGGCGTTTGGCGCACTCGCCGCAGTGGCGATCGCGCTCTCGCTAGCCGTGCTGCCGAGCGTCGGCATAAACGTTCTCCACAGTTATCAAAAGGACCGCCTAACGGCGTTCCTGCACCCGTCCGAGACATCGGGCACAGAGGGCTATCAGCAGAACCAATCGCGCATTGCGATCGGGTCCGGCGAAAAGACCGGGCGCGGCAGCGGCGCAACTCAGACCAAGTACAACTTCCTCCCCGAACACCACACCGACTTTATTTTCGCCGTAGTTGGCGAACGGTGGGGATTCGCGGGGGCGGCACTCGTCCTTTCGCTCTACGCGCTGATTCTCTGGCGCGCGCTGCGAATACTGACGATGGCGAAGAACCTCTACGGCGCCTTATTGGCCGGCGGCATCGTTGTGATGCTGATGTTCCAGGTCTTCGTCAACGTTGGAATGACGGTCGGCATCATGCCGATTACGGGAATCCCGTTGCCGCTGATGAGTTACGGAGGCTCGTCGCTAATCGCGACGATGATCGCCGTCGGTCTGCTGCAGTCGATCTACGCTCAAGGCCGCAGGGCCGCGATGTCGCAGGGACGGGTGCTCCAATTCCAATGAAAAGAGCAACCCAATGAAGAAGCAAGTACTAGTCAGCGTTGACCCGTGGGAGACCCGCGTCGCGCTGCTCGAACAGGCAGGAACCCCCGCTACGGAGCGCGATCAGCGCCCGTCGGAGAAAGCAAACCCATCGGCCGGCTACCGCGTAGCGGAGCTGTACATCGAACGGCGAGGCAACCGTTCGATCGTTGGCAATGTCTACAAAGGCCAAGTCGACAACGTAATCGACGGGCTTGAAGCCGCATTTATCGACATCGGCCTGGAGAAGAACGCCTTTCTCCACATCGACGAGATCGTGCTGCCCGGCGTTGAGACGCCGCGGCGTGGCCGCGGCGAAGAGGGCGGCAAGAAGATCAGCTCGCTGCTGAAAAAGGGGCAGGAGGTTGTCGTCCAGGTCGTCAAGGATCCACTGAAGACGAAGGGCGCACGCTGCTCAATGGAGCTTGCGATCGCTGGCCGCTACATGGTTTACACGCCGAGCGGCGAGGGCGTAGGAATCTCGAAGCGGCTAGAGGACAAGGAGCGCGCACGCCTCCGTCGCGCGCTCAAGGATCTCGACCTGAAGAGCGGCGGCGCGATTCTGCGGACCGCCGCCCATGGTGCGACGAAAGAGGATTTCGAACGCGAGCTGCCTTATCTCTTCAAGCTGCATGAGGTTCTGATCGACCGCGCCGAAGGCCAGTCGGCACCATCTCTCGTATTCCAAGAGGCAGACCTGTCGGTGCGCGTTGTGCGTGACATCTTCAGCGTCGACTTCGAACGAGCGATCGTCGATGATGAAGGCCAGTACAACCGCCTGCGTTCGTTCTTCGAGCGCACCGCTCCCGAGCTCGTTGAACGCGTTGAGCTGTGGCAGGAATCGACGCCGCTGTTTGAGCAGGCCGGCGTCGAAGAGGTGATCGAAGGCGTCACATCAAGGCGCGTTGACCTTCCCAGCGGTGGCTACCTGATGGTCGACTACGGCGAGGCGCTGACCGTCTTCGACGTCAACACCGGCTCCTACGTTGGCCGCGGCCGTCAGGCGCGGCTCGAGGACACAATCACGAAGACAAACCTTGAAGCGGCCGATGAGATCGTGCGCCAGCTCCGATTGCGCGATGTTGGCGGCATCATCGTGATCGACTTCATCGACATGACCAAAGCGAAGAACCGAGACGAGGTGATGAAGACTTTGCGCAAGGCCCTTGACGAGGACCGCACAAAGACCTTCACGGCCGAAATCTCGAAGCTTGGCCTAGTCGAGATGACGCGACAGAACGTGACTGAGGGAGTGCGCGAGATCATCTCCCGCACCTGCCCCACCTGCAATGGCGACGCCGTTGTCCTAAGCGAAGAGACAATTGCAATCGAGTTCGATCGTCAGCTGCGCGAGATCGCGGCGCGATCGCCGCGCGCCAGCGAAGCGTTCCTGGTCCAGATGAACCCGAGGGTCAGCGCTGAATTCACCGGCGCGGGGGGAAGGATGCTGCGCGAGTTGGAAGCTGCGACTGCAAAGTTGTTCCACTTCGAAGGAACCGACAGCCTGCCACTGGGCCATTTCGAAGTCACGATGGAAGGTGGGGCCGAAGCAGTTCGCGAGCGCGCCGTGCCATTTGCGGCCGGCGATGAGGTGCTCGTCAAACTGGTCGAACCGCACATGTACAACGTCGATGACGCGGTCGCCAAGATCGACGGCTACATCGTTTCGGTTGCTGGCGGAGGGCCGCACCTGGGCGAAGAGCGGACGGTCAAGATCGAAGAGGCCGGACGAAATTCGGCCTCAGCGACGCTGGTCGACGCAGTAAACGGCAAAGATGCCCTAGACTCGACGCCGCAAGGCAGCGAAGACGAGGCTGTCGAAGGCGATTCCGCCGCTACACCCGAAGTGGCAACCGCCGCTGAAGAATCCAACTAAAGCTGAGTGAACTGATGTACGCGATCGTTAAGACCGGAGGCAAGCAGTACCGCGTCGAGCAAGGTCAAACCCTGCTCGTAGAACGCCTGCCCGAAGACGAAGGGGCGACGGTCGATCTCGAGCCGCTGCTCTACCGCTCAGACGACGCAGTCTTTGAACCGTCAGCGCTCTCAACAGTGAGTGTCAAGGCGAAGATCGTCGAGCATCTGCGTGGCGAGAAGATTCGCGTCTTCAAGTTCAAGCCGAAGCGCGGCTACAAGCGCACTACCGGTCACCGTCAGGAACTGACGCGGATCGAAGTCACTGAGATCAAGCAGGCCGGCAAGAGTGCCGCCGCAACGAAGAGCGCAGCGGCAAAGCCCGAAGCGCAGGAGGCCTAAACCTAATGGCACATAAGAAGGGCCTCGGCTCATCACGTAACGGTCGCGACTCACAGTCGAAGCGGCTTGGCGTAAAAGTCTTTGCAGGGCAGGCCGTAACCGGCGGCGAGATCATCGTGCGCCAGCGCGGAACCGTCTTCCGCCCGGGCGACGGCGTCGGCATCGGCCGCGATCACACTCTCTTTGCGACTGCGCCCGGCGTAGTCGAGTTCACCCGTGGCCGCCGTGGCCGCATCGTGAACGTAGTCAGCTCCGAAGCTGCCTAGCTAGCCGCGGTGCCCGCTGTCGGCCTCGCCGAGCGGGGCGTCCGGCCGCCTTCCAGGCGACCGCACGGACTTCCCCGCCTCGGCGAACCGACTGCGGGCACCGGCGCCGGACTCGGCTTCGGCTGCGGTCTTAGACGCCTTGGGAGGTGGGGCGGATGACTATTTCGTTTACGTCTACGTGGTGGGGTTGGGAGATCGCGTAGAGGACTGAGTTGGCTATGTCGTCGTCGGTTAGGCCGTCGGGGATCGGCGAGCCGTTGTCCCAGAAGGGGGTGTCGACGATGCCGGGGTGGATCAGCGTGACGCGCACGCCGCTGCCGGTGATCTCTCCGCGGAGCGACTGGCCGATGCCGTTTACGGCCCACTTCGTTGATGAGTAGAGGCTGCCGGGTATTGCTACGCGGCCGGCGATTGAGCCGGTCAGCAGGAAGTGGCCCTTGGATTCCTTGACGGCGTCGAGCGTTGCGCGGATTGTCAGCGCCGTGCCGAGCACGTTCGTTAGAACCATTTCGCGCCAGTGTTCGACGCTCGCCCCATCCTTACTGAAGCTTCCTTTGCCGCCGAAGCCGGCGTTGACGAAGGCGACGTCGATACGGCCGAACTCGGAGAGCGCAGCTTCAGCGAGGGCCTCGTTTGCCTCCCAGCTGGTCACGTCTGTGGGGATCGCGAGCGCGTTCCCCTTGCCGCCGCACTCCTGCGCGACCTGTTCGAGCTTCTCCGCGTTGCGGGCAGCGAGTACGACCTTGTGGCCGAGGGCGGCTGCTGCGCGCGCGGTTGCGGCTCCAATTCCGGTTGATGCGCCGGTTATGAGGATTACCTTTTCGTCTGACATGGCTGCTCCTGTTCAAGCTGCGTTGCTCGCAGGTCCTAGGGTTTGTTGGCGATGATTCACGACAAGGCTCGCATCTTTGCGCAGGCGGGGCGTGGCGGCGATGGCTGCCTCTCGTTCCGCCGCGAAGCTCACGTACCCCGCGGAGGTCCCGACGGGGGCGATGGCGGTCGCGGTGGCGACGTCGTGCTGATCTGCGACGGCTCGCTGCGTGACCTGCAGTCGCTTGCTGGGCGCAACGAACTGAAGGCTGGCCGCGGTGGCCACGGCGAAGGAGCTTTGCGCTCCGGCGCCGGCGGCGATTCACTCGAGATTCACGTGCCGCCCGGAACCGTCGCTGAGCTTGAGGACGGCACGATCCATGATCTGGTGGTGCCGGGTTCGCGCGCCGTTGTTTGCCGGGGCGGCTCCGGCGGCCGCGGCAACAACCACTTCAAGAGTTCGACCAGGCAGACGCCACGATTCTCCGAGCGCGGCTTGCCGGGCGACGAATTTTGGATCGATCTGCGCCTGAAGCTGCTCGCCGACGTCGGTCTTGTCGGCGTCCCGAACGCGGGCAAGTCGTCGCTGATCTCGACGCTGACCCGCGCCGTCGCCAAGGTTGGCGATTACCCATTCACGACCTTGGAGCCGCAGCTCGGTGTTCTCGACCGCGGTGGCAGGCAGCTCGTGCTGGCCGATATTCCCGGGCTGATTGAGGGTGCTAGCGATGGCGCCGGCCTCGGCCATGAGTTCCTCGCGCACGTTGAGCGCACACGCCTACTTGTTCATGTGCTCGACCTCGCGCCGCTCGACGGCAGCGATCCTGAAGCCAACTACGAACTGATCGAGAGTGAGCTTGGCCGCTATAACGCTGAGCTCGCCGCATTGCCTCGCGTGCTCGCGCTGTCAAAGGCCGACCTCGTACCGGCCGACGACGCGGCCGTGGTTGCGCAGCAGTGGCGCGCTCGACTCGGCGACGATATTCCCGTCGTAGTGACCTCGAGCGCCACGCGCGAGGGTCTGGACACGCTCGCCGATGCGCTCGTCCAGCGGGTCCCGCTCGAGGCAGCGGCGCCGGAGCTCGCGGCCAGTGACACGCTCGCCGAGCACCAGGTCTTCCGGCCTGGAGCGGGGCGCGAGTGGAAGGTCGATCAGCTTGAGGACGGCTGCTACCTCGTCAGTGGCGAGCCTGTCGAGCGACTACTTGCGCGCTACGACGTTGAGAACGATGAGGCGCTCGCGCAGGTCGAGCAGCGGCTGCGGCGGATGGGCGTGATCGACGCCTTGACGGAGGCCGGTTTTGAATCTGGTGATGAGGTCTCGATCGCGGGCGTGGTCTTCGAATTGGACGCCGCCTAGCCGCGCGCGGCTACGCTGCGCAGGCAATGGCTCGTTACGTCATAAAACTTGGCTCCAACATCGTCGCTGACGAAGCGGGAGCGCTACGCGAGGATCTACTGACCGCCGTCTGTAGTGAGGTGGCCGCGCGCCACGAGGCTGGCGATTCAGTTGTGCTCGTCTCGAGCGGTGCGATCGCCCGCGGGATTGAGGTGCTCGAACTCGGTTCGCGCCCCCAGGCGATGGCCGACCTTCAGGCCGCCAGCGCCGTCGGGCAGGGAAAGCTCTACCGCGTCTATGACGAGCTGCTGCGCGAGCGTTCGATCATCAGCGCGCAGGTACTCCTTACCTTCTTCGACGTTGGCCACCGCAGTCACTACCTCAACGCCCGCCAGACGCTCAGTCGCCTGCTCGAGTGGGGCGTGGTGCCGGTCGTGAACGAGAACGACACGACCGCGACCGAGGAGATCTCGTTTGGCGACAATGACTTTCTTGCCGCACAGGTGGCGATCATGGTCGGCGCTGACCGGCTCGTGCTGCTGACAAATCAGGATGGGCTGCACCAGGCTGATCCGCGAACAGATCCGAACGCGCCGCTGGTAGATCAGGTCAGCCATCCGTCGCAGCTGAGCGAATATGAGATCGGTCAGGCCCCATCAGGGCTCGGCTCCGGTGGCATGCGCTCAAAGGTCGTCGCCGCCGAGATGGCTACGGCCGCAGGGATTCCGACGACGGTCGCCAGCGGGATCCGCGAGGGGGCGCTGGCAAGGGCGCTCAGTGGCGAGCCCGAGGGAACTCGCTTCGCAGCACAAGATGAGCGCTACTCGAGCTTCGAGCTCTGGCTGCGCTACGCCAAGCCAACCCGTGGCACGCTGACGATCGACAGTGGCGCTGAGCGCGCGCTGCGTGAGTCCGGAGCATCGCTGCTGCCGGTTGGCATCAGCGCTGTAGACGGCGAGTTTGAGCCCGGCGACGCGGTTGAACTACACGGCGCGGCCGGCGTAATCGGTAAGGGCATCTGCAACTACTCGGCCGAGGAGCTCGGCCGTGTCGCGGGCTTGGGCTCCGACGAGGTTGAGACGATCATCGGCCGGACGCCTGAGGTAGCCGTCCATCGCGATTATCTAGCGCTTGGCTAGGCGCTGCGACAACCCTTGCTCCTGACTACTCTCTGCTGATG
>Ga0194055_10003692_pt1 | contig 11712 bp, 6 predicted proteins | sample SepL449m_MetaG_FD_155482 | JGI IMG/M metagenome (GOLD analysis project Ga0194055, IMG submission 155482) | Anoxic zone freshwater microbial communities from boreal shield lake in IISD Experimental Lakes Area, Ontario, Canada - Sep2016-L442-9m | ecosystem: Environmental > Aquatic > Freshwater >... | reverse complement strand
GCTTGGGCTCCGGTGAAGGAATAGATTGTCTGTGCCGAATCGCCGACCACAGTGATCGATTCGCCGCCGCCCAACCATCCGGTTAACAAGCGATCTTGAAGCGGGTTAACGTCCTGGTATTCATCGACCACAAAATGCCGGTAACGAGCCTGAACTTCGCGTGCGACCTCACTTCGCTCTTCAAGCAAAGCCACTGTGAGTAACAAAATGTCTTCAAAATCCAACCGTCCACGGTCTTGCTTAACCTGCTCATAGGCTTCATAGACTTTGGCGAATTGAGCAGCCTCAAGAGGGGGTTCTCGTAGTGCGCAGGACTGTTCATAAAGAGCTGGAACGACTTGACTGACCTTGGCCCACTCAATTTCACTGGCAAGGTCGCGAATAAGGGCCGGGTTGGTCGTGACCCCCACGCGACTTGCTGCCATCGCGATCACTTGTGCCTTCGAGGCCATCACTTCAGGCATTGCCCCACCAATAGCGCGGGGCCAAAAGTGTGTGAGTTGACGCAAAGCCGCCGAGTGGAAGGTTCTGGCCTGCACCCCGCCAACTCCAAGTGCGCGTAGCCGCTGTCCCAATTCACCAGCAGCGCGCGTTGTAAAAGTCACGGCAAGAACTTGGGATGGATCAATGATTCCCGCGTGAACTCCGTAGGCAATTCGATGAGTAATCGCGCGGGTTTTTCCCGTTCCGGCACCGGCGCGAACCACCACTGGTCCAAACGGAGCCAGCGCTACTTCGCGCTGTTCCGGGTCAAGACCTTGGAGGGTTTGATCAGCTGATGGCACGCGGTCATCTTGGCAGTTGGCTCCGACCAGCGCCACAGCCCTCTACAGACCCAGAAGTTCCTTGACCTGTTTCAGGCTCGGATTGGTCAGCGCAGTGCCGTCTGGGAAGACAACGGTGGGCACAGTCTGGTTTCCGCCATTGACGGTCTCCACATACTGCGCGGCCTGAGGATCTTGCTCAATATCAACCTCTGAATAGGAAATTCCCTCACGCGTGAGTTGTTGCTTCAATCGCTGGCAATACCCGCACCACGTCGTGGAATACATCGTCAATGTTGCACTCATGATCACTGCCTCCCTCTTGATTAGGTAACCATAGGGGTAGGGAATATATTCCGCATTTTGTGCTAACTAGTACGGTGGTGCGGTGCTTCGCATCGCTACCTTCAATCTGCTGCATGGGCTTCCCGTGCTCGGCGGCATGCCACAACCGCAACGCGATAGCAACGGAAAGTTCTCTGGACCCCCCGAGCACACAGACGATGCGAGCCTGCGCTTAGCTGCGCAACACATTGATGCAGACATCATCGGCCTGCAAGAAGTTGATTGTTATCAATCACGAAGTGGGACCCACGATCAGACCAGCGTGGTTGCGCAAGCTCTAGATGCCCCTCATCACTTATTTGCCCCAAGTGTGATGGGCACACCCGGCGATCCAGCCGGCTGGCGAGCTGCCAATTCCGAGGATGATCAAATCTTTGCCTCCGGTGGCGATACCGGTCCGATGTATGGGGTGGGACTTGTCTCGCGCCTGCCCGTCGAGCAGTGGCACATCGAGCGATTTTCCGCACCTAAGGCGCGCCTGCCATTGATTGTCCCGAGCCCAGAACGTAGGCCAACGATCATCTCGGTTCCCGACGAACCGCGCACCGCCATCATTGCTGTCATCACTGGCGCCAATGGTCCATTCACCGTTGCTACTGCACACTTGTCCTTTGTCCCTGGCGTGAATATCAAGCAACTTCGCCAACTTGTGCGTGCAGCCAGGGACTTTCCACGACCATTTTTTCTCATTGGCGACTTCAACTTGCCCGGACGCTGGCCATCGCGGGTGACAAAGTTTGCATCGCTGGCCCGTGGGGCCACTTATCCGTCATTTTCACCACGGATTCAGTTTGATCATGTGCTCGCTGATGGATTAAGCCACAGCGTTGCTACTACTGGGCGCACCATGGCACTGAAGATTTCAGATCACTGCGCCGTGGTGGTTGATGTAGAGGAATTCTAATCGTCCTCAAGAGCGAGAATTCGCGCTAGTGCCTCTTCAGTCAATTCGGAAACATCCGGGTATTGAAGTTCATCCTCTGTTACGTAGTAGAAAGCAGCTGTAATTTTTTCCAGTGGGAGACCACGCATCTTCGACCATGCCAAACGGTAAACCGCCAACTGGATGGGGTCGGCTTTTTTAGCACCGGTTTTCCAGTCAATGAGTTCCCACGTTCCATCTGGGTTTTCATAGACAGCATCGATCCGGCCGCGCACCACCTGTTCTGAGATGATGGTCTGAATTGGCGCTTCGACAAGGGCCGGCAGGCGGTCGGCAAACCTTCCATTGCTAAATGCCTCCTGAAGGGCCCGCAATTGCTGATCAGCAACCACGAAGTCATCGTCAGCCGCACCAAGTAAGTCGTCACGATCCAACAAGGATCGTTGACCAAAACGTGCTTCCACCCAGGTGTGGAAGTCTGTGCCACGGTTGGCCGCTTTAACGGGTTTGCGTGGCATTGGACGAACTAGGTCTGCGGCAAAGCGACTTGAGTCCTTGGAAATAGCAATCAATGCTGAGGCAGTGATTGCTTGTGGAATCTCAACCTCACGAACGGGTTCATACTGACTCTTGGCGTCCTCAATCAATGCAGCTGCATCACGTCGCCACTCTTGCGCCTGGGATGAAGCAAAAACTGATTCCTGCACAGGTGTTGTCATGGCATCCAACACGGCCTTTGCAGCCACTTTCCGATTCTGGAACTCGGTCTCATCAAGGGGAGCAGGCCAGAGGAAGTGATGCTCACGCTCTAACAGCGGATTCGTTGGCTTTCCGCTCTCGGCCTTTGGTTCATCGCACCAGATCTCAGCGTTAATCCCTGGCACTTCTTTGAGCTTGGTCAGGAATTCCGAGGGGCCATAAGGGGTTTTTTGCGTGAGTCCCCACCAATGGGAAGTCATCACTAACTCAGATTCCGCGCGCGTGATCGCAACGTATCCCAGGCGATACTCTTCTTCATGATGTAACTGATCTATGGCGTCTTTAAATTCGCCATGCGCTTTCTTATCATCCAACATTGACAGTTCAGGGTAGTCATCCTTGTCTCCGCGAAGGTCGAAGGGAAGGGCCTGCGCGTTGACCGTCCATCGCTCACGGCGCTTGAACGTATAGGGAAAGTACCTGTGAGTCACGTTTGGAATAACGACAACTTTGAATTCAAGGCCCTTGGATTTGTGTATCGTCATCAGTTTGACCGAGTTTGAGGCACTTGGCATTGCGCCATCGAGTGCATTTGCGTCATCTTCGGCCGCAGATAGATACGCCATAAAGGCCCGCAAACTCACCTGACCGTCTAAGGCACTGAACTCATCAGCAATTGAGACGAAAGAATCCAGCGCATCCGAACCTGCTCCAAGGGCACTGCGGACTCCTACCTCTACGCCAAGTCCGGAGACTCGAATAATCTGCGAGACAAGTTCAACCGGGGGCTGACCCACCATGGTCTGCAGTGATTCAAACTCTTGGGCAAAGGCTTCGAATCGCTCAATGGCCTCAGCGCTAAATCCTTGCGTGCCTGGACTCAGCACTGCCTCAAGCAGCGACAAGGTCTCTACCGAATCCGATCCTTCGACAGCCTTGTTCAAAGCCTGTGTAAGGCGGTCACCAATCTTTGGAGTTTCAGCTCCAAGCAGTAATGATTCGGCCCTGGCTCGTAGTGCCAGTAAGTCCGGTGACCCAATTCGCCAACGCGGACCTGTAAGTAGGCGAATCAGTGATGGATTTTCACACGCGTCATTGAGCAGTTTCAACGTCGCCACAACATCTTGGACCTCGGGGATTTCCAAAAGCCCGCCAATGCCCACAACCTCCACCGGGATTTCGCGCTTGATCAATTCGCGATACCAAAATCCAACTTGACCACCACTACGAGCCAACACGGCAATGTCGCTACATTGCGTGCCACGCTCAACGTGATCGGCGATGTAGTCCGCACCCCAGGCAATCTCCTGCTCAGCAGTTTCGAAAACTGCCACTTGGACTTTCGGGTTTGGTTCAGTGTGCGGCGCGGCTACTAAGGGTTTCGCGCCAGCACGAAGGTCCTCAGAGACAACGTTGGCCGCGTCAAGGATCAGTTGACCGCTTCGATTATTGATGGTCAGGTTCAACTCGGTGGCGGCTGATCCATCGGTTTTAGCAAACTCGGCCGGGAACTGCTTGATGTTATTTGCTGATGCGCCGCGCCAGCCATAAATCGATTGCATGGGATCACCAACGGCGGTAACGCTGTGCCCTTGGCCAAACAGACTCAAAATCAGATCCTTCTGCGCAACAGAGGTGTCTTGATACTCATCAAGCAAAACAACCTTGAACTGCTCGCGTTCTTGGGTGCCAACATCGTCAAACTGTCTAGCTATTTGGGCGGCAAGGTGCAATTGATCCCCAAACTCAATGACGGAAAGTTTGCGGCGCTGATCTCGAAGTTCGCGCACCAGAGCCAGCAATTCCAATCGCCCACGAGCCGTCGCTAACACCTTCCGCACATCTACTGCAAAACCTTTGACTTTGGCACCGGCGCGTAGCCGCTCCTCTAGTCCGGCCAGAACCGTTTCAAGGCGAGGAATAACGTCCTCATCATGGGCTCGGGCCTTGTCTGGGTCTAAAAGATGCTCACTTAGTTGACCATCAAGAGACAGGACTTTGCCTGCGATGTCGGCAACCTTTTTTTCCAGATACCGAATGGGGAGTTTGGTATAGCGAACAACGTTGGAGGCCAACTGAAATCTCAAAGGCTGATCAAGCAATCGAGCGTCCGGTTCAATTCCGATTCGCAAACCATGCCGGGAAACAATGTTGGCTGCGTATGAGTGGTACGTAGAAACCGTCGGTTCTGGCTCTGTCATCAGTAGGCCATGATTATCACTTGCCCCGCCAGCTAATCCATCCTGAAGTTTCCACAGTGACTGCTGGATTCGAGTGGCTAGGACAGCAGCGGCCTTATTAGTGAAGGTCAATCCGAGAACCTGGTCAGGCCTTACCTGCCCACTTCCCACAAGCCACAAAACTCGCGCTTGCATCACCGTGGTTTTGCCAGTGCCAGCACCAGAAATGATCACCAGTGGTTCCATCGGTGCAGTGGCTGCACGCAATTGTTCATCAGTGAGCGGAAAGTCAAAATAATCATTGATCTGCGAGGGCTCAGTTAACACGGGTGCGTTTACTTGGGTCACAAAATCACCCCAGTTCCCGAATTAGTCGTAGGGCAGCTGGCCTTAAAGTGACAAAAGCGGCAATCTTCACTTGGCTTTGGTTCGAAATCACCGGCGCTGATATGTGCAACGGCTGTTTCAACGATCTGATCAATCCACACCGGGCCTTGTTCGCGAGCTGGTAGCGCTGGTTGAGGTTGGACTTTGGCAGATTCGCCCTCGCCCATGCGCAGTTGGACCAAACTCGCCCCACCAAGAAGCACGTCGTGATCTTCCTGTGCGATGTCGGGGATGTGTGTTTGCAATACCTCATCAAGGGCGCCATCGCGCACCGCCATTTGATAAAAGCCCAACTGAGCATTACTTTTTACTTTGGTATCGCTGGGCGGGTTCTTCTGATTCTTCAGGTCAATGACAAAGACTTTTGACTCAGTATCGATTTCCAAGCGGTCAATCGATCCAGTCAACTTCAACGTACGGCCACCGACCTGCGTGACATAGGAGAATCGACTTTCAACTCCAGCCACCGTGTGGGTCTTCTGGCGCTCGTTATGCCAATCTAAAAATGCTTCAATGGCACCCTCAGCTCGAATGCGTTCTTGTGCCGCGCGCCATGGGGCTTCAAATTCGAGTTGGTTCCACACTCGGTCAAGGTGACCCATAAGTTCGTCAAGCTCAGGGGTTTCATCGCGCAACGTTGCTTCTTCAGCAAGAGCGTGAACGACAGAGCCAAAGCCCATTTCACTCGAACGCGGTCCCTCAGCTTTAACAGCGGCCGCCAAGAACCAGCGAAGTGGACAGTTATCTAACATTTCAAGTCGGGACCCGGAGAGGGCGATTTCTCGATCTAATGGGAAGGGTTGGACATCGGCAGCGGTTGGTTCGTTCAATCCCCACCAGTGCTGTGGGTGAGCCGCTGGGGCCAGCTCGATATCACCTATTTTTTGCTGCGCCAAGTCAGCCAAAATCGTCGCGGCCGCGGCCTTGTCATTAGTACTGGCCTGCGGTGAGATCAACGTCGCCCGCAATTGAGCTGTTAGCGCAGGCAGGCTCAGCCGACGGCTTGACGGCTTTGTTTGCTCACCCTGACTGGTCTGGGCTCTGTCCAGACCAAGCGCGAGATCCTTTTTGCCTTCAAGGAAAGTTAAAAATCGAGATGGCCTACCGCCGTCATCATCAGAGGAATCAACTGCGGTGACCACCACGCGTGACTTCGCACGGGTGATGGCAACGAAGAATAAACGCAACTCTTCTTCAAGCACCGCCGAGAGCGGCAAGGGAAGGAAGATTTCGTTTTCACCGAGTAGATCAGCCTTGAGCGCAGAGTTGCGGTAGCGAAGGTCAGGCCACACATCATTTTGGACGTCAGCAACAACGACCATTTCCCACTCCAGGCCCTTTGAGCGATGCGCAGTTAACACTCGCACTGCCGCTGCCCCGATACCTCTATCTGCCAACGTATCGGCCGGAATCTCTTGACTTTGAATCTTGTTCAAAAAGTTCTGCACACCCTTGGCGTCGGTGCGTTCACGATCGCGGGCGGCCAGTTCAAACAGTGCGACCAAGGCATCCAGGCTTTGGTCAGCGCGCCTACCTTGTGGCCCACCGTTAAGTGCAGCGGCCTCAAGGCGATCACCCCAGGTTAGAAGTTGATCATCGCGATGTGGTTGTTGCGCCCACAGGGTCCACAGGACCTCATGTGCCGTTCCACCAGAGGTCATCACTTGACGAGCGGCGTTGAGTAATGTGCCCAGCCTTCGCGCCGGGCCTTCACATTGATCGTCAATCAGCACTAACGAAGCCGGATTTTGGACCGCATCATGGATCAACTCGTCGGAGGACTTGTTAACCAGACCATCCGGGCTGGCTAGCCGCTCGCCGTTGCGTAACAGGCGTCCGAGGGCGCGCAAATCGGATGGATTGGCACCGCCAAGGGGCGACAAGAGCAGAGAGCGCGTTTGGTCAGGGGTGATCGATCGCGGATCCACTACACAGCGCAAAGCGCTCAACATGGGCTCAACGCTTGGTTCAAAGCGCAGCGGCACCTCATCGCCGGCGACTTCAACGGGTACACCGGCATCAATTAAAGCGCGATGAATGCCTGGAATTGATCGAGTGCCAGAGCGAACCAGGACAGCAATTTCACTCCAAGGAATTCCCTGATCAATGTGAGCTCGTCGGATCTCGTCAGCAATTTCCTCATACTGTTTTGCGGTGGAGGCAAATGTCTTCATGGAAAATTCACCAGGCGAACTGATCCGATCTACGCTCACACGCTGGCGGTGCTGCAGGCCCCCTTCGGAAAATGCCGCACCCGTTGCCGAAAATGAAGCAGCGACAGCATTAGCAACATCGACAAGGTGCTGTCCGCTTCTTTGACAGGTGGAAAGTGCAATGACCTTTGCTGGCGCACCACTGATGGTTCGAAAGCGGTCAGGGAACTCCAAGATGCCCTTGACCTGCGCTCCACGGAAAGCGTAGATCGATTGATCAGGGTCACCCACAACAATCAGGTCGGATCCGCTGCCAGCGATCGCCTGGAGTAGCCGCTCCTGGGCCGGATCCGTGTCTTGATACTCATCAACAAAGACCACGTCGTAGTCGCTTCGAAGTTTCTTTAAACCTTCAGCTGACTCGGCATAATGCACCGCTCGAACAACCATTTCGGTGTAGTCAATGGCGTTTTCTAGGTCGAGAACTTCCAAATACTCCTGCAAGGAATCGGCCACGCTAGCCCACAGCGGCTTGCCTTCGGCCGCAGCGATAGCCCGCAACCGGTCAGGTTCGATTCCTAGCGAGCGTGCATGCGAAAAGATTGCCCTCAACTCGCTGGCAAAGCCTTGAGTTGGCAGTGCTGCCAACCATTCATCTGGCCACTTAACACTGGGTAAGGCTTCTTCACGATGACCTTGAAGTAACTCACGAACCTTCGTGTCTTGTTCTGGATTGGAAATGAGCTGACGTTGAGGTGCACCCCAGGACAGCTCTTGATCACTATGCCCAATGAGTGCAAAACAAAATGCATGAAAGGTCCAAGCGGTGGCACCCAGGTGCTCGGCGCCAAGACGAGTTGCAATGCGATCGCGCAGTTCCTGCGCTGCTTTTCGACTAAAGGTCAGCACCAAAATTCGCTCGGCCGGGGTGCCGGCTTCAACCCGTGCTGTTACCGCTTCCACCAACGTTGCGGTCTTACCTGTTCCAGGACCGGCCAAGATCAGAAGCGGTCCAGCGCCGGGGGTAGCCGCATGGTCAATGGCGCGCTGCTGATCAGCATCAGGGACGATGGCTTGGCGCCGCGTGCGGGTGCGCGGAACAAGTTTCATATCAGGAATGCGTGAGCGCTGACTGCCTACTTGACCCACACCAAATCCCCACATCCGCATTGAGAAGGGCTACGACCCTTTTGGCCCGTTCACGCTTAGCCAAGACTCTATTCTTGTGTGGCCATCCGACAGCGCCCTTGATGCGCCCAAATTCAAGCCACGGGGACCAACCTGAGGCTCCTACCTGATCAGCGGGCACCCGCGTGGAACGATGAAGGCCTATGACGCCGTTGCCCCCTGACCAGCAGTTCCCAGAACTTGGCCTGCCTGTCATCGAAGAGCCGCCGCTGCCCAACAGTGTGCGCCGGCCTCGCGACCTGCTCCGATTGGTCGTCACGATTGCCATCGCGGCAGCGCTCCTCGTCATCACCGCGTTAGCTGTCACTACTACTTCTGGCCTCGAAGCCGATCTCATTGGTGTGGTGACCGGTCTTCCCGCAGCACTTATTTACATCGTGCAGTTCTTTGGCGGATTGGGACTGTTGATCATTCCGGTTGCTGTATCCATTGACTTAGTTGCACGGCGACGCAATACCCAGCTGCTAACTGCTTTGGCGGCGGCGGCCATTGCGGCGTTCTTTGCCGTTGGATTGCGTTTTGCCATTGAGTACCTCACGCCAGGCCAGCTGCTCGAAGCGCTCACCAAGGTCAAGCCCGACGGCACACGTACGCTGACGTTGGATGCAGCACTTGCTGCCATCGTTGCGTTGTTAACCGTGGCCCAACTGGCGGGCCGAAGTCGCTGGCAAATCTTTTCGGCCGTCATTGTCGGATCGGTTTCCACCACGCTGGTGCTATCTAGTTCCCTCACCTTGGTTGCGGTTGCTGAATCAATCTTGCTGGGGTTCGCGGTCGGTTTGATTTCCCGTTACGCCATGGGCTCACCCAGTGAGCGGCCCGATGGCCTGGCCATTGCCCTGGCCTTGCGCGATGCCGGCCTACCCCTGACCCACCTCACCCGCCTCGACCTTGAATCGCGAGGACGACGTCGCTACCGCGGGGTCGCCACGGAGAACGGCACGACTCAGCACTACCGCATTCACGTTCTTGACCGCGATCAAGAAGGCGCTGGCATCGCGGCCTACCTATGGCGTCAAATTCGCGTCATTCGGCCAGCCGCTCGACCTGCGTTCCTTTCGCTTCGGCGTAACTTTGAACACGAGTCCATGGTCACTTTTGCGGCCCAAGCAACGGGTGCATCCGTGCGCGAACTCGTCGCTGTGACGGAAGTGGGAGTCTTTGCAGCAACTCTTGCTTACATTGATCCACAAGCTCGGCCGCTCAGTGAGCTCGATCCAGCGATCTTGACCGACCAGGCCCTGGATTCGATTTGGTCAACCGTGGATGCACTCCATCAATCACGCGTTGCCCATCGAGGCTTAGCGCCCTCCCGTATTCAACTACGAGAGGACTCGACCGCGGTTCTGACCGACTTCCGTGATGGCGAAATTGCGGCTAGCGATTTGGCTCTCGCACTCGATACTGCTGAACTCTTAGTTTCGCTGGCTTCCCTCGTTGGAGCTGAACGAAGCGTTCAAGCCGGCGTGCGCAGCGTTGGAGCACAGCACATCGCCAGTTGCACCTCGCTGGTGCAATCACTGTCCATGTCGGATGAAACCCGAACCCTGCTCAAGTCCAACAAGGGCCTGCTCAAGCAGGTCCAGCAGGTCATGAGCGCCTTGAGCACCGAGGAAGTTCCTGAGCAGCCGCCCCTAGCCCGCTTCCAAAGGCGAACCATCATCAGCGCAGTCGGCCTGTCTGTGGCTGCTTACCTGCTGATTTCTCAAATCGGAACCCTGGATCTGGGCAAGATTTTGGGACAGGCCGAACTGTCCTACGTTGCAGCCGCATTGATTTTGTCCTTTATGACTTACGTTGGCGGAACCCTGAGCTTGATTGGGTTCACGCCGGCCAAAATTCGCGCCTTCCCTGCCCTGTTAGCCCACTTCGCCGCTACCTACTACGCGCTTTTTGCACCCGGAGTGGTCAGCGCAGTCGGAGTGAACACCTCGTTCTTGCAGCGATCCGGCGTGGGTGCAGCAACAGCAGTTGCCTCTGTAGGCATCACACAAGTTTCTGCGGTGATCGCCAGTTTGTTGATGGTCCTGATTTTCGGCGCTCTTGCAGGTGCGAGTCCGCAGTCAGTCTTTAGCCCTTCCGAAGGCATCGTCATCGCTGTTGGCATCGTCGTGATCGTCGTATTGATTGGTGTCATCATCGCTCCGATTCGCCACTACGCCATTCGGCGCCTTCGTCCGATCTTCACCCAAGGGCTGCCGCGCCTCATTGACATCTTGCAAAACCCGCGTGCACTCGTCACCGGTTTCGGTGGAAACATCGTGATGAACTTGGCCTACATCTTCACCTTGGTTGCCTGCGTCCGCGCCTATGGCAACGATGCCTCTATTCCAGCTCTGGCCCTGGTCTTTCTCGTAGGTAGCGCCGTTGCTTCGGTGGTCCCCACACCCGGTGGTTTGGGTGCTGTCGAAGTGGCCTTGACCGCGTCCCTGACAGCAGCTGGAGTGGACGCAGCAACGGCGGTCTCGGCCGTCCTGCTCTACCGCGTGGTCACGTTCTGGATTCCCGTTCCCATCGGCTGGGCGTCCTCGCAATGGCTGAGCAAGCGAGGCCTACTGCTTGGCTAATGGCGCGAATAAGTGCGTCTTTGCTCTCACTAGGCAACAATGTGGTCTTCTGAACGGTCCACATACGAAGTAGGAGCTATGAGCGAACAGTCCCCCGTCAAGATCACCGTGACTGAAAATGGCTGGTACCAGGTCGAAGGCACCACTGAAATCATTGCCTCGGATGGTTCGCTCATTCGCGAAGGCGACAAGTTCTTCTTGTGCCGCTGCGGGCACAGCAACGTCAAGCCGTTTTGCGACAACACACATAAGACGTGTGGCTTCATCGACGATGGATTGGGCAAGAAGCCCAAGAAGGACTAGTCCTTAGTACGAAGGCTTGTCAGGTTCAATCTGGCTGACCCATGCCACCACGCCACCACCGACGTGAACAGCATCAGCAAAACCTGCGCCCTTGACTACGGCCAGTACCTCAGCCGAGCGACCGCCGACCTTGCAGTGCAAGACGATGGGCTTATCCGTCGGTAATCCAGCCAACGCATTTCCGTTGAGGAACTCGCCCTTAGGAATTAAGGTCGCACCGTCAATGTGAACGATGTCCCACTC
>Ga0194055_10003690_pt1 | contig 11715 bp, 10 predicted proteins | sample SepL449m_MetaG_FD_155482 | JGI IMG/M metagenome (GOLD analysis project Ga0194055, IMG submission 155482) | Anoxic zone freshwater microbial communities from boreal shield lake in IISD Experimental Lakes Area, Ontario, Canada - Sep2016-L442-9m | ecosystem: Environmental > Aquatic > Freshwater >... | reverse complement strand
GTACTCGGCGCCGGCTGCTGTCTGCCCGACCACAGCCCGCCCCCGGCAGGCCTCCCACGACGGCAGGCCGGTCACTCCGCGAAAGATGTCGATGGCACCAGCAGGGCTGGTCAGGCAGAACACCGACTGCCGCGTTAACCAGCCAGCCTGCTCCGCCACTGGTCGCCACGAATCTTCCGTTGCCCCCCAGGCTGCGTCGAGTTGTCTCAGGGCGAAGTCACAGCGCTCGAGGTTCACCGCGGTGTCCCGGATCCAGAAATCAATGTCGTAGGTCAGCACGGGCTCATGGCGGAGGAGGAAATTCATGCCGCCGATCAGGAGATATTCAACCTCGCTCGCGTTGAACGTCCGGAGTATGTGGTCGATGTTCATTGGGAATGTTCTCGCCGCGGAGCATCACCTGGGGGCCAGGAACGCGTCTATCAGGCACGACGGAAATTCTATCCACTCTTTCCGCGAAGAGGGCTGACAACGGGCGGCAATTCCTCGTGTTTTCCGGCCCAACGAGGCCCACAGGCTGACGGCCCGCGATCGACGGGTTATATTTGCCGCCATGCGAGGCAGCGGTCCCTTGGCGGCTGACCGAGTGTGGCAGCGTAGCTCAGTTGGTTAGAGCACCGGCTTCATAAGCCGGGTGTCGCCGGTTCAAGTCCGGCCGCTGCTATTCCCTGTTGTGCACGAGACGGAACAATCCCTTCGGGGACCGTCCCGGTGGGCCGAATGTCCCGTCCGTCGCCATAGGCGGACGGGTCGGCAGCATCCACCGGAACGTCGTCGCGGCAACGCGCCGCGACTTCGGAAACGTGGTGGGGATGGCCGTGATCGTCACAGCAGTACCCCCCAGATTCGATTGCGTGGGCGATCGCCCCTGGCTGGCCGGCGGCCTCGAGTTCGGCGGCCAACCGTCGCTGGAGGCCCGCGTCGAGGGCGGCGGCCGGCAGCACGCGGGGCTCTCCGTATGGCGGCACCGGCAGCGGGAAGTCGCCTAACGCGATGATGCCCCTGGCGACCTTCCTCACGGGCCTCTTCCCCTTCATTGCATCCTCGAAGTAGAGACCGATCCACAGATCGATCCGCTCCAGCATGGCGTTGATCGCCTCGTTGGCCATCGGCATCTCCGCCAGCCGCTCGATCTCGTCAAAGAGCACGAGGGCAGCCTCGACCTCGGAGTCGATATCTGTCGCCTGCCGGTCCGCCGGCGGTGGCAGTTTCGCGATCTCCGCCTCCGTCGCCGCCAATGCACGCTCGTCCTCGGAGTATCGCTTCTCCAAGGCCTTGATGAGCGATGGGGTTTCGACCTCCATGATGTTCCGTGCGGCCTGGTCGAGTTTCAGGCGAAGATCCGTAGCCTTCGCCTCGAGAGCGGTGCGGGCAAGCTGATTTGGATCCACCGCTTGCTCGGTCTCTCCGCGTGCCAGTTCCTCGATCCGTTGCCGCACGGCCTCGCGGCCACCGATCTTGTTCACCTGCTCCCGCAGGGTTGCCAGCGTGAATCGGGCGAGTTGCTCGCCGTCCACGCTGTTGCTGTTGCATTCGGTCCGCCGCGACTTCATGTACCGGCCACACATGTACTCGGGCTTTCCGTCCCGCATCCTGCCATAGAGCGGATAGCCGCAACCGTCGGTCTGGTCGTACACCCGCTTCCCGAGCGCATACCGATCGACCTTCTTCGGCCGCTGCCGGCCCTCCTGTGTTGCCCCTCTTCGCTTTGACCGCTCAACGAGCGTCACCCATTCCTCGTACGGAATGAGCGGCTCGAAATCTCCTTCGCGCTGAACGCGGTCCTCGGCGGCGTTGATCCTTAACTTCGCCCGCCGCTTCTTACCACCGCCCCTGACGCTCCGTTCACCGGCATTCAATTGCCGCGGGCCACTTCGGCTCGCACGGCGCAGCCTCCCCTCCGATCGCCGGCCATACACCTGCCTGCCTGCGATTAGGGGGTTGAGCAGAATGTTCTTCACCGTGTTCACCTGCCACTGGCCGGATAGAGCGTGCGTCACCCCCCTTCTCGGTCCGCGTGTGGCCAGCGTCGGGCGACGGGACACCCAATTTGTTGAGCCGCGTCGCGATCGCCCCGAACCCCAGCCCCTGCCGCCACCAGGCGACCATGGCCAGCAGGGCGACGTACCTGACCGGGTCGTCACGGTCGGGCCGCAATTTCACGTGATAGCCAGCGGACCTCGTGCCCATGCCCCGCTCGAGCTTCAACGGCGGTCCGCCATTTGGCGGAAACTCATACCGGGCAAATCCGTAGAGTGGTTTGCCGCCCGTCCACCACCCTTCGCGAGCCAGCCGCTGCTGAGCCGTGATCACCCGCTCGGCGTGCTGCACCAAAAAGTCCCCGGCCCCCTTGTACTCGACGGTCGACGTGATGAATTGCGAAAACATGTCGCGGCCGACATCGGCCGCGCTGACAATGCGGTCGCTATACACGATGTCGATGCCGAGCATCGCCACTCGTATTTCCCACATAGCCATCTCATATAACTCGATGTCCTGTGGACGGGCCATCCGATCTCGTCGCACACAGAACACGCGGCGAATCTTCTCGTTCGACTGAAGCTCCCTGCACATCTCCGCGAAGGCAGGCCGCTCCAGATCGTCGCCCTTCAGGCCGTCATCCACATACAGGCCTTTGTAGTGGTGCAAACGATTACCGAGCATGTAGTCCAGGTCGGCCAGCGTGATGCCGAGCGGCACGTTCAGTTCCACGGCGCGCCTCAGGACGATTCCGAGCTGATCGTGCAGTGACAGCTCCTGTCTGCTTTGGCTCCGACGTAGATACGTGCGCGACTCGTAGCGCTCCGTGGCTTCCATGATTTATTCCTTTCCGGCTTCGATATTCAGATGACGCAGGCTCCACGCAAGCCTCGCCAATTCGTCGATTACGGCATTCGTGACGCTGCCCCGCACAATGACATCCGTATCCAGATGCTCCGGGGCGTGCCGGGCGCAGTTCTCGTACCACCAGTAAAACATCGCACCGATGGTTTGGACCAAGTCTTCCGAGGCGATGTATTCCTGCCTCGCGTCCCTCATACGCTCGATGAGATTCGTGATCATGCTATGAGGTGCCGGCACGCCGATCTGCGAAAGGTCAACGAGTCGGCCTCGCTGCCAAACGTGTAGCTGCACGATGATCCGCAACTCGGCCACGTACGCTGCATGCACGTCCCGCATCATGCGTGCCGAGCCGCGTCCCACGAATTGATAGCGTTCAAGGATCGGCTGCGACGTCCGCAGCACGTGCGATTCGAATCGCCGCCGCGCATCTTGAAGATCAGCATCCTGGGCCAGCAGCGCTGGCAACGATGCGCGACAAACCATCATGAGCGTCCATACCCCGTCGGTGTATTGATAGCCGCCGGTTTTCCGACAGCCCGCGGCATCCTGGCACGGACACCCTTATTTTAGAAATTCGCAGCTCGCGCTCCAAACATTTCCAAGGTTGTTTTTCTCCGAGAAAAACCCGCCCAGCGGCCCGGGGATCCACTTGCCTGAGCCATTAACTCTCCCGGTCCGTACGCCTCGGTGAACTGCCTGGGAGAAGGCTCCTCGCGATCAAATCGGCGAGCAACTTGCGGAATTGCACCAGCGGCACCGCATCCGCCCCATGATCAGGCAGTCCGCTCCCACATTGATTACGGCGAATACCGCCGTATTGGCCCACCTTGGATTTCCTGTCATTCGACTTTGTCATTTTCGTTTGTCCTTACTGCAAAAATCCGGTGGCGTGCCCGAGAGCCACATCGGCCCCAGTCGGCACGCCGCCGGTTGTGCCCACTACGATCGGAGCTATGCCACCCGGCGACGGAGTCGCCGGCCATTCAGCCGACGCCCACGGCGCTGCAGCCGAGAGTCATCGGCGGCATCCCAGTCGATGCCATACATCGCGAAATCGAGGTCATCGTCGCCGTCATCGGTGGCCCCCCGAAACCGCGAGCCCGCCAGCAGCACCTCGCTACCACCAAAACGGCTATCAATGTGGAAGCCGCGGCGACGGACCAGGTTGATTGTCTCACCAAGAGCAGCCGCGACGGCGGCGAGAAGACGTTCATCATCATGAATTGACATCTGCGCATTCCTTCCCTAGACGGGGATCAAAAGAAACACCGGCGGCGAGCGTCGCCACCAGCGAGAGAACCAGTCCAGCCAGGCACCTTGCCTGCCGGACAAAGAGAGGCCCGGCCGCTACGCCGCGGCCGGGCGAGAGATCAGCAGGCCCGGCATTACCGAGCCAGCACGTGGAAGCATGAGAGAAGTTCAGCGATGAGCTTCGGGGCAACGCCCGGAATCATTGCCCGCACGATCGGCGGAAGCTTGTCGTACACGACGAAGCGCTCCCGGAGGACTGGCGGCTCATGGTGTGAATCGCCGTACCGCGTTGTGTAGTCGTCGGCACTCCAAACCGTGCAGCCGAGGCCACCGGGCATCGTGAGTGCTGCTGCGAAAATAATCTGCTCGTGGTCGAATGCGGACGACCAGCCTGCCGTCCGCGAATAGATTCGTGGCCCCTCGAGCTCGAGGTTGTCGATCCCCATCTCAGCGAGGGTATTCAGTTGCTCGTTGAGAAGAGGGATCGCCGAGTCGGCCAGCGAGAGGCTGGTGCGAATGAGGTCATTGAGATGGGCGAGCTCCGCCGCTCGCCCAGAAAGGTTGTCGTGCATGGGCATATCCAGTGTGAGTGACGGCAGCCGATACCACACGGCTGCTCACTGGATATGCCAGGTTTTTGGCGATTATTTAGGTGGGGGCACAGCAGGCTTACGCATCGCCGCCAGCACGAATCACGTTACACACTCGCTCCACAACTTCAGCCAGCTTGGACGGCGTGAGCGTGCCGGCCGACCGCAAGATGACCGCCTCATGAACGGTGACGAGTCGGTGGGGAAGAGCCACGCTCGGCCGATCGATGCCGCCGCGTAGAAAATCATCCGTGCCGATGGTCACCGCGGTCGGGTGGGATTCTGATCGACTCGTTATTTGGCAGATCAGCAGGTCGCCCCGTGCGAACGTCGCGAGCACGACGGCGGGCCGACGCTTGCTCGACTGAAGATCGGTGAACGGAAACGGCACGACGACCACGTCGCCGCCTACAAGTTCCGCCACGCCTCATCCTCTTCAGGAGTATCCCAATCCACCGCCCAGGCTGACTCCGCGAGCGGCAGCAGGGCATGCACGTCCTCGCTCCCATCATTGCCGGCGCCGCGTGCCCGCAAATGCCGCAGAAAAGCGAGCACCTCCCGCTGCACACTCTCCGGGGCGTGCTCGAGTTCCTCGATCAGGGATTTGGTTATGGGTGACATGCTGTAAGGATAGGTCGGCCAATGGCACTTCGGCAAGTGACGGCCGAGCGGGGCGGATCATGAGGAGCAACATCCGGGACCGGTCGGGCTGGATACGGCCCGATCGTGGAGGTTCCGAGGAGCGTCCTATCCACGATCAAGTTCGAATTTGTCTCGTTGGCGCAGACCGGCCGCCATCCGCGCGGCGGGCTGCCGCGTCGTCCTCGAGACAGGCGGCTCGGGCGGCACGCTCGGCGAACTGTCGGCCGCCCTGCCCCACGTCGCCGTCTACGTGCCGAGCCTCGACGAGGCGGTCCACCAGACGGGGCTCGCCGACCCGCGGGAGATCATCGCCTGCTACCGGGGCCCCGGCGCGACGGGGATCGTCGCCGTGAAGCTCGGCTCGAAGGGGGCGATCCTCTCCCCGGCGGCGGGCGAGCTGATCGACATCCCGTGCATCCCGGCGCCGGGGCCGGTGGCCGACACGACGGGCGCCGGCGATTCGTTCCTGGCGGGACTGCTCACCGGGCTGCTGCGGGACATGCCGCTCCGCGAGGCCGGCCTGCTCGGCGCGGCCACGGCCGCCTGCTGCGTGACGGGCGTGGGCGCGACGGCCGGCCTCCGGTCGTACGAGGAGACGCTCCGGCTGGCCCGCGCCGACGCCTGATGCCGACGAGCCACGACCCCCGCGACGAAAGGCCCGCCCTCCATGAACGCCCTGCTCCAGCGCGGCTCGATCGCCGCCGCAGCCGCGATCGGTCTTCTCCTGGCCGGCACCGCGCCGGCGGCGGACAACGCGCTGGCGTGCCCGGACCTCGCCACGGCGTATCGCGAACTGCTCCGGCTGTTACCCGAGGAGCACCCGGGCCGCGGCATCGACCGCTGGGGTGAGAAGGGGGTCGTCGCGGATCACCCGATGACCTACGGGCTCGTGCTCTCCGCCGAGGCCCTGCGGTTCGAGGCGGAGCCGGGGGACGAAGGCCGGCGGCAGATCCGCGGGACGACGCGGTGGCTGGTGGCCAACAGCGGTCTTTCAGCGGACGGGAAGCCCGGGTGGGGCGTGCCGTACGACTGGGGAGAGAGGCCTCGGAACACCTCGTACACGATCACCACCGCCGTCGTCCTCGAAGGGCTGCTTGACGCGGTGCGGGCGGACGTCGGCTGGACCGCGGACGAGGTGAACGAGATCGTCGATCTCATGCGGCAGGTGGCCGACCGCTGGTGCACCGACCTGTGGATGGACGGCCAGGGCGGGGGCTACTTCTGCTATGCCGGTCACGACAAGAAGCCCTGCGGGTTTTACGTCAACGCCCCGGTCATGTTCCTCGGATCGCTCGCCCGCCTTCTCCACGAGCATGGACGGGCCATCCCGCCCGACCGGCGCGAGCTGTTCGAGTCGCGGCTGGACGCGCTGGCCTGCCATGCCCGTTGGGGAACACCGGAACAGTCGCGGCGGACTTTCGAGGCGATCTGCGATTCCTACGGGCCGTTTCCTGCGATGCGGGTCCTGCCCGCCACCGTCGGCGGCGAAGCCACCTCCTATCCCCGCGACAATGCTCACGTGCTCTTCGGCCTGGCGCATGCGCTCCGTCAGGCCCGCGGCGGTCGGGACGAGGGACCGCGCTGACCAGCGACCGCGCGCCACAACCATCCTTGCCGCCCCGTACAGCCTCACGGGTTGCCATCAGCAGAGGGTAGGATGTTATGACACCTCTGCCTGAATGTATTTCGGCATAGGATTCGTAACACCCACACCGCATCGGCCATGCCCGCCACCAGCCATATCGACCGACTTCTGCGGCACCTGCAGCGGCACGGCGTCGTCCGCCCGACACGCCTTGATTTCGACTTCGATCTCTCGGGCCATCATGGGAGGCGAAGTACTGCCGATAGTTTCGGGGCGGCGTCAGCGGCCGACACGAAGCCGCCGGCGGTCGCGCACACGTGCAGATGCACGGCCTCCGGCCACGAACGATCATGGGCCCGGCAAGCCTGAGAACGCCGGACACGGAGGGTCACAGGAACTCGACGTGCCCTGCCGTTTCTTCGGCGTTCACAACCCTGGAGAGAAGGACCAGGTCGAGAACAACTTGCCCCAGCCGTCGATGTCTCGCTGGCCAGAAGACAATCCCCGCGTGCGGCACGCCGCTCTTGGCCAGCACGATGAAGTCGCTGTCGCACGTCACCAAGACGCGGCCTTGCGCGTGCGCAAACGCCAGTTGCCGCGAGTCGGAAGTGCCGTCAAGCCCCTGCTCGATGGTCGTGGTGACATCGACTCCCCGCAGTCTCAGGCCGGTTGCGACAGCGGAGTCTATGTGCTCGTCGAGGTGGAACTTGATATCCACTCGGCGTCCCTTACGCTCAGTCGGTCTTCCCACGGACCCGGGAAAGGAGTCCCGGGCCTGCCTCTGACCTCAGCCCTGACACCAGCGAGTCATCGTCGCGAATATGCTGGTCGATCAGGCTCCGGTTGTCGTGGTAATACGCCAGCGCTGCATAGACGTCTGCAAGCGTCAAATGTGGAAACGACCCCACGATCTCGTCAGGCGAACGCCCCTCCTCCGTCCAGAGAACAACGTCCTGGACACGGATTCGGGTGCCTGCAATCCGGGGCTTGCCGCCGCAAGCGCCCGGGGTCGATTCAATGTGGGATTTTTCGGGCGCTGTAGCCATACGATGATCTTAGATGGAAGGGGGACTGCTCGCAAAGTCGGATACGGAAGGAGGCACCGGAACGCTCGGGACGAAGCCTTTGGCGACGAGATGCCGTACCGGCGGCCCCGCAATCATGAGCCCGGGTGCTATCGCCCGCCGAATTCTTGACTTCGACGAAGCCTCCATATAGTAGAGAGGGTTATTTCCGCTCTCCCCTCTCCCTCACCGCCGCGCGGCGCCGTGCAGTTCGTGCTGATCTGACGGTGGTCCGCGGTGATGATGCCGCCGGCGTGCAACGCCGTGTCCGCGACCCCCTTCGGTGATGGCCGGCTGCGAGTTGCCGCGTTTTGAAAGCCGCCATCATGGCATCCCGCAGCCCGTTCTGGTCGAGCCTCCGCGATCTCTTCGGCGGTTCGTCTTCGCGACGCCGTCGCTCCCGCGGCAAGCGGGCCGGCCAGTCCTTCCTCGCGCAGTTCGACGGCCGGGACGGCGCGGTCGGCCGCCAGGCGCCGGCCTCATTCGGCGGCTTCGACGCGCTCGAGGTGCGGGTGATGCTCGCCGTCACGCCGGCGGCGGAGAGCGACTTTGACTTTGACACCGTGACCGGCACGATCAACTCCTATCAGGGGTCCGGCGGCGACATCGCCATCCCCGCCACGATCGGCGGGACGGCCGTCACGAGCATCGGCAGCTTCGCGTTCGTCAACAAAAGCGGTCTGACAAGCCTCACGATCCCCGCGGGCGTCACGAGCATCGGCAGCTACGCGTTCTACGGGTGCGATGGCCTGACTGGCGTGACGATCCCGGCGGGCGTCACGAGCATCCGCGACGGCGCGTTCGACGGCTGCGTCAGCCTAACGAGCCTCACGATCCCCGCGGGCGTCACGAGCATCGGTGGCGACGCATTTCGCTTCTGCACCAGCCTGACGAGCCTCTATTTCCTGGGCAATGCCCCCGCCAGCGTCGGCATCGACGCCTTCTACTATGTTTCCGCGCAGATCTACTACCTCGCCGGCAGTACCGGGTGGACGACCCCGTTCAAGGACCTGACGGCCGTCAGCGTCGATTACACGACCGGCGGCTTCCAATGGTCGATCGCCGACGGCGCCGTCACGATCACCGGGTACACCGGCTCCGGCGGCGCCGTCACGATTCCCGACACGATCTTCGGACTGCCGGTCACCGGCATCGGCACCAACGCGTTCTACTACAAAACCCGTCTGACAAGCCTCACGATCCCCGCCGGCGTCACGAGCATCGGCCATGGCGCGTTCGCCGGCTGCAGCGGCCTGGCGAGCATCACGATCCCCGCAGGCGTGACGAGCATCGGCAGCAACGCGTTCGGCGCCTGCAGCAATTTGACCGCGATCATCGTGGAGGCCGGAAACCCAGCGTACAAGAACGTCGGCAACATCCTGCTCACGGCAAACGGGCAGACGGTGGTAGCTTGCCCGGGCGGACTGACGGGGGCAATCGCGATTCCCGCGGGCGTCACGAGCATCGGCGACTACGCGTTCAAATTCTGCAGCGGCCTGACGAGCCTCACGCTCCCGGCGGGCGTCACGAGCATCGGTGACGACGCATTCGCCTACTGCACCAGCCTAACAAGCCTCACGATCCCCGCGGGCGTCACGAGCATCGGTGACGACGCGTTCAAAGGCTGCACCGGCCTGACGAGCCTCTATTTCCTGGGCAATGCCCCCGCCAGCGTCGGCGCCTTCTACTTTGTTTCCGCGCAAATCTACTACCTTGCCGACAAGACCGGGTGGTCGAGCACCTTCGGAGGCCTGACGGCCGTCAGCATTAATTACACATCCGGCAACTTGAAATGGTCGATCGTCAACAGTGCCGTCACGATCACCGAGTACATCGGTCCCTACCGCGGCGACGTCACGATTCCCGACACGATCTTCGGACTGCCGGTCGCCGGCATCGGCAGCTACGCTTTTTACAGCTTCGGGGGCCTGACGAGCCTCAAGATCCCCGCGGGCGTCACGAGCATCGGCAGCAGCGCATTCGGCCTCTGTAGCGGCCTGACGAGCCTCACGCTTCCCAACAGCGTCACGAGCATCGGCGATACCGCGTTCTACGGCTGCAGCGGTCTGACGAGCCTCACGCTCCCCGCGGGTGTCACGAGCATCGGCAGCAACGCGTTCTACAACTGCAGCAGCCTGACCAGCCTCACGCTCCCCGCGGGTGTCACGAGCATCGGCAGCAACGCGTTAAAAAACTGCAGCGGCCTGACGAGCCTCACGCTCCCCGCGGGCGTCACGAGCATCGGCAGCAACGCGTTCTACAACTGCAGCGGCCTGACGAGCCTCTATTTCCTGGGTAATGCCCCCACCAGCGTCGGCAAAGACGCCTTTTACGGTCTTTCCGCGACGATCTATTACCTCCCTGCCACCACCGGCTGGTCGAACCTCTTCAACGGCCTGACGGCGATCGCGATCAACGCCGCACCGACGGCCGTGTCGCTCTCGCCAGCCTCGGCCTCGGTCGCCGAGAACACGGCCACGGCGGCCCGCCTCAAGATGGCCGACATCGTCGTCACCGACGACGCCCTAGGCACCAATGCGATCATGCTCACCGGGGCCGACGCGGACCGCTTCGAGGTCGATGCCGGCGTGCTCTACCTCAAGGCCGGCAGCGTCTTCAACTTCGAGGCGAAGACGTCCTATTCCGTCACGGTCAACGTCGCCGACTCCTCAGTCGCGGCCTCGACCCCGGTCACCGCCACGTTCACGCTCACCGTGACGAACGTCAACGAGACCCCAACCGACATCGCGATCTCGGCATCAAGCATCGCGGAGAACCTCGCCTCCGGCACCACCGTCGGCACGCTCTCCACGACCGACCCCGACGCGAACGACACCTTCATCTACGCGCTCGTCTCGGGCACTGACTCGACCGACAACGCAGCCTTCACCATCGTTGGCAGCGAGCTCAAGACTGTCGCCGTCTTCAACTACGAGACGAAGAGCAGCTACTCGATCCGCGTCAGGTCCACCGATCCCAACGGCCTCTTCACGGAAAAGACGTTCACGATCACCGTCACCGATGTAAACGACTTGAACCCTGTGTTCACCAGCGGCTCGACCGGCACCGTCGCCGAGAACGCGGCGCCGAGCACGGCGATCTACGCCGCGGTGGTCACCGACGCGGACGGCACCGCACCCAACCGCGCCGTCACGTTCTCGCTCAAGGACGGTGGCGACAAGGCCCTGCTCAACATCGATTCCGCAACGGGCGTGGTCACCCTCAAGGCCACCGCCGATTACGAGGCCAAAACGAGCTACACGTTCACCGTCGTCGCCACGAACACGGCCAACCCGAACCTCTCGGCCGAGCAGCCTGTGACGGTCAGCGTCACCGACGTAAACGACTTGAACCCTGTGTTCACCAGCGGCTCGACCGGCACCGTCGCCGAGAACGCCGCGCCGAGCACGGAGATCTACGCCGCGGCGGTCACCGACGCGGACGGCACCGCACCCAACCGCGCCGTCACGTTCTCGCTCAAGGACGGTGGCGACAAGGCCCTGCTCAACATCGATTCCGCAACGGGCGTGGTCACCCTCAAGGCCACCGCCGATTACGAGGCCAAAACGAGCTACACGTTCACCGTCGTCGCCACGAACACGGCCACGCCGGCACTGTTCGCCGAGCAGGCCGTCACCGTCAACGTCACCGACGTAAACGACCTCAGCCCTGTGTTCACCAGCGGTTCGACCGGCAGCGTCGCCGAGAACGCCGCGACGAGCACGGTCATCTACACCGC
>Ga0194055_10003689_pt1 | contig 11715 bp, 11 predicted proteins | sample SepL449m_MetaG_FD_155482 | JGI IMG/M metagenome (GOLD analysis project Ga0194055, IMG submission 155482) | Anoxic zone freshwater microbial communities from boreal shield lake in IISD Experimental Lakes Area, Ontario, Canada - Sep2016-L442-9m | ecosystem: Environmental > Aquatic > Freshwater >... | reverse complement strand
TCGGGACGATATCAGCCGCCGTTTGCCCATCGAGCCGCATTGAACGACAGGCGGACGTATCAGGAACCGGTGTCACCTCTCCGTAGCGCCAGTTGCAAGCACCCTCGTGGCACGGAGACGAGTACGGTGGATGGATGTTTTCCCTCAACTCTACCGGCGGTGAGCTTAGCGGCCGGACTGATCTCAGAGTCTCAGTTGTCACATCCGCATACCGGTCGGAGCGGTACTTGTCGACATTTCTCAGCAACGTGCTCGAGCAGACAAGGTTTTCGGACCTTGAACTCGTGGTAGCACTGAACGACCCGAGTGAGCAGGAGCTCACCACCCTCGCGAGCTACGAGGAGCGGTTCGAAGGACGCTTGAGGTTTAGCGCGGCGCCACGCGAGACATTCAGCGCCTCAATCAACCGCGCGATTGCGCTGACAAGTGCTGCAGCGATCGCGATCTGGAACGTGGATGACATTCGGACTCCAGACTCACTCGAACTTCAGTTAGCAGAAATTGACCTCGGGGCATCATTGGTTTACGGTGATTACTGGGTCGTGAAGAGTTATGGATCTAGAGCAGACCCCCAACTAGTCGACACATCTCGATACCGGCGGAATCAGTTCTTCCGGGGGATGCTCCTCGGACCGTTCATGATGTTCAGTCGCGCGGTTCTTTCCGAGGCGGGGCCGTTTGACGAGCAATTCCAAGTTGGCGCCGATTTTGATTTTGCGCTGCGTGCCATCAGATTCGGAGAAGCCAGACGCACTTCCGGTGCCCTCGGCTACTACCTGGACGAGGGTTCCGGTCTCAGCACAAACCGTCAGGGCCTTCAACCAGCAGAGCGAGTGGCGATCCAGCTTCGGTATCGACTGTTCGAAGACGTGGACTACTTGCTCCTGCCAGCAGCACTGGAATACGACATAGCCAATATTCACGTCGCTGAGGACAGGCTGCCCGTCAAAGACTTTCTAGGACCCACGACCGGGAGAAAGCCAGAACGAGAAGAACGCGCGGTCATGCGTGGCATGCGCCGCCAGCAACTACGCTCCATGAGACGCCCGCTCGAGCGTCTCGTCACCTTGGTCAGAGGCCGGGGCGCACGCGAAGGTTCTGGTGGCAGTGCTTGACGTGATGCGAACTCTGCTCCCCCGGCAAGCCCGGGCGGATCATGCCTCCCGCGCTGGGTGCACACGCTCCTCCAGCCAGCTCAGGTCTACCCTGCGAGCCGCCGACATAGCGCAGACAACAATCTGGATTAGCTCGTGAGTGGGCGGGGAGGCTTGATCAAGCGCTAGACGCGAATGCTTTGGTTCCCACAGAACTTTAGTGGTCTTGAGCGGAAAGCGAAGTGCCGACAACGTCCCTCGCCAACAACTCATTGTGCACTAACGACATCCTCCAGCAGCCGGTTACTGACATAGCAAGCATCTGAGCACATCATTGCGCCAAGCTTACTCCGTGCTGGCTCGGCAACACCGGCTAGCGAAAAACCTGCATTTGTCATCATTGAATGCAGGTCCACGAACGTCGTATCGCCGTCGTAATGGCTAAAGAAGGTCACCTCAAGCATGACAATATCTGTCCGCATCAGGACGCCCTGTGCTCCCCTCAGCACCTCAGCTTCGGCGCCTTGAACATCGATCTTGAGTAGCGCGACCGGGAGGTCTCCAACCATCTGGTCAAGAGTCGTGGTCGGCACCGTAATAGTCGACTCTCCCTCCCAACCAGACCCATAAACGCTGTCCATCCCCGGTCGCGGCCGGTGAAGGCTCCCGTTCACCGATGCGCCCAGCAGATTGAACGTGCTCTCCCCGACGTGATCGGACAGCGCTCTCCCATCCACGGTCACGCGCGGGTCTCCCTCGAACCGCCGGGAAATTTGCGCACGAAGGTCATCCTGCGGTTCTGCCGCGATCACCTTGGCGGTCGGGGCTATCTCTAGAACGGCGGCTGTCCAAAGACCCTCGTGTGCACCTACGTCAACGATCAGACTGTTATCTAGGACCGCGAGGTTCGGCACTAGGTCAAGATTCCAAGCCCGAGCAAGGTTGAGAGCCCGACGACTCACCCCTCGCTGACGAGCAGACCGCTGATCGAGAACGACGAGTGGCGTCAGCCCGCGAACCAACCCCCGCATCCCTGGAAGCCTGATGCTCACTCAACTGAGGCTAGTGCACAAGGCTCGTCGCCGCGCAAGACCCCGATGATCCGCCCCGGGGTGGCGACTCGTGGCACGCGGGCCAACGATGCTGCGGGAAAGATGGGCTGAGGCTCACGACCGTGCTTGGCTCTCAAGGCGACGTCGTCGGTACTTGAAGATATGGTCCGCTTCGCGACCTGCGAACCTAGGCAGATGAACTTGACTGTCTGCTCGAAGGCGATCTCCACAACGTAATGGACATCCTCCGAGCAATTCGGCGCGCGATTGCGCTCATCGACCACTCATCGCGCAGAAAGCTCAGCGTCCTGACGATCTTCAACGTGGTTGTTGCCGCCTTCGACATGCTCGGCATCCTGCTGCTTGTGCCGCTGCTTTCGTTCCTCGGACCAGGGGGAGCCCCACAAGGCCAGTTCGTAGACTTCGCGAAGCAGGTTCTTGGAACCGATTCGCCCGAACGGATAGTGCTCGCCCTCGCCTTGGCTGCGACAGCGCTCTTCGTTGCCAAAGGAGTATCGGCTGTTGTTCTCCTCTGGGTTCAAACCGGCGTGCTCAACAACGCACAGGTAACACTCTCTGAGCGAATCCTCAAAGGCTTTATCAAAGCTCCATGGCTGGTGCAGCAGGGGTCTGCGACTGGTGTGATGATTCGCACCACCGTTGCTTCCGTTACCGCAACGGTGATGATTACTGCGGGCGGCATCAGCGTTGTGGCCGAAGGTGCTGTGTTTGTCGCAGTAGTCGCGGCTCTCGTGATTGTGAACCCGGCTCTCGCACTCGCATCGCTCATCTATCTTGTGCTCGCCGGCCTGGTCTACCTGCGAGTTGTCCGCCGGCCAATTGAGGCGCGGGGGGAGCAGTCTCAGACCGAGGGGGCTCGGATGAACTCTTCGCTGATTGAGCTGGTTGGCGGGATCAGGGAATTGACAGTGCGTGGCAGCACGGGGACATTTCTTGACCGCTACGGCAGTGCAGCACACGGTTACCTGAACGCTAATCGCCTCATCAACGTCACAAATCAGGCGATGCGTTACCTACTCGAGATCCTGATGATTGCCGGGGTTGCTCTAGTAATTGGGTTCGCCACGCTATCGGGGTCGACCACGACCGTTCTAGTGTCGGTGGGGATACTCCTCGCCAGCGGCCTCCGACTCGTCCCAGCACTCAACACATTGCTCATCGCTGTGAACACCATCCGCTCGAACGTGCCGGGGATGTCGATCGTAGAAGACGAACTGGAACGCCTCAAAGAACGTGGTCCCGAGGCTCGGCCTCCCGACGGGACGACGTTTGACTTCGTTCCGTCAGGTGCTTTCAGGCTAGATAGTGTCGCATTTCGCTACCCAACTAGAGCGGACCACGCGCTCTACGGAATCACTGTCGAAGCGGCGTTTGGTGAGGCGCTCGGCATCGTCGGCTCAACGGGTTCCGGCAAGAGCACCTTCGTTGACCTCCTGCTTGGTCTCCTAGACCCGGTTACTGGCGACATCTCGGTAGACGGCCGACCACTCAGCGAGAACCTTCGCGCCTGGCGCTCGCAGATCGGGTTTGTACCCCAAGACATCTTCCTCGTAGACGACACACTGGCAGCGAACATCACCTTCGGTGAGACCGACGAGGTGGTCTCGGATCAACAGATCGCAAACGCAGTCCGACTGGCCCACCTAGAGGACGTGGTCGCCGAGTTGCCGGAAGGGCTGGACACGATGCTCGGCGAGCGCGGAGTCAGGCTCTCAGGCGGCCAGCGACAGCGGGTCGGCCTAGCCAGAGCGCTTTACCGCAAGCCAGCAATCCTGATCCTCGACGAGGCAACCTCCGCTCTCGATAACGAAACCGAGCGGAAGATCAGCGATGCGCTGCGATCGCTCCACGGCCAGCTGACGATGGTGGTAATCGCCCACCGGCTCTCAACCGTTAGATCCTGCGACCGCATCCTCTACCTAGATCAAGGCCGTGTCTCGGGGATTGGAACTTTCGACGAGCTTGACCGAACCAACGAAGGGTTCGCGCGGCTCGTCGAGCTCGGGTCACTTCGCGGCGCGTTCTAGTCGATTACAGCTCAGGCCCTCAAGCTGCGACAATCGCAGGCGAGCAGACTGTTATGGAAAAGACCGAAGATCAACCTGACGAAGGCCGCGCTGCTGGTGCGAGCCGCGCGTTGGTTCCCCCCAAGAGCGTCGAAGTGCTCGGCATACCGATCGCGCTGACCGACTACCAGCGCACGCTTGACTGGATTGACGAGGCAATCACGAGCCGCCACCGCTGCTATCTCTGCGTCGCTCCGGTTCACCTCGTAATGGTTGCGCTTGATCAGCCGGAGGTTGGCAGCGCCGTCGCCGGGGCCGACTTCATTGTTCCCGACGGCCAACCTTTGGTCTGGGCTCTGCGCGCGCTCGGAGCTGAGGGCGCAAGCCGCGTCTACGGGCCCGACCTGATGATCGAAGCCTGCAGCCGTGCCTCCAAGACCGGCGCGAAGATGTACCTGTTTGGCGGCCGAAACGATGGCGCCTTGGTGCAACTGACGCTCAACCTTCGGCGCCGGTTCCCTGGTCTTCAGATAGTCGGTGGCCATTCACCGCCCTACCGCCCGCCCACCTTGGACGAAGAGTCAGCAATCGTCGATGCGATCAACGCCAGTGGCGCCGACATCGTCTGGGTGGGTACAGGACAGCCAAAACAGGAACTTTGGATGGCGCAGATGAGGCCTCGGTTGACGGCGCCGCTTCTGATCGGGGTCGGAGCGGCGTTCGACTTCCACGCCGGACTCGTGCCACAAGCCCCGGCGCTACTGCAGGAAGCAGGCCTTGAGTGGGCATACCGCTTAGCGCGCGAGCCGCGGCGCCTCTGGAAGCGGTACCTCCGCTACAACCCGAGGTTCGTAATCGAATTTGCTCGCCAGCTCCGCTCGCGTCGCTGACAACCATTGCGGCGCCGTCCCGGGCCCAGTCGTCTAGCCTGCCCCCCATGGACGTAGGCCTCTCGCTGCTAACGCTCTTCCCCGGCCGTGCGGGCGGAGCAGAGACATATGTTCGAGGCCTACTTGGGGCACTCGCTGCTGGAGCGGGGCCCGAACTCTCGACGCTGCTCACTAGTCGTCACAGCGGACCATCCGTCAGCGAGTTTGCCGGCGAGCGCGTCAGGGTGGCCCCGGTCGACTCCTACCGACCTGGGAATTCGCGGCTCACGCGCCTGCTAGCGATGCAAACTGCCCGCCTGAACAACGGACGAATCGCCGGTGATATTCCGACCGGACTAGACCTGATCCACTATCCGGTCACAGTCCCGATACCGAAGGTCAAAGGGCTCCCAACGGTCGTCTCGCTGCTTGACGTTCAGCACCACGACCTTCCGGCGATGTTCTCTCCGGCCGAGCGGGCTTTCAGGCGCTGGGGATACGACAACGCCGCGAGACAAGCCAACCAAGTGATCACGATCACCCAATTCAGTGCCGACCGGATCACTGAACTGCTGGGCATCGCCAGCGATCGCGTGCACGCGATCCATCTCGGTATCGATCACGACCTGTTCACGCCGAATGGCCCAGCCGAGATGATCGACGGGCTGCCTGCCCGCTATCTCTACTACCCCGCCAACGCTTGGCCGCACAAGAACCACCGGAGACTGATTGAAGCTTTCAAACGGATCGATGACCCGGAGCTGGCATTGGTTCTCACAGGTACCAAAACGGACTCTTTGGACCTGGGTGCTGACGATGCACGGGTCCACCACCTTGGGCACATCGCAGAGGAGGAGGTCGCGAGCCTCTACAGAGGCGCCGAGGCCCTGATCTTCCCGAGCCTCTACGAAGGATTCGGACTACCCCCACTGGAGGCGATGGCCTGCGGGTGCCCGGTCGCAGCTGCAAACGTCGGCGCGGTGGCTGAGGTATGCGGTGACGCCGCTCTCCTTTTCGACCCTGAGGACGTGGAAGCCATTGCTGATGCGATTACGCGCGTCACGACCGACGAGCCGCTCCGCGCTGAACTGACCTCGGCAGGGACCGCGAGAGCTGCGGAATTCACTTGGCGGAAGACCGCGCAGAAGCACCTTGAGGTTTATGAGCAGGCGCTCGCAGGCGGGGCTGGTCAGTGACCGTGATCAAGCCCGAGTCCAGTGCCCAAATTGCGCTGATCATCACGCCTCAGTACCTGCCGATGCTCGGTGGGATGGAGCGCGAGTGCGCGCTACTCGCCGAGCAGTTCTCGCGGCTTGGGTACAAGCCAATGGTCATCACCGAACAGTTTGGGACGGACTTCCCGGCCGAGCAGATTGAGGCCGGCGTCAAGGTAATCCGAATTCCCTCGTCGGCGCAGCGGAGCGTTGTGGTTCAGCTCCGCGTAGCGGCAGCGCTGATGAAGCTGTTGCTCCATCACCGCAACGATGTGGCGTTCGCGGTGGTGCGCACGTTCACGCTCCCTGCTCTCGCTGTGGGACTTTTGAAGCGGCTACGGCTGATTTCCTTCCCCACGCTCGTGACCGCTGAGACTGGCGGCTCCGAGGACGACGTAGTTGCTCTTGAACGCCTCCCGCTGGCTCGTCTCAGCAAGACCCTCGTTTCATCGAACGACTTCCTCAATGGTCTTTGCCAGGCGAACGTTGACCACATGATCGAGTTCGGATACCCGCGGCAGAAGATCACGATGATCCCCAACGGGATTGACACGAGCCCCTGGCAGACGACAGAAGCGCCAGCGAGCGTTGAGCGCTTCCTGTTCCTCGGTCGGCTCGACGCGAGCAAGGGCATATTTGAGCTGATCGAAGCGTTCCGCGGCTTGCGCCAGCAGCACGAAGCGATCCGACTCACATTCGCCGGAGAGGGACCCGAGAAGGACCGTTTGCAACGCATGTGCTCTGAGCTGGAGCTCGACGCGAGCATCGCCTTTGTTGGACGAGTGGCCTATCAGGATCTCGGTGCGCTGTTCGCCTCCCATGATGCCCTTGTCCTTCCCTCATACAGCGAAGGCATGCCGCTTAGCGTTCTCGAAGCTGTAGCCCACCACAGGGTCCTGGTTGCAAGCGATGTGGGCGATATTCGGCGCCTCTTCGGGGGCAGGGCCTACATCTGCGAGCCCCGCGACCGGCAATCCCTTGAGGAGTCAATGCACGCCGCGATCGACGATCCCCACCCAAGGGCGGATTACGAGGAAATTATCGCTGCCGTCTCGATCGAGCGCGTTGCGCAGGAGCTGAGTTCGCTTCTTCACCAGCCCTGATTTGACACTCTAATAGAGCCCCATCTGCTCAAAGATTTGCTCGAAGCGATGGTCATAGGTGTGTTCTGCCATCACCCGCTGGTAGCCGGCTTCAGCGACGGCGCGGCGCTCGTCCTCATGGTCGAGCCAGTAGTGGGCTTGCTCGATCAGGCTCGGGAGATCGTCGTAAACAGCCAATTCGCGGCCAAGTTCGAAGTAGCGCTCCAGATGAGGCACGCGCTCAGTCAACTCAAAACCGCGGCAGCCAGGAACCTCAAATGTACGGCCCTTGATCTGAGCGGGGCTGGGACCCTTCGGGCCGCGCCCCAGCAACTTTCCGACCCTCACTCGCAACGTGTTCGGAGGGGTCGAAGAGTTGGCAAGGTTGAGGTTCACTGAACTTGTTCCGAAGACGCGAACCATCGCCTCATGATCGATCCTGCCGGCGGGCCAGCCCTGCCCCCAGCACTCCACATCGATGCCGGCATCGCGAAGTGCCGCAACAACCTTCGGCCGATTGGCATGAGGCTGACCGACGAAGGTGACGCCGTGTTCCAGCGGGCCATCGGTCGGCGCGTAGGCGTACTTGTTGCAGGCCCACTGCGAGAGGATCACATTCTTCACCCCGGCTGCGGCGTATTTTGGAAGTGAGTCCTCATCGGTTGTCACAGACCAGTCGAGAGCTGGCGCCATACGGCTCGTGAAGTTGTCGAAGCGCCAGTGGTCGTCAGCAAACCAATTAAGTGTCGGAGCGCCGGATTCGGTGCCCACCAAGCGCAGGGTCTCGGGGTTGATTTCGTCGGCAAAGAGAAAGAAGAAGACTAAGTCAGGCGTCACCGACCGAGCAGTCTCGATCAGCTCCGCGCGCATCGCTCTGCGGCCCAGCTCCTGCTCCCGCTGCATGAAGTCGTAGTGGACGACGTCATGACCCATCCCGGCAAGTGCGGACTTGAAGTTCGTCTGCTCGAAGCTCGGGCCACGGGACGGGTCGCCGTAATCGTGCTCCATTGCTATATAGAGAATTTTCATCAGAGGGTTGCCAATGGCGAGGCCTCACACTACCTGCCGCCGATCAGAGGAATCATGTCAAAGGCGGTCCCGGGGGCGAACGAGCCGGCAGTCCACAGCGCAAGACCTCTGCGAGGGTTCGCAAGAATGGGCGCAAGAAAACCGGGTGCCGGGCGTAAGGAATTGGATGCCGAATTATCTCCGATACGAGCGGCTCACAACCCGCCCGGGAGAAGCTACGACCCGTTTCTTTGTCACCCCTAAATTCTTCGGATTCGAGCGAGGTGACTACACGCAAGCGCTTTCAAACCACCATCGATTCGAGCTCAGTGAGACGCTCCGAGCTATTGGACCCCTAGCTCCCACTCTCCTTGTCATCGCGGCTAGGCAAATCAGGGTACGGTGGCGCGATGACTTCGAAAAGCAACCAACGCATCGCCTCGAGAGTCTCATCGGTGGCTAGGCGGCTTCGCTCACAACTCCTCGACTCTGCATCGCGGGTGACGCAAATCGGGCAGTTATTGAGAGGCGAGCTGCCGCCCCCCTACGCATTCGTGCAGGCCGATGTCCTCGGCAACCTCGCCTCATATATCGGAGTCGCTCCCGAACGGATCAGCAGAATCGTCATCGTCGGCGCGTGGCACGGGGAGGAAATCGCTCAGATGCTGAGTGAGTGGGGCAGCGCCTCAATCGTTGCGTTTGAGCCGTCAAGAGAAGCATTTGAGGTCTTGGAGACAAATTTTGCCGATGTTCCGAGGGTTACCTGCGTGAACCGTGCTGTCTCGGATCGCAACGGGATGGCAACATTTCGCGAGATGAGCGTCGCGGGTAATGGATCCTTGCTCCCTCTCGCCGAAGAAGATGATGAGACGGTCATCGTTGATGGAATGCACCAAACCGACATCTACGAGGTGCCCACAGTAAGCCTCGGCGAGTTCCCACTTCTGGACGATGACCGACCGATCAACTGTTTATGGGTAGACGTCCAAGGGCTGGAGCGTCTGGTGCTCGAAGGCTGCGGTCAGCTGCTCTCAAGAACGGATGCTGCCTTCGTAGAAGTCGCGACGACAGGGGTCACCTACGACGGCGGGGCAAGATTCTTGGGTCTTTTCGAGTTCATGGATTCGAATGGATTTCGACTCGCGTCGCTCGGAACGAACCCGATCACCGGGCAGGGCAATGCTCTGTGGGTCAGACGCTGAGCCGAGCCTTCGGGTTCTTTTCAAACCACTCAATCGTCAGCCCCAGCCCATCCTCCAGCGCCACTCTCGACTCAAACCCCATCAGCTCCTCTGCAAGGCTGACGTCGAGGTAGCGGGTCGGTTGCCCGTCGGGCTTCGATGAATCCCAAACCGTCCCACCCTCGAAACCGGAGAGCCGTTCGATTGTTTCGGCGAGCGTGCGGATGCTGGTCTCTGTGCCGGTGCCGATGTTGACGGGGTCCGAGACCTCAAGCTTCTCGGCGGCGAGCAGCAGCGCCCGCGATGCGTCGTCAACGTAGAGGAACTCACGCGAGGCACTGCCGGTGCCCCAGAGAGTCACCGTTCCGCCGCTGTCGCGGGCCTCAACGTACTTGCGGATCATCGCAGCAATTACGTGCGAGGACTCCAGGTCAAAGTTGTCGCCTGGGCCGTAAAGGTTGGCGATAATCGGCACCGCTGAGTTAAACCCGTACTGGCGGCGGTAAGCGTCGCTGAGCACGATCATCATCTTCTTCGCGAGGCCGTAGGGGGCGTTTGACTCTTCCGGGTAGCCGTCCCACAGCGTCTCCTCGCGGAACGGCGTCTCAGTGAACTTTGGGTAGGCGCAGACGGTGCAAGCCGAGACCAACTTCTCCACCCCGGCGAGCCGTGACTGCTCGAAGATGTTGGCCGTCATCATCATGTTGTCGTAGACGAGAGGCGCCGGATTGTCGCGGTTGTAGCCGATGCCACCAACGTTGGCGGCGAGGTGGATCACGACCTGCGCGCCTTCCACCGCGGCCCGGCAGGCGGCCGGGTCACGCAGATCAAAATCAGCGCTGCGGACCACACGAACATCGGCTCCAAGCGCCTCGAGGTCACGCACCACGACCGAGCCGAGGAAACCCGCGCCGCCGGTTACGACGACGCTCTTGCCGGCCCAGAACTCGGGGCTGGGGTCGCCGCCCGCGCTCACTCGCTCTCAGCCCTGATGTTCAGCCCGGCGCGCTCGTCTGCGAGCTGCTTCACGTCGGCGTCGATCATGATCTTGACGAGTTCATTGAAGGTCACGGTCGGCTCCCAGCCGAGCTGCTCGCGGGCCTTTGTGGCGTCGCCACAGAGTGCGTCGACCTCGGCTGCGCGGTAATAGGTGGGGTCGATCTCAACGACCTTCTCCCAATCGATCCCGAGGTGCTCGCCGGCGGCGTTGAGGAAGTCGCGGACCGAATGCATCTCGCCGGTGGCGATCACGTAATCGCCTGGCTCGTCGTGCTGGACGATCATCCACATCGCTTCGGTGAAGTCCGGCGCGTAGCCCCAATCGCGTTTAGCGTCGAGGTTGCCGAGGTAGAGCTTCTCCTGCAGACCGGCCTGGATGCGAACCAGCGCGCGCGTGATCTTGCGCGTTACGAAGGTCTCTCCGCGGCGAGGAGATTCGTGATTAAAGAGAATCCCGTTGGAGGCGTGCATGCCGTAAGACTCACGGTAATTAACGGCTGCCCAGAAGCCCATTACCTTCGCGACCGCGTACGGGCTGCGCGGGTGGAACGGCGTGTTCTCGCCTTGCGGCGGCGGCGCCGAACCAAACATCTCGGAGCTTGAAGCCTGGTAGAAGCGCGGCGTGATCTGCGCGTCACGGATCGCTTCGAGCATCCTGATCGTGCCCATCCCGGTCACGTCCATCGTGTACTCAGGAATGTCGAACGAGACGCGCACGTGCGACTGAGCGCCAAGGTGATAAACCTCATCGGGCTGGATCTCGTAGATCAGTCGAACCAGCCGGCTCGACTCCGCCAGATCGGCGTAGTGGAGGAAGAGCTTGACGTCGCTCTCGTGGCGGTCGCGGTAGATCTCCGCCAAGCGGCCTGTGTTGAACGATGATGAACGGCGAATAAGCCCGTGAACCTCGTAGCCGCGTGCGAGCAGCTGCTCGGCGAGGTAGGAGCCATCTTGGCCGGTAATTCCAGTGATCAGTGCCTTGGTCATATTTTCTGATGTTATAGGGCGGTCGCGAAGAACCAGCGGTCCGCGGCGCCCAGCGCTAGGCTGAGGCGCGCATGAGTCTTGACGTCGCGATCATCGGCTGTGGGCGGATCGGGCTGCCTTTGGCGCTCGCTTTTGCCGATCGCGGGCTGAAGGTAATTGGCGTAGATAACGACGAGCCGCGGCTTGGGTCGATTAGCTCCGG
>Ga0194055_10003688_pt1 | contig 11718 bp, 19 predicted proteins | sample SepL449m_MetaG_FD_155482 | JGI IMG/M metagenome (GOLD analysis project Ga0194055, IMG submission 155482) | Anoxic zone freshwater microbial communities from boreal shield lake in IISD Experimental Lakes Area, Ontario, Canada - Sep2016-L442-9m | ecosystem: Environmental > Aquatic > Freshwater >... | reverse complement strand
GCGGGGATGCCGGGGCAGGGTGCAGGGGCTGCTCGGCAGCGGTGATCATGGAAAGAAGCTGTTGCAATGACTTTAACGATGGGCTCTTCTTCGCCGTTCCCCGTAGGCAGCCCACCCTGGAGCGGTGATGTGTCGCTCGTTCCAGGGGCGGATGAGACGAAGGCAGGGCTCCCCGCTGGCCCTGTTGGTGACCCCGGCCGTTGCGCACCCGATGCCTTAGCCAGGCTGGTGAGCCTGATCCCGGTGCTGCGCGACAACTACGTCTTCGTGCTCCACGGGCCGGGCCCCGGGCCGGCGGTGGTGGTGGATCCAGCCGTGGCCGAACCGGTGATCACCTGGCTGGAGGAGCGGGGCCTGGAGCTGGTGGCGATCCTGCACACCCACCACCACAGCGACCACATCGGCGGCACCCCGGAGCTGCTGCGGCGCTGGCCGCAGGCTGAGGTGATCGCCAGCGGTGCCGACCTTGAGCGCATCCCGCTGCAGACCCGAGGCGTGGCCGGTGGCGATCGCTTCACCCTGCTGGGCCGCTCGGTGGACGTGTTGGCGGTGCCGGGCCACACCCGCCACCACATCGCCTACTACCTGCCGGCATGGGGCCAGATGGGGGCTGCTGGCGCCGAAGGGCCTGAACCTGCCGGAGCAACCCCCGCCGGTGAGCTCTTTTGCGGCGACACCCTCTTTGCCGGCGGCTGCGGCCGCCTGTTCGAGGGCACCCCGGAGCAGATGCACGCCTCGCTGCGCCAGTTCGCCGCCTTGCCGGAGGACACCCGGGTGTGGTGCGCCCACGAATACACCGCCACCAACCTGGCCTGGGCCGCGTCGGTGGAACCGGCCGATCCAGCCATCGGCACCCGGCTGGAGGCGGTGCGCGAGGTCCGCGCTGCCGGCGACCCCACCATCCCCAGCCGGATCGGCCTGGAGCTGCGCACCAATCTCTTCCTGCGGGCCGTTGATCCGGCTGCCCTGGCGGTGCTTCGCTCCAGCCGCAATCACTGGAAGGGCTGAGGGGCACCAGCTCGGGGGAACTCGTTCAAGGCCCCTGGAGATGCCCTGGGGAGCTCGCCCGCAAGGGCAGACCCGCGGGGAAGAGCAGGGGTTCAGCTCCGGGCCGCAGGGTCAGCCGACACCGCTCTCCACGCTCAAGGGCCACGGTCAGCGGCAGGCGGACCCGTAGCCGCAGGGATCCCAGCCCCATCTGATACAGCCAGTCGCGGCCCAGGAATTCCCGGCCCAGCACCTCCACCTCCACGCTCTGCCGGGGATCGGGATCCGGGGGAGCATCACCGGATGTCCCCGCAGGGTCCGCGGGGAGCAGAACCTCCAGATCGGTGGGTCGCAGCAGCAGCTGCAATGTCCCAGGGCCGAATGATGCGCCCCCGCCTTTGGGTGCCCTGGCCGGATCGACCAACGCTTCTGCTGGCGCCTGGAGGCCGCCGGCCTCACCAGTCGCCTCGGTCGGCCCGCCCGGGGAGACGCTCTGCAAGGGCCCGAGCTCAAAGGTGTCGAGCTCAAAAGTGCCGAGGGGGGTGTCCAGCTCCGGGCCCCGCCACCGCGCCGGCAGCAGGTTGGCCTGCAGCACGAAGCGCCCCACGAAGGCGGTGGCGGGCCTTTGCACCAAGTCAATCGGCGAGGTGCACTGTTCGAGCAGGCCCTGGTTCAGGATCGCCACCTTGTCGGCGACGGCCAGTGCTTCTTGGGGATCGTGGGTGACCAGCAGGGCGCAGGCGCCGCAGGCGGCCAGCACGGCCGGTAGTTCACTTCGCAGCCGCTCCCGCACCTCCACATCCAGGTTGGAGAAGGGCTCATCCAGCAGCACCACGCTCGGTTGGGGCGCCAGGGCTCGGGCCAGGGCCAGCCGTTGGCGCTGGCCGCCGGAGAGCTGATGGGGGTAACGGTGCTCCAGTCCCTCCAGACCGAGCAGGGCGAACAGCCAGTTCACCCGATCGGGAGCCTCCCCCCGGCGCAGGCCGAAGCGGGCATTGGCCACGGCGTCGAGATGGGGGAACAACGCATAGTCCTGAAAGACCATCCCCACGCCCCGACGCTCCGGCGCCAGGAAGCGGCCGGGGCCGGCCACCTCCCGCCCATCGATCCAGATTCGACCACGATGGGGTTGCTCGAAGCCGGCGATCAGGCGCAGCAGGGTGGTCTTGCCGCAGCCGGAGGGGCCCAGCAGGCCCAGCAGTTCGCCCGCGGCCAAGGAGAGATCCACCCCCCGCAGGGTCCAGGGATCCGCCGCCGCGCCGCCGTAGCGATGCCAGATCCCCTCCAGGCGGATGCGTTCGATCGGCGCTGGATCCGCGGGATGAGGGGCGTTCAGGTCGCCGCCGGTCAGCGGGACCGGGCATGGGCTGCTGGTGGGTCCGGGTTTGGTGATCGCCAGGGGCCATAAACTCCGGTCCCCATTGTGGTTCAGCATGTCGGCCCCGCCCTCTCCCCATCAGCCGGTTGCCATCCAGACCGACGCCGCCCCCGCGCCGGTGGGCCCCTACAACCAGGCCGTGGCCGCCGGCGGCCTCCTCTGGTGCTCCGGCCAGATCGCCCTCGATCCGGCCACGGGTTTGCTGGTGGGCGGCGGCGATGTGGAGGCGGAGACCCGCCAGGTGCTCACCAACCTGCAGGCGGTGCTCGCCGCCGCTGGCGTGGGACCCGATCGGGTGGTGCGCACCACGGTGTTTCTGGCCGATCTGGCCGACTTCGCCCTCGTGAATGCGCTCTACGGCGAGGTCTTCGGCGCGGGCACCTCGCCGGCGCGGGCCTGCGTGCAGGTGGCCGCCCTGCCCAAGGGAGCCAGGGTGGAGATCGATGCGGTGGCGGTGCTGGGCTGAGCCGAACCCAGCTGCGCCGGATGCAGGCATCTGCCCGATCAGGCCCGAAACCGGCGACGCCGTTCAGGCACCGTTCAGGTGTGGATCCGGCGGAAGGTGAGGTTGAAGCGTTCGCCGCCTTGGCGCAGCCTGGCGGGTAATCCGTGCTGCCAGTGCGCCTGGGTGGGTGGTTCCATCAGCAGCAGGTCCCCATCCGCCAGATCGAGGGCGAGGGGGGGATGGCCCGATGCCAGAGATGGGGCGCCGCGGACTGCCGCAGGCCGTGGCCGGAACCGAAGAGTGCGCATCACCCCGAGGCTGAGGGAGGCGATCGGATGGTCGGCGGCCAGTTCGGCTTCGTCATCGGCGTGCCAGCCCATGCGGTCCGCGCCACTGCGGTAGCGATTCAGCAGCAGGCTGTTGAAGCTCCAGCCGAGCCGCTGGGCAAGCTTCTCGCGCAGGCCCTCCAGGGGGGGTGTCCAGGGCAGGGGGGCGTGGCTGAGGCCGCTGTAGCGGTAGGAGCAGCCCGGATCGCCGTACCAGCACACCAGCCGCGGAACGGGGTGCAGCCGCCCAAACACCCGCACCGAGGGTTGCTGCCAGGGGATGGCAGCGCTGCGTAGATGCTGCAGCAGGGGCTCCCGTTCCTCGTTCGCCAACCATCCGCTCCAGAGCCGAAGCTCCAGGCCCGGCTGTTGGATCCGGAGTGGCCCGGCGGGCTCATGGGTTGCTGGAGGGGTCAGCTGAGGATCGGGCCAGAGTCGCCGTTCATCATCCGGCAGGCCTCCTGATCGGACGACGGATGGTCATCCCCTCACGAAGGAGTCGCGAAGAGCAACTCCAAGGTTGTAGGGCGGTTGAAGGAGGCAACCAGTGAACCCTTGTGTTGCTATCGATACCTGGGTTGCTCGACCTATCCGCCAGCGTTTTGGTCTTCCTCGGCGGCTGCCCGGCAGACTTGCATTCCGGTGGTCCTGCGCCAAGCTTTCAGCCCATCCGAGGCCCAGGTGTGCGGAGCCATGGAGAGTTCTTTCGGTCAGAGGGTCCCCGAGGTGGTGGTGATGACCCCCGACGGCTTTGCCCAGGCAGTAGAGGCCGTTCTGGCGGTGCAGCAGCAGCGCACGGTGGTCCTGCACCTTGCTGGAATGCCCGCTGATGAAGCCCAGCGCACGATCGATTTCGTGTCCGGAGGGGTCTTTGCGATGGATGGCCAGTCCGAGCGGCTGGGTGAGATGGTCTTTCTGTTCGCACCGGCCCTGGTGCGCATCCAGCGCGACCGGGAAACCGAATCGCCCTAGGGGGTTTGTTGATCCCTTGCTGGCCGCGGTCGTTGCCAGAATCCTCTCGACACTCCACCGTCCGGATGGCCGAAGGCCTCGCTCAGCGTCTCGATCAATCCTTATCACGCCTGCGCCGTCGCACCCTGGTGCCGGTTGTCCTGCTCGCTGTGGCCTGGGCCCAGGAGCTGGTGGACCAGCTGGTCTTCGCTGGCCGCTGGAATCTGCCCATGGTTCACGGTGGACCCTTCTTGGGGCTGCTCACCGCTCCCTTCAGCCATGCCGGATTCGGCCATCTGATCAGCAATTCCCTCTGGTTCTTGCCCCTCTCCTGGCTGGTGCTGCTCAAGGGAAGCCGCGACTACCTCGCCGTCTGGCTCGCTGTGCTGGCGCTGCAGATCCCGGTGTGGTTGTTCTGGCCCAGCGCCAGCCACGGGCTCTCCGGTGTGAACTACGCCCTGCTCGGCTACCTCTTGCTGATCGGCTGGCTGGAGAAGCGACCTCTCACCATGCTGCTCTCCACCGGCTGCCTCCTGGCCTATGGAGGCCTGCTGCCGGCCCTGTTGCCCTTTCTCAGCCCGCCCGGCGTGAGCTGGATCGGCCATGCCTCTGGCTTCGTGGCAGGACTCCTGGCCGCCCTGGCTGTCTATCGCGATTGAGGCGGTGGTTTTTTGGCTCCGAAACGGGGATTGCTTGAGCTGGATGGCGCCTGCGGGGCTTGATCCCATCGCCTGGCCATCCCTGCTTTGTCCGGGCGACTCCAGCCTTGTCCAGACGATCCCAGGCCAACGATCGGCCAGCCTCTGCTTCCCTTCCACCCTCTGTGCGCATCAGTTCCAGCCTGGTTGGCCTCAGCTCTCGCCGGCTCACCCTTCACCCCCTCTCCCGACCGCTACAGTCCCACTGACGGGGCGTGGCGCAGCTTGGTAGCGCGGGTGCTTTGGGAGCACTAGGTCGCAGGTTCGAATCCTGTCGCCCCGATTGACTTTTCAGGGATTGGCCAAGTGAGATTGGAGAGATTTGGGGAGAGATTCCCCCTCCCGTCCTCGCCCGGTGGTCTCTCCCGCTCAAGGTTAAAGAGGGTCTCACCCCTTCACCCTCAGGTTGGATTCACCCTCAGGTTGGAGTCCTCAACACAGCTCCATCGACTGGCGGACTCCAGGATGGAGGTGCTGATCCTCCAAGGGCTCTGAGGCCGTGTCCAGCCGTCTGATCGTCTCCGACAATCGCGACGACCCAGGTAATCCGCTGGTGCTCGACGGTGAGGCGATCGATGCCGCAGCGCAGGACCCACTGGCGATCGGGAAACTCATGGTTGATCAGGTGTGGGCAGAAGGGACGGACCCCACAGGAGGGGGCCTGTACTACGAGCGCAACAGCAACCAGCGCCGCCGGCTGCAGGCCTTTGAGACAGGCAGCGAGGACTTCATGACCGGTGGCTGGGTGCGGGTGCTGGCCAGCGCCGAGCAGGTGCGCAAGGAGCGCGCCGGGATGGAGCAAGCCGCCACGGCTGGCCTGGTGAGGATCCATGGCACCCACCGGGGTGTGCTGCTGGTGGAGTTCCTCGACGTTCCTTGGGGCTGAGCAGACGCTGCCCTGGGATCAATCCACCCAATTCTCGATTCTCAGGCCGGCGTAGGAAACGAAGTCGCGGGGATTGTTGGTCACCAGGGTGACGTCGAGTGCCAAGGCATGCGCAGCGATCAGCTTGTCGAGAGGATCCCTGCGCCGCTCCCGGCTCGCCAAGCGGACGGCGCCGTAGACCCTGGCGGCTGTCCCATCGAAGGGCGCCACGGGGACCTCGAGCAGAAAGCGAGCCAGGGCAGCACTGTTGCGCTCTGCATCAACCCCGGATGCCACGACCCCGTACTCCAGCTCTGCGGCGGTGATCGCCGAGATGAGCACTTCTCCGAACCTGCAAGCGGAGAACCGCTCCGCCACCTGCGGGGGCTGGTGCTTCATCAAGTAGATGCAGATGTTGGTGTCGAGCAGGTAGCGGGTCCTGAGGCTCACAACGATTCCCGTTCCTGCTGCTCGTCCTGTTCGCGACCCTCCGCTAGGAACGAGGGCGAGAAGGCTGCCAGCGCCACCAGCGCACCGGTGATGGGACGGCCGGCCGGGCGAATGCGCAACTCATCGCCGCAGCGCTCGATCTCCAGCTCCAGATCGCTGCGCTCATAGGCGAGTTCGGCCGGGATACGCACGGCCTGGGAGTTGCCGTTGCGGAAGAGCCGTGTCGTCGTCATGGCCAACCGGGATGTACTGGTACATCCTATGCGTCGTGATCGTGTCGGGAGCTGTCGTTGCCTATCTCCAGTCGCTTGGTTCGCTGGCCCTGGTGGATCTCAGCGATTGCTGCTGTTTCCGCTCCCTGCCCCGGCTAGGGGAGCTGGTGGATCAGATCCTGTTTGAGCGGCAGTTGGCTCAACCGCTGCAAGTGCAAGGAGATCGGCAGCTACGCCAGGGCCCAGGAGCTTCTGAGGGCAGGCCACAGCTACCTCGATCGCAACGGCGATGGCATTGCCTGTAAGTCGCTGAGAAAGGGTTGAGCAGGCCAGGTGATCAGGCCGGATCGACAAAACGCGCCGGGCCTCTCCATGCTCCGCCGCGGGCAAGGGCTTGACGTGAATTGGCCGGTTGGCCAGCCCTTGCCTGACGCGGCGGCGATGGCGGCGTCCCGTCGCTGCGCCTGATGGCGTCTGCCGTTCATGTCTTCAAGTTGCCGCGCTGCTGAGCGTGATCCGGTTGCCCTGGTGGAGTCTTGCCAGCGTTCCTTGCTCTGGCTTGTGCAGAGCCACCGGCGTGAGCCCCTGAGGCGGTGCTGGATTGATCACCACTATGGGGAAGAAGAGATCACCCGGCTGGAGGATGAGCTGCTCCCCGCGATGGAGAGCTTCCTGGCGCGGATCGATGCGATCAATCAGCAGCTCAGGGAGGTGCAGGCCGAGCAGGAGGCCCAGGTCGAGCTGGAGCGGGCGGCTATAGCGGCTGCGGGGGCTGAGTCCTCGGCGGTGTTGGTGCCCTTGTGAGGCTTCCCCTGGTGGGTGCCTCGGGGTGCCCACCGGGTAATTAGGTGATGGTGATGAGCCTGTTCCAGAGCCTGCCTTGGGTTGCCCCTGATCGGGGCCTGGTTTGGCTGTCCTCTGCAAATGCGGCCATCACCACCCCTTCCTCGATCAGCTCGGTTGGCATCCAGCACCACGCGCCCGGTCTTGATCCGGCCTGGGCACGGATCTGGTTCCTTGATGCCGCTGCCCTTCCCGTGCGCTCTTGCCGCCTGGTGCCTGTTTCCTCTGCCCAGCAAAGGGCGATGGAGCTCCAGGTGCAGTGCGGAGCGGAGTCGCTCTGGATGCTCTGACCATCGCTCTCGCTGTGCTTTTGATCGGCGACGCTGCCGCAGGCCCCTCCATGGTCCGCGCCGCGCCAAGGGTCGGGGCCAGGCTCGCCGTCCTTTGGTGTCCGGCGCTGATGCGCCGATCGGGTCAGTGGCGAGCCCTTGAGCGGCGGCGCGGAACCCTCCGGGGTCCTGCGTTTGCTCGCGCCATGGTTTCCTTCGCCCATCTTGTTCACACCCACCACTGGCAGGGCGGGCAGTGAACGCTGATCGAGCCCCAGCGAGTGAAGCACTTTGAGATCTCATGCGATGAGCTGGCGGAATTATGCGCCTGTCCGGTGGGGGCGCTGCGCTTCTCCAGGGTGGTGCCGCTGCCCACAGGGATGGCAATGCGAACAGTTTGCAAACCGCTATTGGCATTAATTCTTCTCGATAAAAGTGCATCCTGATGACGAGGCAAGGCAATTGGAATCGCGCAGGGAATCATTATTAATCTCGGCATTGCGTTCAATTTGCCGCTGCCGAAGACGCTGGCGGCGGATTTCATAATCACTACTGTAGCTTGGTGTTGAAGATGGAGCGTTAGCAGGCAAGTTTCGACCACTGTTCTTATTGATCAACTCGCTCACATCGGCTCGTGGGTTTAAAATGGAGCCAATCAGCGCTCCAATGGCTGTGCCGGTGCAGAGGGGGTCAAAGGATTGAGCCTTGGCGGCCTCGGCTGCAAAAACCGAGATCAACAGCAAGCAACAAGCAAGTCTGTTCATGAGAAAACCCTAATATTGGTGAATCCAAGGCTCCGGAGGTAGCGATTCATACAGTCCCCATGCAATGGCTGGCACACTGACAGGGCGCCGAAGGGGGTAAACGGCATTGAGTTCGGACTTGGGTGATTAGGCAGGCACCAACTTCTCCATCTCGTCCAGAAAGCGCTCGCGTCGGGTGCGCCTCTGAGCTGTGGCCTGCTCGTAATCGGCAAATCCGAGCTGCTTGCTGCCTATGAACCCAGTCCGAGCCTGCAATTACAGGAATAAATTCGCGCGGATGGTCTTTGTGTGGTGGGTCAACCCCCTTGGCCGTCGAACTTCATTGTCGCCGGACACCTTTGTTTTCCAGAGCTTCCCTACCGAATCTGACCTTTCACCCCTAGTCGTAGTGACTCCACATCCGTAACACCTTCACCACGCCCGTGTCCTCCTGCACTTGAACCACCAACCGGTGTTGAATGTTGATGCTCCTGGAGCAGGATCCGCGAAGATCTCCCACCAGGGCTTCGTAGGGCCTGGGCCTGCTGCTTTAGAGCAGGCGACGCGGAGGCGAGTTTGCGGGCATCCTTCTGGGCCTGTTTTGTGAATAGAACGGACCAGCTCATCAGCCTGGTTCGGGGGTCAACTCTGAGGCTTCGGTGGCCATGCCCTCCAGGATCGACTCGCGCCAGCACAAGCAGGCACTGGCCAACCGACGCCATGACCGCCAACACCGCCCCCCTCGTGACTCCGGGCCAACCCGATCACCGCCGCCGTGCCCGCCAACCTGATGCCGAAGGCTGCCGCACAGCGCGGCCGGCGCGTTCGTCGAACTGCTCCAGGGTGTCGAGATCGGCGTTGGTTTCGGCGGCCGTTAGCCAGATGGCGGCGATACCGAGCCGCCCGAGATGGGCGATGAAGCTCGCCACAACCATCTCGGCGACATGGGCGGCACGCACCAGGGAGATCTCACCGTCGCGGCACAGCGCCGTGGCCAGGTCGGCGCGAACGCCGGGAGCCTGCCCCGCTGGACCGTGGCGGACGACTGGGATCAGCGCACCTTGCTTTGCCTCTGGCACCGCATCCCTCCCGCCGCCCCCCCTAAAGTAGTGTGATCCACTACATCCGCGCTCTTGGCTGACACCAGCTCCTCTCTCCATCAAGGCATTGTGAGCGCATCCGAGGCCAATCGCTCCTTCTCGACCCTGCTGCGGCAGGTGGCCCAGGGGCAGAGCTTTACCGTGCTCTCCCATGGCCGCCCCGTCGCCACCATCGCCCCGGCCGCAGAGAGCACAGCCTCCCTGGGGTTATCGCGCCGTGCCTTGCTTGCGCGGCTGGCAATGCAGCCGGCGATCGGTGAACCCCGCAGCTGGCAACGGGACGACCTCTACGACTGATGCGCGCCGCTCTGGACACCAACCTGCTGGTTTATGCCGAAGGCTTCGGGGATGAAGCCAGGGTGAGCGCGACGCGGCGGTTGCTCGATCAGCTCAGCGAAGCCGACCTGGTGGTGCCGCTCCAGTGCCTAGGTGAATTGTTCAGGGTGCTCACCGGCAAGGCTGGTCATCCGGCCCGGCAGGCCCAGGACGCCGTGCTCGGCTGGATGGACGCCTACCCCGTTCTGGAGTCCAATGCGGCCGCCTGGCGGGGCGCCATGGACCTGTGTGTGGCGCATCAGTTGGCCACTTGGGACGCCCTGGTGCTCAATGTCTCCGCCGAGGGGGGTGCCCGTCTGCTACTCACGGAGGATCTCCACCACGGTTTCAGCTGGCGAGGCGTGCGCGTAGTGAACCCACTCATCGAGCCGCAGGATTCGCTTCTAAGGCAGCTGCTGGGCGGATGAAGCCGACAGCCCGGCGGCGCAGTCCTGTTGCTCCTGGAGTTCCCTCGGTGGGTGCCATGGGGGGCCCTCCGGGTTGTTTGGTGGTGGAGCTGGGCCTGCTGCAGAGCTTGCCTTGGGTTGCCCCTAATCGGGGCCTGGTTTGGCTGTCCTCTGCCGATGCGGCCATCCCCACCCGCTCCTCGATCAGCTCGGTTGGCATCCAGCACCATGCGCCTGGCCTTGATCCCGCCTGGACACGGATCTGGTTCCTTGATGCCGCTGCCCATCCCGTGCGCTCTTGCCGCCTGGAGCCTGTCTCCTCCATAGAGCAGCGAGAGAGCAGCGGGGCGGTCAGTGCACCCGGATCGAGCCCCAGCCGGTTGAGCACTGGGAGCTGTCGTCCGCTGAGCTGGCCGGCTTGTGCGGCTGTCCGGTTGATGCGCTGCATTTCTCACGGGTGGGGCCGGTGCATCTGGCTCATGGCGGCGCCTGGGCCAGGCTGGAGGCGCCCGATTCGCTGCGCTGGCCCTTCCTGGATGCGCCGGTTATCCACGGGCCAGCGGTGGCGGTAAGGCCGGTGCTCGGATCCAGTGGGGCTGATCGCCTTGGCCAGGATCCCGGTGGCAGCGGGGCTCCCGCTTGGCGGGCCTTGGATCCCTGGGAGGCCCAGAATGCCCTCTAGGCGCTCCGCCGCCATGTCCTGCCCTTGGAGCCGCTGAGCTGTCCGGTGGATCAGGCCTTCCTGAATTCGATCAGCTGGCCGCTGCATCGCGCCTACCGCGAGGCGCAGAGGGTCGGCGATGCCACCACCATGCTTCGCATCCGGTTGGAGGTGCAGAGGGAGCGGGCGGCTTGGGCCCTGGCTCGGGGCTGAGGGTTCAGCTGATCGCTTCGCGGAGGACCGTCTTGGACGGATCCATCGGAAACGAGCAGCTGATCAGGCACTGGATGATCTCGGGGATCGAGCGGCCGCTACGGATCGAGAGTTCCTCGATGCGCTCATAGAGAACGGGCTCGATCTCCAGCTCCAGACGCTGGCTCCGTAGCAGAATGCCCCCATGGAGCCATCCAGGCCGCTGGGCCGCGAAAGCACTGCCGTGATGGCGGCCAACATCGGCCGGGAGCTCACGGAGATTCGAGCCGCCCTGGCCCATAGCCGCGGGCACCTTGTGGCCGAACCCCGGATCACCGCTGCGGCCCTGGCACACCTGCTGCTCTGCAGCCGCGAGCTCCTGCAGAACCTGCTGATCGACACCGCCAGCGGGCCGAGGCGGATCGAGCGTTAGCGGGCACCGGGCACTGCTCAAGCGGCACCTCCGGGACTTGGCCACAGCCGGCCCTAGACCCAAGCCTAGGTCTCATCGGGCGCTGAGGGGTGCAGGTACCCGGAGGTCACAACCACTCACGCACACGGAGTCAGCAGAACGGGGCGGAGCCATGGCAGGGGCGAGCATCACACCAGCACTGCCCCATCCACCTCGGCCGGGCAAGGGCTGACGCGAGCGCCTGCGGCGCCCTTGCCCGGCCGCTGCGGTGGGGCGTTGGGGCGGTGTTCCTCGCCATCCATCCCATGGCCTCCGCTTCCCTCTGCTGCCCAATCCGCCGCGTGGTGGTCCTGGTGCCTTTCAGCTCCAGCAACCCCGCCTCAGCCCGTCTCTCCCTGCACTTCGGTAGCCGGGGCAGGGCCGTCCAAAAGCCCCGCCTGATGCCGCTGCGCACCGCCCAAGCG
>Ga0194055_10003687_pt1 | contig 11722 bp, 7 predicted proteins | sample SepL449m_MetaG_FD_155482 | JGI IMG/M metagenome (GOLD analysis project Ga0194055, IMG submission 155482) | Anoxic zone freshwater microbial communities from boreal shield lake in IISD Experimental Lakes Area, Ontario, Canada - Sep2016-L442-9m | ecosystem: Environmental > Aquatic > Freshwater >... | reverse complement strand
CACAAGAACTCATTGTGAGGAATGTCTTGGTTCAAGGATCCTGCGACAATGGCCCCAGATTCCACTCGAAACCAATCGCGATTCCCTTCCCATCCATCAAGTGTTTTCCCGTCGAACAGCCACTCGAAGCCTTCTTCGAGCTCGAGCGTATCCGCGGCAACCTTTGCAGCCGCGGGCGCTGCGTCAGGGGCTTGAGCTATCCCCAATTGCATGCAGCATTGGCAGGAAAGAAACCAGGCTATCCCCCGGGTCCAACGTATCTGTTTTCGGCGCATCTTATCCCTCTTGTTGATATGACTTTTGGTGAGAGAGTGGTTCTGTGGATTCCCATTGCAACCGCAACCATTGTAGCTCCTTCGCGATTCCTTCTTGAAGGCTCATGGCGCGCAATGCGGGAGGGAGGACCCCCCATGCGTAGGTTTCTACTTCCACATGGATTTCCGTGGCCGGATCGAGGCCTAAACCTTCCGATTTCCATAACGCGATCAGCTTCAGAATCTCGTCCTGGGTCGAATGGAGTTGTCCCCAGGCTTCGATGAAAATAGGGACGTGAAAGTGGATGCGCCAATTTCCGACTTGCAACCTAGGATCGGACAGGATCAGAGGCAAGTCCTCGAAAAGCTGCTGACGGCCATCTGGAAAACAGACCATGGTTTGATGCAAGTACCTATCTTCGGCGAACTGTTCGAGCTGTTGCCGGGCTTCCACTCGCTCGGACGCAGAAAACCGATGCCAAGGAACAGCAATGGCCGATGAAACCTGAATCTTTCCGATCCGAATTCCGTGCCGATGGTACTCCCTGAATTCGTGCGATTGTTCTTCCCCCATCACCGCCGCATGACAAACGTCGTGGCAAACCGTGAGATAGCGCCGGGCCATTTCTGCAGCATCGCTCGGAATGGCAGGCGGGGATAGATAACGTTCAAAAAAATGTCTAAGAGAAACGCTATCGGTACATGAACAGCCCGGTTCGGGTTCGATCGCGATAACGATGCGACGCCCAGTGCGATCCTCTAGCTGTTGAAGCTCCGAGGCGATCTCGAGCAATTGAGATGCGGCTTGCGTGAACTGCTCGTTCGAAGGCAACGGTGAACCCCAAGCGATTGGCAACGTGGAGATCGAGCCACGCATCCCCGCAGGCAGCAATCGATCCATAATCTGGATGAGTTGCCGCGTGTATTGGGCGCGCGATGGTTCCCACCATGTCGGCTGATAGACTCGATGCTTCACGACCGAGGTATGGAAATCTCCTTGCGGAAATCCATTGAAGGTATACGGAACCAAGCCCATCGATTCGATTTCCCGCCGAATACGATCGTCTTGCCCGGTCGCAAGGATTTCCGTGGCGGCCGATTCTGAAAACCAGAGTCCGATTCCGAGTTGTTCTGCCTGCAAGCGTTCTCGCACACCCATGGCATGCGTGCGCAAGTTGTCGAGTACCGATACAAGCGAAGTACCGGCGTGAACATTCGTGCAGTATCCCAATAACGATGGGGGAGATGTCATGGATGCGGTGAGAGTCTTCGGTAGGATTCGACGTCTGGGAAAGGTCGTGGTGGCTGCGGCGAAGGGGATGGACTTGAAAGAATAAAGGATCGTCCGATTGCGGTCATCCCTTCGTCACTCCGCATCGTTCTCATGCCGCCCGTCGCGGGTCTCATGTCGCTGGTCGCGAGCCGAACGCGTGCGAGCCACCGAACGCTGAAAGTCTCGAAATTCTTGTGGCCAAGGGGAGTCGAAGAGCATCGGTTCCTCGGTGACTGGATGCACGATGCCGAGGGTCTCGCCATGCAGAGCGATGCGCCGATGGGGCCATGCCCAGTGGGATGCTTGGGTAGGTCGGTATCGGGGATCCCCTAGGATCGGGTGTCCCGCTTCTGCTAGGTGGACTCGAATTTGATTTCGACGGCCGGTCTCAAGTCGGACTTCTACTAAGGAAGTATCATTCCATTCTGTTCGTGTTCGGTAATGGGTGATAGCCAATTCCCCTTGGGTTGGGTCTTTTACCGAGAAGCGATTGAGGTTTTGGTCGGTTGCTAAATAGCTCGTGATCGTACCACTGCGAGGCTCGAGGTGACCAGCAACGATTGCGATGTACTTCCGTTCCGGCTTGCGCTGCGCGAACTGGTCTCGAATCTTTTCAGCGATCGAAAGGCTCTTTGCTAACAACAAGACGCCAGAGACGTCGCGATCAAGACGATGAACGCAAAAGACTTCGGCTTGGGGGTCGGTATCTCGAAGCCTTCGCTGCACGCGCGAAACCAACGTCTGGCCTTCACCATAACGGGTTGGGACGGTCAGAAGATGGGCTGGTTTGTTCACGACGCACAGATGCGGATCATCATAAAGGAACTCGATCGGATTGCGGGCTGTCCCTTTCCGCGGGGGGGGAGCCTTGACCGGCATCGGGACCCAATCGACGTCCAACAGATCCCCCGGCTCCAAGCGATGGCTTCCTTTCCTGCACAAACGCTGATTTACGCTGACGCAGCCGTTCTCAATCAGCCAAGCGCTGTGGCTGGCGGGAATCGCGAACAGATTTTGCAATACGCTCGCGAGTCTCCTTGCCGGAAACGGGATGGACGTTGGAACGGTAATCGATTTTGAAGTCATGGATCGGCTGAACGTGATGAGGGGCAATTTCAATAGGATAACCGGGTGTGCTCTTGCCAGACGTAGGAACTGCGTAGTATCAGAAAAAACAGGTGGAAACGGCCGGGATGATTGCAAATCGGCATCCGCCAGGATATCGTGAGGCTTCGTTTTTAGTTGTAGTTTTCCTCTCGCTTAGGAACGGGACGCGACCCATGTCATCCGCCGATTCTGATCCTCATTCCGGTCTCGAACCCGCTGTGGCTCACGCGGGAACACCCGCCCCGCGCTCGGGAATCGCTCGAAGTTTCATGTGGTTAATTCCGTTGCTGCTGGCAGCAGGCGTTGCGGCCTTTGCGGTCCCAGAAATCCTTAAGCAGATTTACTTCGCCGAAGAGGAAGCCAAAGTACGCAACAAGGCCAACACGGTGGGATCCAACACGTCTGCGACTCCCCCTCCTGGCGTTTCTACCGATCCTTATGGTGGCCGTGGCGGAGGGGCATCCAACGAGGACGACTCTGCAGAAAAGAAGGACTCGGCTGAAAAGAAGGAAGACAAGTAGGTCTAGATTCGACGAGCCTACTCTTCCCAGCATTTCCGATCCGAAGATTCACTCTCTCCTTCCAACCACAACATAATGGCCAGCATAAACATTCCTGATCAAAATCGGACTCTTGCCCAAACGGACGAAATTCTGGCATTCCTCAAGCCATTCGGCATTTGGTTTGAGCATTGGGACGTTGCAGGAAGGCTCAAGCCTTTGGCGACCGACGCAGACATTCTGGCCGAGTATGCGCCCGAGATCGAAAGGGTAAAGGCCGCAGGAGGCTTTGTAACGGCGGATGTGATCAACGTTCACCCCGACACACCCAATCTCGATGCGATGTTGGCGAAATTCAACAAGGAGCATACACACTCCGAGGACGAAGTCCGCTTTACGGTCGAAGGAAAAGGGGTGTTCCATCTCCATCCAGAAAATGGCCCTGTATTCAGCGTCACCGTCGAAAGCGGAGACATGATCAACGTACCGCGCGGTACAAAGCATTGGTTCAACTTGTGCGATGACCGCCATATCCGTTGCATACGCTTCTTTGAAGACGTTACGGGTTGGACGCCTCATTATGTCGATGGTGGAGTCCACGGTGACTTCAGCCCGATCTGTTTTGGCCCCAGCTATGCGGGAAAATCTTCTGGCATTGAGCCCATCATCAAGACATAGCCACGGCCCATGACACGCCCACTGGAGTTGCACGTCCGCTGCGCCCTGCTCGATATCGAAGGGACCGTCGCCGATATCCGCTTTGTCTACAACGTTATGTTCCCGTTTGTTCGGGAACATTTGCGTGCGTACTTGATCAACCACTGGGACTCCCCAGAATTGCTCCAAGTCCTAGGGTTGCTCGCCATCGATGCTGGCTTGGCACCCGACAACGCCCCATGGTTCGTATCACGGTCGGAGTCCGCTGCTGATCGATCGCATGCGATCGATCATGCTCAGCATCATGTCCACGAATTGATGGACTCCGATAGCAAGACGACCGGTCTGAAAGCACTTCAAGGTTTGATCTGGGAATCGGGTTTCCGTTCCGGCGCGCTACGAGCTGAACTCTTTGACGATGTGGTCCCAGCGCTTGAGAAATGGAAAGCTCATGGGATCAATCTGAAGATCTATTCCTCGGGAAGCATCCTTGCTCAAAAGCTCTTCTTTGGGCATACAACACACGGGGATCTGACCCCTTTCTTCTCCGCCTACTTCGATACGACGACCGGTTCCAAACGCGAAGCCGCCAGCTACGACAAGATCGCTCGCGCTTCGAAGATCGATCCCTCGGAGATCGTTTTCTTTACCGACGTGTTTGCTGAAATCGATGCGGCCGTATCGACAGGGATGCATGTCGTAGCCGTGGTTCGCCCAAACAATGCACCTCTCCCGGAATCGTATCACGGACACCGGATCCACGACTTGAGCGCTGTCGAATTGCGATTGCCCTAGCCAAGACCTGTTCCCCGAGTTTTTCCGATGGACTCACTTTCCATCGAGCGGTGTAGCCGCTCATTGACTCAATGATTTTTGAGCGACTCAAAACCAACATGTCAACTCGCAGCGCGAGCAAGGCACACGTTTTGAAGTGGCGCTCTTTTGGCTTTCTCTCGTACTCGTACTCAATGAAATGGTACTCGTACTCGTACTCGATGCAGTGTTATCGAGTACGAGTACCGCTAACGCTGAGTACGAGTACGAGTACGAAAAACTTTGGAACAAAACGGATTGGGGCTCCCAGAAGCTCGAATAGCGCAACTTCAAAACTTACGCATCCGATTTAGGATTCATCAGCATGCCAGCAGGTCGTAAGCTCGCTCGGAATAACTAGCATATCGAATGCGACTTGCCTCGGTGCAGCCGATGGTTAGTATTACAAAGCATTGGAAACCTTTTCAAAAAGGGACGGGGTGCATGCTGCATTTGCGGCTGTAACAAACGTCAATGTGCGCAAATATCGCGCAAAAAGGAATCTTCTTTCCAGGATGGAACGATGGTTGCAGTAGAGGCTCACGAGGTTTGATTGCGATGAACGTTGGTGGGGATCCGGGCTTTCCGATCTTGCCTAAACTTTCATCGCAGGACCTAAAGTGTCACCGCCATCGACGATGCAGGGATTGAAACGAAGACCATTCAGGGGGCGAATGGTCGCTGGACAACCAACTCCGTTGGGAGTTGGTCCCAAGTAATCGATTCAATCTTGTAGACCGCTGAAGTCCCATCAGCGGCTAGAGATGCATAGGAGTCCAACCAGAATGTTGATGCTAGCATTGGGTTTCTACTACTTGGTCCGCCGCATACATCCATCGCGCCGGACAATTCCGTTGCTCGTCGCCATATGGCTGTCAGTAGCCACCTCCAGCCCACAATGGCTTCGCGCGCAAATCGCCTTCGATGTGAATGCGACAGCCCCGGCACGGTCTGTCGAACCGTATGGTTTGATGTCTCGATTGCCTGGCTCGCGATTTGTCGAAGTGCATCTCGATACGTCGGCATTGATACCTTCGAGTGCCTCTCGCCTGGTCCAGGAAACGATGGTGCGCGTTGTGAGTCGTCACGAAGAAGTGCTGGTAGCCGATTATTCTCCGCGCACTGAAATGCAATCCGAAGTGTTTGGAACCATGCAAGTTTCTCTCGACAGCGAGCGTATCCGCGAAGCGAGCTTGCAGGGTATGGCTGGCTATCCAGGAGTCGGTTCTGCATCGGGATATGCCAACCAAACCGAGGTCGGGCACCAAACGATACACTTCGCAAAGAAGCCATCGCTCGAGTTGGTCACAGCTTCCGGTACGATCGAACGGCATCGCGGGGTTTTCTTCAAAGCACGTCGATCCAGTCAGTTGACGTTGGAGGGTGCTCGCCAATTTCGTATCCTGCTCGAAGTCCCGGAAAACTGGCGGGCCGAATTGCTGGATGTCAGTTTCGATGCGATCGGTTTAGAATCTGTGGGGGCCAAGAGATCTATTGTTTTGGCCAACCAGAGATTTGTCGTTGCGGTCTATCAGGAGAACGACGAAGTCGCAGCGCGGGCTGCAGCGAACTACATCAAGCAGCAATCGAACCTCATCCAAGCCGCTCGATCGTATGCACGGACGATTGAACATCGCAATTTTCCAACGCCGTTTCACCGATTGGGGGCCAAGCTTGATATCTATGAACCCGAGATTCCAAAAGGATGGTTTGAGGCTCTCGTATATCAACCCGGTATGGCCTACCACATCTCGAAACTGTCTCCACTTCCGGTCGATCTTCGAGTGACCATCATGAATTATCTCGATAAAAAGATGTGGATCGAGTCGTTGTGCGGCGTCGAAGAAGCCGCTTCCCCCTACCGCATAGGTAGCAACGCCCCTCTCGACATAGGTGACGTAGCGCGGCGCTAGATTTGAAGTTGCAATGTTCGAGCCTCGTGGATCCCCAATCCATTTTCCCTTGGCTTTTTCGTGCTTCTGCTCCTGCTCGTAATCGTGCTCGAAAGAGGCCGTTCGATTACGAGCACCATCCGCCGCGGCGGATTGAGCACGAGCACGAAATCGAGCCGCATGATGTGGGTAACACGAAGGGCACTTGCGTTCGGCTACATGCTGATGTCACGTTGCGTCTGGGCCGCCGATTCCTCGGTTTTGCAAGAATGCATTTTGCAATTGGGACTGAATGTCCTGGAGCGGGACCAGGACAGAAGGGACCGCTCTCTCGAGTCGCAGGGACTGAGGCGCTTGCACATGATGCTGCAAGACTCTTTCGACCTCATCTTCCAAAGTGACCAACCAAGCAGGAATTTCCAATCCCACACCGGTTGGTTCGCGCATCATCAGATGTGATTCTTGGACCAGCAATTCAAAAGCGCGGCTTTCTTCGCGATCGTTGGATCGCAGTTGTCGCATGGCGGGACGGATCAACGCCCGCATCCGATCAATCGTCATCGGTTTCAAGAAACGCTCATTGAGCCTATCCGCAACGGTGGGCATTTTCATGGCATAGGCGTCTTGCAAACGACCGAGTCGTTCCAAGTACTGGTCCGCTTCACGGGAAACGCGATCGGAGAGAGCCCTGCGCCATTGCTGTGCGGACTGTTGACAGCCGCTATGGACCAGCACTTCGTGCGCCCAGAACACCGGCTTGAGATTCCAGCAGACTCGGTCATAGCGCACACGCAATCTCAAAAAATCGAGGAGCATGTATAGCATCTCTCCGCGATCGGACTGTGTGGTTGTGCTGTTGTAATCCTTGTACTCGGCAAAGTGATCGATGATGGCTTCAAAGACGACTGCCAACCATCGCTGCGATTCCTCGATCGTAATCTCGCCAGAGTCGATGGCATCCAGTAGCGGTTGGATTTCTTCACTGTCTTGATTGAGTCGGGCCTGTTCTAACCAATTTCCGACGCCTTGATGAAGAATCGCTCGGACATTCGCCAATCGCAGGAATCCTTGCGTGAAAAGTCCTTTGCCGTACTTCTCAATAAACGTAGCCAATTGCGACCACGTGGCTTTGCCTTCGACGGTCTCCAGTACACTCAATCGCAGTGTGCGCGAATGCGATAACCAACTGCTGAGCAAAATCTCGGTCAGTTTCTCAAGGAGCGGTACTAGCGTTTCGCTGTCGGGCTCGGGTGGATTCCGATCAACGATATCGTCCAGTTCCATGGTCTTCCAATGAGACTGCTCGATCGCCGTTTCGTGCGAACTATGCGTGAGATGCTTGCGCGATTTTCTCCGATTGCTCGGAAGCGTGGGTGATTCCGATTGCCAGTGGTAAGCGTTGCGAATGAGTCCTCGCACCAATGATTTGAACGCATTTTGGAACAAGTCATCAAATTCGGTAACGGCACCATGCCCAACTGGATGTTGGTGCTCCATGTTCCGTGCGGCATCGACCAAGACGCATGCATGCAGATAGAACCCTTGACGCGGAAGCCATGTTAACAAGTGAGTCAAGGTTTTCCGTCGCGCGCGAGCGATGAGTATCTCGCGCGGATCGCCTCCTCGCGCCAAGGAAACATAGAGCAATCGCTCATTGCGGATAGCTTCGACGAAAATAGGAAAGTTGTTCTCAACGGATTCGCGGCGGGCCGCCATGAGATCGCCATAGAGTTCAATTGCCAAGCGTTCATCGCGCGGAAGCGAATCGAATAGCTTGCTGAAAGATTCGCGGTGTTCGCTGTGGGCCAGCAAGGCACCCAAGAGCATGCGCCCTGAATCGGCTGTCTCGACTGCGGACGCCAAGACTCTTTCGATAAGCGATTCCTTAGTGACTCGCTGCCGATCGTAGCGAGTCATGGATTCCGTATCGGTTCCTCCCTTCGGGATCGAGAACCGTTGAATCTGTTCTAACAATCCCATCAGTCCGTAGCGATTGCGCATGCACTGCTCTGTCCAGCGGTGGATGGCGGATAGGATGCTGGCCTTTTGTTGCTGCATGCCTGGACACTCGGGTGCTCGTTCCAAGGACACCGTCGACTCTGCCACCAATTTCCACATCTGGGCCAGCGCGGTCAGAAAGGTCAAATGTTCTCCAATACGTTTCGACTCGGAGGTCAGTTCTTCATTGGTTCCATCGTCCGTTTCATAGATAGGACTATCGACACCATCATCGGTGGTATCCTGGTACGTAACGTCATCGTACGCCGATCCGTACAGATCTTTTGAAGATGGCTCTCCTCTGTCTTCGTCGATCCCGTCTGATTCCGAAGTTCCTGTTTCGAGGAGCATGGAATCGGGATCGGATTTCTTTTTCGGTTTGTTCTTCTTACTCAATTGAAAGTCGGGGACGAGCCAGAAGGACTCACCATTGGCTTCCAAGTAGTCAAAAAACTTTTCGACCATCGACCAAACTCGAATCAACTCGCTGGAATCGCGATCGGCAGTTTCGTCGGATTCTTGGCCGGGTTGAACGGTTGCTGCGAAATGCTCAAACAGTTTTTCCAGCCACAATCGTGCGAGATCGGAATAGGAAGTGTTCCCACTTTGAAGTCCAACATGAGTGGCTTGGCTTAACCAGTGCACAAGCAGCGCCATGCAACTGACGAAGTCTCTGCGATCCAAGAGGGCTTCGATCACCAGCGCGTAGGCTTTTGGGGAATCAAAGATCTCGGCGTGGGGGGTCCAAAATTTAAGATCCCCTGCGGCAGCGCCTCCTTGGTGCCACAGCCGAAGGGCTCGGGCCACTAGTTCGGAGGAAGCGAACGCAACTTCGGGATCGGTAGCCTGGATGTCGCTTACGGTATGCGCGGCGAACTTTCTCCACCAATTCGCAATGCGGCGGAACCGATTCTCGGTCGAACGGCAAAGCTCATCGCGGTCGCTTGCGGCAGCCTCGCGCCACAGACGTGACAATAGCGATAGGGTCTGCTCCATGATCTGAACCAATTCCCGCACGCGATCATCGATCACGGTTGCATCTGTTCCGATGAACCGAGGGAAGTTCCCTGCGAAACCCAAGATGTTCCAGGGGTCCACCAATGCACCGCATTCGATACCGCGCTGCACGAGATCGAAAATTTGTTCGGGGACCTCCGCGGCTTGATCCAGTTCGCCTCGGCGGAGCAATTGATTGCCGATGGTCAATAAACAATCGATGCGGCAAAGAATTCGGGCCGACGGGACTTGGACATCATCCGCTTCGTCTTTGGCTGCTGTCGCACTTCCCATCCGCGCAAAAATGCGCGCCAGTTGTACGCGCTCGACCTGCGCCGCACGCAACCGCGCGAGGGTCGTGTTGAGTTCTTGACGAGCACCTCCCAGAGGCTGTCGTCGGATACTCGCTTCGGCCAATAGTCGCTCGCGGTGCTCGCCAGTCATCTTTTCCAAGAACTCGGAATAAAATGTATCGCGATAGGTGGCGATGTGATTGAGCAAACCAACCAAGGTGGTGGTCGATGAGAATGCGTTGGCGCATCCACCGGAGATACCCGATGCCATCAACATAGTGCCCGCCAGAACCGCCGCCGCTTCGGTCAGTAACTGATCCTTTGGAAATTCGTTATGGTTTTCGACTCTCGACAACAAGGCATCCACGGTGACTTGCTGCAAAACGAATCGGCGGTAGTCACCTTGGTTATCCGATAGATTGGGATCCCATTGTCCAAAATAGTAATTGGGCCGTTTATTCACCGGGTGATCGAAATCATATGCACGCGGATCGAGCGCCAACTCATCCAGATGCTGTGGATCGTACTGCGCTTCTCGAAGGATGGATGGAGAGGTCGAACGCAGGAAGTCGAGGGTTCTCGATATCAGATCGTGATACGGTCCATGCGCTACACCCACATCCCGAATATAGAGTGGGATAGGACGGAGCCATTCATGGGGATAGGGCTCCAGTCGACGCCCTTCAAGAACAGCCACAGGGCGATATCCAACGTAATCGTTCAGCTGATTGATCGCCCCGTTCACGATTCGATCTAGATCGCTCCAGGGCCCCCCCTGCTGCAAGACGGCTTCGATCGCGCGACCAAGAAACAGGCCATTAAAAAGGGCTTCGGGTTGTTGATGGAATAGAAGGTCGCTGTGGTAGTCGAGATATTCGGGTAACAGAGACAGCCAGACCAAATGGAGAACTTCTTTGGCCTGCTGGCTTTCCCGAAAGATCGCTTTTTCGGTTTGAAGGGTGACCAATCGATCCTGGAGCCATTGCTGCAGGGTCAGCCAGGGGGGCAGCCCCGTGTAGGGAGAGTATTGTCCCGCACTTCCGCGAAGAGCTTGATCGTACAGACGATTCAATGCAGACAGAAACTTAGAGTCGGGCTTGCCCGAGGAGAAATTAAGGTACCCCAATACCTGACTAAGATCATCGTCTTTTGGGCCGTGCGTGGCTTGCTCTGACACCAGGGCCCCTCCGGCCGTACGTCACAAATTCACAATTCCGCAGAATGCGTACATCTTCGGCGTTCCGAACAGCCCGTTGAAGAAGTGCCCCCGGGCTTCCTTCGGATCCGACCCCCATGGATTCCCAAGTCAAGGTCGCTCCGATACTTTACTACCGGGTCTATTTCACTCCCGGGTCGGGTTTCGTCCGTTCAACAGACTTCCCAAGTCGTGTCATCGTAAATGGACTCGTCCATTCGCGGAAGTGCCTTTCAGAGGTATCGGACGTGTACGCAGCGCCCGATCGGCGGAAAGAGGAACGGGCTATTCCCCTATTCAGGCCCTGCAAAAACAACTTAACAACCGTTGGTTGGTACGAAGCGGGACCTCCTGCCATCACTTTGCATGTGGAACCGAGAGGGAGCCGTTCAATAAAAAAGGGCAGAATGCCCTTCAGAGTCGGTTTGGAGACAATCCGAGCAAATTCATTCGTTCACGTAAATTGCTTCAAGAAAATCCGAGCCCGCATGGCGAGAGGGATCAGGTCCCTATTTTCAGCACTTTGAAGGTGCGATATTTTCCGCGGCAGTGTCGGGATCTCGCGAAAATCCAATCGCACGCTCGCCATCCGTCTTAGGGGGTACTCCGACACGTACTCGGAGAACGCGATTCGAGGACGAGCATTCCTCGATTGCGTACCAGTTCTTTGTTGCGATCTCGCTCGTTTGGTGAAGAAACCTTGAGGCTTCAAAACGAAAGCAATGGATTGCGATCCAATGACAC
>Ga0194055_10003686_pt1 | contig 11724 bp, 10 predicted proteins | sample SepL449m_MetaG_FD_155482 | JGI IMG/M metagenome (GOLD analysis project Ga0194055, IMG submission 155482) | Anoxic zone freshwater microbial communities from boreal shield lake in IISD Experimental Lakes Area, Ontario, Canada - Sep2016-L442-9m | ecosystem: Environmental > Aquatic > Freshwater >... | reverse complement strand
ATCCGCACCCGCGCGCAGTGCGGCAACAGACCCCGCGGTCCCGACGACGTCGAGATCGGCGGCCAACCGCAGGCGGGTCTCCGCGTCGGGAACAGTGCCGGCGGCCAATGCCCGCAGGGCTGCCAGCGCCTGCTCGTCCAAGACCGCCGGCACCGTCGCCGCCACGGCCAGCAGTGCCGAGAAAGCCACCACCGGCACCGCAGTCTCGCGGCGCAACGCCCGGCACCGGTCGGCGGCGACCGCCAGCGGCCCGTCGGCCGACAGACCGCAGAGCTCCGCCTTGTTGAGCACCGCCACCGTCGGCCGGCCCGGCGCTCTCACGGCGGCGCGGTCGTCGTCGTCGAGCGTCTCGGTGAAGACATAGACGTCGACGTCGATGTCCAGGTCGGCTCCCTGATCGACGGTGGCGATCCCGGCACCCCGCAGCGCGCGCTCCGCCGTCCGCCGGCCGGCACCGGCACGTCCGCAAACTCGCACTCGCAGCGCCCCATTCATGCGCCCGATGCTGACAGCGAACCCACTTCCCCGCGAGTCACCCGGCAAGGCAACTGTTGGGTATCAATCCGGTTCGCGATAGGCGCGATCGCGCGCCGATGGTCCACCATGGACCAATGCACGCGCAGCACGAGGCTGGTTCAGCCACGTCCGACACCGCTGCGCATCACGTTCGCCGGGTGACCAGTTTCCGGTCCAGGCGCTCCTCGCTCACCGAGACCCAGCAGGAAGTGTGGGACCGGCTCTGGCCGCAACTGGGGCGCCAGGCATTGCCGTCCGAGGGTGACCCCGAACCCCTCGACGCGCCGGCCTGGTTCGGGCGCACAGCGCCGGGTGGGCTGGTGTGCGAGATCGGCTGTGGCACCGGCACGTCGACGCTGGCGATGGCGCTGGCCGAACCCGACGTCGATGTCGTCGCGGTGGAGGTCTACCGCCGCGGGCTGGCCCAGTTGCTCAGCGCGGTGGACCGTGCGGGCGTGTCCAACATCCGCCTGGTGCGCGGCGACGGCGTGGACGTCCTCGAGCGCCTTCTCGGCACCGGGACACTCACGGCCGTCCGGGTGTTCTTTCCCGACCCGTGGCCCAAGTCACGACATCACAAGCGGCGGCTGTTGCAGCCGTCGACCATGGCGCTGATCGCCGATCGGCTCCGGCCCGGCGGGGTTCTGCACGCGGCGACGGACCATCCGGGGTACGCCGAGCAGATCGCCGAGGCCGGCGACGGCGAACCTCGGCTGCGCCGCGCAGAACCCTCCGAGCTCGGGATACCTGCCGCCGCCGGCGGGCTTCCGATCTCGGTGCAGCGGCCTGCCACGAAGTACGAGACCAAGGCCCGCGACGCGGGAAGTGCGGTCACCGAGGCGATCTGGGTGAGACGACCATGACTGTGATCGACCAGACCCAGACCCAGGCCGCGGCGCTCGAGCCGGACCAGGCGGCGGATCCTGCGAGCTCCCACGACGGACCGCCCGCACCCGTGGAACCGGCTCCGGAGCGGGTATTGCTGGTGTGGGACGCACCCAACCTCGACATGGGGCTGGGCGCCATCCTGGGCGGCCGGCCGACCGCGGCGCACCGGCCCCGGTTCGACGCACTCGGCCGCTGGTTGCTGACCCGCACCGCGGAGTTGGCAGCCGGCCGGCCCGAGGTGTCGGTAGAACCCGAGGCGACGGTGTTCACCAACATCGCCCCGGGCAGCGCCGACGTCGTCCGCCCCTGGGTGGAGGCGTTGCGCAACGTGGGCTTCGCCGTCTTCGCCAAGCCCAAGGTCGACGAGGACAGCGACGTCGATGCAGACATGCTCGAGCACATCGCCCTGCGATGCCGGGAAGGACTGGCCGGGGTGCTGGTGGCCTCCGCCGACGGCCAGGCCTTCCGGGGACCGCTGGAGGACATCGCGCGATCCGGCACCCCGGTCTGGGTGCTCGGATTTCGCGAACATGCCAGCTGGGCATTAGCGTCGGATACCTTGGAATTCGTCGACTTGGAAGACATTCCTGGGGTTTTCCGCGAGCCGCTGCCCCGCATCGGCTTGGATTCGCTTCCAGAACGAGGAGCGTGGCTGCAGCCCTTCCGGCCGCTGTCCGCATTGTTGACCTCAAGGCCGTAAACGGCCTGTGGTCGGCACATAAGTAGTCAGTAGAGGAGATCGAGTGTTCGCCTGGTGGGGTCGAACCGTCTACCGGTATCGATACATCGTTATCGGTCTCATGGTCGCGCTGTGCATCGGCGGCGGCATCTTCGGCATTGACCTGGGAAAGCACGTCACCCAGAGCGGGTTCTACGACGAGGGCAGCCAGTCGGTGAAGGCGTCGCTGATCGCCGACGCCGCGTATGGCCGTGACACCTCCGGCCACATCGTGGCGATCTACACCGCGCCCGAGGGCAAGACCGTCGACGATCCCGCCTTCACCAAGAAGATTCTGGACAACCTCGACCAGGCCGAGAAGGACCATCCCGACCAGATCCTGCGCGCCATCGGGTACTTCAAGAACCCCGAGCTGTTGTCGAACATGGCCGACGCCGACAAGAAGCACGCTTTCATGTCGATCCAGCTCAAGGGCGATGACGACGACACCATCCTGAACAACTACAAAGTCGTCGCGGACAGCTTCAACATCGACGGGATCGACGTGAAGCAGGCCGGCCTGCAGCCGCTGGCCAACGAACTCACCGGCACCATCGGCAAGGACCAGCAACGCGCCGAGGTGGCCGCGATTCCGCTGGTCGCAGTCCTGTTGTTCTTCGTGTTCGGCGGGGTGATCGCGGCCAGCCTTCCGGCCATCATCGGTGGCCTGTCGATCGCCGGCGCGCTGGGCATCATGCGGCTGACCGCGGACATCACCCCGGTGCACTTCTTCGCCCAGCCGGTGGTGACGCTCATCGGCCTGGGTATCGCCGTCGACTACGGCCTGTTCATCGTGAGCAGATTCCGGGAGGAACTCGCCGAGGGCTACGACACCGAGACAGCGGTGCGAAGAACGGTAATGACGGCCGGCCGGACGGTGGTGTTCTCCGCAGTCATCATCGTCGCCTCGTCCTTGCCGCTGCTGCTGTTCCCGCAGGGGTTCCTGAAGTCCATCACTTACGCGATCATCGCCTCGGTGATGCTGGCAGCGGTGCTGTCCATCACCGTGCTCGCGGCCATGCTGGCCATCCTCGGCCCCAACGTCGACGCCCTCGGCGTCAACACCCTGCTGCGGGTGCCCTTCCTGGCGAACTGGCCGTTCTCCCGCAAGATCATCGACTGGTTCGCCGAGAAGACCCAGAAGACCAAGACCCGCGAAGAAGTGGAGAACGGCTTCTGGGGCAAGCTCGTCAACCGGGTGATGAAGCGGCCGCTGATGTTCGCCATCCCGATCATCTTGATCATGATCGCGATGATCATGCCGCTCGGAAAACTCGCACTCGGCGGTATCAGCGAGAAGTACCTGCCACCGACGAACTCGGTGCGTCTGGCGCAGGAAGAGTTCGACAAGGTGTTCCCAGGCTTCCGGACCGAACCCATCACCCTGGTCATCAAGAACGACAGCGGCCAGCCGGTCACCGACCAGCAGGTCTCCGAGATCCGCAACCGGGCGATGGCGATCAACGGGTTCACCGACCCGGACAACAATCCCGACGCGATGTGGAAGGAACGGCCGTACCTGGACGGCGCCACCAAGGACCCGTCGGTCCGGGTCATCCAGAACGGCCTGGTCGTCCGCAACGACGCCGCGAAGAAGATCGCCGAACTGCGCTCGATCGTTCCGCCCAAGGGCGAGTCGCTCTATGTCGGCGGAACCCCGGCGCTGGAGCAGGACAGCATCCACAGCCTGTTCTCCAGGCTGCCGCTGATGGTGCTGCTGCTGATCACGACGACGACGATCCTGATGTTCCTGGCCTTCGGCTCGCTGGTGCTGCCGATCAAGGCGGCCCTGATGAGTGCGCTGACCCTGGGGTCGACGATGGGCGTGCTGACCTGGATGTTCGTCGAGGGCCACGGTTCGGGCCTGATGAACTACACGCCGCAGCCGCTGATGGCGCCGATGATCGGGCTGATCATCGCGGTGATCTACGGCCTATCGACCGACTACGAGGTGTTCCTGGTCTCCCGCATGGTCGAAGCCCGCGAGCAGGGGATGTCGACCACCGAGGCGATCCGGATCGGTACGGCCACGACCGGCCGGCTGATCACTGCTGCCGCCCTGGTGCTGGCCGTGGTGGCCGGCGCATTCGTCTTCTCGGACCTGGTGATGATGAAGTACCTGGCGTTCGGCCTGCTGATCGCGCTGCTGCTCGACGCGACCATCGTCCGGATGTTCCTGGTGCCGGCCATCATGAAGCTGCTCGGCGACGACTGCTGGTGGGCGCCGAAGTGGATGAAGCGGCTGCAGAACAAGATCGGCCTGGGTGAGACCACGCTGGCCGACGAGCGCAAGCGGCCCGGTTTCGGCCAGCCCGAAGAGGTACTCGTCGCCGTCGGCGCGCCGGTCGCGACCCAGGGCTATGTCAGCACCCCGCGCATCCCGGTGGCCGAGCCGGCCGCCGTGGCCGCCGCTCCGGTGAGTTCGCCGGTCGCCGAAGCTCCGACCAACCGATTCGCGGTGCGACGCGACGACCGCGACATCGGCTCGTGGCTCGGCGAACTGCGGCGCAAGACCGGGAACCGGGGGGCTTCAGCCGACCTGGACGAGGACGCGACGACGGCGATCCCGATGGGCACTCCGACCACGACCGAGGCCATCGTCACCGAACGCATCTCGGCCGAGCAGACCCGCGCCATTCCGATGAGCCGGCCGGAGACCGCGGTCGATAGCGAGGTCGCGACCGAGCAGCTCAACGCCCGCGGCAAGACCGGCGGCGGCGGAGTCAGTGCGGCTGACCTGTTGCGCCGCGAGGGCCGGCTCTAAACCTCCGGCACGGTGTCGGGCTGGGCCTCGACCACTGGTTTGTCACCGCCGGATTCCAGTACCGCCTCCTCGACACCCGGGTCCGGTGCGACGAGCACCCGGATGGCGTTGTTGAGGAACGCCAGCACCGGCACCGAGAGCAGGGCGCCGACGATTCCGGCCAGCACGCCGCCGGTGGCGATGGCCAGCACGATGGCCAGCGGGTGGATCGACACCGCCCGGCCCATCAGCACCGGCTGCAGCACGTGGGCCTCCAGCTGCTGGACCGCCACGATCAGTCCGATGGTGATGAGCGCGTAGATCGGCCCCTTGGCCAGCAGCGCCACCACGACAGCCAGAAACCCGCTGACGAAAGCACCCACGAGCGGGATAAAGGCGCCGAGGAACACCAGCGACGCCAACGGCAGCGCCAGCGGAATTCCCATGATGGCCAGACCGGTGCCGATCCCGAGCGCGTCGACCAGCGCCACCAGAAAAGTGGCCCGGACGTAGCCGATGAGGGATCTGAACCCTGCGCGCCCGGCGTCACGCACGCGATCGCGAGTTCCCGACGGCACGATCCGGGTCAGGTAGGTGTAGATGTTGCGCCCGCCGTACAGCAGGAAGATCAGCGTGAACAACACGAGGAAGGCGCCGGTGACGATCTCGGTGAGCGTCGCCGCCGTAGACAGCGCACCGCTGGTCAGCTTCTCCTGGTTGTTGCGCAAGGCGGTGACCGCGGCCTCACCGGCCTTGTCGATCTGATCCCGGCTCAGATGGGCCGGACCTTCGATCAGCCATCGGGTGGCGTTGTCGATACTGCGGGTGACTTGCTCGGTGAGGCCCGGCAAGCCCGAAACGAATTGGCTCACAACGAAAGTCATGATTCCGCCGAACAGCGCGAAGCCGGTCAGCAGCACTAGTGCCACCGCACCGCCGCGGGGTGTGCCGCGGCGGTCCAGCCAGTCCACCGCCGGCAGCATGAGCGCGGTCCCGATGACGGCCAGCGCCACGGGCACCACGATCACCTTGAGTCGCGCGGTGAGCCACAGCAGCGCAGCAAGCGCGGCCATGATGACGAGTAACCGCCAGGCCCACGCCGCCGTCTTGCGCACAATCGGATCGACGGCGTCAGCGTCGCGGGCACCGTCGACAGGCATACCCGCGAGCCTATCGACCGCCCATGTAGCGAGCGGTGTGGACGACGCCGGGTCAGGCCCGGTTGGATGAGCTGGTGCCGACCCGCAACGCTGCGCTCGCCTTCACTGCCGACGTGGCCTGTGTTCTGATCTTCGTTTCCATCGGCCGGCGTAATCACGCCGAAGGCATCACCCTGGCCGGCGTCGCGCAGACCGCGTGGCCGTTCCTGGCCGGTCTGGTTGCAGCGTGGGCGCTTTTCCGCTCCTGGCGGAGGCCGACGGCCGTGCGGCCGACCGGCGTCGCCGTGTGGCTGAGCACCGCCGCGATCGGCATCGGCATCCGGGCCGTTACCGGCGCGGGGATCGCACCCAGCTTCATCACCGTGGCGACGGCGTTCACCGGGGCGCTCCTGCTGGGCTGGCGGGCCGCCGTGACGGCGCTGGCCCGCCGCCGAGTCTCTTAGTTACCCCGGTTAACCGGCGTCGCTGCCGCAGCGGTTCCGCAGATCGGTCAGCGGCTGGCGGATCCCGGACAGATCCGCCTTTACCTGGGGGTTCGCGTCGAGGTACTGCTGGACCTGGGTACGGAGGGTGTCGCGCGGCGTGCCCTCAAGCGAGGTGAAGAACGTATTGACGTCCGGGTGGGTGAACAGGTACGCCGAGGTGGCGGCGGAGACCCCGGCGGCCGTCCCGGCCAGGTCAGCCGCGGTGCAGTTCGGCGCGGCGAGGGCAGCCGGCGCCGTCCCGAGGAGCAGCGAGCCCGCGACCGCGCCAGCACCGATCGTTCCGCCGATGACACGGCGGGCATGACGGGAAGTAAGCATCATCCTCGGACTCCAATCCATGACCTGCATTCGATGCGCCCAATCCTAGGGCACGTCCCCCCGCTGACCTCGTTTCCCCGCAGTTGTCGCCAGTGGCCGCGGGCCGCCGCGCACCGCTTCGCACCCAGCTTGCTGCGGTAGGCTCTCAGCCACGCAGATCGGTGTTCGCCGGGCAAGATGCGGGGAGAAAAGCCATCCAGCAGTTCATGATGCGACTGAGTGGACGCCTGCGCAGGCACCGCTGGCTGGTCTTCGGCTGCTGGTTGCTCGCGCTCGTCCCGTCGGTGGCGTTGGCGCTCACCCAGTCCCACAATCTCACCGGCGGCGGATTCGACGTCGCCGGTTCCCAGTCGTTGCATGTGCAGTACCAGCTCCAGGACCACTACCCCCAGTTCGGCGCATCACCGCTCGCGCTGGTGGCCGCCCCCCGGGCCGACGCCACCTATGCCGACATGGCAGCGGCCGTCACCGAGCTGGAGGACGCAGCCAAGCAGGTGCCCAGCCTCGAAGTGGTGCCGAACCCGGTACAGCCGCCGCCGGCACCCGATCGCCCCTATGTGGTGTCGCTGAAACTGGGGTTCGACAACACCGGCGCCGTCGACGTGGCCCGCCAGTTGCGCGCCAAGGTCGGTGTGCAGGGCGATCAGCCCGGCCGGACCGAGAACGGCCGGGTCAGGCTCTACGTGATCGGACAGGGAGCGCTCGGTGCAGCGGCCCAGACCAGCACCAAACACGACATCGCCGCCGCCGAGCGCTGGAACCTACCCATCGTCCTGCTGGTGTTGCTCGTGGTGTTCGGCTCGCTGGCCGCAGCGGCAATCCCGCTGGCGCTGGGCGTCTGCACCGTGGTCGTCACGATGGGCATGGTTTATCTGCTCTCGACGCTGACAACGATGTCGGTGTTCGTCACTTCGACGGTGTCGATGTTCGGCATCGCCCTGGCCATCGACTACTCGTTGTTCATCCTGATGCGCTTCCGCGAGGAACTGCGCAGCGGCCGGGACCCGGATCAGGCCGCAGACGCCGCGATGGGCACCTCCGGGCTGGCGGTCCTGTTATCGGGCCTGACCGTCATCGCGTCGCTGACCGGCATCTACCTGATCGGCACGCCGGTGCTCCGGTCCATGGCGACCGGCGCGATTCTGGCCGTGGCGTTCGCCGTCCTGACCTCGGCCACGCTGATCCCGGCGATCCTGTCGGTGTTCGGTCGCGCCGCCGCCCGGCGCGCCTCCTGGCTGCACTGGTCGCGTCGGGCCGAGTCCACCCAGTCCCGGTTCTGGACCCGCTGGGTCGGCACGGTCATGCGCCGCCCGTGGGTGTCGGCGGCGGCGGCGGCGACGTTCCTGCTGATCCTTGCCGCGCCTGCGTTCGGCATGGTGCTGGGCAACAGCCTGCAGCGGCAGTTCCCGTCGTCCCATGAGATCCGCGGCGGGGTGGCTGCCGCAGCCGAGGCGCTCGGACCCGGCGCGCTGGGCCCGGTGCGCATCCTGGTCACATTCCCGGATGGCAACGCCAACGATCCGCGCAACGCGCCGGTGCTGGACGCGCTGAGCCGTTCGGCCGGGCAGGCGGTCAACATCGTGTCGGTAGCTCCGCCGGTGTTCGGCGACGACAACCGCAGCGCCCTGCTCTCGGCGGTGCTCGCCGTCGACCCCGAGGAGATGAAGGCCCGCGAGACAATCGACTGGCTGCGCGCGACGCTGCCGTCCACTCCGGAAGCTTCGGCCGTCTCCGTCGACATCGGCGGCCCGACGGCCCTTATCAAGGACTTCGACGACCGGGTGGCTCACACGCAGTTGCTGGTGTTCGTCTTCGTCGCGACCATCGCCTTCCTGATGCTGCTGGTCTCGATCCGGTCGGTGGTGCTGGCGCTCAAGGGCGTCCTGATGACAGTTCTGTCGGTCGCGGCGGCCTACGGCAGCCTGGTCATGGTGTTCCAGTGGGGCTGGCTGGAGCGGCTGGGCTTCGAACCGATCAGTTCGATCGACAGTACGATTCCGCCGCTGGTGCTGGCGATGACGTTCGGCCTGTCGATGGACTACGAAATCTTCCTGCTCACCCGCATCCGGGAGCGCTACCTGCAGTCCGACGACACCCGCGACGCCGTCGCCTACGGCGTTGCCACCAGCGCGCGCACCATCACCAGCGCCGCGCTGATCATGATCGCGGTCTTCATCGGCTTCGCCTTCGCCGGTATGCCGCTGGTCGCGCAACTCGGGGTGGCGTGCGCGGTCGCCATCGCCGTGGACGCGACGGTGGTCCGCATGGTGATGGTGCCGGCGCTCATGGCGGTCTTCGACCGGTGGAATTGGTGGCTGCCGGGCTGGTTGGCCCGGATCCTGCCGTCGGTGGACTTCGAGCGTCCGCTGCCCAAGGTCGATCCGGGTGACGTCGTCGTCATCCCCGACGACATCTCCACACTCGCCCCGCCGCCCGGCGACATGCGGGTGGTGGTGCGGAACGCCGCGCGGTTGCGGGAATTGGCGCCGGACACCGTCAGCGTCGTCGACCCGCTGGCCTTCAGCGGCTGCGCCGGCGCGCCGCTCGACGTAGCCGAGCCGGCCTCACATCGGCTGGCCGCCACCATCGGTGGGGCGCTCGACCGTCGCCGCAATCGCTCGTCCGGAGGGCCGCGCTCGGCCGCACTCGTCGGAACGAAAAGGGGAGCGGTGCATCCGGTGACGATGTGGCGGGGCCGGCTCGCGGTCGCGCTGGACGCACTGGAGACCGACGCCGCTGTGCACCGGTGCAGCCCGGTGGAGACCACGAACGTCCAGCTTCCCACGGGCGACCGGCTGCAGATCCCCACGGCAGCGGAAACCCTGCGGATGCAGAGCTTCCTCGTGCTGTGCCGCAACTATGCCTCCGACTTCGCCGGGATCGCCGATCTCGCCGACACGATGGGTGAACGCAACGCCGCTCACGTCCTCGCCGGTGTCGACGGCTACTACAGTGCTGGACGACGAGAACGACTGTGGATCGCGACGCAGCTGGTGCGCCGGCTGGCCGACCCGATCCCGGCCGAGGCCCCCGACGACGACCGGTGGTCCGGGCCGGACGGCGAGGCCCGCTGGGACGACGTCCGCAAGCGATGCCTGTCACTGGCGGTGGCGATCATGGAGGAGGCGAGTTGACTCGCCGACATCGGACCCGGGAGGCGAGTTGTCGCCGACATCGGACCCAGGAGGCGAGTTGACTCGCCCGTATCAGCGCATGGACGACACCCCGGTCGAATTCTGGCCCACCGCGGCGATCCGCGATGCCCTGCAGAGCGGCGATATCACGGTGTGGCAGCGCATCGTCGTGGCGATCAAGCGCGATCCCTTCGGCCGCACCGCCCGCCAGGTCGAGGAGGTTCTGACGTCGGCGGCACCCTACGGCGTCTCCCAGGCTCTCACCGAAGTGTTGACTCGCGCGCGAAACCACATGGAGCACAACGAGAGAACCGAAGCTGCCCGCCATGTGCGGCTCCTGATGGAGCGTTCGGGGCTGACCGTCGATGAGTTCGCCTCGCGGTCCGGGGTGAGTGCCGAACAGTTCGCGGCCTACCTCAACTCGGGCGTCAGCCCGCCGGCGTCGCTGATGATCCGGATGCGACGGCTCTCCGACCGGTTCGCCAAGATGCGCGCCCAACAGGCCCAGGAGCGAGCCTCAGCGGAAACCGATGAGTACCCCGAGTACGACTGAGCTGGAACGGATTCTGCGGCAGACCAGGACGGTCGCCGTGGTGGGCGCATCCGACAACCCGGCCCGGCCCAGCAACGACGTCTTCGGCTACCTCGCCCGGCACAGCCACTACCGCCTTTTCCCGGTGAACCCCAATGTCACCGAGGTCGACGGCATCCCGACCCACCCCCGCCTCGCTGATCTTCCGGTGGCCCCGGACATGGTCGACGTTTTCCGCCGCTATGAGGACCTGCCGGGTGTGCTGCAGGAAGTCCTGGCGCTCGATCCGTTGCCGAAATACCTTTGGCTGCAACAGGGTTTGCGACACGAAGAGGTGGCCGAACAGGCCAGGGCAGCGGGCCTGACGGTGGTGATGGACCGGTGCCTGAAAGTGGACTACGCGCGCCTGGTCGGCGGACGCTGATCAGCGCGAGTTGATGGGAGTCACGTCGGCGACCTTCCACCCGCCGTCGGTCTTTGTCAGCGCGACCCGCAGTGCCAGCACGGCCACACTCGGCGGCTTGCCGTCCAGGCTCTGGGTTCCGCGCATCAGCACCGCGACACTGGCCGCTGAGGATCCCAACGCTTCCAGACCGGAGGAGATCGTGCGCGCCCCCGCAGTGACCTTGCGTTTCGTCAAATCGGCTGCCGTGGAGGCGAATTGGGTTCGGAACACGTCGGCGCGCTCGGGCGTCATCAGCGTCGCCGCCCGCTCGACGGCGACGTCAGGTGTCGCCGGGCTGAACGTTGCGGTGGCCTCGGCGACCTCGGTGGCGATCTTCACCACCTCGCCGCTGTCCTTATCGAATGCCCGGTCCGGCAGGGTCCACCGGGTGTAGCCGACGACAGCCGCCGCGCACAACGCGGCCGTGGTGACGCCCACGATCGCCAGCCGCAGGCCCGGCGCCTCGTCGTCGGTTCCCGCGGTCACCGAATCGCGCCGGTAGAGAGCGACATTCACGATGACGGCCTGCACGATGAGCAGGCATAACATCGAGCAGACCGATACCCACCACAGCGGCCAGCCAAGCATCACCCCGATGACCAGCAGGGCGGCGATCGTGGCCAGCGGCGCGACGACATCGAAGGCCAGCACGCGGGCGAGGTTCCTCATCGAAGCGACTCCAACTGGGAGATCTTCAGCTCGCCGCCGACGTCGGAAACACCGAGCCGCAAGTTCCAGCGCACGGTCGTCGGACCGGCCCCGCCGGGCCGCGCATCGGCGGTCGT
>Ga0194055_10003684_pt1 | contig 11725 bp, 7 predicted proteins | sample SepL449m_MetaG_FD_155482 | JGI IMG/M metagenome (GOLD analysis project Ga0194055, IMG submission 155482) | Anoxic zone freshwater microbial communities from boreal shield lake in IISD Experimental Lakes Area, Ontario, Canada - Sep2016-L442-9m | ecosystem: Environmental > Aquatic > Freshwater >... | reverse complement strand
CGAAGCGACAACAACCACGGTATTTCCGCTCACAATTGCGGATGCAACCAACTCAACCAAATCGATCAGCGCATTGTTGGCCGGTGCAAAGCCTGCAATTACTCCTGTGGGTTCAGGAACAGAAAAGTTAAAGAATGGTCCGGCAACAGGATTGTTCGAGCCAGTAACCATTGCAAGTTTGTCAGCCCATCCTGCAAACCACACCCAGCGATCAATCGCTGCATCAACTTCGCGTTCTGCGGCAGCACGATCAATCCATGCAGCTAATTCATCGATGAACTGACTGCGGCGTCCCTGCATAATCTCTGCCACACGATACAAAACTTGGCCTCGGTTAAATGCCGTCGCTCCTGACCAGCCAGCGAAAGCGGATCGAGCTGCTACAACCGCATCGCGAGCATCTTTACGTGATGCCAATGACGCATTCGCTAAGAAGTTGCCCTTACGATCCAATACCTCAAAACTGCGTGCCGATTCGGAACGAGGAAATTTTCCACCAATAAAGAGTTTCGCCGTACGCCGAATTTCAACAGGTTTGTTTGCCATGATTACCCGCCTACTTTCAAATACGGTTCCAAACCATGGCGGCCACCTTCGCGTCCATAACCAGATTCTTTGTAGCCACCAAATGGACTTGTTGCATCAAACTTGTTGAAAGTATTCGCCCACACAACCCCAGCACGCAATTGACTGGCAACCTGCAAAATTCTGCTTCCCTTTTCAGTCCAAATACCAGCGCTTAAGCCAAATGGTGAATTGTTTGCTTTTTCAATAGCTTCTTCGGGAGTGCGGAAAGTTAACACACTTAAAACTGGGCCGAAGATTTCTTCGCGTGCGATGCGATTGGCTTGCGAGACATCGGTAAAGATTGTGGGCGGGTACCAGAAACCTTTTTCTGGGATTGCACATGATGCTGTCCAACGATGCGCACCTTCTGCGTCTCCCGTTGCTGCGATCTCTGTAATCCGAGCCAGTTGCGCCGCCGAGTTGATAGCACCCACATCTGTGTTCTTGTCCAAAGGATTACCTAGGCGCAAGGTGTTACAACGGTCGTACAACAACTCCATGAATTGGTCATAAATTGATTCCTGAATCAGCAACCGTGAACCAGCGCAACACACATGACCTTGGTTGAAGAAAATACCGTTAACCACGCCTTCTATCGCTTGGTCAATTGCTGCATCATCAAAGACGATGTTGGCTGCTTTACCACCAAGTTCTAGGGTCACTTTCTTTTGGGTACCAGCTACTGCGCGAGCAATCTGGCGACCTACTTCTGTTGATCCCGTAAATGCAATTTTGTTGATATCAGGATGTTCTACAAGTGCACGACCCGTTGATCCATCGCCAGTCACAATGTTGACAACACCTGGTGGTAAATCTGCCTGCTGACAGATTTCAGCAAATAGCAGTGCGGTCAATGGAGTCTCTTCGGCTGGCTTAAGCACAACAGTATTTCCCGCTGCAAGTGCAGGTGCAATCTTCCACGCGAGCATCAACAATGGAAAGTTCCACGGAATAATTTGTCCAGCAACACCGAGTGGTTGCGGATTGTTACCCATACCTGCGTATTCGAGCTTGTCTGCCCAACCCGCGTAATGGAAAAACTGTGCAGCCACCAAGGGGATATCAACGTCGCGAGTTTCGCGAATAGGTTTGCCGTTATCCAACGTTTCAAGTACCGCGATTTCTCGCGAACGATCCTGAATGATTCGCGCAATTCGATACAAATATTTGCCACGTTCGGCGCCAGGCATCGCCGACCATTTCACAAATGCCTTGCGAGCAGCTTTCACCGCAACATCTATGTCGTGAGAAGAACCTTGGGAAATATTCGCTAAGTGATCTTCATTTGCTGGATTAAGCGTCGCGAAGTGTTCGCCAGCCTGCGCATTAACGAACTCACCGTTGATGAACAATCCATACTGGTCTTTGATTGACACCACGGAGGTGGATTCTAAAGCTGGAGCATATTCGAAAGTCATAATTAATCCACCGTCACATAATCAGGACCAGAATATGCGCCAGTGCGAAGTTTCGTGCGTTGCATCAATAGATCATTCAACAGCGAGGAGGCCCCAATACGGAACAAATCCGGATCCAGCCAGCGATCGCCCAATGTTTCTTTGACAAGAACCAGCATCTTCATGGCATCTTTCGTTGTTCGAATTCCACCAGCAGGCTTCATGCCAATGACTTGGCCCGTATTCTTATGAAAATCTCGGATTGCCTGCAGCATGAGTAATACAACAGGAGCAGTTGCGGCCGGAGTGACTTTGCCCGTTGAGGTTTTAATAAAGTCGCCACCGCCAAGCATGCCGAGCCACGATGCACGACGGATGTTGTCGTAAGTCTTGAGCTCGCCAGTTTCCAAAATCACTTTCAAATGCGCCGAGCCACATACCTCTTTGACTGCAATTATTTCTTCCAGTACATCCATGTAGCGGCCTTCATGAAATGCGCCACGGTCAATGACCATATCGATTTCATCGGCACCCAGCGCAACGGCATCTTGTACATCCATGAGTTTCACGCGACGTGATGCTCGACCTGAAGGAAAGGCAGTCGCAACAGCAGCAACCTTAATCGTCGTTCCCGTCAGTGCATCTTTTGCATGACCGACCATGTCGCCATACACACAAATTGCCGCAGGGCTCGGAACAGTCGCGTCATATGGATCTGGACGTCTCGCTTTTGCGCACAGTGATCGCACTTTGCCTCGAGTGTCCATGCCTTCAAGCGTCGTGAGGTCAATCATGCGAATCGCAAGATCGATGCCTTCGGCTTTAGCTGTTGTCTTTATCGAACGGGTTCCAAGCATTGCGGCCCGCGCTTCGAGTCCAACTAAGTCAACGCCGGGCAAGCCATGGAGAAACCTCGTTAACGAAGCATTCGAACTCACATCAACGAGGCCACTGCGCGCAGCGTCCTGAAGTGAAAATGAGTTCGACATGTCGGTCTAGCCGAACATCTCGCCTTGGGCTTCTTCCTTTGCTGAGTGGTACGCCTCGTTTGTCTTCAAAGGAGCTTCACGCAGGAAGAGTGCCATCAAGAAACCAATAAATGTCAGTGGTGCCGCGGTTAAAAACACGTCGTGGAACGACTGCACGAATGAGTGCAATACACCCGCACGTAATTCCGGGGTAAAGGTTTGCAATACCGCAGAATTATTCTTCAACTGTGCAAACGCTTCAGGAGTTGCACCTGCAAGAGAAGCGGGGTTCTTTTGTTGCAAATCAGCAATTGTTGCCGGCAAGTATATTCCTAGACGGTTTGTGTATACCGTTCCAAAAATTGCCACACCAATCGTTGACCCGATAGAGCGGAAGAATGTGTTAGCACTCGTGGCTGCTCCGAGATCTTTGAAGTCCACCGAGTTCTGCAATGCAATAACAATCGTCTGCATTGACAAGCCAAGTCCCATGCCAATGAGCAAGGCAAAGCCAGCAAGCGTTGCATAAGAAGTGTTTTCCTTCAATGTCGACATCAGAGTAATTCCGATAGTGACCAGAACTAAACCGATAACCGGGAAACGTTTATAGTGACCGTGCTTACTGATTTGCTTGCCACTAAAAATCGACATCGAAACGATACCCAGCATGAATGGAATTAGTTTCAAGCCTGAAACTGTTGCTGAGTCACCCTTCACTAACTGCAAATACAAAGGCAACATAACGATGGCGCCGAACATTCCCGCACCGATGATGAAACCAAGTGCCGACGTCAGACTGAACGTGTGGTTTTTAAATAATTCGAGCGGCAAAATTGGTTCAACCGCACGCTTCTCGTGAAGTACAAAAGCAACTGCAACCGCAAGGGCGCCGATGATTGCAGACAAGGCATGTGTGCTTGTCCAACCATCTTGTGGGCCGTAAACCGAAACGCCAAGAAGTAGCAGCGTTACTGAAAGCACAATCAGGAAGGCGCCTAAGAAGTCGATCTTGTGCGCACGTTTTTGATTATGGACATGAAGCGATGCACTAGTCAGCACAAGCGCCAAAATTCCGAAAGGTAGGTTGATGTAGAAAATCCAACGCCAGCCTGCAACACCGAACAGTGTGCTGTGGTCTGAAAAGAATCCACCAAGAAGCGGGCCAGCTACCGACGACAGGCCCCACACGCCTCCGAAGTAACCCTGGTACTTTCCACGATCGCGCGGTGCAATCACGTCGCCGATGATGACGAACGTAAGGCTCATGAGTCCGCCAGCACCGAGACCCTGGATTGCACGGAACGCAATGAGTTGTCCCATGTTCTGGGAAGCGCCAGCAAGGAATGAACCAACGAGGAACGTGACAATGGCAAATTGGAATACCGGGCGTCGTCCATAAAGGTCAGAAATCTTTCCGTACAACGGGGTCGATGCAGTTGAAGTCAACAGGTAGGCCGTAACTACCCACGTGTAGTGGCTCAGTCCATCGAAATCCTCAACGATTTTCTTAAGCGCAGTCGAAACAATGGTCTGATCGAGGGCAGCAAGAAGCATCCCCACCATGAGACCACTGAGTACGCCAAGGATTTCCTTGTGGGTAAGTGGTTCGCGGGCTTCGGTTGCTTGATCAGCTGGTGACGACATTAATTGGCACGCTTTCTTTGGGACAACTGTTCAACACTAGCCGTTTTGTTGAAAGTTCAACAGTTGCGAAAGCGTCGCAACCCACCAAAATGGGGTTTTTCATTATGGGCTTAACCAAAATCACCTTTAGGGTGCGTCTTTACAGGTGACTCCCGCAGGGGCTTGCCCCGTCAAATAAAAGTTGTCCACGTATTTGTCGATGCACGCAGAGCCTTGGAAATAAGCGGTATGTCCATCACCATCCATTGTGAGAAGGACTCCCTTGCTCAGTTCCTTGGCTAACGCAACGGCCCATGGATAAGGCGTTGCGGGGTCGTTAATTGTGCCAACGACCAAAATTGTTGGTGAACCATCGGCGGTAATTTTCTTTGGTGCACCGGTTGCTGGCGCAGTCCAATTCAGGCAAGCCAAGTTGCCCCATGCTAGATAGTCACCAAAGACAGGTGCCTTCTTTTGCCACTCAGGCACTAACTTTTCGATGTCGGCAACGCTCGGGCGATCAGGTCGGTCAATGCAGTTGACAACCATGATGGCATCGTTGGAGTTATCTGTGAATTGTCCACTTTGGTCTCGACTCGTGTAGAAGTCCAGACTCTGCCCCATGGCTTCATAGTCACCGTTAAATGCGTCGGTCATTGACTGGCGAAGTTCGGGCCAGCCGTACACCTTGTCGTACAACGGACCAATCACTGCAGTTACAGCCATGGCTTGGGTAAATTCCCGACCATCTGCGAGTTGCCCCGGATGCGAGTCGAGCTTATTGAGGAAATCAAGAACTTCCTTAACTCCTTGCGAACCACCAGACTTCAAAGGACAGTCAGCCTTTTTGACACAGTTCGCAACCCAACGATTTAGCGCGTTATCAAAACCAATCGCTTGTCCCAAATTTAATTCCTGATTTGTCAGAGCGGGATCAACTGCACCGTCAAGCATCATGCGTCCAACTTTTGTTGGAAACAGATCTGCATACGTAGCGCCGAGGAAAGTTCCATAACTCTTGCCAAGCCAATTTAATTTCTCATCGCCGAGTGCTGCGCGCAAAATATCGATGTCTTTGGCTGCACTCACGGTATCCATAAATTTCATTAGCTCAGGTGACTTTTGTTTACACTCATCAGCAAACTGTTTTAGCAGTGCAACAGAAGAATCAATTTCGGCTTGGTCATCAGGAGTCCCATCCGCCGCAATGTAGGCGTCGGTTTGCTGATTATCGAGACAGTGAACTGGGGTCGATTGCCCAACTCCTCGAGGATCGAATCCAACAATGTCAAAGTTATCTCGCAAAGTCTTGGTCATGATGTAGTCAAGAGCTCGGACGTAATCGATGCCTGAACCACCTGGCCCACCAGGGTTTAACACCAATGAACCATGCGGGCTATTTGCTTTCATACGAATAACTGCAATCTGGATAGTCTCAGTTGTGGGATTCGCATAATCAAGTGGAACGTTGAGCCAAGAACAATCAAACCCATCTTTGCAACTGGTCCACTCAAGAGTTTGGCTGTAATAGTCAGCCATCTGCATCGGAGCACTCGATCCCGATGCTGTATCACTAGGAACTGGCGCAGTTGGTTGCGACGATGTTAAACGACCACCATTGTCCGAAATTCGAAGACCAAGAACTATCAAAAGTGCAATGAGAATCATCGCGATAAAACCAAGGTACTTACGCACAGCATTCCTCACAAACAGTTGCAGTTCTTAAACTCTAACCCGAATCCCTCTGAATTAGCCTCAAGGCATCAACAGTTATCGCGGATTGACCAAAGATGGATCGCGCAATGCAACAAATAACGACTCGAAAACAGTTGACGCATACACGTTGGCAAGCAATTGATCCCGCGCTTCATAGATGGCATCAACCTTACGTAACGTTGCATCAGAGTCACCTGACATGGCAACAAATTCAATAGCCGCGAGTAACTCTTCGTTGATAAGTGGTGCCTGCGACTGTGCTTGCACCACTAAGACATCTCGATAAAAGCCGGTTAAATCCAGCAAAACCCGGTCGTATTGGTCGGCAGTAATTCGTCGTCGGCGCGCTTTCCAGCGGTCCTCAAGACTCTTCATTTCGCGTTTAATGGCGCGGTCTACCGACTTGAAACCTTGTGTGCCATCGCCGTAAACCGTACGCACATCAGCTTCGTCTTGTTGCTCTAAAGGAACAACAACTGTTTCAGTATCAGCATTGACGGTGGACACGACAAGATTTGCAAGCGTAAAACAAGAACTCACGTTGTTGAGTTTCGAAGGGATTTCGAGCACCTGGGAGCGGCGCATTCGGACTTGCTCGTCAGTTGCTAATGCTCGAGCGCGGCCAATGTGACCCTGCGCTACACGGGCCGCAAATGTGGCCATCGCTTCATCGACCCCAAAGCGATTCATCAACTGTTCGGCAACAAATGCAAGAGATGGAGTTACTAGATGAACCTGGCGGCACCGGCTGACAATAGTGGGTAATAGATCATCGACAGTGGGTGCGCACAAAATCCATACAGTTTGTGGCGGTGGCTCTTCAATTGCTTTCAGAAGTTTTGGCGTGGCGTTGAGTTGAAACCGATCCACATCCTCAACAACAAAAATGTGCCACGGCCCACGTCGGGGAGTTAGTGCAGTGCGCTCAATGAGTTGATCAGCATCGTCAACCGTATACACAACACCGTTAGGTATCACGTGTTCAACGTCGGGATGCGAGCCAGTAGCAACATTACGACAATCGATACACGTGCCACAGCCGCCTTGCGCACACACAAGTGCTGCGGCAAATGCAAGTGCTGACGTGCTGCGACCGCTTCCGGGTGGGCCCGTGATAAGCCACGCATGCGTCATTGCATCGCCGCGTTCACCCATAGTGATTTTTGCGGCATCAAGTGCAGCACGTTTCAATTCTGCGACAGCCGAATCTTGGCCTATGACGTCATCAAAAACACTCATCGGGGAGGAATCACTGCATCGATAGCTTGAGCAATCAGAGATGCAACATCGTCTTTGGGAGCTGTTGCATCAATAAGAACATGGGGCTTGTGCGACGCCGATGCAATATCTCGAAAGGCTTGATGCACTAACCCATGGAAATCACGAGACTGAATTTCCATTCGATCAGTGCCTTCCATGCGTTGCGCGGCCGCTTCGGCTGGAACATCTAGGTAGATCGTGAAATCTGGCAGTAACTGTTCAGTTGCCCATTCACTCAGTTGCCGAACATAATCCATACCTAATCCGCGGCCTGCCCCTTGATATGCAACGGATGATTCGATGTAACGATCACAAATGACAACTGCTCCGCGAGCTAAAGCCGGACGGATTTTGTTTGCAGCATGATCAGCACGTGATGCAGCAAAGAGCAACGCCTCTGCACGGTCTGGCATATCGGGAATGTCTGGATCAAGCAAAATTGCGCGAATTTTCTCGGCAGTTGGTGTGCCACCAGGTTCGCGCGTCACGACAACTTCGTAACCTTGTGCCGCAAGATGAGTAGCGAGCAATTTCGCATGAGTCGATTTGCCCGCGCCTTCACCACCTTCCATGGCGATGAAGAATCCAGTGTTCACAGCACAACCCTAATTCTCGGCAGTGACGGTGACCTTGCCGACGCCTGACTTCTTTGCAGGCTTCTTCTTGGTAACAGTTTTTGTTGTACCTGCAGCCTTTTTCGCGGGAGTCTTTTTCACGGCAGCCTTCTTGACTGGGGCTTTGCGCGCCGAGGCCTTCTTCGGTGAAGGTCCAGCAGCCCGACGCTCAGCAAGCAAATCTGATGCGCGCTCTATTGAAATTGTTTCAACTGAGTCTCCACCACGCAGTGAAGCATTCGTTTCACCATCAGTGATGTAGATGCCAAAGCGTCCTTCGCGAACCACAACTTCCTTACCCGTAGAAGGGTCGTTGCCCACAATCTTTAACGGGCCCGCTGCTTGGCCACGGCCACGGCGCTGCTTGGGTTGTGCAAAAAGTGCAAGTGCCTCTTCAAGAGTGCATTCAAAAATTGATTCTTCGCTAGGCAGGGTGCGCGAGTCCTTACCTCGAAGCAAGTACGGTCCATAGCGACCATTTTGCGAAGTGATGACGACATCTTCTGTCGGGTCGATTCCTACTTCACGAGGCAAACTAAACATGCGCAGTGCATCATCGAGCGACACGGATTCGACATCCATCGTGCTAAACAGCGATGCGGTTCGAGGTTTTGCGGACTTCTTTGAACCTTCAGGCAGAACTTCAGAAAAGTAAGGTCCGTACCGGCCAGTTTTGGCCATGATGACACGTTCGGTTTCCGGATCAATTCCAAGTTCACGTTCCCCGGATGGTGCATTAAAAAGTTCTTCAGCCTTTTCAGCCGTCATTTCATCGGGAGCGAGATCATTTGGAATATTTGCGCGCACTTCGCCGCGTTCCAAATATGGCCCATACCGGCCCACACGAATAATGGCATCCGAATCCGCGATGGGAATAGATGCCATCGCACGTGCATCAATATCACCGTAGACCGCAACAAGCGGAGCAAGTCCAGGGAAAAGGTGTTCGGCATCCGTGTCACCAAAATAGAAACGCTTAAGTACGTCGAGTCGATCTGTAGTTCCCATTGCAACTTGATCGAGTACTTCTTCCAGTGAAGCTGTGAAGTCATAGTCAACAAGCGGACCAAAGTTTTCTTCCATCAATCTGGTCACAGTGAATGCCAAGAAATGTGGAACCAACGCGCTGCCGCGCTTCCATACATAACCTTGATCAATAATTCGACTGATGATTGATGCGTATGTGGATGGACGGCCAATGCCTAAGCGTTCAAGTTCTTGCACAATTGTTGCTTCGGTATAGCGTGCCGGTGGATTCGTATTGTGCCCCGTTGGGTCCAATGACACTGCAGTTACAGAATCGCCAACTACAAGAATTGGCAAGCGGCGAGCTTGCTCCTTACCTTCAGTGTCTTCATCCACATCGTCGTATGCGGCTAGGTGCCCACGGAATGTAATGATTGTTCCGCTTGCTGAAAATTCGGCATCACGACCATCGGTACTCGTGGCTGCCAAACGAATTGTTGCTGTGGTTCCTCGAGCATCTGCCATCTGGCTAGCAACGGTACGTTTCCAAATCAAGTCGTACAACGCGAATTCGTCACCAACAAGTTCTCCAGCAACTTCAGCAGGAGATCGGAAGGTGTCTCCTGCAGGACGAATAGCTTCGTGAGCTTCCTGAGCATTTTTTACCTTGCGGTCATAACGCCGGGGAGCTTCAGACACATGATCTTGACCATAGAGTTCTGCAGCCTGCTTGCGAGCAGCATTAATCGCAGTATCAGAAAGTGTGGTGCTGTCAGTACGCATATAAGTAATGAAGCCACGTTCGTAAAGTGCCTGCGCCACACGCATCGTGCGCTGAGCGCCCCACTTTAAACGACCAGATGCAGCTTGCTGCATCGTTGAGGTCATGAATGGTGCCTTCGGACGATTGGTATAGCCCTTTTCATCTACCTTGCGAACTGTGAACGCGGCCTTAGCCAACCCATCACATAACGTGCGAGCGTCTGCTTCATTTAAGTGCACAACAGTGCGCTCAGTGAGTTGGGCCAGAGAATCGAAGTCTTTGCCAGTTGCAACCCGAATACCATCAACGGCAATTAATGTCGCGGAAAAACTACTCGGATCAAAAGTGCCTTCTATATCCCAATACGAGGCACTGCGAAATGCAATGCGCTCGCGTTCCCGCTCAACAATCAGTCGCGTTGCTACAGATTGAACTCGGCCTGCAGAAAGACCTGCTTGAACTTTGCGCCATAAAACTGGGGAAACTTCAAAACCATAGAGACGATCAATAAGTCGGCGGGCTTCCTGGGCATTAACAAGTTGCATGTCCAAGTCGCGCGTTGATTCGGCAGCATGCCGAATGGCTTCTGGTGTAATTTCGTGGAACACCATTCGTTTGACTGGCACGGTCGGCCGCAAAATTTCAAGTAGGTGCCAAGCTATTGCCTCGCCCTCGCGGTCCTCGTCAGTTGCTAGCAGTAGTTCGTCGGCATCAGCCAGTTTCCGCTTGAGTTCTGCAACCCGCTCTTTCTTCTTAGCGCTCACCACGTAGTACGGAGTGAAGTCATCAGCCACATCGATAGCCATACGACCCCATGGCTGCTTCTTAATAGCGGCCGGTACGTCAATCGCGCGCTCCGGAAGATCGCGAACATGGCCGACTGAGGCCTCGACGTCGTAGTCAGGTCCGAGGTACTTCTGAATGGTCTTTGCCTTTGCCGGAGATTCGACAATGACAAGACGATGCAATTTAGGCACCCAGGTTCCCTTTCCGCCGAGCAATACAAGCGACTCTATATATAGAGAAGCGGTTTTCCCCGCTTATCTCGTGAAGTGTGCCTTGCCACCTAGGGGTCTTGTCAAATGCGCCTTGTGAGGCAGGTATGCCCAGAACCCGAAAAAATCCTTGCAGTTGTTGGCTTTTTGTCTCTAAAAATTAGTCAAAAGAAAAGTGGGCTCAAGCAGTTAGCTTGAGCCCACTTTGTCGTGGCGTGTTGCGCTGTTAGGCGGGTACGGGAACGTCGCCAACCGCAATCGGGCGGCGCTTCGTGATAATTACTGAAACGACGACGACAGCAATTGAAGCAAGTGAAATGCCCATGCGAGCACCTACTTGACCATCAAGTTGCATCTTGACGACAGCTGGAGCAATCAACAGAGCAACCAAGTTCATTACCTTGATCAATGGGTTAATCGCAGGACCTGCAGTGTCTTTGAATGGATCGCCAACAGTGTCACCGACAACAGTTGCGGTGTGAGCTTCTGAGCCCTTGCCACCAAAGTGTCCGTCTTCGACGTACTTCTTGGCGTTATCCCATGCGCCACCTGAGTTCGACAGGAAGACTGCCATCAAGGTGCCGGTTGCGATTGTTCCTGCAAGGTAAGACCCAAGTGAGCCGATACCAAGACCGAAGCCGACGGCAATCGGTGCAAGGACTGCAAGCAGACCTGGCGTTGCAAGTTCGCGAAGTGAATCGCGAGTCACGATGTCAACGACCTTGCCGTATTCAGGAAGTTCAGTTCCCAGCATGATGCCTGGGTGCTCGCGGAACTGGCGACGTACTTCGTAAATCACAGCGCCAGCTGCACGCGATACTGCGTTGATCGCAAGTCCGCTGAACATGAATACAAC
>Ga0194055_10003682_pt1 | contig 11736 bp, 10 predicted proteins | sample SepL449m_MetaG_FD_155482 | JGI IMG/M metagenome (GOLD analysis project Ga0194055, IMG submission 155482) | Anoxic zone freshwater microbial communities from boreal shield lake in IISD Experimental Lakes Area, Ontario, Canada - Sep2016-L442-9m | ecosystem: Environmental > Aquatic > Freshwater >... | reverse complement strand
AACATGGCATCGGTGCGATTGCGTTCAACTTCGAACCGATTTACAACTTGCAAGGTCGAATTGATGCGTACAAAGAAGCTGTTCAATCACCGATCAATCAGATCGGTCAGTTTCGTAATGACAACATCATGATGACCAACACCGTTGTGTGTCTTTCAAATCGTGAGCATGCACGCGAAGTAGCCAAGCGTCGCGGGTTTGGATACTTGGTCACGATGGTGAACATGTATCACGACACGATGCAGGCCCCGCCCGATGCAATCATTTGGCCCAACCCACCAGCACCACCCGAGTTTCAAATGGATGATGACATGCTTGACATGTTGATTGGTGCCGGCCTGTTGATGTGTGGAACTCCAGAAGATGTGAGTGAGCAACTTACTCAGTACTCGAAGGTGGGTTGCGATCAATTGGTCTTTGGATTACCCATTGAGCAGATGCATCCCGAAGAGGTCTACGAGATGCTGGAAGTCTTCGGTGACAAAGTCATTCCCGAGCACGACCTTGACCGAACGCATTCAACCGATCGATATCGCGCGATGGCAAAGCCAAGGTTCCCGATGTTCCAGTATCCAGTTCCCGAATTCAATATTCCGGTGCTGCCACCGAATGCTCGGATACCTATACCTGCGTAAGAAGTTCTATTTGATGGCAGTGGGCGCAACTGGCCCGCCAACTGAACGGGTGAGCGGCAAGGGACTTGCTGACAACAGAAAATCGTATTGACCGTCTTTGGCGCAATCTTGCGACAAAGTATTGAGAGACCAGTTTTGACCTTGGATCAATCCCATGTCGCGCAAATGGATCATGTGTACTGGCAGTAGAACGTTTGGATCTTCGCACGGGTAACACTCAAAGGCCATGTTGTCCGTAGCAACTGCGGCAACATCGTGATCTCTAAACCAACGAATTGATTGTGTTGACGGACCAGGACAAGCATCGGCATAGGCAAAATTGTCACCAGCGATTCGATGAAGTTCATGACCAGTTCGAAGACAAATAATGTCTCCTGGCGCAATAGTTACTTTGGCCAGTGCAACAGCAGCATCTAGATCTTCACCGGTAATCGCATAACCGCCAGCAAGATATTCAACTCCTTGTGCACGAGCGACATCGAGCAACACTCCTCGCGACACGATTGGTCCAAAAGTTTCAATACCGTGCTCGTGACTACCAGCGGAATCAACAGTTGAGTCAGAAACATTGTTGTACAACAAGTTGTTGTAGCCAGCGTGAGCTAGTGAATCCCAGTGGGTTGAAGACTGAACTCCCATGTTGACCGAATCATCATTGGTGCAAAAGTTGGTTGGGTCACCGGTGTAAGCAAGGTTGAGCATGGTCATGACGCGTTGAGCGTTCTCTCGACCAGGAATACTTCCAGTTTGGGGACCGGTTTCGTCAAATGAAAAGGACAAAGAAATGACTCGGCCCTGTTTGGCAGCATCGAGCCCGCGACGGATAGCAGCAGCATCAATGAGGTTCAAAGTTCCGCGCCGATCATCCGCTCCCCATCGACCCCAGTTAGAAACTTGCTGTGCAAGATCTTGTAGATGTTGCGGAAGTGCCATGATTTTTCCCCTTACGTCAAACGCATGAGCGCGACAGTAACACAGTAAGAACACACACAAAACCAAAGCTCGTCAAGCGTGAACACAAATGAGTGCTAGTTTTCATTATGAAGTTTTCGCTCATCTTCGAAGCTCAGATGAATAATTCTTCACCTGAAAATGAGCAGACCGTATTGCACAATTGTGTCAAACAAGCAGTGTTTGCTGAAGAAATGGGCTTTGATGCAATATGGGCTGTTGAGCATCATGCATTGACTTGGTATGCACATATGAGTGCGCCGGAGATCTTCTTATCGTTTGTAGCTGCTCAAACCAGTCGTATACGTATTGGGCACGGTTGTGTGTTGATGCCTTTTGGCTTCAATCACCCAGTGCGAGTTGCCGAGCGAATCGCAATGCTCGATCTCTTGTCAAATGGCCGACTGAATGTTGGAGCTGGCCGTGGTGCGACCCAACAAGAAATGGGGATGTTTGGTGTCAAGGTTGAAGATACATACCCTCAAGTTGAAGAGACATTAAGAATTCTGAGCAATATCTGGCGTGAAGAGTCATTTGAGTGGGATACCGAGCACATCACAATTCCTCGACGACCCATCCATCCACATCCAGTGCAAACTCCGCATCCGCCACTTTTTATGGCTTGTACAAAAAAAGACACCGTGAAATTAGCGGCCGACCTTGGAATCGGCGCGTTAGTAATGGGCTTCGGTGGTCCAAGTGAAATTGCTGAGTTGCGCAATGTGTATGACGAAGCAATTTCTCATCGAACGAGTGAACGTTTTGTGAGTGACCATGCAAACAATCATCTTGCTGCTTTGTGTCCAAGCATTGTCTTAGATGATGCAGAAGAAGCATTGCGAATTGGCACACGTGGACAAAGGTTTTTCGCTGAGTCAATCCATCATTGGTATGGAACCGGTTTGCCTCCTTCACTGGAAATTGATGCAGGTGACGATCTGGAAGCCATGAAGGATGATGCCAACCGTGTCGTAGCAAGACTGTCAGAGATGAATATCCCTGCCTCGCCTTCAGCGACAACGATCTATGAAGTTCCGCAACATGCGTACGGTGATCAAGATCAGGCATTGAGATATGCACGTGAATTGATCGCGGCAGGAGCAGACGAGATTATGGTGATTTGCCAACTTGGCACTGTGTCGCATGAAGTTTCAATGGAGACGATTCGTCAGTGGGGCGAATATGTCATTCCAGAAATCCGCCAGGAAATTCACCATGAATAAGCGGTATAGGGTGAACAAACATTAAGAACTAAATAGTTCGAGGGGGACAACTATGAACATGTTGCGATTTGATTTGCGCCTGCCAGATTTCGCGACGGTGAGTCGCACCGAGCAATATCACGCGTGCTTAGATATGTGCCAGTGGGCCGACCGCGTTGGTTTCGGTGGTGTAGTTGTGAGCGAACATCATGGAACTCCCGATGGATATCTACCTGCACCCGTGACGTTGGCATCGGCGATCGCCGCATTGACAACCAAACTCACAATTTCAATTTCTGCGCTTCTGCTTCCGATGCATGATCCGGTTCGGCTTGCAGAACAACTTGTTGTGCTTGATCACATTGCACGTGGGCGAATCGTTTTAATTTTGGGCAGCGGCTACCGCCAAGCTGAGTTTGACATGCTGGGAATTAAATTCAGTGATCGCTTACAAATTCTTGAACGCAACGTTGCGGTACTCAAGCAACTCTTTACTGGTGAAGAAGTTGCATTCAATGGACGATCTGTTCGAGTGACTCCTGTTCCGCACACACCAGGTGGCCCAACGATGATGCTTGGTGGTTCAAGTGAGTCAGCAGCACGTTTGGCAGCTCGACTGCACATTGGATTTGCTGCAGCAGACAACAATCCCGATCTTGATACTTGGTATCAAGACGAATGTAAAAAAATCGGTTTCGATATGGGCTTCGCGGTTGTTCCAGAACGCCTCGGCTTTATTCATGTGTCAGAAGATCCTGAACGTGACTGGAGCATCATCGAGCGTCATGCACTGTGGGACGCTCAGTCGTACGCCGCATGGCAGCGTCCAAAGCAAAATTCTGCGGTCACTGTGCGTGGCGCGACAACGCTTGACGATATTCGCAATAGTGGTGTCTATCGGGTGCTCACAGTTGATGAAGCAATCCCCATGGCCCGAGAAGGTCGTTTAATGCTGCACCCACTTATGGGTGGACTACATCCCGATTTTTCATGGGAGAGCCTCGAAAGAATTGAAAAGAAAGTTTTGCCTGCTTTATAAATTCAATGTTGGCGTGAGGCAAAGACAAAACATCGGTCACCCAATGTGCCGAGTGCATAGGTTTCGTAATCAATACCAAAGTCTTGGTACAAGTGGCGACAACGCTCACTCCAATCAAGAGCTTGCGGAGTTGAGATGCGGTGGACTACTTGCATCACACCACTTTCGTAAACGCGGTATTCGGCCCACGTCCCGGGAAAGTCTTTGACACAGCCAATTTCAATAGTGGGGACTCCACATTTCATCTGGCGGACACGATGTCGATGAGTGTGACCTGCGGTGTATCCAATGATGTTTGTGTGTTGTGCGACGACAGAGTTGAGAGCGTCGCTGCTGTCGGGACTAATGCCGAAGTAGCCCTGACTGCGATGACCGTCGGCTTGTGCACCGGGCGTCCATTGTTGGTGATGCCCCATCACTAACACGGGCAACTTGGTTGAAACAGCGTGCTCGGCCAACCAAGTGAGTTGACCTGTTGCGATATCACCAGTTGTTTCTGTAGGAATCGCGGTGTCCATGAGTGCGACACAGATACCGGGCATTTCAATCCATTGATCTTCGTCGTATTTGTGTTGTCCCAAATACGAATCATGATTGCCACGGATGACATGTAACTTTTCTCCGAGTTGGCCGTAGCAGTTTTCGAATGCGGCAAACTCTTCTTCAGATCCAAAACACGTGAGATCACCTTTGACGAATACGTGTTGCGGATTTAATCCAGTAATTTCAGCAACTGCGCCGCGATTCATGATCTCGGGATACGGAGGTTCACCAGGAAGTGAACGCTGAATGGGACCCTTGGGATCATTGTCAATTTTTCCGCACTCAAGTTCACCGAAATGAACATCGTTGACGGTTGCAAACGTACTGAGCAACTCTCCGTGTGGTCGAGCAAGTGTGGTGACTTCAATGCCGCTGAATGTGTACGAAGTGGCAGGTGTCAATCCGTCGTAGCGATACACCGTCAGGCCGTCATGGATAACTACTAGATCATCAGCAACGGTCGTGATTTCCATAAGCGATGATTAGGGACGATCGCGCCGTGCGATGGTTGGTTTTGCCCACCAACGTCCGCTGAAGCGCCATGCATTTTGTCGCGCTGCAACAACATTTTCACCCACGACAGGTCGTGGCCACAGAGCTTCAATGGCAGCCGCAATGACGACTGCTTCTTCGTCGGTAGGTGTTGGTGAAACTTGTTGACTCATAACGGCATATTGCCATGCTTGCGGCGTGGCAGCTCTTCGCGCTTGGTGCGCAACATCCGGAAACCAGCAACAATCTTTTGACGAGTTTCGGCGGGGTCGATGACGTCATCGATGTAACCGCGCTCGGCTGCTGCATATGGGTTGGCATACTTTTCGGTGTATTCAGTAACAAGTTCGGCACGACGTGCAACCGGATCGGCAGCTTGTTGCAATTCGCGGCGATACACGATTTCAACAGCACCATTTGGTCCCATCACTGCGAGTTCTGCAGTAGGCCATGCGTATGACAAGTCGGAGCCAATCGACTTCGAGTCCATCACCACGTACGCTCCGCCGTAAGCCTTACGCGTAATAATTTGAATTCGCGGAACAGTTGCTTCGCAGTATGCGTAGAGCAACTTTGCACCGTGACGAATAATGCCGCCGTACTCTTGATCGACACCAGGCAAGAAGCCAGGTACGTCCACCATGGTGAGCAACGGAATGTTGAAGGCATCGCAGGTGCGCACAAAGCGAGCAGCTTTTTCGGCGCTTTCAATATCTAGAACACCGGCGAGGAACAACGGCTGGTTTCCAACCACGCCAACTGAATGACCATCAATGCGAACAAATCCACACACGATGCTCTTGGCCCAGTGTGGGAAGTATTCAAAGAATTCGCCGTCATCAACAATGGATGCAATGACCTTCTTCATGTCGTAGGGCTGGTTGGGCGATGGAGGAAGAATGTCGCGCAAGTCGGGGCACAAACGATCGGGATCATCACCGGTGTCAATGGTCGGCGGTTCTTCCATGTTGTTTTGCGGCATGAATGACATCAAGAAGCGCACATCCTCAAGGCATGACTTCTCATCGGCTGAAACGAATGTGGCAACACCGCTCTTGCTGGCGTGGCTCATTGCACCACCGAGTTCTTCAAGCGTTACTTCTTCGCCAGTTACGGTCTTCACAACATCGGGCCCAGTGATGAACATGTGACTGCTCTCGCGCACCATGAAGATGAAGTCGGTCATCGCAGGGGAGTACACGGCTCCGCCGGCACATGGTCCGAGAATGACTGAGATCTGTGGAATCACACCGCTCGACTGCACATTGCGGTAGAAGATTCCACCGTAACTCGCGAGTGAAACAACACCTTCTTGAATACGTGCGCCGGCACCGTCGTTGAGTCCGATGACTGGGGCGCCAACGCGCAACGCCATGTCCATCAACTTGTGGATCTTCTCAGCGAATACTTCACCAAGCGCTCCACCGAACACGGTGAAGTCTTGTGAGAAAACAAAAACCTTGCGACCTTCAATGGTGCCCCAGCCGGTGATGACCCCGTCGGTGTACGGGTGTTCATCAAGACCAGCGGCATGGGCGCGATGACGAGCCAACATGTCAAGTTCTTGGAACGAGCCTGGATCGAGCAAATAGTCCAGCCGTTCGCGGGCCAGCAACTTGCCTTTTTCGTGTTGCCGTTCTACCGAACGGGGTGACCCCGCATGGAGCGCCTGTTCTTTGCGCTGAAGGAGGTCGGCGAGTTTGTCTTGCATGGGGTTAGCACTAGTCACGCTGAGAACGATACTCGCAAGTGGCTTAAGGAACCGAGGTGACGACCGTGGCGGTGACCGGTTGGATTCCGGCTGCGGGGGTGGCCGCGCCAGGAACCGTGGTGCCGCCAAGGGGGACGACCACGGTTGCCGGCGAACCATCAACCGAGATGGCCAACGAGGTGGTCGTGATGTCGGTTCCGGAGGCGCCCGAATCGCTGGAATTGGCCATAACCGACACGGTGTACGTCACCGATGGCAATGGGCCATCGGGTCCGTTGCCGGTCACGATGATTGTCCATAGGCCAGGAGCGCCGAACGGGACTCCTTCACTCATCGGAAGTCGGGCTGCTCCGACACCATCGAGGGGGACATTGAGGGTCACGCTTGCGGTGTTGTTGGTGGGCGGATTGAACTGCACCGTGAGATCGGTCAGACCGGTCGGTGGCGAATACACATCAATACGAACTGCGTTGAGACCGACCGTTGCTGGCGTGACTTTGAGTTGAACGTCAAACTCACCACCAGAACGATCGCCGACAAAGGCGTAGTTGGTGCGGTCCGAACCTGGGGGACTCACATTGGGTGGCAAGGTAGCGACCGACCAAGACGTGAAGACTAAGACCAAGATGCCGATACCGATTTCGGAGAGGACTGCTTTGCGAAGTTGTTGAGCAGTGCGACCACTGAGTTCGCGCTTTTTCGCTAATTGATGATTGATGAACTGCCGTGCTGCTCCACCGACATACACCATGCCGGCAACGCCGATCACTTTGACGATGACCAAGCGGCCATGACGACTTGTCAGAATTGAGCTGCCGTCCATTTGGTAAAACTGCACAATTCCGGCAACGACCGTGACGCCGATGTAGATGTTTGCTTGCCGTGAAAAGGTTCGTATGGCGTGCATCAGATCTTCTTCGCCTGGCCCAATCAATACCGATTGAGCCAAGAAAACCAGGCCTCCTAGCCACATGCCGGCCGCCAGAACATGCACAATTCCAGCGATTGTGCCAAGGGCCGAGAAGTCGTCTACTACTCGAGTGAGCCCGAATGTTGCCATGGCCGCAGTGGGTAAGGCGAGTGAAACAATTTGTGATTGCGGATCAAAAATACGATCTGGGCGCAACGCGACGATTCCGCAAGTGCCTATCAACACAACGCGCAAGACGGCCGAAATGCCACTTGCGTTATGGAAGAGCTCGCCCCAACTCAGTGGAATAAATGAACCGAACACCGAGTCGCCCGAGAGCAACGCGGACCGTAATGCGACGACAACGTAGTTGCTGACCAAGGCCACATAGAACGCGTATTTCAGAAATCGATACGTCGCGTCGTCGTTGATACCTTCGGGCCACGTCCAACGAATAAAAGCAATTCCACCGAACAGTGCGGCGAGCGATAAATAGGCGAGAATTCGGAAAAGACTGAGGGGTCCACTCACGGGGGGTGGATCAACGGCCAAGTTGCCGCCGTCGGTGACATCGCCACCCAGATCGCCCGGATCGGCTGTCGCGGGGTCGAGAACTTCGAAGGAAAAACCACCAGTTGCCACTTTGCCGTCGGCTTGAGGCGCCGAATAGGTGACATTGCAGGTGCCAATCGGCAAGGCCGCGGTGACTGTGGCGATGAGTGAAATTCCGTCTGCACCAACCGTCACGGTTCCGATGGGGGCCGGACGACCCTCACATACTGCCTGCATAACGGCGTTATTTGGCACAGCGGCACTAAAGACGGCGACGATCTGAGTGGGCGAAGTCGCTACCTTTTCGCCGTCAGCCGGGCTCGATGACACCAATGTCGTCTCGGCCCGAACCGGCTGGGCGCCAATGAGAAGACCAGCGCTCAGGGCAACAAAGAGACCAACAAACAAACCCTGGACAGCAGTTCGCAGTGAACGACGCGGGCGAGTTGCACAAGAGGTGGCGGGAAGCAAAGACATGATCACTCGTAACGGTAGTTCTCCGACACCTACTGAATATGGGCACTCGCTTCAGGGCGATCTTGGGAAGTCGAAGCATCGTTCGCAACACCTCACCACTACAGTCTCAAGCGATGGCTGTTCAATCTCTCTATCGCCGGTACCGGCCGCAACGTTTCTCTGAACTCAAGGGTCAAGAGCATGTTGTGCGCGCTCTCAAAAACGCGGTCGCCAACTCACGTGAAGGCCATGCTTATCTATTCTCAGGTCCACGCGGTACGGGTAAAACTACGACTGCGCGAATTCTCGCCAAAGTTCTGAACTGTGAAAATTCGAAAGACGGCGAACCATGTTGTGTATGTGGTTCGTGTTTAGCAGTACAAGAGGGCAACAGTTTTGATGTCATCGAACTTGACGCGGCTAGTAACAATGGCGTTGAAGATATTCGTGAAATTATTGCGGCGGCATCACTTGGTTCACCAGGTCGACACAAGGTCTACATTCTTGACGAAGTGCACATGTTGTCTAAGGGTGCGTCGGCCGCACTGCTGAAAACTCTTGAAGAACCACCGTCGCACGTTGTGTTTGTTTTGGCGACAACCGATCCCGAAAAAGTTGCTGAAACAATCCGTAGCCGTACGCAACATTTGCAATTCCATTTGTTACCTATTGACGAACTTGAAGCGCACGTGCGTTGGGTCGCGTCTGATGCCGGCATTGATATCAGCGATGCATCAATCAATGCGGTGCTACGTCAAGGTGGTGGTTCAGCGCGTGACACTTTGTCGGCACTTGAACTTGCCGCAGCAACGGGCGGCATGGTCGATGAGGTCACGCCGGTTGACGAATTCGTTGATGCACTCATCGAATACGACGCCGGCCGATTGTTGGCTGCAGTTGCGCACACCGTTAACTTCGGACGCGACCCGCGCACCATCGTGAACGACTTGGTGCGACATATGCGCGATGCGTTCTTAACTCAGATGGCCCCCGAACTTGTGCAGTTGCCCGAAGATCGTGCGGCTGAAGTTGCCGCGCAAGCTAACCGACTGGGTACACCGCGCATTGTCAAAGTCATCGAGACATTGGGTCTGGCGATTAACGACATGCGCAATGCTCCTGACTCGCGTGTTGTACTTGAAGTTGCATTAGTGCGCCTCGTACATCGTGAGTTGCAAATGGGAATTGAATCATTGTTGGCTCGAGTCGAAAGACTTGAAAAAGAGTTGGAAAATCGGCCGCAAATCGCGCCTGCACCAGTGAATCCTGCAACTGGTCGCGCGGTTTTGGGTGGACGAGTTGCTCAAGATCCAAGTGCGCCTGCCGTACGACCCGAACCCGCCCCTGCTGTTGCGCCGGCGACAAAACCTGCTGCACTCAGTACTGATGCAGCACCGGTTCCTGTTGTGTCGGCATCGACAAGCGCAATGTCTATTGCCGCAGTGATTGAAAATTGGAATGATGGTGTGATCGGTGAATTGAAGGGCATGCGTCGCGCGGTGGCCCTCATGGCCAAGCCCACCGAACGTGACGGTCAATTAATTTTGATGGTAGACAACGAACCATCGGCAAAACGTGTGAATGAATACTTGTCCGATCTCTCGGTGGTCATCTTTAAGGTCGCTGGTGGCAAGTGTTCAATTGTGGTTGAAACTCGTTCTGAAGAACCACGTGTGCCTAAGGCGAAAGTTGTTGAAGAAGTAGCCGAAGAAGAATTTGTTGACATTGAAGAAATTAAGCAGTTACCAACCGTTTCCAATAAGGCAACCGAAACAAATTTGGCTGATGCGTTTCCTGGTTCAGAGATTTTGGCTGAGGACGCTTAAGAGTGGCTGCTTCGTACACCGTTCCTGTACAAACGCTGATCGATCAACTTGGTCGCATGCCGGGTATTGGGCCAAAGTCGGCCCAACGTATTGCCTTTCATCTGCTCAAGCTTCCCGATGAAGATGTTGAACGTTTGGCATCTGCCATAACCGACGCCAAGGCACGAGTTCGTTTTTGTGCGCGTTGTTTTAACTTCGCCGAAGACGAACTGTGTCCTATATGTGCCGACCCGCGTCGCGACCCGTCGGTGTTGTGTGTTGTTGAAGAAAGTCGCGACATCATCGCCCTTGAACGCACCGGTGAATTTCGTGGTCGCTATCACGTGTTACTCGGTGTGATGAATCCCATTGATGGTGTCGGTCCTGATCAATTGAAAATTCGTGAACTTGTGATGCGTTTGTCGAATGAAGAGATCACCGAAATCATCGTGTGCACGAACCCCAACACCGAGGGCGAAGTGACGGCGTCGTACCTCAGCCGAATTTTGAAGCCGTTCAATATCCGCATCACCCGACCAGCCTCTGGTCTGCCCGTGGGAGGCGATCTTGAGTATGCCGATGAACTCACTTTGGGCCGGGCGATCAACGGCCGCCGAGTCATCGAAGACTGAACGCTTTTTCAGAACAGTCGTCAGACGCGATCAAGGCACCAGTTCTGCAAAAGGTGCGGGCGGAAAAAGACCTGTTGCAGGACCGGTGCCCTGATATGACGTTTATGTTACAAATATGACGCAATCATGTCAAGTTCTGAGACGTGGGTTACGGTCTTTTTTATGGCAAAGCCCGGAAAAGTCACGATTTACCACAATCAGCATTGAAACAGCAGCGTCAGTGCCGTGAGCATTGCTGAGGAATTAGGCGTCAACGCCGAGATCGTTTTGTACATCAAGAATCCTCCCGATGAAGCCACATTGCGCGACATCATCTCGAAGCTTGAAGATCCCGTGACCAATCTGGTGCGACGAGACAGTATGTGGAAGAAACTTGGCCTTGAAGAAAAAGATGCTAAGACCGCCGATCAGGTCGTGAAGTTGTTGGTCAAGCACAAGCAACTGTTGCAGCGACCGATTGTGGTGACGGCGAAGAAGGCCATTGTGGGCCGACCCAAAGAAAGAATCCGCGAACTACTTTCCTAACCTCGTGATTCTGGTGTCATTTCATTTGGCAATAGCAAACAAAACGACACCAGAATGACAGTGAAATGTGAGTATCAGACGGTGCGGACGATGATGGCGTCGCCTTGACCGCCACCGCCACACAGTGCAGCAGCTCCAACGCCACCACCACGGCGACGAAGTTCGTGCAACACGGTCAACGCTACGCGGTTACCGCTCATACCAATCGGGTGACCAAGAGCTATTGCTCCACCGTTGACGTTCACGATGTCATCGCTAATTCCGAGATCGGCCATTGAGGCAA
>Ga0194055_10003680_pt1 | contig 11740 bp, 12 predicted proteins | sample SepL449m_MetaG_FD_155482 | JGI IMG/M metagenome (GOLD analysis project Ga0194055, IMG submission 155482) | Anoxic zone freshwater microbial communities from boreal shield lake in IISD Experimental Lakes Area, Ontario, Canada - Sep2016-L442-9m | ecosystem: Environmental > Aquatic > Freshwater >... | reverse complement strand
GCGCTGGCCCGGCCCGGTAGGGGGTGGATGGTCGCGGCCACCTGGGACCAGAGCCTTTGCTCCTCGGGGTGTAGCGGGCGCTTCATGGGCTGGGGACCAGTCGGTAGAGCCGCAGGGCGTGGCGAATGCGACCCGCCTCCAGCCCTGCCTCGGGACCCTGCCCGATGTAGAGGTCGGCGCGGATGTCGCCGAGGATGGCACCGCCGGTGTCGAGGGCCGTCACGAGCCGGCGATAGGCCGGAATGGCACCGGACAGGAGCGGGCTTCGGGCATCAATCCAGTAGAGGTCGCCCGCCACGTGCCGCGACAGGTCAACCGCGATGGCCCGGCCAGGCGGTAAGGGAACACCTGCAGCGCCCCGGGGGGGCAGCCCGTCCTCCGGTACCAGCCGGAAAAAGACGTATCGGGCGTTGAGGGCCATGATAGCGCTGGCCTCCGGACCCCTGTGGGCGGCCAGCCAGGACCGGATGCCCTCTGCAGAGACCTGCCCCGCCTCCAAGAGCCCGCGCTCACGCATGGCGTTGGCGACGCCAGAGAAGGGCTGGCTGTTGGTGCCGGCGAAGACTGCCCGGGCGGGTGGACCGACGGGGAAGACAAGGGTTCCTGAACCCTGGATCTGTAGGAAGAACTTTTCCTCGGGCTTCAGCCAGGCGAGGGCATCCGGCGCGGGACGAGCCTCGATCCTTGCCCGGTCAGGATAGGCCCCACCCTCCGGGGGCAGGTCGGCGGGGCGGGGGCGCAAAGGTGCCGAATATTCTGCATCGGGGGTCCGCCGCGCCTCGTAGACCGGGGCGAAATAGCCCGTCAGCACACCCTCGCCCGGCAGGGGTTGGGCCAGGAAGCGGCGCTCGAAGAAGTCACGGGCGGCGACCGCGTCCAGGAGATCCACGGCCATGGCGTCGCGGCAGGCCTCCGCCATACCGGGGGCCCGCCGCACCCGGCAGTTGGCGCGCCAGGCCTCGAAGGCGGCGGCATGGTCCTCCTCGGCCCAACCGGGCAGGTCGGAAAGGGGACGTAGCGCCTCCGCAGGTGGCTGAGACTGGGGCTTGAGTTGCACCGGAGCCGGTGGCGCCGAGCGCGGGGGCGCTGGAACAGGAAACGACGGGCGCGGGGTCGGTGCTCGAGTCGGGGCCGTCGCGCATGCGGCGAGCAAGAAGAGCCCGGCCAGGGCGAGGAGGCCCGGCCCGCGCACGGTTCAGGCCTCGGCGGCGTCGACGCCCGCAAGGCGCCAGGCCCCTTCGCGGTCCGAGAGGTCGCGTTCGAAGGTCCATAACTCAGCTGTCCGACGGTCGAAGACGTGCGGCTCGGCCTCGGCCGAATCCCGCGTGGTCTGCATGAGCTCGGCCAGGAAGCGGACGACGATGCGGACCCGGTCGCCATCGACTTCCGCGGCCTCGACGTCCGAGCGCGGCGGATGCGGTATTTCGACGCCTTCCTGGCGTCCGGCGGCTTCCCGCTCGGCCATGCCAGTCTCGAAGCCCGCCATGACATCGGGGGTAAGAAGGGGCTTCAGCACCTCCCGGTCGCCCGCGGCGTAGGCGGTGACGATGGACCGATAGGCCGTTCGGACCGTGGAAAGAAAGACCTGGGGCTCAAAGCCTGGGTCCCGGGCGCGCACGGCGGCGAGCCCTTCGGGAGGCTCATCGGGAATGGCGGCGTCGGAGGCCAAGGGCGGCCCAGCCCGGCGGAGCTGCGGAGCGTTGGGCGAGCGCACGGCCCGGTCTTCAGCCTGGCGGCCAAGCCGGCGTCCCAGTACGGCATAGAGCTGGAACAGGGCCAGGGCGGCGACGACGGCGAGGAGGATCAACTGCAGCACGGGTGGGGCGCTTCACTTCGATTATTGCGTCAAGATTTCTATATAGAGGTTTCTATGCCTCCCGACAGGTGCTGGGTGCCGAGATTGCGCACCGGGCGCCCCCATGATAGCCAGCCCGACGGGTTTCGGGTCGGTTTTCAGCCCAAATCTCAGGCCGCACCAGGGCGGTCCTGGTCCATACGGAGCCTTGAAAATGTCCGACACCGATTCCCCGAACGCGCTCGCCGGAGACGCCGTCGCCCCCGAGCCCGGCATCCGGATCCTGGCGCAGTTCGTCCGGGACCTTTCATTCGAAAACCCGCGGGCGCCGGATGTTCTGAGGTCAGGCGGACCCCAGCCCCAGATCGACATGGGCGTCGAGATGAACGCCCGGGGCCGGGATGACGGGCTCTTTGAGGTCGACCTGCGGCTCTCCGCCCGCGCCGCGCGCGAGGATGGGCCGGTGTTCATGGTCGAGCTGGTCTATGGCGGCCTGTTCGCCATCGATGGGGTCCCGAGCGAAAGCCTGGAGGCTGTCCTATTGGTGGAATGCCCCCGGTTCCTGTTCCCCTTCGCCCGTCGGATCATCGCGGACGTGACGGCCGATGGCTCTTTCCCGCCCTTTATGCTCGACCCGATCGACTTCAACGCCGTCTACATGGCCCGCAAGGCCGAGGCCGAAGGCATGGGTGTCGTCCAGGGCACGGCTTAACCTGTCAGCCCGGGTCCGCTTCCAGCCAGGTCTTCCAAAGGTCGGATTTCAGGGTCCCCAGGACAAATTCCTTATGCCGCGCGCGCTCGGCCTCGGTCGATAGGCGTGTCGGGGCGTTGGGGCGCACGCCATAGGTGCCCCGGGCCGCTGACGCCGCCGGCGAAGAGGCGGTCTCGATCGTCAACTCCAGGCCTCGCTCACGGCCGCCGCTGAGCTCGAGATAGACCGCTGCCAGCAGGCGGGCGTCGATCAGCGCGCCGTGCTTCTCGCGCTCTGACAGAGAGATCCGGAAGCGCTTGCACAGGGCGTCGAGGGAGTTCTGCATGCCGGGAAACCGCCGGCGGGCAAGGGCCAGGGTGTCGATCCACCGGGGCTCTGGGATCTCCGGTAGGCCGGCAAGCCCCAGCTCCCAGTTCACAAATGCCCGGTCGAAGCTGGCGTTGTGGGCCACGACCGGTGCCTCGCCGATGAAGTCGAGGAGGGCGTGGGCGATGCCGGGATCGGCGAACTTCGGCTTGCCCCTCAAAAAGGCTGAGGACAGGCCGTGGACCCGCTCGGCGTCGGCGGGCATGTCGCGCTCGGGGTCGATATAGGCGTGGAAACTCCGCCCGGTGGGCAGGAGGTCCTCGATCTCCAGGGCAGCGATCTCGACCAGCCGGTGCCCGAGGTGGGGCTCGAAGCCAGTGGTTTCGGTGTCGAGGACAATTTCGCGGGACATTCTTTGGAATTGCCCTGTTTCGGCCCGGGCATCAATCCGCGGGTCAGGCGCCGGTGCGCCTCGAGGTCCAGGACGGATCGCGTAAGGCGGCCAGGATTCGTCCCACCTCCGCCCGGGCGGGCTCAAGGCCCCTGCCCGTGTCGATGACGAAGTCCGCACGGGCGCGCTTGTCGGCATCGGGGGTCTGGCGCGTGAGAATGGCGTCCAGGCGTTCCGGGGTCATGCCCTCCCGGGAGAGGACCCTGGCCCTCTGGATATCCGCGGGGGCGGTGACCACGGCCACGGCGTCCATGTTGCGCTCGCCGCCGGTCTCGAAGAGGAGGGGGATGTCGAAGACCATGACGGCCGCGCCCGAGGCCTTGGCCTGGAGAACGAAATCGGTGCGGTCCGTGCCCAGCAGGGGGTGGACCACGGCGTTGAGCCGGGTCATGGCCGCATCGTCCCCGAGGACCCGCAGCCTCAGGGCCTCCCGGTCCACGGCACCGTCCCGGGTCACACCGGGGAAGGCAGCCTCGAGAGGTTCCACGGCGGCGCCCCCCCTCAAGTAGAGCGCGGCCACCGCAGCGTCGGCGTCGTAGACCGGGATGCCGGCCTCGCGGAACATCTGCGCCGTGGTGGACTTGCCCATGCCGATGGAGCCGGTCAGGCCGAGATGGATCATTCCGGATGTCCCAATATTTGGAGGACCCGTCTGCGGACATCGCAGCCAGCGGGGGGCATCTGGCCGAAGAAGGCCTCGAAGGCGGGCATGGCCTGACCGATCAGCATGTCGAGGCCATCCACAGTAACCAGCCCATGCGCCGCGCCGGCCAGGAGGAAGGGCGTGCGGAGGGGGCGGTAGGTCATGTCCATGACCACGGCGTGAGCCGGCGCGGCGGTCAGGTCTGGCGGCGGTGCGGCGGCGGCGCCCAGCCCGGCGGAGCTGGCGTTGATCACCGATGCGGCGCCGTCGAGGGCAGCAGCTGCGTCGGCGAGGTCAAAAATGCGGATCGCGCCACCGAGCGCGGTCGATAGGGCCTCCGCCCGCGCCCGGGTCCGGTTGACGATGCGGACCTCGGGACAGCCGGCCGCCAGGAAGGTGGCCGCGGCGCCCCGGGCCGCACCGCCGGCGCCGAAGAGGACAGCTGGCCCGCTATCCGGACGGAAGCCCGGCGCCTGGCGGGCGAAGGCATAGAGCAGGCCCTCACCGTCCGTATTGTCGGCAGCTACGGTGCCGTCCTGGCGGAAGACGAGGAGGTTGGCCGCGCCGGCCGCTTGTGCCCGCCCCGAGACATGATCGGCGGCGGCGAGGGCATCAGTCTTGAAAGGCAGGGTGACGTTTAGCCCGGCCAGGGAGCCGCCGCGAAGTCCCTCGATGAAGGCGGCGAACCTCTTGGGGTCGACGCTGAACGCCAGGTAGGCGCCGTCCAGGCTGGCGGCTTCGAGCCAAGCGTTGTGCAGGACGGGGCTGAGAGAGTGGGCGATGGGGTGGCCGACGACACCGGCCAGGCGTGTGGCGGCGGTGAGGTTCATGGCAGCAGCACACCCTCCCCGCGAAGGAAGTCCAGGAGTCCCGTGAGGGGCAGGCCAAGGATGCTGAAATAATCCCCGGTGATTTCGGAAAAGAGCTGTACCCCCGGCCCCTCGAGCCGGTAGGCGCCCACGGAGCCAAGCAGGGCCTCGCCCTCTGCCGCGATGTAAGCCTCCAGAAAGGCTGGGCTGAAGTCGCGCATAACCAATTCGGCCGTGGATAGGGTTTCCCAGATGATCTCTCCCGACCGGGCCACCGCCACGGCGGCGTGCAGGGCGTGCCGGCGGCCCCTCATGGCCCAAAGCCGATCGGCGGCAGCCTCAAGGGTCGGAGGCTTGTCGTGCAGCTGGCCCTCGAAATCGAGAGTCTGGTCGGCGCCGATCACTAGGCCTGGATGCAGACACGAGACTGCTAGGGCCTTCTCCCGTGCCAGGGCCGAGGCGATGGCTGCGGGGCCGGCGCCGTCTGACAGCATCCGGGTCTTCAGTATGTCTTCATCCAGCCCGGAATCCGCGGGTTCAAAGGGAACGCCCGCGCCCCGCAGAACCGCCGAGCGCGCCGCGCTCCTCGAAGCGAGGATGACGTTGGGGGCCTTCACGGGGTGATCACCGTCGCGGGCCGGTTGTCCTGAAGCAGGTTGAGGACGGCAGCGGCCGTCTCTTCGACCGAGCGTCGGGTGACATCGATCACCGGCCAGCCCTGGCGCTCGTAGAGCCGGCGCGCCTGTACCACTTCCTCGCGGACGGCCTCCATGTCCGTGTAGCTGGTGTCCCGGTTTTCCCGAAGGGTCAGAAGGCGGTTGCGCCGGATCTGTATGAGTCGGTCGGCAGAGATGGTCAGCCCGACGATCAGCGCCTTTTCAAGCTGGGCCAGTTTTTCCGGGACCGGGGCGCCCGGAACCAGCGGGACGTTTGCGGCGCGGATCCCCCGGTGGGCCAGGTAGATGCAGGTGGGGGTCTTGGACGTCCGCGAGATCCCCACGAGGACGACATCCGCCTGGTCCAGCTCCTGGCCGCCCTGCCCATCGTCGTGGCCGATGGCATAGTTCAAGGCGTCCATCCGGTTGAAATAATCAGTATCCAGGGCGTGCTGGACGCCAACCCTGCGGGTTAGGTTGGCGCCGAGATAGCGCGAGAGGGCTGAGACCAGGGGGTCCAGGGCGGCAATGCAGGGCATGTCCAGCCGCCGACATCCGTCTTCCAGAAGCGTCCTGAGGCTGTCATCGACGATGGTATGCATGACCATGCCCGGCGCCGCCTCAATGTCCGAAAGGGCCCGCTCAAGCTGCCGGGGCGAACGCACCAGGGCGTAGTAGTGCTCGATAGGCAGGACGTTCTCGAATCTCGCACAGACCGCCCTTGCCATGGCGTTCAGGGTCTCGCCCGTGGAGTCCGACACCAGGTGCACGTGGAAGTAGATCGCAAAGCGTGAGGCGGAGGTCATGGTCGGGGTGACGCTCGGTTCGGGGTCTGGAGGGAAACCTGTGGACGAAACTGTCGACGCCTTCTTAGCCGATGTCATTCAGGTTGGGGAGAAAACACCTGGCGACAGAGCGGGCCAGGCGGGCTGGCCCAAGACCGGGTGTGAAAGCGCCGTTTGATCCACCGGGGCCACTGGCTGTGCATCGATGGCCCACAAGGTTAACGAATGAAGAATATAGGGGGCGAGCCCTAAGGGCTTCTCCATTGTATAAACTCTGAATTCGTCCTTATTTTCAATGGGTTCGTGGTTTTCCACAGATTGATCAGGCCGCGTTCCAAGACGGTGGGTAAGCCGTTTAGGCGGCGGTGGATCCTGATGGGAAACCGATATCCGTCCCCGGCTTGCGCCTGCCTGCTACCCCTACAATTCGAAAAGAAAGACCTTCAGATTGGAAGGAAGGGATGGGTTCTCTGATCCCCACGCTTGAGCCCAAAGGCTTGGCAGGGTTTAAGAGCGCCATGCCTGACGCCTCGACTCCCAAGCTTCTGCGAACCCTGGCCGGGGAAACCTTCGCACGTCCTCCCGTCTGGTTCATGCGGCAGGCGGGACGCTCGCTTCCTGAGTACCGGGAGCTCCGGTCCCGGGCCAAGGACTTCCTCGCCTTCTGCTACGACCCGGAGATGGCCGCCGAAGCGACCCTCCAGCCCATGCGGCGGTTCCCCTTCGACGCGGCCATCGTCTTCGCAGACATCCTGCTCATCCCCCAGGCCCTGGGCCAGGAGGTCTGGTTCGAGGCCGGAGAGGGCCCGCGCCTTGGAGCTCTGCCAGAGATTGCCGCCCTTGCGGGGGAAATAGAAGCCTCGACGGGGCGACTGTCCTCGATCGGCGAGACCCTGGCCCAGGTGCGGGCTGCGCTGGAACCCGAACGGGCGCTGATTGGTTTCGCGGGCGCACCCTGGACGGTCGCCACCTACATGATCGAGGGACGGGGATCGGACAGGTCGGGGGCCCGCAGCTTCGCCTACGCCCAGCCCGAGGTCCTGGACCGCCTCCTGGAGATCCTGAGCGATGCCACCGCCAGGTACCTGGTCATGCAGGCCAGGAGCGGCGCTCAAGTCCTCAAGCTCTTCGAGAGCTGGGCCGAAGGTCTGGCCGAGGATGTCTTCGAAAGGGTGGTGATCCGGCCGCACCAAGACATCATCCGCCGGGTCCGCGCTGCCGGCGTCGACGCCCCTTTCATTGGCTTCCCGCGGGGGGCGGGGGTTCTCGTGGACCGCTACGCTGAAGCCGTGCCGGTCCAGGCGGTGGGGCTCGACACCCAGGCCAGCCTTGCCGTGGGTAGGAGGATCCAGGCCGAGGGCAAGACCATCCAGGGTGCCCTCGACAATCTTTTGCTGCGTGTAGGCGGCGACGCCATGGACGCCCGGATCGATACCCTCATCGAAGCCTGGTCGCCGGCACCCTATATCTTCAATCTTGGGCACGGCGTGCTACCCGACACCCCTGTCGCCAACATCGAACGCGCCGTCCGAAGGATCACCGGGAAATGAGCCGCCTCGCCGTTGTCTTGTTTAACCTTGGGGGTCCGGATGGCCCGGACGCCGTTCGCCCCTTTCTGTTCAATCTGTTCCGGGACAAGGCCATCATCGGCGCCCCGGCGCCTATCCGCTATCCCCTGGCCGCCTTCATTTCTGCCACTCGCGCCAAGGGTGCCCGGGCCAACTATGCCATCATGGGCGGCGGCTCACCCCTCCTTCCAGAGACCCGCCGGCAGGCCGAGGCCCTGGAAGCGGAATTGAACCGCAGCGAGCCCGGCCGGGAAAGTCGGGTCTTCATTGCCATGCGCTACTGGAAGCCCTTCGCGCCCGAGACCGCCCAGGCGGTGGCCGCCTGGAACCCAGACGAGATCGTCCTCCTGCCCCTCTATCCGCAGTACTCGAGTACCACGTCAGAATCGTCCCTGTCGGACTGGGAACGAGCCTACCGCGGGCCGGGCCAGACGCGGACGGTCTGTTGTTATCCTACCGTCGAGGGCCTCATTGGGGCCCACGCGCAGGCCATCCGGTCCGCCTGGGAGAAGGGCGGCCGCCCGGAAGGTCTGCGGCTTCTGTTCTCCGCCCACGGCCTGCCTGAGACGATCGTGGCCGGCGGCGACCCCTATCAGGTTCAGGTTGAGGCAACGGCTGCGGCAGTCGCCGCCCTGCTCCCAGAGTTTCCGGACTGGCGCATCAGTTACCAGAGCCGGGTCGGGCCTCTGAAGTGGATCGGTCCGGCCACGGATGACGAGATCCGCAGGGCAGGCGCGGAGGGCCGGGGCGTGATCGTCTCCCCGATAGCTTTTGTCTCCGAACATGTGGAGACCCTGGTCGAATTGGACCATGAGTATGCCGAGCTGGCCCACGAGGCGGGCTGCCCGGTCTGGATACGGGCCGCGACACCGGGGGTCGATCCGGGCTTTATCAGTGCCCTTGGCGGAGCCGTGGACAGGGCGCTTGGGCGCGCTTCGGGTCCCGCGCCGGACGGGGGTTGGACCTGCCCGTCGTCCTGCAAGCGGTGCCCCGTCGGACAGATGGCAAAGAAGAGCCACCGATGAACCTCTACGACCTGCTCCGTGGGCTCCACATCCTGGCGGTGATCGCCTGGATGGCCGGGCTGTTGTACCTGCCACGGCTTTTCGCCTACCACGTGAACGCGACGCCTGGGTCGGAGATGGACCTGACCTTCCAGACCATGGAGCTGAAGCTCTACAGGATCATCATGGGGCCAGCGATGATCGCCGCCCTGGTGTTTGGCCTGGGCCTCATCTGGGTAGACGCCACCCAGAGGTTGGGTGGATGGGGCTTCCTGCTCGAGGTCTGGATGCTGGTGAAGCTCGGAGGCGTGGTCTTCCTGCTTGGCTGGCATCACTTCCTGGGGGCAGCGCGGAAGCGCTTTGTCGCGGGAACCAATACCCGGTCGAACCGGTTCTGGCGCGCGACGAACGAACTCCCGTTCCTGGCAGCCATTATCATGGTTCTCGCGGTCACTCTCGAATTCGGACGTTAGAGCCCGCCGTGCTGCGGAATACGCGGCAAAACCCAGCTGGATTGGTCACCAGGCTTGACCCGGCCCGGCGGCTGTGGTTCGGCTGCTCCGCTCCCAATCGCCCAGATCGGCACCGGGAGACCCCGCCTCTTGCCGGACTCACGCGCCATCCTAGGGATTGGCCAGAGCTCCCGGAACGAAAACATTTGAACGGACCGGGGCGTTCCGCCCGGGATCCCTTGTCGCCGGCGGAAGCGCCTGGCGCCGTCAGGACTGCGAATTATGTCTGAAGACATCCTTTCCCCCGATCCCGCCGACCTGGTTGAAGCCATCGAGGACGCCTCGCTTGGCGGTGACGCGGCCACCGTCGAGGACGACGAGCCCAACGAGGCCGCACAGGCCATAGCCGCCATGGGCCTGACGCGCATGTCGCTGCAGGAGCTGAAGGACAAGTCCCCCGCCGACCTGCTGTCCTTCGCTGAGACCCTGGAGATCGAGAACGCGAACTCCATGCGCAAGCAGGATATGATGTTCGCCATCCTCAAGGTACTGGCCGAGGAGGGCGTGGAGATCTCGGGCTCCGGCACCATGGAGGTCCTGCCCGACGGCTTCGGTTTCCTCCGTTCCCCGGAGGCTAACTATCTTCCCGGGCCAGACGACATCTATGTCAGCCCTTCTCAGATGCGGAAGTTCGGCCTTCGCACCGGCGATACGGTCGACGGGGGCGTCCGCGCGCCCCGGGAGGGCGAGCGCTATTTCGCCTTGGTCAATGTAGACCAGATCAACTTCGAGCCCCCGGAGAACGTCCGTCACAAGGTCCTGTTCGACAACCTGACCCCCCTCTACCCGCAGGAGCGGCTGAGGATGGAGATGGAGGACCCGACCCTGAAGGACCGTTCCGGCCGGGTCATCGACATCGTCGCACCCCTGGGAAAGGGCCAGCGCTGTCTCATCGTCGCCCCGCCCCGGGTTGGCAAGACCATCATGATGCAGAACATCGCCAAGGCGATCGCGGCCAACCATCCGGAATGCTACCTTATCGTCCTCCTGGTGGATGAGCGCCCCGAGGAAGTCACTGACATGCAGCGGACGGTGAAGGGTGAGGTTATTGCCTCAACCTTCGACGAGCCCGCCCAGCGGCACGTCCAGGTGGCCGAGATGGTGATCGAGAAGGCTAAGCGCCTGGTCGAGCACAAGCGGGATGTGGTCATCCTGCTCGACAACATCACCCGCCTGGGCCGGGCCTACAACACCACCGTGCCGTCGTCGGGCAAGGTCCTGACCGGCGGCGTGGACGCCAACGCCCTCCAGAGGCCCAAGCGGTTCTTCGGCGCGGCCCGGAACATCGAGGAGGGCGGCTCTCTGACCATCATCTCCACGGCGCTTATCGACACCGGCAGCCGGATGGACGAGGTGATCTTCGAGGAGTTCAAGGGCACCGGAAACTCGGAAATCGTGCTGGACCGCAAGGTCGCGGACCGGCGCATCTATCCGGCCATCGACATCCTCAAGTCCGGCACCCGTAAGGACGAGCTCATCACCCCGCCGGGTCAGCTGACCAAAACCCACGTCCTGCGTCGGATCCTCGCGCCCATGGGCGCCCAGGACGCCATCGAGTTCCTGCTCGACAAGCTGCGCCAGTCGAAGACCAACGACGACTTCTTCCAGTCCATGAACACCTGACCCGAATTGGACCCATGTTTCACGTGAAACACGGGTTGTGCCTTCCCGCTCAGGGGATGAGTAGGCTCGAGCCTACAGTCTGGCGGGACTCCAGAGCCTCATGGGCCGCCCGGGCCTGGCTGAGGGGGAAGGTCTGGCCGATCTGGATAGAGATTTCCCCGGCGCTGATGCGGCTGAAGACGGCGGCGGCGCTCGCGTCCAGTTCCTTCGTCGTGGAAATATAGTCGCCCAGGGTCGGACGGGTGAAGAACAGGGATCCCATCCGCATCAGCCGCGCCGGGTCGACGGCAGGCGGCGAGCCCGAGGCATTGCCGAAGCTGACGAAGGTTCCCCGCCGGGCCAGGCTGGCCAGGGTACCCTCGAAGGTGGAGGCTCCGACGGAGTCGTAGGCGACGGGCACGCCGGCGCCGCCGGTGATCCGGCGGACCTCCGCAACCACATCCTGCTCCCCGTAAAGGATCACGTGGTGCGCGCCCAGGGCCCGCACTCGATCGGCTTTGGCGGGGCTTCCGGCGGTGGCGATCACCTCGGCGCCGAGGGCCCTGGCCCACTGCACCAGGATCTGTCCCACGCCCCCGGCGGCGGCGTGGATGAGCACCGGCTCCCCGGCACGCAGGGGCCGACAGCGCAGCAGCAGGAATTCGGCGGTCATGCCCTTCAGCAGGGCGGCAGCTGCCGTGCGCTCATCCACCCCTTCGGGGATCCCCACTGCCGGGCTGGCGTCCACCACGTGAAGGTCAGAATAGGCGCCAATCGGCCCTGATGCGAAGGCGACACGGTCTCCCAGGGCAAAACGCTCGACGCCCTCGCCTGCAGCGACGATCTCTCCGGCACCTTCCATCCCAAGGCCTGAGGGTAGCTTCAGGGGGTAGAGGC
>Ga0194055_10003679_pt1 | contig 11740 bp, 14 predicted proteins | sample SepL449m_MetaG_FD_155482 | JGI IMG/M metagenome (GOLD analysis project Ga0194055, IMG submission 155482) | Anoxic zone freshwater microbial communities from boreal shield lake in IISD Experimental Lakes Area, Ontario, Canada - Sep2016-L442-9m | ecosystem: Environmental > Aquatic > Freshwater >... | reverse complement strand
AGCAATTGTAGGTTGTTTACCAGGGTGGGCCGCTATAATCCGAGGCTGTTTTACCGGCCTCGCGCCTATCTGAGGACACCATGAGCGATTCCAGCCATTACGAAGAGAACCATACCGGTCCTATCAAAAACCCCTCGCAATTGCTCGGTGCGGTGTTTTTATTTTTTGTGGTTCCGATTTTTCTCATCATTGGCCTAGTTTATTATGTGACTTCGGCCTATAAGCCCGCTGCCGGGGCGGTCAATATGGAGCGCACGACGGCACAAAACATCCAAAAAGTTGGCGCTGTCGAGATTCGCGATGCCAACCGCGAAATGAAAACCGGTGAGGCCGTGTTCCAGGCGCAATGTTCTGCTTGTCACGCCGCCGGTCTGGCAGGCTCTCCCAAGTTCGGCGACCAAGCGGCTTGGGCAGCGCGAATCAAGACGGGCTACACCACGCTGCTCAACTCTGCCCTTAAAGGCAAAAATGCAATGGGCGCGCAAGGCGGTGGAGATTTTGACGATTTCGAGATAGCCCGCGCCGTGGTGTACATGGCCAATGCAGGTGGCGCCAAGTTCGCGGAACCGTCAAAGGCCGACGCTGCCAAATAAGGCTGTGCCTTGCGCATCCTCAAAAAACCGGCTCCGGCCGGTTTTTTGTTGTCTTCCAGATTGGATGGGGCTTACTGCGCAGGAGACTGTAGCGTCGCCGGGCTACTCTGGTAGCCAAATTGCTGGCCTAGCGTGGCACTGAGAACGTCTTGGACCGGCCAGTGCCTCAACTCCAACGCGTGGGCTAAGCTGGCTACGTCCTGGGTGTGGACCAAGCCAAAGCCCACATTGGTATGCAGATACGGCCAGCCCTTTTCGTCCATGTAGCACTGCACTAAAGCGGCCGCCACGCCAGCGCTGGACCGGATCGCTCCGTCGGCATCCACGCGCCAGATAAAGGGCGTCGCCTCCAATTCCACATAGACACGCTGGGGGCCATTTTGGAAATACCAGCAGCCTTGTGGATCGGTAGCGTAGTTGCGCTCGATGAAGTCGATTAGCTTGACGTGTTTGAGCATGGAGCCCTTGGCGCCAGGCAAGCCGCTGGCAAAGGGGCCGATGGCCTGGGTGCGGTCATCGCGCATATACCAGTTGCCCCGGGCGTCCAGACCCAACCAGCCGTAACAGTGCGGCACATTGGGCCATTTGGCCATGGCTTGTTTAACGATGTCATCCATGCGGTTGCTCACCTTTAAGCGCTGTGTTGCGCGAACCAGCCAGCAAGGGCCTGCGGCAGTGCCGTCGCCTGCCCGGGGGGTGCGCCGGTGGGAAAGCCGACATGGCCACCCTGCGCTGGTTGCCAGAGGGTGACGTATTGTCCAACGCCTTGGGGTTCGGGCAGGCAGGCGGCAGGAATAAACGGGTCATTGCGCGCATTTAACACCAGTGCGGGTATGCGGATGCGGGTCAGGTGCGGCTTGGCCGATGCACGGTACCAGTAGTCTTCGGTGTCCCGAAAACCGTGCAGGGGTGCGGTAAACACATTGTCAAAGTCGTAGAGATCGCGCGCCGCGCGCAGGGCTGCTTCATCAAAAAGCCGAGGAAACTGCCGCAACTTGGCCAGCGCTTTGGGCACCATGCTGCGCAAAAACATACGGGTGTAGACCTGCCGGTTGAACCCGCGGCCGATAGCGCGGCCACTGGCCGCCAGGTCGATGGGCGAGCAGACCGCCGCCACCGCGTTCACCTGCTTACTGGCAGTTTGGCCCGCCTCCTGGACCCAGCGCAACAGCGCGTTACCACCTAAGGATATGCCGATGGCAAAAATGGGTCCTGCATGAGCCATGCGCATGCGCTCGAGGATCCATGCAATTTCCTGGTGGTCACCCGAGTGGTAGGCGCGTGGTGCAAGGTTGAGCTCGCCGCTACAGCCACGAAAATGTGCCACTGCAAAACCGAAGCCCCGGGCGCGTGCGTGTTCTGCGCAAGCAAGCGCATAGTGGCTGGACGAGGAGCCCTCCAGGCCATGGAACATAAGCCAAAGGGGTGCGCCGGGCGCAGAGGGCTTGTCCAGCCAGTCGACGTCGATGAAGTCTTGGTCTGGAGTATCCCAGCGTTCGCGGCGGAAAAGCGGGGCAGGTCCCAAGAAGGTGCGCGCCAGCTTGGCGGCCGCAATGGTTTGCAGGTTGCCACCGGGCAGCCACCAAGGCGCGCGGTAATTCATGCACGGCCACCATGCAAAAACCGCCCGAAGGCGGTTCGCAAAGCCAAGTCTGCGGGCATGTCAGCGCTTATTTTGAAAGCGTCGCAACGCGGCAATCTGCGCCACCAAGGTGCTGAGCTCAGCCTGCGCCACGGCCATATCGACGTCGCTTTTGGCATTGCGCAGCGCCTCTTCAGCCAGCGCCTTTGCGGCATTGGCACGCTCTTCGTCGAGGTCTTTACCGCGAATAGCGGTATCGGACAGCACCGTAATACCTTGGGGCTGCACCTCAATGATGCCGCCGGCAACGAACACGAACTCTTCGCTGCCGTCGGGTAACTCGATTCGCACCGTGCCCGGTTTCACACGCGTAATGAGCGGAGTGTGGCGCGGATAAACACCCAGTTCGCCAGCTTCGCCGGGCAGTGCTACGAAGCGCGCTTCGCCGGAGAAGATCAACTCCTCGGCACTGACCACATCAACGTGGAGGGTGTTCATTGCTTATACCTTCTTGGCTTTTTCGAAGGCTTCGTCGATGGTCCCGACCATGTAGAAGGCCTGCTCGGGCAGGTGGTCGCACTCGCCGGAGACAATCATCTTGAAGCCACGAATGGTCTCTGCCAAAGTGACGTACTTGCCAGGCGAGCCTGTAAAAACTTCGGCCACGTGGAAAGGTTGAGACAAGAAACGCTGAATCTTCCGGGCGCGCGCCACCGTGAGTTTGTCCTCAGGCGCCAACTCGTCCATACCCAAAATCGCGATGATGTCGCGCAACTCTTTGTAGCGCTGCAAGGTTCCTTGAACCGCGCGGGCAGTCGCGTAATGCTCCTCGCCCACAACGAGCGGATCGAGCTGTCGGCTGGTGGAGTCCAGCGGATCCACCGCAGGATAAATACCCAATGAAGCAATGTCACGGCTCAGAACCACGGTGGAGTCCAAGTGGGCGAAGGTGGTCGCTGGAGAGGGGTCTGTCAAGTCATCCGCAGGGACATAAACGGCCTGGATGGAAGTGATCGAACCGACTTTGGTCGAGGTGATACGCTCTTGCAAGCGACCCATCTCTTCAGCCAGTGTCGGCTGGTAGCCCACGGCCGAAGGCATACGACCCAAGAGCGCGGACACTTCGGTACCGGCCAGGGTGTAACGGTAGATGTTGTCCACAAAGAACAAAACGTCCTTGCCTTCATCACGGAAGGACTCAGCAATGGTCAAACCGGTCAAGGCTACACGCAGGCGGTTGCCCGGAGGCTCGTTCATCTGGCCGTAGACCATGGCTACTTTGGATTCTTCTAGCTTCTCCAGGTTCACAACACCGGAGTCAGCCATCTCGTGATAAAAGTCATTGCCTTCACGGGTGCGCTCACCCACACCGGCGAACACGGACAAGCCGCTGTGCGCCTTAGCGATGTTGTTGATCAATTCCATCATGTTCACGGTCTTGCCCACGCCGGCGCCGCCGAACAAGCCGACCTTACCGCCCTTGGCGAAAGGACATACCAAGTCAATCACCTTGATACCGGTTTCCAGCAGTTCCTGAGAAGGCGAGAGCTCATCGTAGGCCGGGGCCTTGCGGTGAATAGAGGCCGTGGCGGTTTGGTCCACAGGGCCGCGCTCGTCGATGGGGTTACCCAACACGTCCATGATGCGGCCCAAAGTACCCTTGCCCACGGGAACCGTGATCGCAGCGCCGGTATTGACCACCATCAGGCCTCGACGCAATCCATCCGAGCTGCCCAGCGCAATAGTGCGCACCACGCCGTCGCCCAGCTGCTGCTGAACCTCGAGGGTCAGTGCGGTGCCTTCTAACTTCAATGCGTCGTACACCTTGGGCATGTGGTCCCGAGGAAACTCGACGTCCACCACTGCTCCGATACATTGAACAATTTTTCCCTGGACGAGTACGTCCGCGTTCGCTTGAGCCATGCTTTTTTGCTCCAAAAATAAATCAGACAGCAGCCGCACCCGCAACAATCTCGGACAATTCCTTGGTGATTGCAGCTTGACGCGTCTTGTTGTAAACCAGTTTGAGTTCGTTGATGACGGTTCCCGCGTTGTCAGTTGCGGACTTCATCGCCACCATGCGCGCCGATTGCTCGGACGCCATACTTTCCGCCACGCCTTGGTAGACCAAAGCCTCCACGTAACGCAGCAAAAGATCGTCGATTACCACATGTGCTTCGGGCTCATAGACGTAATCCCATGCCACTCGGGATGCATGCTGAGCCAGCGCATCTGCCGACAGTGGCAACAGTTGCTCTACCACTGGCTCTTGCTTCATCGTATTAATAAAACGCGTATAGCACAGGTAAATCACACGGACTTCACCAGCGACATAAGCGTCAAGCAGGGTCTTCACTGGGCCGATCAGCTTTTCCAGATGGGGCGTGTCGCCCAGCACTACTGCTTGAGCCAGCACTTTGATACCAGAGCGGTTGAGAAATCCCAAGCCTTTATTGCCGATGGCGACTGCTTGCGGTAGCAAGCCTTCGCCCTGCAATTCGCGCATTTTTTGCGTCAGACTACGCAGAACGTTGGTGTTGAGGCCGCCGCACAAACCTTTGTCGGTAGTCACCACGATGTAGCCTGCACCTTTGGCCTGGTTTATCTGCATAAAAGGATGCACGTATTCCGGGTTAGCCTGGCTCAGGTTAGCCGCGATATGGCGAATTTTCTCGCTGTAGGGGCGGGCAGCGCGCATGCGCTCCTGCGCCTTGCGCATTTTGGAGGCGGCCACCATTTCCATGGCTTTGGTGATCTTCTTGGTGTTCTCCACCGATTTGATCTTGCCGCGTATTTCCTTACCTGCTGCCATCAGTTGCTCCTGTGTAGGTCAGCGGCGATCAAGCAAAAGACTTCTTGAACGCGGTCAGGCCAGCGGTGAGTTCGGCCTCAGAGTCCTTGTCCAGGGCTTTGGAGGCTTCCAGCGTTGCCAGTAATGCAGCGTGCTTGTCCTTGAGATAAGCGTGCAACTCGCGCTCGAACATCAACACCTGTTTGATCTCGATGTCATCCATAAAGCCTTTGTTGACCGCGAACAATGTCGCAGCCATCAAGCTAATGGTCAGCGGGCTGTACTGCGCTTGCTTGAGCAATTCCGTCACACGCGCGCCACGGTCCAGCTGTTTGCGGGTGGCCTCGTCCAAATCAGAGGCAAACTGTGCAAAAGCAGCCAACTCACGGTATTGGGCCAAGTCGGTGCGGATACCGCCAGACAAGCCCTTGACCAATTTCGTTTGTGCTGCACCACCGACGCGGGAAACCGAAATACCGGCGTTAATCGCAGGACGAATGCCAGCGTTAAATAGCGAGGTTTCCAAGAAGATCTGGCCGTCAGTAATCGAAATCACATTGGTCGGAACAAAGGCCGACACGTCACCGGCTTGGGTTTCGATAATCGGCAAGGCGGTCAGCGAACCGGTTTTGCCTTTAACCGCGCCTTTGGTGAAGGCCTCGACGTAATCGGCATTCACGCGGGCAGCGCGCTCTAGCAAGCGGCTGTGGAGATAGAAGACGTCGCCAGGATAGGCTTCGCGACCCGGGGGACGACGCAACAGCAAGGACACCTGACGGTAAGCCACGGCTTGCTTGGACAAGTCGTCATACACGATCAGGGCGTCTTCGCCGCGATCGCGGAAGTACTCACCCATGGTGCAGCCGGAGTAGGCCGACACGTACTGCATAGCCGCCGATTCAGAGGCCGATGCAGCCACCACGATCGTGTACTCCATCGCGCCGGCTTTTTCCAGCGCGCGCACCACGTTTTTGATGGACGAGGCTTTTTGCCCGATGGCCACATAAACGCAGGTCATATGCTGACCTCTTTGGTTGATGATGGCGTCGATGGCCACAGCGGTTTTCCCGGTCTGGCGGTCACCAATAATCAATTCGCGCTGACCGCGGCCAACGGGCACCATGGAGTCGATCGACTTGAGGCCAGTTTGCATCGGCTGGCTGACGGATTCACGCGCGATCACACCAGGCGCAACTTTTTCAATCACGTCGGTCATCTTGGCGTTGATTGGGCCCTTGCCGTCAATCGGCTGACCCAAGGCGTTGACCACGCGGCCAATCAGCTCAGGGCCTACGGGCACTTCCAGGATACGACCCGTACATTTGACGGTGTCGCCTTCCGAGATCTGCTCGTAGTCACCCAAAATCACCGCGCCGACTGAGTCGCGCTCAAGGTTGAGCGCCAGGCCGAAGGTGTTGTTGGGGAATTCCAGCATCTCGCCTTGCATCACGTCGGATAGACCGTGCAAGCGAACAATACCGTCGGTAACCGAAATCACGGTACCTTCATTACGGACATCGGCGTTGACCGCTAGTCCTTCGATACGGCTCTTGATGAGCTCAGAAATTTCTGCCGGATTGAGTTGCATTACTCTTTCCCTCTTTCTTGTTAAGACTAAATCTTGGACCTCAACCGCTTACGCAGCTAGAGCCACTTTCATTTGTTCCAAGCGGGCTTTGACAGAGGTATCTAGTACCTCATCGCCCACCGCAATGCGCACGCCACCAATCAACTCTTCTTGGATCTGCACGGTAATGTTCAATTTGCGGCCAAAGCGTTTTTCCAAAGTCTGACGCACGCTATCCAGCGACTGAGCATCTACCGCAAACGCGCTGTACAACACAGCATCGGAAGCGCCCGATTGCGCATTCATATGCTTGCGAAACTGCGCAGCAATTTCGGGCAATGCGCTCAAACGAGCGTTATCAATCAGCTCATGCAGAAAATTTTCAGCTAGCGCTGCCGTAGGAGGTTTAGCATTAACTTTGAGCAACTCGAGCAATTGAGCACTCGTCGCACTCGGGTTGCTGGCAAAGCGCAACAAATCAGCGTCCCCGGCAAGCGCAGCGACTTCATCAAGCCAATGCGAAGTTCCCTGCAAATGTGCGGCACTTGCCTTAAACAAGGCGTCCGCATAAGGCCGGGCAATAGTTGCGAGTTCAGCCATACCAGCCTCTACAGTTCGGTCTTGAGGCGTTCCAACAAGTCTGCATGCACTTGCGGGTTCACTTCTTTACGCAAAATCTGTTCAGCGCCTTTGACAGCCAATGCCGCCACATCGTGGCGCAAAGACTCACGCACCTTGACCGCTTCTTGCAAAGCCTCTTGGTGAGCCGCCGCCACAATACGCGCACCCTCTTCGCTTGCACGGGCTTTGGCTTCGTCAATGATGTGCTGCGCACGGCGAGCGGCATCGGCTAGCAATACCGCCGACTCGGAGCGGGTCGCAGCCATTTTGGTTTCGACTTCGCGGTGGACATTAGAGAGCTCGAGCTTCGCGTTTTCAGCCGCAACCAAACCGTGCGAGATCTTCTCTGCGCGCTCATCGAGCGCCTTGACCAAGGGCGGCCATATGTATTTCATCGTGAACCCGACCAAAATCAGGAACACAATCATCTGAATAATCAGCGTACCAGTAATACTCACTTCTCGTCCTTTCCCGAATGACTTCGGAGGGCCAGGGCCGCAAAGCAACCAGGCCGTAACTGAACAGGGGAATTACTTAGGCAGATTAGCGATCTGGCCGAGGAAGGGGTTGGCCGTGGTAAACCACAGAGCAACGCCGGTTCCGATAATGAAGGCCGCGTCAATCAAACCCACGAGCAAAAACATTTTGGTTTGCAGCTCGCCCATCAATTCAGGCTGACGCGCAGCAGCTTCCAAATATTTGCTGCCCATGATGCCAATACCGATACAAGCGCCGGCAGCGCCAAGACCGATGATCAAACCTGCGGCAAGCGCAACAAAACCGATGAGTTCCATGATAGCTCCTTAAAAAAACGAAAAACGAAATCAGTGGTGATCATGCGCCTGACCCACATACACCAGGGTCAACATCATGAACACAAAAGCTTGCAGTGTGATGATCAAAACATGAAAGATCGCCCACACGGTGCCAGCAACGATATGTCCAATGGACAAAGCAATGCCGGTAAATGACAGAGAGAAAGCACCACCCATGAGGGCGATCAGCAAAAAGATCAACTCGCCGGCGTACATATTGCCGAACAGTCGCATGCCGTGCGAAACCGTCTTGGCGACGAATTCAATCATCTGCATGGCGAAGTTGAAGGGATACAGCAGAAAATGGTCGCCAAAGGGCGCGGTGAACAACTCATGGATCCAGCCGCCCAAGCCCTTGATCTTCACACAGTAGTACAGGGAAATAAGGAGAACACTAACCGACAGGCCCATAGCCGAAGAGAGGTCCGCAGTAGGCACTACGCGCATATAAGCATGATGCGCATCGCCGCCATTGGCTACGAACAGCACTTCCCAAATCATAGGTATCAGATCTACCGGCAGCAAGTCCATGGCGTTCATCATAAAAATCCAGATGAACACGGTTAATGCCAGGGGCGCCACAAATTTGCGGCTTTCGGCGTTATGCACGATGCTCTTGGCCTGTGCATCGACCATCTCGACCAGTAATTCAACTGCGGCCTGAAGGCGCCCGGGCACGCCCGAAGTAGCGCGCCGCGCGGCCAGCCACATCACCATGCATCCGATCACGCCGAGCGAAATCGCCCAAAAAAGCGAGTCCAAATTGAACACCGTAAAGTCAACAATGCCACCCATAGGCTTGCTTTGCAAATGGGTGAGGTGATGGCCGATGTACTCACCGGCGCTCGGTCCATGTTCAGCTGACATATGTCCTTGGATCCTAGACTTGGTTCGTCACCGGTCGCCTGGGCTTAACAGCCAAGGCCAACCAGTGCACTTTCATCGTTAACACCAAGCCCACCAATAAAGCGGGCCAACTCAAATTTTTTACAAACAAAGGTGCGCCAAACAGCATCGCAAGCGTTAAAGCCACCTTGACCATTTCCCACACTAACAGAGCAGTCACTGCCGACAATACGTTAATCGACGTAGGCTTTCGCGTTATCCCTCGTGCCAGCAAGGCATTAGGAATCACCACCGAAAAAGCACCGTACGCCACCGACCAGCCCCAGCTACTCCACAGCCCCGCGATCACCGCAAAAAACAAACCGCATAACGCTTGGAGCGCGACGACTTGGAATGCAGACAAACCCGGTTGCTGTTCGCGCAAGACCTGGGCCTGCGCTGCCGTGAGGGTAACAAAATCCTCTTCAGAATCTTCCTGCCAAGGGTCTTTATGGCCCTTCAAAAATTCCGTTGTTTTTTTTGACACCCCGGTAAGCCCGAAAATGTATAAGTGCCCTCAAGTATATAACATCTCTACGAAGCTTCTTTGTTTTCAGACGCGTCTGCCCAAAAGGATGCGTGCTGGCTCGATAATGGGACTATGAAAAAAAGCCCCGATGCCCCCCAGACGACTACAACTCCGGCGCACGCGGTATCAAGTGACTCCTTGATTGAATACCCCTGTGATTTTCCAGTGAAGGTCATCGGCCAGCATCACCCTGAATTTGTGGAGACCATGGTCCGCCTTGCGCAAGGCTTTGACCCTGAATTCGGAGCGCATAAAGTGGAATTGCGGGCAAGCAAAACAGAAAAATATCTGGGCGTTACCCTGATCGTGCGCGCCACCAGTCGTGCGCAGCTAGATGGCTTGTACCTGGCACTGACCGGTCACCCGATGGTCAAGGTAGCCTTGTAGAAGTATGCGCCCATGAAGATCGTCAACCTTGGCCGGGTCGATTACGCGTCCACGCTGCAGGCGATGCGAGCTTTCACAGCCTCGCGCCAGGACCGTACCGCTGATGAAATTTGGATTTGCGAACACCCGCCAACTTTTACGGAAGGCATTTCCAGCCGTAGTGAGCACTTGCTGGCCACCTCGGATATCCCCGTTGTCCGGACAGACCGTGGTGGTCAGATCACCTACCACGGGCCCGGTCAGGTGGTCGCTTATCCGCTGATTGACCTGAAGCGTTCGGGCTATTTCGTCAAAGAGTATGTTTTCCGCATCGAAGAAGCGCTGATTCGCAGCCTTGGCGTATGGGGCATCACCGGCCACCGCGTGCGTGGAGCGCCCGGCATTTACGTCAGGCCCCATGATCCGGGCGGCCATAGCCGCCTAGCACCTACCCCCACCGGCGCGGCACCAGATTTCAGCGGGCTGGGCAAGATCGCGGCACTGGGCATCAAGGTCAGCCGCCATTGCACCTACCACGGCGTGGCGCTGAACGTGGGCATGGACCTGTCGCCTTTTGATTTGATTAATCCTTGCGGCTACGCAGGCTTGTCCACCGTTGATCTTTCTACAATCGGGTTCCCTATTGCCTGGGAAGAAGCTGCAGCCACACTCGCTGCGCGCTTGCAAAGCGCACTGTCCCTCTGAAAGCCTCCATGCCCCCTACCATCCAACCCAGCCCCGCCTACGACCCTCTGGTCAAGCAAAAGGCTGGCGCCAAGCTCGCCCGCATTCCGATCAAAGTGCAGGCGGCGGAAGTATTGAAAAAGCCCGATTGGATTCGGGTCAAAGCGGCGTCCAGCGGCACCCGGTTTTACGAAATCAAGGAGATTTTGCGGGCGAACAAGCTGGTTACCGTCTGCGAAGAGGCGTCCTGCCCCAATATCGGCGAGTGCTTTGGCAAAGGTACCGCTACCTTCATGATCATGGGCGACAAGTGCACTCGCCGCTGCCCATTTTGCGATGTGGGCCACGGGCGGCCCGACCCATTGGATCCGCATGAGCCGGACAATCTGGCGCGCACGATTGCAAAGCTGCGGCTGAGCTATGTAGTGATCACCAGCGTGGACCGCGATGATTTACGCGACGGCGGCGCGGGGCATTTTGTGCAGTGCATTGAAAAAATCCGCGCATTGTCACCAGCGACCCGCATCGAGGTGCTGGTGCCCGACTTCAGAGGCCGAGATGACCGTGCCCTCACGATTTTGCAAAGCGCTCCGCCCGATATCATGAACCACAATATCGAGACGGTGCCGCGCTTGTACAAAGAAGCCCGGCCCGGCTCGGACTACCTGTTTTCGCTGAATTTGCTAAAGAAATTTAAGGCACAGTTTCCCGACATTCCTACCAAAAGCGGCTTGATGGTGGGCTTGGGCGAAACCGATGAAGAAATTTTGGAGGTCATGCGCGATATGCGCGCCCATGACATTGATATGCTGACCATCGGCCAGTACCTGGCGCCCTCCAGCAGCCACCTGCCGGTGCGGCGCTATGTGCACCCCGACGGGTTCAAGGCATTGGAGTCCCAGGCTTACGCCATGGGTTTCAAGCACGCTGCCGTGGGCGCCATGGTCCGGTCCAGCTACCACGCAGACCAACAAGCGGGCTATGCGCTAACGCCGCCAAAGACACAGTAAGCTTGCAGCCACATTGGCATGAATAAGCGAAAAGCCCGCAACAGCGGGCTTTTCCTTTTATGCCGGGGTCCGGCAGGTGCTGGGGCACATTAGGCCGCGGCTAGCCAATATCCCGCATTAAACGGACTGCTCATACGCAGGGCTAATGGTGATACATCGAGCAAAAAGTCGCTGGGAAGCTTCTCTATATTGACCGAAGAATCGACGGCGTCAGCGCTGGGGCTCTCGACACCGGTGTTTGCCTGGTTCGCCCGTTCTGCTTGGCTGGTTTGTGCAGAACGGGCTACGGAAAAGAAT
>Ga0194055_10003677_pt1 | contig 11745 bp, 7 predicted proteins | sample SepL449m_MetaG_FD_155482 | JGI IMG/M metagenome (GOLD analysis project Ga0194055, IMG submission 155482) | Anoxic zone freshwater microbial communities from boreal shield lake in IISD Experimental Lakes Area, Ontario, Canada - Sep2016-L442-9m | ecosystem: Environmental > Aquatic > Freshwater >... | reverse complement strand
TATGGCGAACCCCATGGCCAGACTGTTCTTGACGACTGGACCGGCGGCCAGAATCATTCCATGTTTCATCGAATGATTGCAGACTTCGGTTATCTGGTGGTCTCGATCGATGGTCGTGGAACCCCTTCCCCGAAAGGTGCCATCTGGCGGCGAGCGGTCTTCGGCAGCCTCGGTCCGCTGTCGACAGAAGAACAGGCCGCGGGCGTAAAGGAACTCGGCCGCATGCGATCCTATGTCGATTTGTCGCGAGTGGGTATCTGGGGCTGGAGTGGCGGTGGATCGAATACGTTAAATGCCATGTTTCGTAAGCCGGACGTCTATCACGTCGGGATTGCCGTGGCCCCGAAGCCGCAGCCAGATCTTTACAATGCATGGTTTCAAGAGATCTTCATGCGGACGCGTGAAGAAAATCCGGAAGGCTATCAGAAGTCTGCCCCGATCAATTTCGCAGAAGGCCTGCGGGGCGATCTATTGATCATCCATGGGACCGGCGAAACCAATACGCACCTGCAAATTACCGAAGGCCTCGTTGATCGGCTGATCGAACTGGGGAAGCGATTTGACTACATGGCCTATCCCAATCGTGACCACGGCCTGCGAGAAGGAAAAGGGACCGCAGTCCACCTGCGACTGTTGATCACCCGGTATCTGATTGAGCATCTTCCACCTGGGCCTCGATGATCGAACGAGGCTCAACAGAGACTCACCTGAAACGTCACTACTAAGCGTCCATCGAAACCCGTGGGCAATTCAGTTGCGAGAAATACGATGTGGAATTATCTGTCGGTTGTCGATTTCTGCAGACGAGTCGGTGCCGCACGCGATTATGGCCGACTTGTCGTGGGGACATTGCTGACTGTGACGCTGCTCAGTGTTTCAAATGCGGAGCAGGGTGATCCGGCACTGCCGGGTTATCACTCGCTGACTCAGTCGCAGGCTGGGAATGTCCTGATCTCCGAATTGCGCTGTGCCGCTTGTCACAGTGGGATCCAACGCGATTCGTTGACGGAGAAAGCCGCACCTGATCTGACAGGAGCCGGTCTGCGGATCCGGCCGGAATACTTGCGAAGATTCCTGGCATCGCCATCGTCAGTGCATCCGGGAACGACGATGCCGGACGTATTGGCGTCGCAGCCAGACGTGGAAAAAGAAAAAATCGCCGAAGCACTGACTCATTTTCTCGTCGCCCAATCGACATCTTCCCCTGAAAAACAGGGGGCTGCGGAGATCGACCGACAGCAAGGCAAGTCCCTTTTTCACTCAGTTGGCTGTGTCGCGTGTCACGGCCCGAAAGAAGCGATGGGGGATGCACCACAGCAGCCAAAACGTAACGACGAGGATGACGACGAGGAGAAGTCTGCCGCTGCGAAGAAAGCCATCAAGCCAATCGCCGTTCCACTGGGGCACGTTTCTGGCAAATACAGTGTGAAGTCGCTGAGCGAATTCCTGTTTCAGCCACTTCGCGTCCGAAGTTCCGGACGAATGCCGGATATGAAACTGACCCCGGCCGAATCGCTGGCGATTGCTGGCTATCTGATGGGAGATCAGCCACAGCCAGAACAGGTTCTGGTCCCAGAGGCATCGCTGGTGGAAAAGGGGAAAAAATTCTTCGTCGAATTCAACTGTGCCGCGTGCCACGCACTTCCAGGCATTGTGGCTGCTGCGCCAGTTGGCTCGTTGAAGAACGCAGAACTGTCTCGCGGATGTCTGTCCAAGACGACGACTCGCAGTCCTCGGTTCATTCTCGAAGATCAGCAGGCTCAGGCCATCGTCGCATCACTCCGGCAGGATCATCCTGCGGACTCGGACAAACTGACCGCAGCAAAAACGTTGACCGCATTTCGTTGTATCGCCTGTCATGTTCGCGATGACTTCGGGGGCGTCCACGAAACGTACAATCCATACTTTGCCAGCAGCGAGCAGAAACTGGGGGATGACGGACGTATTCCTCCGCCGTTGACGCTGGTCGGGGCCAAGATGCAGCCAACCTGGTTGAAGAAGGTGCTCTTTGACGGAGAAAGTATCCGTCACTACATGGCGACCCGGATGCCGCAGTACGGCACGACCAATCTTCAGCACTTGCCAGAAGTCTTCGCTCGCCTGGATGTTTTGAAAAGCATCGAGATGAAGATCCCCAGCCCTGAGAGTCGCTCTGAAAGTGAGCGTGAACGCGAAAAGCTGCTTCGAGCTGCAGGCCGCGAGTTGCTCGGCGACAAGGGGCTGAACTGTATCGCCTGTCACAACTTCAATGGAAAATTTAGTCAAGGTTATCAGGGGATTGACCTGCTGACATCCTATCAGCGACTTCAGCCCGGTTGGTTCAACAGCTTCCTTCGCAACCCCGGTGCGTTTCGTCCGCGAACAACGATGCCGACAGCGTGGCCCAATGGGATTGCAGCGCACAAGACGATTCTGGATGGAGATACAGACCGGCAGATTGAAGCAATCTGGTACTACCTGTCGCTCGGGACATCGGCGGCCGATCCGTCCGGTATCCGCAGCATCAGCACGAAAATCAGCGTTGATACTGTTGCCAAGGTCATTCGTGGTCGCAGTCGAGTGGCAGGCTTTCGCGGTATCGCCGTCGGATTGCCCGAGAAACTGAGCTATGCATTCAACGCAGAAACTGGCACTGTCACGACAATCTGGCAGGGGGACTTCGTAAGCGTCAATTGGAGTGGCCAGGGTTCCGGGGACTTCAATCCATCGAGCGAACCTGTCACGCTGGCTCAAGACGTTTCATTGGCCCAGCTTGCAGACGAAAATGCGCCGTGGCCGCTGATGCCCGTCATGACGAAAGAAGCTCGCACGAACCCCAATCCGCTGTATCCGAAAAATGTCGGCTATCAATTTCGCGGATACGTCCTCGGCGAAATGTCCGTTCCGACACTTTTGTATCGTAGCGGGACGATCGAGATCGAAGATCGGTCGGTCGCTGCAGGATCCGAGGAGCAGCGACAGCTCAAACGGGTCCTCTCTTTCGAATCACCGAACCAGCAATCGATCTGGTTTCGTGCTCTTACCGGCGACATCCAGCAGCAGTCTGAGCAGATCTTCCAGAGTGGTCGCCTGCGGCTGACGATTCCCAAGGCACAGGCGAAATTAAGGCCGATGACGAACGATCCCAATCGATCCGAATTGTTATTGCGACTGCAGATTCCCCAAGGCAAATCCTCACTGGAGTTACTCTATGAACCGCTCAAGAAGTAGTCGCCAGCCGTTAGTTTACGTCTTGTTACTGATCGTTACGTCTCTTTTGGGCAGCTTGCAGGCCGAGGAAGTGGGCGAACGCTGGGGCACCGAGGAACGCGAACGAGAGTATTATCCGATCGTCAATATTCCGTTGCCGAAGGATACGGTAATCGAGGCCGGGGCGTTCGCCGTGCTGCCGGATCGCCGCATTGCCGTTGGTACACGGCACGGTGAGATCTATTTGATTGACGGCGTCGACATGCCGAAGCCGATTCCCACCTTCCATCGATTCGCAACGGGGCTTGATGAGATCTTCGGGCTGGCCTGGAAAGACAATGCGTTTCGCGTCACGCAGAGCTGCGAGTTGACCCGAGTCAGTGATTCGAACCAGGATGGTATTGCGGATCGGTTTGAAACGATCTCTGACGGCTGGGGATACGCGAATTACCACGAATATGCGTTCGGTTCCAAACTGGACTCGGAAGGGAATCAGTTCGTGGCGCTCGGACTGTCTGAGTCGTACAACTCGCATGCCTTGAACCGTGGCTGCATCATGAAGGTTGCACCGGATGGGAAGACGACGGCATTCGCCACTGGCTTACGCAGTCCCGGGGGAATCGGAATGGACGAGCACAACTCGCTGTTCTACGTGGAAAGTCAGGGGCCATGGAACTGCTCCTGCAGTTTGAAGGCGGTGTCGCAGAACAGCTTTCATGGTCATCCCGCAAGTTTCAACTGGTATCCGTTTTCGCCCGAACTCGGGCCAGTCCCCGAGATGCCAAAGTCAGGGAGTCGGATCGCTATCGAAAAGAAACACGTCAAACAACTGGTTCCATACGCTGTCATCTTCCCTTACATCCGCATGGGGCGGTCGATCACTGCTTTCAGCGTGAATCGGACGGGTGGTAAGTTCGGACCGTTTGAAAACCAGATGTTTCTGGGCGATTACACCCAATCGATCCTGATGCGTGCGACGACAGAACAGGTGAACGGTGTCTGGCAGGGAGCGTGCTATCCGTTCCGCGAGGGACTATCAACCGGAATTCTGAATGTGGAATTCACTCCCGGTGGCAATCTGATATGCGGCGGTACCAATCGCGGCTGGCCTGTTCGGGGGATTAAGCCATTTGCTCTCGAACGAGTCGAATGGAATGGCAAGATGCCGTTCGAGATCAATCGGGTCACGATCACTCCCGATGGATTCCACGTCACGTTTACGAAACCCGTCGACCACGTCACAGGAAAATCCACCGACACGTACTCAATTTCGGCGTTCACTCACCCCTATCACGGTGGCTACGGCGGACCGGAAATCGAACAGTATAAAGCGGGGGTCAGAGCGGTCGCGTTAAGCGAGGATGGACTGTCGGCGCGGATCACCGTCGACAAACTCGATCAGGGGTTTGTCTATGAACTCGACCTGCTACGCCTGCGATCTCGCGACAACCAACAACTGGTACATCGGAACGCATTTTACACCGTCAATGAAATTCCTTCGCGGTAAACCGGTTGCAAAACCTGACTCCAGAGACATCGACAATGATTCCCAACAGTGGTCTTTCGGTCCTGATCGCGTTCATCCTGAGTGTGACCGCGATTCTGGACAATTCCCAGCGGTTGCATGCCGCCGAGCATCCGGTTCCAGAGAGTCCACTCTGGCTGACGTATCCTGGTGACAAAGGTCCGGGAGTCGGCAAGCATATTGTGCTGATTGCGGCAGATCAGGAATACCGCAGTGAATACTCGATGCCGATGCTGGCGAGATTGCTGGCCCGGCATCATGGGTTTCACTGCACGGTGTTGTTCAGTTTGAATCAGAACAACGACGTTGATCCCACGCAAAAAATTCGCTGGGAAGATAAGTCGGTTACTCACAACATTCCCGGGCTTGAGCATCTGGAAAAGTGCGATCTGGTCATCTTGTTCAGTCGCCTGATTTCTCTTCCACCCGAACAATTGAAACACATTTACAATTACCTCGATTCCGGAAAGCCCATGATCGGCATTCGGACGGCCAATCACGGCTTTATCGATTTCGATTACAAAAAGGATAGCAAGAAGATCGACTTTGGCGAGGGGGTGCTGGGTGGCTCCTTTCGCAATCATCATGGCCGCTGGCAGCAGGATTCGACTCGCGGAATCATTGTTGAGCAAAACAAAGAGCATCCCGTCCTGAAGGGAGTCACGGACATCTGGGGAACCTCGGATGTCTATCGAACCTATAAGGAAGGGGGTAGTCTGCCCGAAGGCTGCTTGCCGCTGGTCGAGGGCCAGCCACTGGTCGGGCGCAAGCACGATGACGCTGTGAACACGGAACTGATTCCATTACCCGTCGCCTGGGTGAAGACTTGGACGGGAAATAAGGGGAAAATCGCGAGAGTCTTCCATGTCACCATGGGAAGTGCTCAGGATTTTCAAAGCGAAGGACTGCGCCGACTGACCGTGAATGCGGTTTACTGGTGCCTGCAGATGGAAGCCGAAATCAATGAAAAATCCTGTATGGATCTTGTCGGAGAATACAATCCTCCTGACAGCGGCTTCGCCTACAAGCAACTGAACATCGTCCCGAGAAAGCCGAGTTTCTACAAATAGCAGTCAATTCGCATGGCAGCGCACGCGATCACGGTTGGCACGCATCTTCATCGTCACGCTGCTTTAAGGCGGCGATTGTTGACGCTGATCTGAAATCACCAGGCTGCCATGGTGAAATAGGCGTATTCCATCTGAATGGCGACAAATGCGAACAGTACAAGCCAGACTCGAGCCGGTGCGACAATACTCTTCCAACCCGGCTCCCAGATCGATCTGGCACCGATCGCGGCAAATACGGCCACGATACCCATGACAGGGTAGTGATAGGTCCCACTCGAAAAGGCGATGCAATACGGTGCGGCGTAGGCGAGAATGACCGCCAGGTACCAGGCCGTACTTGAGACGCTTGCTTTGCCCGCAAAATGAAATAATCCGAGCAGCGAGCAAATCATCACCAGGGCATAGCCACCCGCTTCCGCCAGCAGGACCGCGACCGCAACAACCTTGGGGATTCCCGCATAGGTCGCCTGAATGGATCGTGTCGCGAGATAGTCAAAGCCCCAGAATGATCGAGCCCGATTTGCGGTTCGAAGTACTGCTAGCCCTGGATTCTCGATGATATGCCTCATCGCAGCCTGCTTCATCGCCGCTCGCCGATCAGGAGCCTCATAGTGAGCAACCAGATACTCTTGAACCTCGACTGGTAATTCCTGCAGTGTTCGTTGGGCGAAGTGGCTGGTTTTGTACCACGGTGTGTGCGGATTATTTCCAATGAAAAAATTCCGCTCGTTGTTTGTCGAAAGTGAATATCCACCGCCAAAACGTGCGTTTTGCAGGACAGTCGGAGCGATCACGAGACCCGCTGCCAGCGTCACCGGAATGACGTGAAGAATCCCACGCGAGATTCGTTGACTCAAGCTCGCAGACAAGAGCAGCGAAATGACGAAAAGCATCCCCAGTGTGATCAGCAGAACACTCATCATGGATGGTCTGGTCAATGTGCCGACCCCGAGTGAAATTCCCAAGGGCAGCAGCCAGTAGCTCGATCGACTGTTGATCCACTTGATGCCGAACCACGCACTGCACGCCAGCGCAAAACTGGCGAGGTGTTGTGAATAGGTCTGTCCGACGAGTAGAACCGATGGGGGATAAAGAGCCCATACCCAACTGGCTAGTATTGCTGTCCGGCGGTTACGCGTTGCTTCCAGAGTCAGCAGTCCCGTCACTCCGATCTGCAGAGTGCTGAGGACAATCATGGCAACGCGGGCGGTCCCGACGCCGACGCCGAGTACTGCAAACCAGCCAACCAGATAGTAACTCGTCCCCGGTGGCCAATAGGATGGAATCGGCTCTCGCGTTCCCTGAAAGATTTTGACTGCTTCGGAATAGTAGTCGGCGGCATCATTGTTCAGTTCCGTACCACCCAGCCAGACAAGGCTGACGAGTGCTCGAAGAACGAAACCGACGGCGACCGGTAGTAAGTAAGCCCAGATTCCAGAACGGACCTGTGATCGCTGTCCATTGATTTCCGGGCGTTTTGACGGCCTTTCGATGGTGGAAAGCTCGCTGACGGATGACGTTGGTTCCGGTGGTGAGAGTAATGTCGAAGACATGGAATCGATCGTTTCCTGCTTATGTCAAAAAAGGACTGGCGTTCCTGCCGGTCCGAGTTTTCTAACGCAATCTGATGACCAATGTTCCGGTACTCAATCGGAACTTGTTCAGTCCCATCAGTTGGAACGCCCTAGCGTCCGATTCGGGCCACATACAACGCTGGGCTTCGAATAATCTGGAATGAATCCGACATCAAACGTGTCACGTCACAGTACGACCGCCACATACAGCAACCCGGCAACAACCAAACCCAGCAGATGGCTGACTCGATCCTTCAGCGCGAACACCACCGGGTCTTCTGACAATCTGCGGCGCTTGGCGATAATCCAGAGGCGTGTGATCCAGTACATCAGAACGGGGCAGATGTACCACAGCGTCCAGCCGTTCCGATAAAGTGCCGTACCCTGAGTACTATTGATGTAGAGTGCCATCACAAGGACCGCAAGGTAACCACTCGTGGGGCCGATACTTTCAATCATGCCAATGTCTTCGAGTCGGTAGCTGCGCCCAAACGGCTTCAGAGTTGACTCAGGAGATGATGCAATTTCGTCAATGACAGGCTTGGCTCCTGCTGCAACGGATTCATCCAGTAATCGCGTTAGTTCGGCGTAACGCTTGGCAAATGCGAGCGACGTAAACAGGAACATTGAAAACGCCATTAACCATTCCGTCACGGGCAGATTGACTGCCGCACCACCAGCGATAACTCGCAGCGTGTAAAGTCCTGCCAGGACCATCACATCGAGAATCAGCTTGTGCTTTAACCAGACAGAATACAGCGTCGTCAGGCACCAGTACCCACAAAGCAATAGCAGGAACCTCACCGGTAATGCTGTTGCTGCCACCGTGATCCCGATTCCCAGTAGCGAAGTTGCCATCAGCGGTCCAACCAGCAGCGGCAGTTTTCCCGAAGCGAACGGTCGACGACATTTCCGAGGGTGACGTCGATCCGTTTCAACATCCAGCATGTCATTGAGAATGTACACGCTCGAGGCGACACACGAAAAGCAGACCCAGGCCAGCAACGTCGCCAGGATCTGAGGTGCCGCAAACGCATGCGCCAGGATCATCGGGACGAATACCAGAATATTCTTGGCCCATTGGTGTGGCCGCAACGCCTTAGCGACATCTTTCCATGTCGTCCGAGACTGGCTGAGAACGGTCAGGCGTCCCGACGCAACGCGATTCGCTTTCGCCTGCAGACGACGCGACCTGGAAACGAGATACGCGCGATCAGACTCGGAAAAAATAGGCAAGTCTGCCTCACTATCACCGACGTACGCCCATGAATCGTGGTGTTCCTGCTGACAATACGCCTGAATGGCCTCCAGCTTTCGGCTCCCTTTCAGGTTTCGACCATCGTCACTGGCCAGCACTGCGTCGAAGATCTCCAAATGCGCCGCGATGGCATCAGCCCAGGGACGGGGGCTCGCAGTTGCCAGGACCAGCGTAACACCGTCATTATGTTGCTGTTCGAGCAGATTCAGAACTTCCGTCTGATAGGGCAGGTGAGTCACGTCGGGAGTGACAATCCCGGCCATCGCGTCCTTAAACGCGGCGCGCCCCTTTGTCAGACTGCACAGCGCGCGCAGCAATCCCAGTGGATGATTCTTCGCCGCCTTCACAACCGATTCGGCCAGCAAGTCGGTCTTGATCAGCGTATCGTCGAGGTCGACAAACAGCACGGTCGGTGCTGCGACGACGACATCAGGCGTTTCGATCAGGGTACTCATAAGCGTCACAGTTTCATCTTTCGAAAAATCGACTCGGGAATAGAGCAGATCAGCGTCATGATGGGACGCCAGAACCATGGAGTATAAAGGACCGTGCGACGCCGCTTGATCGCTCGCACAATGTCATTGGCGACTTTTTCTGGCGACGCAACCAGTGGGGATTTGGGATTCAACAGGCCGGCCGTCATCCGCGTGGCAACGAATCCCGGCTTGATTGTCAGAACGTGGACACCTGACTTGTACAGGCGATTCCGCAGACCTTGCGTGAATGCAGTGAGCCCCGCCTTGGCTGCCCCGTACGTGTAATTACTCTGCCGGCCTCGATCACCGGCGACCGAAGAAATCACACCAATAAAGCCACCCTTGCGTTCTTCCAGATAAGTGGCGGCTTGCGACAGGATCGACACGGCAGAGGTGAAATTGACATCAATCACCCGTCGCGCGTCATCAAACGACTTTTCGGTCGCTGCTTGTGGCAACATGTCGCCGTAACAGAGCAGAACGCCTTGCAGTCGCCCGGAAGTACGACGTATACAATTCTCAAAGAATTCCGGATGGCTCGCATAATCCAAAGCGGAGAACTCGGCGACTTCCGCATTCACGTTGTGACGCAGACGCAGGTCTGACGCCATCCGTGTCAGTTCTTCCTCATTCCGCCCGGCGAGAATTAATGAGTGGCCGTCCTGACTGAGGCGATGAGCCAGCGCGCGAGCTATTCCAGACGTCGCACCCAGGATCAAGACCCATCCCGATGACGTGCATTCCATCGTTGACGGGACCGACACCGCATTGCCGGTTGATGCTGCGGGTGCCTCAATGCTCGTTGAACTCATAGGAATCTACCTGAAGCCTGTTTTCCAGAATATTTTTAGTGCGTGCCTGCGGACATCGAATTGCCAACGGCCTCGGATTGATTCGGTTCCAGTCCGGTGACAATCCCCAGTCGCCGTGCCTGCGACGAGACGAATCGATTGTTGGGATCAACGCGTTCTTTCACTCGCAGGAATTCCGAAAGTCGCGGATACATCCGGGCGAATGTGTCGGCACTGGTCAGAGCATCTTTGGCGAGATACAGCCGCCCCGAATGTTCCAGCACAATTTCGTCGAGCTTTTCGAACAGGTCTCGTGTCGCTTTACCACGATTCGGGAAGTCGAGCGCGAGAGTAATTCCAGGGAACAGATACGACAGCATCCCACGAGTCGCAGGCCCGGAGCCTTTGATGACGGCCAAAAACGAAGCCTGCCGGGATTTGGCAATTCGTTCCAGCAATTGATGTAAACCGACGTGCGCGGTCTCTGTCGGGAAGAGTGCCTGGTACTGCACAAACCCACGCTTACCGTAGATCCGGTTCCAGTGATCGATCCCGTCCAGAGGATAGAAAAATGAATTGAAATCCACGAACTCGCGTCGATCACGATTCTTGGCGTAATACAGTGTATTGAAGGCCTTAATCGACCACGGATTCAGCGCGAACGACGGAAAGTCGAACGGAATTGTTTTGGCTCGTCGACGAGGCAGCTTTAGCGGTGCAGCCGCCAGTTTTCGTGGTAATGCAGCCGCCGGAGCATCGTTTCCAAGCATGACAACACCGCGACCGAGTGAAGCGCCAGTTGCCAGACAATCGATCCACGACACGGAATAGCGATAGCTCTGGTGCGTGGCCGTAAACATTTCCAGCGTCGATTCGAGATTCTGAGTTCGACGATAGGTCACATCGCAATAAGCCGTTTCGACACGGCTCAACCGAATCTGGGCACTGAGAATGACACCGGTCAAGCCCATCCCACCGATGGTGGCCCAGAATAGATCGGGATCGTTGTCACGAGTGCAATCGATGATGGCCCCGTCAGCGAGTAACAGTGTCAGGCGATTGACAAAATTCCCGAACGATCCGTCGACATGGTGATTCTTTCCGTGAACGTCGGCTGCAATCGCACCGCCCAGAGTGACGAATTTTGTTCCGGGAGTCGTGGGCAGAAACCAGCCTTGTGACAAGAACGTCTCGATGATTTCCGCGAATGAGACCCCCGCTTCACATTCGAGAACTCCTGTCTCTGGATCAAACGCCAGGAACCGGTTGAGGTGCCCCATGCGCAGTACGACGCCGTCCTGTGTGAGGGTCGAATCACCGTATGAGCGTCCCATTCCGCGTGGAATGACGTTCGTTGTGTTGGACGACTGGACCGCGGTCTCGACATCCTGCCAGCTTTCGATCGAGCGCGTTCGACATCGTTCGCGGGGATAGTTTCCCCAACCACTCAGGAGTTCTGAGGTACCTCGAAACGAATCCGCCGACATCATGAATGTCCCACGCCATCAGATTTTCGCCACTGACACTATCCCTCCTAAAACCTACCACCCATTCGATTGACATGCGGGACAAACTCCCCCCAGGCTCGCGGGAAAAACTTCAGTCGAACTTGCCGCATCGTTACAGCCGGAGTTTTCGGATTGTTCCGACGATTGTGGTTGGCCAGATCGTCGTGGTTCGCTCCCGCGAACCAACGGTTCTTTGATGGGGAAGTTCTTCATCCCGACTTTTTTGCGCCAGACTCAATTTCTGCAACCCAGTTTCACAACTGTCCGGCTATAAGTCGAACAGCGTCAACTGCTTATGTGGTTGGTTATCTGAGTTCGGTGCTTTTTCGGTGGTCAGGGCCTGAAATATAGGGG
>Ga0194055_10003673_pt1 | contig 11746 bp, 7 predicted proteins | sample SepL449m_MetaG_FD_155482 | JGI IMG/M metagenome (GOLD analysis project Ga0194055, IMG submission 155482) | Anoxic zone freshwater microbial communities from boreal shield lake in IISD Experimental Lakes Area, Ontario, Canada - Sep2016-L442-9m | ecosystem: Environmental > Aquatic > Freshwater >... | reverse complement strand
TTGTTGGCAAGCGCAGCCAGGATGGCGAAGCGCAGCCAGCATCGAGTGAGCGAAGGGCAGGATGCCCGGAGCGAACGTCCGGCGACGGGGCACGGGCAGCCCCGAGCCGCGGCGGGATCCTTGTGCAGGTTGACAACCTGCACCTACATGGGCAGGCCCGAGCCCTCAATCCTCGTCGGCGAAGGGCTCGATCTCGAGCGTCGCCGGCGGCAGGCTTTCGATGAAGACCTTTCCATAGGGCTTCGTGAGCATCCGTGGATCGAGAATCACCACGGCGCCGCGGTCGGTGTGCGTGCGAATCAGCCGCCCAAATCCCTGCTTGAGCTTGAGCACCGCCTCGGGGAGCTGATACTCGGCGAAGGCGTTGCCGCCGGCCTGGTTGATGGCTTCGATCCGCGCGGCCACGAGCGGCCGGTCGGGCACCGCAAACGGGAGCTTCGTGATGATCACGTTCACGAGGCAGTCGCCCGGTAGATCGATCCCCTGCCAAAAACCGTCGGTGCCCAACAGCACACTCGCCGGCCCTTCGCGAAACATCTCGAGCATCCGCGACCGCGGCAGGCCGTCGGCCTGGCTGACGAGCCGGTAGTTCCGCCGCACGCACCAGCCGGCCAGCTCCGCCGACGCCTTGGCAAGCGACGCGTGGCTCGTGAAGAGCACCATCGCCCGGCCCTCGCTCCGTGCCACGTGGCGGCGGATCATCGTCACAACGGCCGCATCGTAGGCGTCGCGGTTGGCCGGATCGGGGAGCCGGTCGATGAGCACGAGTTTCGCCTGTCGGGGATAGTCGAACGGGCTGCCGAGCCTCCGCGAGAGGGCCGTGTCGGGCAGGCCCAGCCGCCGCCGCTGGAAGGCGAAGCCGTCGGCTGCGGGAGGGCTCGCGGCGGGCCGATCGCCACTCCATTCGTCGTCATCGCGGCGGGTCTTGGGCGTCTGCACCGCGAGCGTCGCGCTTGCGAGCACCACCGTGCCCACGCGGCCGAAGAGTTCGCGGCGGAGCGTCTCGCCCACGTCCACCGGCGCGCTTGCCAGCGTGATCCGTTCGCGGCCGCGGCGGGAGCGTTGGGCGTCGACCCACCACACGCTCCTCGGTTCCTTCTGGCCGAGCCAGGTGGCCACGGCGCCGGCGTGCGCGTCGAGCCGATCGGCCAGCGACGTGAAGTCGAGCCGCTCGGCCGGATTCCCGATGCCATCGGCCGCCGCGCGGAGTCTTCGGGAGAGCGACTGCAGGTGCTCGCCGAGCGAGTTGGGCACGAGCCCGGCTGCCGCGATCCGCCAGGGCGGCCCACTGCGGTCGCCCACCGCCTCGCGAACCTCCATGAAGAAGGCCTCAGCGGCCCGTCGGCAGCGACGGACGTCGAGTTCCAGGTCGTGCATCTTGTAGTGGGTGAGGAGGCCGCGGTGGGTCCGCTCGCTGTGCAGTTTCGAGAGCACCCGCTCGACCCCGCCACTCGACACACTGATCCCGAGATGCTCGCTGGCCACCGCCTCGACGGTATGGGCCTCGTCGAGGATCACGATGTCGTGCGGCGGCAGCAGGCTCGCGCCCGATCGGCGGACGGCGAGGTCGGCGAAGTAGAGCGCGTGGTTGACCACCAGCACTTGGGCGTGCGCCATCCGCCGCCTGGCGGCGTAGTAGTGGCATCGAGCGTTGTATGGGCAGGCGCGGCCCATGCAGTTGCCCGAGTCGCTGGCCACCTCGTCCCAGACGGCGGCGTTCGGCAGCGTCGGGAGATCGGCGAGCGAGCCGTCGCCCGTCCGCCGGGCCCAGGCCGCGAGTTCGAGCAGTTCAGCTCGCTCCCCCTCATCGGGAAACAGGCTGCCGGATCGCTCGATGGCGAGTTCCAGCCGCCGCAGGCTCACGTAGTTGCTCCGCCCCTTCACGAGCACTGCGGAAAACTCCCGGGGCATCACCGCGGCGACAAGGGGAATGTCCTTGTCGACGAGTTGCTCCTGGAGCGCGATCGTGTGGGTCGAGATCACGACGCGTCGGGCGCCGCGTGGGCGCTCGGCCAGCGGCTCGTCATCCCAGTCGGGCTCGACCGGCTCCACGGGCTCCGCCTGGTCGGCCGTGGCGGCGAGGACCGCCGGCACGAGGTAGGCGAGGCTCTTCCCGACGCCTGTGCCCGCCTCAACGATCGCGTGCTTGCGCGCGGCGATCGCCTCGGCCACGAGGTTCGCCATCTCGATCTGCTGTGGCCGCGACTCCCATCCGGCCAGCCGCGCGGCGAGCCGCCCGCCGGGCGCCAGGAACTCCTCGGGAGTCGTCATGCGTTGAAGTGTAGCGGGCGGCCGCGGGGCTGGCGTTTCATGGCGACGGGGCGAGAGGGTAAGGTTTCACCGGTCACGATCCCCGCGAGGAACACCGCCGTGTCGAACGCCGAAGGTCCGCAGTCATCGACCCGACAGGAAAAGGCCTGGGGCGGCGTGTTCCGCGAGCCGACCGACAGGCGCGTGGAACTCTTTTCGGAGAGCGTGTCGTTCGACCGGCGGCTTGCCGACGACGACATCGACGGCTCGATCGCCCACGCCCGGATGCTGGCCGACTGCGGCCTGATGACCGTGCACGAGGCCGACTCGATCGCGCACGTACTCGAGGAGATCCGCGGCGAGATCCAGGCCGGCAGGTTCGAATACAGCGTGTCGAAGGAGGACATCCACCTCCACATTGAGTCGGCGCTCACCGCACGGCTCGGCGACACGGGCCGCAAGCTCCACACCGCCCGGAGCCGAAACGACCAGGTGGCAACCGACCTGCGGCTCTTCTGCCGCCGGGCGATCGACCGCCTCGACCACGGCCTCACCGAACTCCAGCGGGCCTTCCTCGGCTTTGCGGAGCGGGAGCAGGGGCTCGTGATCCCAGCCTACACGCACATGCGCCGAGCCCAGCCAGTGCTCGCCGGCCACCAACTGCTCGCCTGGTGCGAGAAGTTCGCCCGCGACCGCGACCGGCTCGCCGACTGCCGGCGGAGGACGAACGTGCTGCCCCTCGGCTCGGGCGCCGTGGCCGGCTCGAGCCTGCCGATCGACCGCGAGCACGTGCGGGAGGCCCTCGGTTTCGAGGCGGTTGCCGCCAACAGCCTCGATGGTGCCAGCGACCGCGACTTCGCCTGCGAACTCGCCTTCGTGATCGCGTTGACGATGGTCCACCTTTCGCAGTGGGCCGAGGAGTGGATCCTCTACAGCACGCAGGAGTTCGGGTTTCTGAAACTGCCCGAGGGCTTCTGCACCGGCAGCTCGATCATGCCGCAGAAGATCAACCCCGACGTGCTGGAGCTCGTCCGCGGCAAGAGTGCCCGGGCGATTGGCAACTCGCAGGCGCTGCTCGTGCTCCTCAAGGGCTTGCCCACCGCCTACAACCGCGACCTCCAGGAAGACAAGGAGACGCTCTTCGATTCGATCGACACGCTCGAGGCCGTGCTCGGCGTGGCCGCGCCGCTCGTCGCAGGCACGTCGTTCGACCGGGCGCGGATTGCCGCCACGATCGAGCAGGGGCACCTCGACGCCACGAGCCTGATGGAGGCGCTCATCGCCCAGGGCGTGCCGCAGCGGACCGCCCATGAAACGGTCGGCCGCCTCGTCCGCCTGGCGATGACGCGGGGCGTGGCCCTGGCAGACCTTGCCGATGAGGAGTTTTCTCGGGAATACGCCGGCTGGAATGGCGGTTTGCGCGGCGCCTTGGGGGCCTCCCGGGCAGTTGAGCGGATGGTGAGTTTCGGCTCCACCGCCCCCGCGTCGGTGGCCGAACAGATTGCCGGATGGCGACGGCGGCTGGGAGCCGCGGCCACGCCGTAGCTCGAGGCAGTCTCACGCGTCATGGCAGGATGCCCGCGGAACGCACGTCGTCGCCCGTCGGCCGGAGCCTGCGCCGCCCTGATGCTCGTGGCCGTCGCCGCGCGGGCGCAGCCACCCGCCGACCAACCCCTCGACCCCTTGCAGCAGGCTGTGGTGGAGTCGCTCCCTGCCGCGCCACGCACGACCCCGGCGGAACTCCTCGACGCCGCGATCCGTGCGGCCGACGTCGAGGCGACCGACGCCGCCGGTGAATGGTTCACCGAGTTCGCCGCGGCCGTCGATGCTCTCGGCGAGGGTAAGCTCGACGTGCTCGCCGACCTCGGCGATACCGTCGATCCGGCGGCCTTGAGCAGACTCGGACGGGTGCTCGCGGCCCGCGATCCTGCCGCGGCAAAAGCCGTGGACACCATCCGCGAGGCGTCACGCTTGCGGAGGCGCGATCCGAAGCGACTCGCCACAGCCGTCGAAGCGCTCGCCAGCCCGTCCGGAGCCACCCGCCTCAGCGCGGCCGATGAACTTGCCCGCGCTGGCGTCGACGCCCTGCCGGGGCTCGTGCCGCTCCTGCACTCCGGCAAACCGGGCACCGCGGCCGTGAGCCGCCAGGCTCGCGACCTGGTGGCGATGCTCGGCGACGAGGCCCGTGAACCGCTGCTCGAGTGGCTTGCCTCCGAGGACGTGGCCGCCTGGCCAGGTGTCATCGAGGCTCTCGACGCGAGCGGTGCCTCCGACATCGATGCCTACCTCCTGGCTCCTGCCACGACCACCGACGTGCCGCCGGCCGCCCGCGAAGCGGCCCTCCGCGTGCTCGCACGGCGGGCGGCTCGACGCGGCGCCGCCCCCGAGACTCCGTCGCGGGAAGCGGCCGGGCGAATCCTGGCCGCACGGCTCGACAAGGTTCTCTGCCTCGCCGGCCTGCCGGAGGTCGACCACATGCTGCTCGAACCGATTCGCGATCCTGCCGCGGCCGCCGCCGCGTTCGGGGGCAGCGTCACCGGGCTCGTCGAACGGTCCGTGTGGAACATCGAGGCCCGGCGATTCGTCCGGCTTCGCCTCTCGCCCCGCGCCGTCCGGGCCCGCGAGGCACTGCACCTCGCCCGCGACCTCGCCGCCACCGACACTCGCGATCCGGCAGCTGTGAAGCTGGTGATGTTGTCGCGACTGGAATCGCTGCTGGTCACGTCGGGCGATCCGGCCAGCCTGGCCCCCAAGGACCTGCAGCAGCCGCTCACCGGCCCGGACGGCTTCTCACCGGAGACCGCGGCCGACGTTCTCGATGCGGCCATCGAACGCGGCATGGGAGAAGCCGCCGCCGGCGTGGCCGCGGCACTCGCACCGCCCCGCGGCTCCTCCGCCACGGCGCCGCTCACGCCCACCGTCCGCAAGGCCCTCGTACGGGCCATTGCCGTGCCCGACGCGGGGCTCCAGTTTGCGGCGGCCCGCACGCTCGCGCTCGCTGCCGGCGACCCGCCGTACCCGGGATCAAGCCGAGTGCTCGACATCCTCGCGCATGCCGCCACCGCCACGGGTGTCGATCGGGTGGTCGTGGCACATCCCGACACCGCCTCGGTCGACGCGCTGGCGACCGACGTGTCGAGGTTTGGCTACGAGCCAGTCCGTGTCTCGACTGGACGAGAGGCGATCTTCGCCGCCCGCGACCAGGCCGACACGGTGCTCGTGCTGCTCGCCGCCCGGCTGGCGACGCCATCTGCGTTCGAGACAGCGCAACTGCTCCAGCAGCAGGGCATCGGCGATGCTCCGCCCGTGCTCGTCGTCGTCGATCCGCTCGATGACAACGGCCGCGGCTGCTTCCTGGCGCAGCTGCTCATGAAGTTTGGCGATCTCCACGGCGTGGGGATCGTCGACCGGCTCGACAGCTTCTTCAAGCCGGTGGTCGACGAGGCGACCGGCGAGGTGGTCTCGCTGCCTCGCTTCTCCGACGCCGTCGCCCAGGCGGCCGGCCCGAAGGCGGTCGATCCGGCGAGCCGGGAGCAGGCGCGGCTCGAACGGCTCGGACGGTCCCGCGAGGCGCTCACGCTCCTCGCCACCCTCTCCCGCAGGGGGTGGGACCTCCGGCCCGCCACAACCACCGCACTGGCGGCCCTCGGCACGGCCGAACTCTACGAGCCTGCCGTAATGCTGCTCGGAACCATCGGGCAACCGGAGGCGCAGGAAGCCCTGGCCAACGAGACCGAACGAGCCGATCTGCCCGCCGACCTGCGAACCGCGGCGCTCGCGGCGTTCGCGACGAGCGTCGACCGCTACGGGGTGCTGCTCGGCTGCGGCCACGTGCGAGCGGTGGCGACGAGGTACACTCTCACCGCCGGCGCGTCGCGCGACGCCGCCGGCGACATCCTCGAGGTGCTGGACACGGCCGATCGGGCCCACCGCGCCGCCCGCCCCGATGCTCCGCACACCCGGCCAACCCGCTGATGAACCAACGGCTGCACCCCTTGCAGGCCTGATCGGCTCGAGTGCAGCCATGCTCGAGGTCTATGCGACCACGCGCAGGGTGGCGGCCACCAACGCCTCGGTGCTGCTCCTGGGCGAGACCGGCACCGGCAAGGAGCTGATCGCGCGGGCAATCCACGAACTCTCGCCCCGCGGCACCGGCCCCTTTGTCCGCGTCAACTGCGGTGCCCTCTCGGAGAGCCTGCTGGAGAGCGAACTCTTCGGTCACGTCCGCGGATCCTTCACGGGCGCCGTCGCCAACCGGGCCGGCCGGTTCGAGGCGGCGCACACCGGCACGATCTTTCTCGACGAGATCAACTCCACGACCCCCAAGCTTCAGGTGAAGCTGCTCCGCGTGCTGCAGGAGCGGGAGTTCGAGCGGGTGGGCGATACCGAAACGATCAGCGTCGACACCCGCGTGATCGCGGCGAGTAATCGCGACCTGCTCGACGAGGTGGCCAAGGAGAGTTTCCGCGAGGATCTCTACTACCGGCTCAACGTGGTGCCGATCGTGCTGCCGCCGCTGCGGGGCCGGCGCGACGACATCCCGCTGCTCGCCGCCCACTTCCTCGCACTCTACAACGAGGAGAACGACCGCTACGTCGTCCACATCCATAAGGACGCGCTCGAGGCGATGGTGAAGTACCACTGGCCGGGCAACGTGCGCGAGCTTCAGAACGTGATCGAGCGATGCGTGGTGATGGGCAGCGGCGACGAGCTCACGCTCGACCTGCTCCCGCCGACGATCCGCGGCGATCGGCTGGCCGCCCCCATGCCAGGCCGTGGTGGCGACCTCGACAGCCTGGCCCGCGAGCTCGTCGAGCAGGGCATGGCGACGGCGGCCCCGGACGACGACACCCTCTTCGACCGGATCGTCAGCCGCGTCGAGCGTGAACTGATCGCCCAGATGCTCGCCGCCTGCAACGGCGTGCAGCTGAAGGCGGCGGCCCGGCTCGGCATCAACCGCAACACGCTTCGCAAGAAACTCCTCGAGCACGGCCTCGAGGAGGGTGAGGCGTGAACCGCCGCACGCTCCTCCGGGCCCTGGCCCTGCACGGCATCGCGGCGGCCGCGGCCGACCCCGCCCTGCGGTCCGCCCTGGCCGCCGCGACCGACCCGCCGGCTGGTTCCCCGCCCTTGCCGGCCACGCTCGATCCCTTCGCCGGCGTGTCGTCGAAGAAGGGGCTGCAGGTGCAGATGACCGACGATGCGATCGCCCTGGGCGTGCGGCATGCGGGGCTCAACGTCAATCTCTGCGACCTGATCGCGACCCACGACGCACCCCACGACGACACGATCGTGCACCGGCACGACGGCGGTGAGTTTCGGTTTCGGCGGGATACGGTCGAGGAGCACGACCGAAGAATCCTCGCCCTCTCCGACCACGGCATGCTGGTCTACCTGATCCTCCTGGTGTATCGGCATCCCGATGAATCCGTGAACCGGTTGCTGATCCACCCGCAGTACGACGCATCGGCCCCGAACCGGCTCGGGGCGTTCAACACGGTGACGGCCGACGGCCGCCGCTGGCTGGCGGCCACCTGCGACTTCCTCGCCAGCCGCTGGAGCAACCTGGCCGCGCCGCACGGTCGTGCCGTGGGCTACATCGTCGGCAACGAAGTGAACTCGCACTGGTTCTGGAGCAACCGGGGGCGGACATCGCTGGCCGAGTTCGCCGCCGACTACGAATCGGCCGTCCGCATCGTGCACGACTCCGTGCGACGCTACGCGGACTGGCCGAGGATCTACCTATCGCTGGAGCACCACTGGAACATCCGCTACGAGGCCGCCGCTGCAGACCAAGCGTTTGCGGCCCGGCCGTTCCTCGAGGAGTTTGCCCGGCTGGCACGGGAGCGGGGCGACTTCGAGTGGCACGTCGCCTTCCATCCGTATCCTGAGAACCTGTTCGAGCCGCGGTTCTGGAACGACCGCTCGGCGACCAGCGCCGATGACACGCCTCGGATCACCCTCCGCAACCTCCCCGTACTGACCCGGTTCCTCGATCGCGACGAGATGCAGCATCGGGGACGGCCGCGCCGGGTGATCCTCAGCGAGCAGGGCTTTCACACGCCCGACGGCCCCGATGGCGAGGCGGTGCAGGCGGCGGCCTACTGCCTCGCTCACCGGGTCATCCGCGACCAGCCCGGCATCGATGCGTTTATCCTGCACCGTCACGTCGATCATGCAGAGGAGGGCGGGCTGCGGCTGGGCTTGTGGACCCGCCGACCCGACAGCATCTCGACGCCGGACCGGCCCAAGCGCATCCACGAGTGCTTTCGCGCCGCCGACACACCGAATGAGGAGGATGCGTTCGCCTTCGCCCTGCCCATCGTGGGGCTCGACTCGTGGCCCACGGCCAACTGATGACGACGGCGGATTCTCAGGCGACGCGGCCGTCTTCGGCCATGTCGCGGGCGTGGTAGCTCGATCGCACGAGCGGACCGCTGGCCACCTTCCTGAAGCCCATGCTCGTCGCGATCTCGCCAAGTTCGACGAACTCCTCGGGCGGCACATAACGCTCCACCGGCAGTGCGTCGAGCGTCGGCTGGAGGTACTGGCCGAGCGTGAGGTAGTCGACGCCGTGGTCGACGAGGTCGGCGAACACGTCGAGGAGCTCGTCCCGCGTCTCGCCGAGTCCGAGCATCAGGCCGCTCTTCGTCTTCACGGCGGGGCTCGCCCGCTTCGCGTCGGCGAGCAGCCGGAGCGTCCACGCATAGACGCTCTTGCGACCGCGGACGGTGCGGTAGAGCCGCGGCACCGTCTCGGTGTTGTGGTTGAACACGTCGGGCTTCGCCGCCATCAGCCGCTCGAGCGCGGCGTCCTTGCCGATGAAGTCGGGCACGAGCACCTCGATCGTGGCGCCCGTGGCCGCGCGGACCGCCTCGACCGTCCGCCGGAAGTGCTCGGCGCCGCCGTCGGGGAGGTCGTCGCGAGTCACGCTCGTGATCACTACGTGCTTCAGCCCCAGGCGGCGGGCCGCCTCAGCCACCCGCTCCGGCTCGTCGAGTTCGAGTTCCTCGGTCTTGCCCTTGGGGACCGAGCAGAAGCCGCAGGGCCGCGTGCAGACGTTGCCGAGGATCATGAAGGTGGCCGTCCGCTGCGACCAGCATTCGAGACGGTTGGGGCACTTTGCCGACGAGCAGACGGTCTCCAGTTTCAGTTCGGCGATCAGGTCCGCGGTCTCGGCATGGCCGCCGCCAGGGGCGAGATTCTGCCGGAGCCATGGGGGCAGCCGCCGCGAGGGCATGGGCGGGGACGGCTCGACGGCCGAAAGGATCGGCAGCACCACGGCGGAGGATGGCGACATCGATTCACCCGACACGGCTGATGACCTCCGGCTGGCTCGGCGGGGACTGGAAGCGAATCGGGAATCCGGCGTTGACGTGCGTCCGCGGGAAGGCGAAGGCGTCGGCAAGGCCCTGCACCAGCGCCGTGCGGACGTCCTGAAGCCGCACCCGCCGCTGCACGTCGGCCTCGATCGAGCCCATCGTCGATGGCACGCCGACGCCGGTCGACGGCACCTTTGCGGGAATGGTATCGACCCGCTGGAAAACGTCGAGGGGCGGGCAGACATTGACAAACGCCCCGTGGCAGGCCACGCCCCGGCGAAACGCCAGTCCGACCGCGGCCAGGATGCCGCTGCGGCCAACGATGCCGCGGCCACCGGGAACCACCGCGCCGCTGCCGCAGTGAACAGCGGCGACCGCCGCAGCGAGACCCTGCTGGAATCGCTCCACGAAACCGCCTACGTCATGCTCGGCGAGCCCGAGGTCTTCAAGCCTCGCGAAGATCGCCGCCACCACCTGCCCCGGACCGTGCGGCACCGCGCCGCCGCCGCGGCCCGTGAAGCGGATCGCGAGTCGCCGCGCCCGGAGGTCATCGTCCGACAGCCGGACATCGGCCCGCGAACCCGCCCGACCGATCGTGATGCAGGGCTCGAGTTCGCAGATGACGAGCGTGGGATTGCGGCCCCGTTGATCGGCCACCTCGCCCGCGAGCCGTTCGGCCAGCGTCAGGTAGTCGTCGAGCCGGATCCCACCGGCGAGCCAGACGGCGAGCGGCTTCCGCGATCCGGAAGATGGCGACGCTTCGTCATGGAGGTCCGTCGGTGGCACCCCCGAGTTGTATCACGTCGGCCGCGGCCTGCGTCAGCCAGCGACGACCGCGGCGTCGAGTTGCCCGTGGAGGGCCACGAGCTTCTTGTGCCGGGCGTACATGCGATCGAACGTTGCGGCGGCGGCCGTCCGCGGCGAGAACCGCCGCGCGGAGTCGGTCGCATGGCCGGCGAGGAACGACTGCCATTCTCCCCCCTTCCCGGCGAGCTTTTCATCGCGGAACTTCGCCATCAGCGCCGCCCCCCAGGCGGTGCCCTCGACGGCGCCGGCGAGGACCACCACCGGCACGTGAAACGCGTCGGCGACGAGCTGGGCGAGTTCGGGCGTCTTGGTGATCCCGCCGGAGAGCACGATCTGCGTGCGCGGGAAGCCCTGGTCGTCGAGCCCCTCGCTTCCCATCCGCAGGTTGAAGATCGTGGCCAGGAGCATCGCCTTGGCGACGTTCCCGGGAGTGGCGCTCTTCTCGTTGAGACCGATCACCAGCGACGTGCCGCCACGGGAGACACCAGCGCCGGGTTCGTCGTCCATGAACGAGAGCGCCTGGAGGCCGCCGCAGTCGTCCGGCGCCGCGAGCAGCTGCGGGATCACTGTGGCAAACGCGTCGCCGCGGCCACTGACGGTCGCCTTGCCGAACATCTCCACGACCGCATTCATCGCCGTCGTCCCGTTCCGGAGCCAGACCATATTGATCGGCTTGCCGTCCGGGGCGCAGAAGTGGTCGATCGCCCGGTCGACACCCTTGAACGCCCGATCGCCCACCGAGTTGGCGACCACGCTCGTGCCAAAGCTCATCGACACCATACCGGCCTCCGCGATCAGCGAGCCCGCGAGCGCCGCCGGCTGGTCGCCTTCGGCGGGAGCGACCGGAATGCCCTGCGGCAGGCCGAGAAGCGCCGCCCCTCGGGCGTCGAGCGCGCCGCCATCCTCGCCAGCCCGGCGGACTTCCGGCAGCAGGTCGCGGAGGGGCTTCACCGCCGCTCCCTTGCAGGTGCGGGCGACCAGCGCGTCGAAGTCGGCGAGCCGATGGGCGTCGTAGTCGAGCGTCCGCTGATCAATCGGAAACATCCCGGCGGCGTCGCCGATGCCGAGCGAGTAGCCCCCGGTGAGCACGTGGGCGATCCAGCCGGCGGGCGTCGTGAGGCGGACGGTGTGCGCCGCCTTCTCGGGCTGGCTGCGGATCGTCCACAGCCAGCGGGCCGCCGTCATCCGCTTGGGCACCTTCGCATCGAACAGCGCAGTGAGTTCGTGCCCCTCGGCCTCGTTACGGCCGTCGCACCAGAGCCTTGCGGCCGCGAGCGGCACGCCGGCCGAGCCAACGAGCACCTCACCGTGCATCTGCCCGGAGATACCGATCGCCCGCACCTCCATCTCGAGCCCCAGCGAGCCGC
>Ga0194055_10003672_pt1 | contig 11748 bp, 9 predicted proteins | sample SepL449m_MetaG_FD_155482 | JGI IMG/M metagenome (GOLD analysis project Ga0194055, IMG submission 155482) | Anoxic zone freshwater microbial communities from boreal shield lake in IISD Experimental Lakes Area, Ontario, Canada - Sep2016-L442-9m | ecosystem: Environmental > Aquatic > Freshwater >... | reverse complement strand
TCGTTCCCGTCGTGCCAGTAGTCGCGGTCGTACTGGTTGTTGCGGTGGTGCTGGTTGTACCAGTGGTGCTAGTGGTTGAGGTAGTAGAAGTCGTTGCCGTGGTGCTTGTTGTGGCGGACGTGCTTGTAGTTCCGGTCGTACCTGTTGTACTTGTTGTCGAAGTAGTGCTGGTTGTTCCCGTAGTACCGGTGGTTGCAGTTGTGCTGGTTGTTGCGGTAGTACTCGTGGTGGCATTAGTGGAACCAGTCGTGCTGGCGGTAAACCCGGTGCTTGTGGTTGGAGGCAGTGGCACTCCGTCAGGATCAGGGACGTTCTTAGGGCTTGGCTGGGGACGACCATACAGGGCGCCATTATCACCTGGATCGACGTAAACGGGATTCGAGAGATTTAAGTTTGGAATCTCTGGGATCTCGCCAGCTTCAATACGATATGCAGTTTTGATATTGGCAATATCTTCAGGAATATAAAACGAACCTCGGTTATCTGGTTGAACAACTGGATTGGCGGGCAGTGGTGGGACAATGGGGTTTCGGGTGTAACTGCTACCGCCGACTTGCCCAATTACCGTTTTCGACACAGCCGAGAAGATCGAATTGAATCCTTGGGCGGACGATGAATATGTCATCGACACGGCGGCAATCAGGCTAATTACTCTCAGTCCACGGCTCTTTTTATTTGTAAACAGTCCCATTTGGTCCCCCCGGAATATCCTCGCACAATTGCGGTGATTTATCCGATTGAAGATATCTTAAGCGATGATTTGCAAATTTGTACAGTCTTTTTGGGACCAATATTTGATTTTTAATGGTATTCCTTGAGAATATGGTATTGGATTCTTAGTCAATCTGAATTCAATTGAATCTGTGTCGATTGAAATCCTAAACTGAAAGGCTTGATATGATAAAGTAGACCTGCCGTTATCAAGCATTGGAGGGTTTTCACCTAGGAACTTAGGCTTCGACTGTTCGCCTTCGGCTACAGTGGACAGGTCCAGCTCGTAGCTTCTTCGTCACAGATCGAAGATTCCGACGAGGGTCGTGAGACGGAAAGGTCGCTTACAAACTTAACTTCGCCCACAACGTGGCTCGCCAGTGAAATAAAAAGAGAATTGCCCCTGATAGATCTATCAGGGGCAATTTCTTTGACAATGCTTAGCTTTGGCGGTTTCGATGCTCTCGGATAAACGCGGGGATATCCAGGTCGGTTTCATCGAACAAATCAGCGGCTTCTTGTTGCTTGCGCTCAAACATTCGTTCTTTTGCCGCAGCAACTACGTCTGCGCTGGTGACCGCAGGAATTTCTGGTTCAACAGTCGAAGCTGAAGGAGTTATTGGACCACTTGATCTTTCGGTCGCTACCGTGACTCTTGAAGGAATCGCTGGCTCTTCACTCTTGGCGGAAACCTTCTCCGTTGTTGAATACGGATTGAATTCAGTCGCCAGAACGGTGATTCGGACAGTTTGCTCCAGCGAGGAGTCGACTACCGTACCAAAGATGATATTGACCTCTTCTTGATCGCAAAGCGATTGGATGTATTCCATTGCCTCGCTTGTTTCGGCAAGCGTCAGGTCATCACTGCTCGTGATATTGACAAGCAGTCCCTTTGCTCCGTGGATCGTTTGCTCAAGCAGTGGCGAACTAGTTGCGCCTTGGGCCGCTTGTAAGGCTCTGTGCTCGCCTACGCCGTATCCAATGCCCATCAGCGCCGGACCGGCATCTTTCATGATTGCGCGAACGTCAGCGAAGTCTACGTTGATTTGACCAGGGATCGTAATAATGTCTGAAATTCCCTGAACGCCTTGTCGAAGAACATCATCGGCGACTCGGAAGGCTTCACTAAGAGTTGTCTTCTTTTCGACAACATTAAGAAGTTTGTCGTTGGGAATCGTGATGATGGTATCGCATCGTCCCATGAGGGAAGTGACGCCAGCATCGGCGAGTCTTTCTCGCTTTGGACCTTCAAATCTAAATGGTCGAGTTACTACTCCAACCGTTAGAGCACCAAGCTCTTGAGCAATTTCTGCCACAACAGGAGCTGCACCGGTTCCGGTTCCACCGCCCATTCCGGCAGTGATGAAAACCATGTCTGCGCCATCCAGAGCTTTGCGAATATCGCTTTTGCTTTCTTCGGCCGCAATTTTGCCTTGTTCGGGGTTTCCGCCCGCACCTAGACCACGAGTTGAGTTGATTCCGAGTTGAACTTTTTTAGTTGCACTACTCAGGTCAAGCACTTGAACATCCGTGTTCATAGCAATGAATTCGACACCTTTGATGCCACTTTCGATCATACGTTCGACGGCATTTCCACCACCGCCGCCTACGCCAACCACTTTTATTACAGCGTTTCCAGTCACACAATCACCCTACGTCCTAAAACTAGAACGAATCTACATGATAGCAAGTTTCTTATGTGGAAAACTTGTGGACAAATGTGGATAACATTCAATTTTTGCCACTAAACATTGACCAAAGACCTTTTGCACGATCCTGCCAACTGTCAGATTTACTGATTGGAGATAAGTCTTCGGATGTTTGAAGAAGAAAACTTGTGCCTCCGATTGCGGCGGCTAATCCGATTTGAGGCTTACCATTTTTGATATTTGGTTCAATTACCCGCACGGCCATGCCATTCATCGCAGCTGCAAAAAGTTCTTTAGATCGCGGAAGTTGAGTTGCTCCGCCGGTCAAAATAACGCCAGCCTCAAGTACTCCGCCGTAGCCAGATTTTTCCACAGTCTGCCGGATCAATTTGGCAACTTCCTTCATTCTGCTTTCGATGATTTCGCAAAGTACTTTCCTTTGCATCGGTCGTGCCGTGGGTTGGCCCAGTTGGTGAACTTCAATCGCTTCTTTATCGCTAATGCCTTCGGCGAATGCAGATCCATTTCCGATCTTTAGTCTCTCGGCTTCATCGAAATCGCAGTTTAGCAATTGACTGAGGTCGTTGGTTACGTTGCTTCCACCAACCGGTATGCAAGCAGCATAAGCCATGGCTCCGTTCACAAAAATTGAAACATCGGTTGTGGATGCACCCATGTCGACAACAACCGTTCCTTTGTCAAGGTCAGACTGACTAAGAACACCGAGACCCGAGGCGAGCGGTCCAAAGATAAATTGATCCACTTCCCTCCCGCTCATTTTCACTGCCTCTTCGAAGTTCTGCACGTGATTGGAGAGTCCGGTGACCATGTAACTGATAACTTCAAGTTTTGCACCGCTCTTGCCTACTGGCTTTGCAACGCTTCTGATTTCATCGACCCGGAATTCTCGTGGAATAGTTTGAATTTGGACTCGATCAGGCGGAAAAATTCCTGATTTGCTGTGATTCACAACTTCCATCACGTCCTGATTGGTGATTGCTCGATTCTTAGGAATGATTGGCTTAAACCCTTGTACCGATGATCCTTCAATTTGGGGACCTGAGATAATCAGCGTTACTTCAGTAATTTCGTTTCTGCCAATATCTTGCGCAAGATGCCTCAGGGCTGCGTCAACCGATCGTGAAGCTGCTTCAATGTCGACAATTGCGCCTTTTTTGACGCCACGACAATCCACGGTGACCATCCCATGAATTTCAATATTTTGATTTTCGCCGATCTCAGCGGCAATAGCAACGACCTTGGTCGAGCCAATATCTACAACGGTAACCACTTTGTTGATTACTCTACACCTTCAACCGTGTTGAGAGCGCTAGTTTGGACACTTTCTTTCAGAGCGGCTGCTTCTTGAACTCGTCGTTTTCGTCGCGACATCATGTCAATATACGCTTGAAGAAGGTACCGGCGGATGACGCTCAGATTGTTGAAAATTCTCATTCCCATGACGAGATTAACCACGACTAGTAGCTCAATTCCAATCTTGTCACCGAGCTTGGCAATTCCGAAAGCAATGATCGTGTTGGTAATGAATCCGGTAATAAACACGTCGTTTTGGAACTTGCCTTCGTATCCGGATCGGATTCCGCCAAGAATCGTATCCAATCCTGCAAGGCATGCGACGGCCAGATATTTAACTCCTAATCCATGACCATGGACTCCCATTGACATGGCAATGAAAACTCCGATAGCAAAAAAGGCGATAGGAATGAGAATCATTTTGTGGTTGCCTTGGGCACGACGCCGGACTTAATTGAGGTGGATCCAAGATACGCAGGGACCCGAATAGATTTTTCTTTCGTAATTTGAACCATCGCTGGACTAGCACCTACCAATTCGCTCATGACCCCGCCTTGCATCGTGAATCCACTGTAGAGCACATCTTCCTTTCCGATGGCCAAAATAACGAACGGGTTGGCAACTTTCACTCCGTCGACCAGAATAGTTGTTCCTGCGCAGCGAATGTTACTGGAAGCCATGAGCCTTTGACCGTTTACTGAAACTGCCTCTGCTCCAGAATTGAAAAGTTCGTTGGTTACTCGAAGGACATCTGTATCGTGAACAAGATCATCGGTCACCGGCATGAGACCGGCTTTCGGGTTGTCTCGAAGGGTAACTTTTACCCCTGGCCCTTCAAGCTCTGTTAGACCAGCAAATATTTTTGCGTCCTGTAACTGATCATTAAGGGCACCCGAGCCGATGTTCTTGGCGGCAACCGTTTTCTCAAGCTCAGTGGCTCTTTTTCGAAGGGTATCGACTTCTCGTTGAAGGCTGCGGTACTGGTCAAGATCAATGACATCCAGGGAAACGCGCCCTTGTTGATCCTTATTTAAATAGGAATAGACTGAGTCTCGATTTTCATTGGTTAGCCACGATGCGAACATCATAAATCCTAATACAGCGGACAAGGCGCTTACGGGCAAAACCCACTTCTCGTTATGAATTTTTACAAACGGATTAACCACTTTATTTCTTCCTTGGCGTAGATTCAAGTCTACTAGGAACCATTATATTAACAACCTTGTTTTCAACCAGCAAATTTGGATTATCCTCAAGAGCTTTCTTAAGGTTTTTGATTTTCAAAGGCATTTGCTCGTAACTTCCCAATTCTACAATCCCATCACTTATATTTAAGCACAACCCACCGGTTTCTTGAACCTCAATTTCAACTGGTTTGCCTCCGGTCAAAGTTCCGGGCAGAATTGTTTGAGCAATTCTCGCCAATTCGGCAATTTCTCTAAAATTTATTACGCCCGAAAGAGCAAAAACGGTGACCTTAATTTTGCTTTGCAAGAGGATTCTTGGATAGGTGCCTTTTTCTTCGGCATCAACAAACACGACCCCGTTTTCATCGAGAAAGGTTTGACTTGAGCCAGCGATCGAAGCAACTGGTTTCCGGTACTTGAGTATCAATCGAGCGATTCCAAATACATTTCTTCGAAAATCAGCATCCAGTATCCTCGACTCGTTCATAAATGGATTTTCGACGACCCTCGGATCAACTTTTAACGCGGGAATTCCTTTAATGTCTTCAGCAATTCGATTCAATCTGAGTCTCTCGGAATTCCGAACACCATCGAGATTGATGTTCCGAATAGCCGTTATTTTTGAATTGAAGCTTGCGAAAATGACATTAACAATCAGGAGCAATACAAAAATTGCACCCCAATTGAGACGCCTTCGCCCTCGCAGTTTCTTTCGCCTTACTCTAGGTTTTGGCTCCATGTCGGCTTATGGCATCCTCAACAATCCTTTTGCACAGGTCCTCAAATGTAATTCCAGCGGCAGCGGCAGAATTTGGTAACAGTGAAGTCGTCGTCATGCCAGGGAGAGTATTCACTTCTAGCACGAAAATTTCTTGCCCCCTCACAATCATGTCGGTTCTGCTTGCCCCAGCGCAACCTAGCGTTTGATGCGCGAGCAAAGCAATTCGTTTGGCTTCTTCGAGCAATTCAAGCGGCAAACGAGCAGGAACAATCTCGGTCGTAGCGCCAACCGTATACTTGTTGGCGAAATCGTATTCACCGTCATTAGGGCTAATCTCAACCGGAAGAAGTGCTTCGTCACATAAAACTGGCACCGAGATTTCCATGCCTTCTATCCATTCTTCGATGAGTGCTCCACCAGGGTACTGAAGTGCTTTCCGAAGACCTTCTTTCAATTCTTTGTCTGTATGGGCAAACGAAAGTCCAACGGTACTTCCCTCTTGGTTCGGCTTGACAACGGCAGGAACAGTGATAGAAATTTCATCCTGAGTTGAATCGACTAGCTGACCCTTTGGCACTCGAATACCGACCGAGGACAGCAGTTTCTTCGTTCTGTCCTTATCCATTGCAAGGGCACTCGACAAAATATTCGAGCCAGTGTACGGAATATGTAGAAGTTCAAAGAGCCCTTGAATTGCGCCATCTTCGGCGTGCGTTCCGTGTAAGGCTAAAAAGGCTAAGTCTGGCCGAATTGACCCCGTGAACTCAAGCAAACTTCCCTTTCGTAATAACAGGTTCGTTATATCGTATTTTTGAACTTCATAGCCGGATTTTTCTAAAGCCTTGGCAATACAGTTACCACTCAAAATCGAAACTTCGCGTTCGCTGCTATCACCACCATAAATGACGGCAATAGACAAATTGGGCCGCATATCCCGTTCAATTTCCCTAATCAATTCGGGAGGAAATTCATGGATATTGCCGGCACCCATTCCACATACGACATCACCGGTTTTTAAGGCTGCTTTGACAATCCTTGGCAATAAATGTCGGCTGGGAACGTACTGCATGGGAACCTCAAGATTTTGGGCAATTCTAACGCTACTGACACCAGGAATTGGAGCCTCTCTTGCTGGGTAGATATCGGTTATGTATACGAAATCTGCATCATCCAATGCCTTGGGAAATTCCTTCAAATGCTCAAGAGTTCGGGAATACAGGTGAGGCTGAAAGACGACAATTACTCGACGATCAGGATACTTCTGCCTAAGAGCTTGAATGGACGCGGAAATCTCTGATGGATGGTGTGCGTAGTCGTCAACTACCGCAATTGGACCGTCAAGCAGCACCTGAAGTCTTCGCTCGGCTCCATTGAACCGGGCAATCCCCATTTCGACCATGCCTAGATCAACAACAAAATCTTCATTGTTAAGCAACGAAGCCGCCGCCAGGGCACCAGTTGCATTCATCCGATTGTGATCCCCGGGCAGGTTTAGGCTTAGAGCTCTCCCGGCATCGGTGTTTTTCGCGTCAATTCCCATTTCGAATTTATTCGAAATCTGTTGGAGCCAGGTATCACTGAGTCCGTAAGGCATGCACCTGACATCGGTCAACTCAGCAACTTCCGCAGCTCCCCGGTCATCAGCGCAATAAACCAAGCCGCCGGACGGAGGAATCTTGCTCACAAAACGAACCATGCTATCACGAAGGTTTTCGTAGCTTCCGTGGTAATCAAGATGATCCGGTTCTAAGTTAGTCAGAAGGACAATGTACGGATTAATGTCGACATAAGCTTCATAAGCTTCGCAAGCTTCAACGACGGCATACTCGCCTTTACCTTCCCTGATTGGTCCGTTCCAATCAATGACAGCAGCACCAACCACAACTAATGGATCTAGTCCCGCCGCTATGAGCCCCGCACCAAGCATTCCGGTAGTCGTAGTCTTGCCATGAGTCCCCGTGACAGCTATGACTTTGTAGGGCTTCAACAACCATCCGAGTGCTTGAGATCTTCGAAAGACTTGAATCCCTAACTTTCGAGCTTCGGCTACTTCGGGAGAGTTTTCAATATCTACCGCGTCAGTCACAATCAAGGCTACTTTTTCTGGTCGCTGTGCAAACGCAAAGACTGGTATTCCTGAATGTCCAATTGAGACGTCATGGCCTTCGTCGGAAAGTCTTGTAGTTTCCTGTGACGAGACAGCATCGGTGCCAGCAACGGCGTATCCACGATGTGACAACATTCTTGCAAGGGCGCTCATGCCTGCACCGCCAATTCCTACCAGGAAAAAGGCACGACAAGGGTCTAATGCCTCCGATGGTGCAAACGATGATTCGATTTCGCTTCGCCTCCGCATAATATGTTTAGATTGCCGCGTTCTTGACTGCAGACCAAATTCGGAATGTCGCGTCGGGCATATCCCATTCTGACAGAGCTTGAGCAGCAGTTTCTCGCTTGTCTTTGTCTTTCAACCAAACATTGATTTGACTTGCTAGTTCTTCCACGGTGCAAGTTTCTTGATTGACTAAAGTTGAGGCACCGATTGATTCAAATTCTTGAGCATTTCTAAACTGATGATTGTCTGCCGAAGTTGGTAGTGGTACTAATATCGAAGGCATCCTTGCCATGGCAAATTCGCTAACGGTACTTCCACTTCGGGCGATCGCCAGTGTTCCAGTTTGGTATGCCATGGACATCACGTCTGATTCAAAATACGGTCGCATGTCGTATCGATCTTCAATTCCCGAAACGAGATGAATTGAGTTGCCATATTGAGATTTGCCCGCGGAATGGAGAACTCTGATATTTGGCAACTGGCGAGCAGCTTGCGGAACCATTTCGTTAAGAAATTTTGCACCACCAGATCCGCCTAGAACGACAATCAGGTTCTCTTCTGGTCTTCGATTTGAGATTGCAGTCCTGAGTTCAGCACGGACCGGATGCCCAGTGCGAATCACTGTTCTCCCTAATATCTGCTCAGTTGCCCGGAAAGTTGACGTTACGACCTTTGCGTAATTTGCAAACATCCGGAGAGATCTCCCTGGAATTGTGTCACACGCATGGATCGCAAGCGGAACGCCGAGAGATTTGGCTGCCTTCATCACTGGCGCGGAACTATATCCGCCCGTAGAAAATACAATGTCTGGCTTCATGGCAGCCATCATCTTCTTTGCCGCTACCGAGGCGCGAAGAAGCTTAGCAAGAGCGATAGCTCCGGCCAGTGACTTGTAGCTATACACTGGAACGGAGTCGAATCCTTGGAATCGATAGCCTCGATCTTCACAGACTTGACCTTCCATTCCTCGATGGGAACCAAAGTAGACCAGGTCTGCTTCTTCCTGAGCTAAGGCAGCTACTTCAAGTGCGGGATAGACGTGACCGCCGGTTCCACCGCCGGTTATGATTACTCTCAGTTACAACCTCCTTCGTTGGTTCTTTGGCGACGGACAATCGGTCGCAAATGCCGAGGGCAATCCAGATTGCAATTAGACTTGATCCTCCGGCCGAAATAAACGGAAACGGAATTCCAATACTAGGAAGGGTCGCATTTGCCATCATCAGGTTCGTGCAAGCCTGAATCGCGATCCACCACGCGGTTCCGCTCAAAACTAACACTTTGAAACGATCTTTCATTTGCTTGGCGGTCACGAGTAATTTGAAGGAAATGCCACCAACGAGAAGCAAACAAATTGCAGGCCCCCAAAAACCACATTCTTCGCCAACCGTTGCCATGATGTAGTCACTCGTGGTTGCGGGCAGCAAATACTTAGCCCGCCCACTGCCAAATCCAACGCCAACTAGCTTGCCACTAACCATTGCTAATTCGCTGTTGATCGGTTGGTAAGTTTCGTTGTTGATGTATTCCCGCTCCCAACGTGCTGGATGAACGAGGAACCGCTTGACGCGATATGGTTCCTTCATCACGAAAGCTCCTAGACCAAGGGTAAGAAGAAGGCCAATTGTGATCACGGACTTTGCAGTTACTGGTGCAGTCAGAAATAATGCAACGGAAGTAGTCAATATCACACAAGCCGTACCGAGATCCTTTTCCATTTCCACCATCACAATTGCGATGAGGATTACGAATGCCGGCCACAACCTTTCCAACTTTGGCACAAGAACCTGATTAGCCCAGCCTTTTTGTTTTTTGCGTTTTTCCCACGTTGCTTGCCAAGGCTTTTTTGACGCTAATGCGTAGGCGAGATAAATGATGGCGGCAAACTTCATGAACTCGGCAGGTTGAAGCTTTAATGCGTCGACACCAAGCCATCGCTTAGCGCCATTCTGAGATATTCCGACAAGTTCGACAAGAACAAGGCTAAAGAGGGAGCCAACCATGATCCAAGGGGCCAGCGCCTTCAGCTTTTCGACACTTACTTTTCTTACAAAAGCGTATCCAATAATGCCGGCTACCAGCATAAAAATCTGAGTTATAAATGGCTTCGGAATAAGCTGCCCCGCTTTCATACTTTGGGCGTATCCAGCATCTAAGATGAATACAAGCCCAAGGATGCTTGCTGCAAAGGCTAACCAGAACAGGCTGGTATCTGTTTGTGTTCGATTCCGTTCGTTATTCATTCCGTCCAATCCGTGACGTATGTACGAAAGACATCGCCACGGTGTCGGAAATCTCGGAATTGATCAGTGCTGGCACACCCTGGTGCGAGCATCACGATTTCACCTTCCTTGGCTCCATTCGTTGCGGCGTCAAACGCCTCCTTCATGGTACACCAAACCTGGTAATTTCCACCTAATTCTTGATTAATTTGTTCGGCATCCTTACCAAAAAGTTGAACATCAAAATTGCTCGATTCAAAGAATTCTTTCAATCCAGCAAAAGTGAGGTCTTTGTTGACTCCTCCAATCAGGACGTGAACCTTTGTTGGGATGGATTGTAGTGAGGCCCTTAATGCTGCCGGATTGGTACACATTGAGTTATTGATGAAGGTAATTCCTTGCTTTTTGGCAACAAATTCCATTCTATGTGTCAACCCTTCGAAGTTCTTGAGAGCATCAAGAATTTTGTCTTCAGACCCGCTTGGACAAACTGATTGCGCTAAAGTCGCGGCAATACCGATGTTCATCATGTTGTGGTCCCCAAGCACCTTGAACTCATCTGCCTTATACTGCTTACCAAAGATGTGGAGAATCCGATTTTCATAGTAGAAATCAGCAAAGCTATATCGGAATTCTTGGGTCTTGGCATTTGTGCTGACCACGGTACCGGAAGGGAAAACGGCAAGATCATTTTCATCCATCGCTCGGAATATCTTGAGCTTTGAACCAATGTATTGTTCAAGCGAATCATATCGGTCAAGATGATCACTTGCTATTGACGTGATCGCTGCCGCTTTTGGCTTGAATTCTTTGACCCATTCGAGTTGGAATGAGCTTATTTCGGCGACCAGGACTTGGTCTTTGGTTGAATTCAGTGCGGCGGTGGTTAAGGGTTGCTCGGGAAGCCCGGAGCCGAAGATGTTTCCGCACAAGATCGCGTCCTTTCCGGCGGATCGGAGTGCAATGGTCGTCATGGCAACGGTCGTACTTTTGCCGTTGGTACCGGTGATCGCGATGATTGGTGCTTTGGAGATTCGGTAGGCGAATTCTATCTCGCTGATTACCTCGGTTCCTTCGGATGTAAGTGCTTGAAGCGCGGGGTGCCGGTGGTCGATTGCCGGGTTGGCGACGACGTACTCAACATTCAAGGTTAGGGGAAAGGATTCGCCGAGTACGAGTTGGGCACCGTACTTTTCGGCTTCCTCGATGAGTTCTGGTTTCGAGATCTTTTCACGGGGATTCTCGTCAAAGACGATGGCTTGCTTGCCGAGCCTTTGGAGGGCTTCCGCGACAGCCAGGCCGCTCCGTCCGAGTCCGAAGATTGCTACGCTCACGGATTGACCACCATTTGAGTTAAGGCAGACCTACGGAGGGCAGTTCCGTAACACTTTTCAGCAAAGCAGGCTTCGCAGTTGGAAAGCTCGCGCAGGCGCGAGCACTCCCAAATTGGCGAACACTCTTTGGGAGTGCGCGAACCTGTTCGCGCTTTGGCCTGCGAAGCCTGCTTCGCTGAAAGAAACTGAGGTGTAAAGCCCATTTATCTCACGAAGGCGACGATGGTAATGGCTGCCATCGAGAAGATCAGTTGCAGCAGGGCGAATACGAATAC
>Ga0194055_10003670_pt1 | contig 11750 bp, 11 predicted proteins | sample SepL449m_MetaG_FD_155482 | JGI IMG/M metagenome (GOLD analysis project Ga0194055, IMG submission 155482) | Anoxic zone freshwater microbial communities from boreal shield lake in IISD Experimental Lakes Area, Ontario, Canada - Sep2016-L442-9m | ecosystem: Environmental > Aquatic > Freshwater >... | reverse complement strand
CGAGAACGCCATGGGTGCAGAAAAAATCGAAGGTACAGATAAAATCACACTGTCAGGGCACGCCCATTACCTAACTCCCGAATCTAAACGCTTCCAACGCTTAAATATACCAATATCTGGCGACCGCGTACTTCATAATGGCACCAAAATACGCCTAGCCAGTCAGGTTAACTTCCCTTCTAGTCAAGACTTATATATATGGAAAGACTGGGACGAAGAAATAGACATCATCCCTAACCCATCCCGAGCCATAAAAACAAACGAAATCGAAACAGTATAGTGATTAACGTTATACATGAGTTAAACTATTTATATGAACGCTAAACTTAAAACAGTATTGGTTGTGGATAGTTCTATTAATGGAGTTATTTCGAGGGCTGAAGGGTCTGGTGAGGGTAGCTGGAATTCACCGGAAGATGGCGTACATTACAAATCGACCATAACTGAAATTGGTGTGTGCATTATGGGCAGAACCTCTTTTGATGTGATTGGTGGCAAAAATTATGACGGCGTAAAACATTGGGTGATGACAAATAATCCCGAGTTACTAGCTAATAATCATGGGAATGAAAATGTTATTTATACCAATAAAGCATACGGTGAATTATTGGACGAGATTGCATTGGGTGGCTCCAGCAAAGTAGCAATACTTGGTGGCTCTAAGGTATATACGGAAATGATAAGCCATAATCTGGTTGATGAAATTATTATCACAATTGAACCAGTTGTTTTGCAAGCCGGAGTCCCGCTATTTGGAAGTGAAGTAAATGAAAGTAACTGGCAATTAGTTGATCATAAAAAACTAAATGAGCGTGGCACGCTGGTGCTAACTTATGCTAAATTAAGCGCCTAGTTTTTTTCTGATTATTTGTTGTGCCAGGCCTGGATTGGCTTGGCCTTTGGAAGCTTTCATGACTTGGCCAACTAAAAAGCCAATAGCTTTCATTTCCCCGTTAGCGACGTCTTTAGCGGCTTGTTCATTGTCGGTTAGAACTTGCTCAACTATTTTTTCTATTTCGCCTTCATCTGATTTTTGAATCAGGCCTTTTAGATTAGCAAATTCTTCAATGTTATTAGGAAGCTTGTCTTCATTTAAGGCGTCATTAAAAACTGCTTTGGCGTTAGTGGAGCTAAGCTTAGCGTCTTTGACTAATTTATATATATGGATAATGATGTTTTTTACTTGAGCCTGATCTAGGTCTTTATATTTTTCTTGGTCCCTATATAGTGGTATCTGATTATTTATAACCCAGTTGGCTACAAATTTAGCCGTATCTTTTTCGGATAATTGATCCTCTATAAAACCTAGGTAGTCTACTCTATCGTCTTCGACTTCAGCTTCTAGGAGTGTATCTATAGCAGAGGCATCGACTCCTAAATCGCTCAATCGGTGGCGCCATTCGGCTGGCATCACAGGCATATTTTTTGCTATGTTGTCTATAAATTCATCACTTAGAACAACCGGAGGAATGTCTGGATCAGGCATGTAACGATATTCATCGGAATTTTCCTTACTTCTTTGAGAAAAAGTTCTCTGCTTATCGTCGTCCCAGCCTCGGGTTTCTTGTGGAATTGCTTGCCCCTTTTCGAGCAGTTCAATCTGACGATCCACCTCGTATTCAACGGATTTTTCAACGCTCTTGAAGCTGTTTAGGTTCTTTGTTTCTGTTCTGGTGCCTAATGCGTCTGTTTTAGAAACACTAACATTAACATCAAAGCGCATATTACCGTAATATAGGTTAGCATCTGAAACATCGGCGTAACGCATGCGTAAGTACAGTTCACGGGCGTAAGCCTTGGCTTCAGCGCTAGAATGGATGTCAGGTTCGCTAACAATTTCTAAAAGTGGCGTGCCTGCACGGTTTAAATCTACCAGGCTAAAATCATCACCAGTGGCGTGGGTACTTTTACCGGCGTCTTCTTCCATGTGAGCTCTGGTAATACCAATCTTCTTATCTTCTCCGTCAACGTTTATAGTAATTTCACCTTTACCGATAATTGGCTCATCAAACTGTGATATTTGATACCCCTTAGGAAGATCAGGGTAAAAATAGTGTTTGCGGTCAAATTTAGAAAATTTTTCTGGTCGAGTACCTAGAGCTAATGCGGCTTTAGTGGCTAGAGTCAAAGCCTCTTCGTTTAATACGGGTAGTGCACCAGGCATGCCGAAACAGATGTGGCTGACGAGAGTGTTGGGTGGGGCTTCACGGGCGTCATTGCCAACAGCCGCAAACAGCTTAGTTTTAGTTTTAAGCTGAACATGAGTTTCGATACCTATAGTAACTTTGTACTGCATGCGGAGTTCTTTATTAATCATTTTTTGAGGGCTCCTAGATCGCGCAGGGCTTGACGAAAGCCCGTTAGGGCTTGCATAACGTCTTTTTTAGTGATTTTACGACCATCAATGGTTTCTATTTTGACGCGGTATTTATGGGCAAACCAAACTGCCTCATTGTTGGTTAATTCACGCTGAGCGGCGACTAGTTTTTCGCCAACTGTTTTGCCTTTGAATTTTGAGGCAGCTAGGGCTTCATCTAGAAGGTTATCGGCGTCAATTACGGCCTGCGGCCAAGTCTTCTTATTGGCGCAGAGCTTGGTAACTTCTTGCCAGCGCACCTGAAAATTGACTGGACTATTGTAATTTTTCTTTTTAGTTTTCTTAACAATAAGAATGGTTCCAATTATCAAAAAGATTATCGCTAAAATTACTCCAGCAATTATGCGTTTGTGATGCATTAGATCAAGGCTTTGTATGTTCATTTCAGCAATCCTTCTGTTTTATGGGCAAGCTCTAGTAGTTCACGGTCTTTCTTTTGGGCGGCCATTAATTGTAAGCCAACTGGTAATTCATTGGCGTGGCCGGCAGGCAACGAAATGGCAGGAATGCCGGCCAAATTGGCGGCAACCGTCATAACGTCACTCAAATACATCTGTAATGGGTCTTTAGAGTTTTCACCAATTTTAAATGCTGTAGTCGGAGCAACTGGGCCTAGTAAAAAATCATGGTTTTTGAAGGCCTGATGAAACTCGTTAATTATCTTAGTTCGAACAGTTTGAGCTTGCTTGTAATAAGCCTCATAGTACCCACTGCTGAGCACGTAGGTTCCAATCATAATGCGCCTTTTAGCTTCTTTGCCGAAGCCTTGGCCACGAGAATTTTTATAGCTATCATTTAATGTTTTAGCATTCTTATCGGAATAGCCGTATCGTTGGCCGTCGTATCGTGACAAATTACTGCTTACTTCTGCGGGGCATAAAATATAATAGACTGCCAATGCATTTCTTACTGAAGGCAAACTTACTTCAGAGATTTCAGCACCAGCTTTTTTAAGTTTTTCTATAGAATTTTCAATTACCTGTCTAACTTCGTCAGACAATCCATCGCTCATATATTCTTTCACAATACCGATTTTGAGTCCTTCAACATTGAGATTATTGTCACTTATTTCGAAGCTCTTGGAACTGCGATCAATAGATGTGCCATCTAGCTCGTCTTTGCCGGCTATAACATCAAAAACAAGACTAGCGTCCTTCACGCTCGACGCCATAGGGCCAATAACATCTGTGCTACTGGCCATTGCAATCACGCCACTGCGTGATACGGCACCGTAAGTAGGCTTGTATCCAACGCAGCCAGAAAAGCTAGCAGGCTGCCTGATTGATCCACCCGTATCTGTGCCAAGGGCAAAAGGAGCTAGTCCAAGTACCACTGAAGTTGCTGATCCACCAGAGCTACCACCAGGTACCCTAGTATCATCATGTGGATTTTTGGTAGTAAAGAAATCGCTATTTTCGGTGCTTGCGCCGTGGGCAAAAGCGTCTAAGTTAGCCTTGGCAACACAAATCGCTCCTTCGGTTTCTAACTTATTTATAGCCGTTGCCTGATAAGGCGCCTGGAAGCCTTTTAATATATTGCTAGCCGCCGTGGTATCGGCACCAAAAACCAAGAAGTTGTCTTTAGCAATGAATGGAACTCCGCTCAAGCGACCTACTTTTTCACCTCTTGCAATTCTTGCATCAATTTCGGACGCTCTTTTCAGGGCATTTTCTTTGAGGGTGACAATAATTGCCTGAAACTGTTTATTATCTTCTATAGCTTTTAGTGACTGATTAACTAGATCGACGCTTTTAATTTTGCCAGACTTAACATCTTCGGCAATTTCAGCTATTGGCTGCCAAGAAATGCTCATTAATTCAGCATCCTTTTAACTTTGATGAGATTGCCTTTAGAGTCTGGAAGATTAGATTGTAAATCTTCTAGGCTATAGCCGTAATCATTAATTTCATCTTTACGAGTAACATTAGTTAGTCCAGTAACTTGGTTGGTTGGCTCAAGACCACTGACGTCTACGTCGCCGAGTTGTTCAACATAATCTAAAATCGCCGATAGTTCTTCTGTGAATTCATTGACCTCGTCATCTGTTAGGTCGAGACGTACTAGTTCGGCCAAATTTAAGACATCTTCTTTTTTTAATTTACTCATACTTGGGCTATATTGTAGCAGAAATTCGACTAGTTTTTAACTATTTTATACCTGTAAATATGGATACTTAGTATTTACAAAATAAATAAATAGTTATATTATTCAAATTAAGCAGGTAATCATGCTATGGAAGCTGTAAAAAATAACCCGAACCAGCAATCTGAAAATCATTCGGACGGCTATCAGCATGATTATCAACAACTCTATAAAGATTATCAATTACCAGAATATTTGCATGCTGCAGACGTAGCAAATCTTCAATTAGTCGAAGAACAAGAACATACCAATCTTGGAACTATATTTAAAGAACACTGGGTGATGGGCGACGAAGCTCAGACTGAATATAATGTCCTTCGCTGTGAAGCTTCAGAACCACGCACAGATGTTTGGACGGTAAAAGATTTAGCCTGGTCAACCCAGCTTGAAGGACTAAATACCGATGTGGCGCGAAAAATTATGCGTCTTGGTATGAACGCCATAATCAAAGGATCTGAATTACATAATTCTATAAAATTATCTGAAAGCGCCTATAATACCCACGCTATTTTGGACGGCTATCAGAAGCTGGGCTATCTAGATGCTAAGCATATTGCAGTCGAAGGTTATTCCCGAGGGTCAATGATTGGCTTTGGCACTAACGCCTACGCAGAACAATTCGACCGTCGAGTGATCTATTCGAATTTAACAGACCCTTGTATGGCACTAGGTATACATGCCGATGCTGAAACAGTCAAAAAAGCTATTAGTCTGCCGATTGATTTAGGCTTACTTGGAGCAGCCGCACTACAAGGAATAATTGCTAATCCGAACCGGGGCAGGCATTTGATAAAAACTATCGATTTTTCACCTGAAGGAGCAGCTCAGTTTGTCCGTACTGGCAGGCATCTGTTGAATGGCGAAGCTGGCATGATGGCGACTAAGACACCGCTGGACATGAAAGCCACCATAGCTTTTTTCCGACTTAGCGAAGCCAATGATGAACCGGTATATAGGCAGCTGCTGGCTGGACGTGAAGGCGTGAGATTTGTGCAACCCGAAGGTGGACATGGCGGAGGCATAGATAGCCGTATTATAGGCAATGTTGCTGTGCGCATGGGTCGATTAGTCGATCAGCTAGCAGAAGGCCGTTCACCAGATGATATTAACTACCAAAAAATTCTATACGGCGACAAGCCTAAATCTGATCTTTGATTTCTTTGATTAAATCTCTAAGCTCGGTTGCGGTTTCGAACTGTAAATTGGCTGCCGCCAAGTCCATCTGAGAAGTTAGATCTTTAATTAAACTGCCGTATTCGTCTTTAGGAATCTTTTTGAGGTTAAGTTTGGCGCGTTTGGCTTCTTCTGGCATGTCTGGCCTTAGCCCTTTTTCGACAGATTTTAAGATGCTGGTTGGTGTTATGCCATGTGATTGGTTGTACTCTGTTTGTAATTTACGTCGGCGAGTGGTTTCGTCGATGGTTTTTTTCATGCTTTTAGTGATTGAATTGGCATACATAATTACTCGGCCTTCTTCGTGACGAGCGGCTCGACCTACTGTTTGTATCAAAGCTTGTTCACTGCGCAGGAAACCTTCCTTGTCGGCGTCTAAAATTGCTACAAATGACACTTCGGGCAAGTCTAAACCTTCTCTCAGTAGATTTATGCCAACTACAACGTCATAAACACCCAGACGTAAGTCCCTTAGAATATCGGTACGATCCAAAGTATCAACATCACTATGGAGATAAGCAACTTTCATATTAAGCTCGCTTAAATACTCGGTTAGATTTTCGCTCATCCGTTTAGTCAGCGTGGTAACTAAAACTCTCTGGCGTTTGGCGACAGTTTTGCGAATTTCTTCGATTAAATCATCGATTTGACCATCAATTGGTCGCACTTCTATTTGTGGGTCAAGCAGACCGGTTGGGCGAATTTCTTGAGTTGCTGGCTCGCCACTACGACTGAGCTCGTATTCAGCTGGTGTGGCGCTAACATAAATAGCCTGGTTGATATGTTTCTCGAATTCACTGAATGTAAGAGGACGGTTATCTAGGGCACTCGGCAGTCTGAAGCCGTGTTCTACTAAAACTTCTTTGCGGGCCCTATCGCCATTGTACATACCCCTCACCTGCGGGATTGACATGTGTGATTCGTCTACAAATAGCAAATAATCATCTGGGAAATAATCAAGCAAAGTAGCTGGTTGTTCGCCAGGTTCGCGATTGGTTAAATATCTTGAATAATTCTCGATGCCTTTTACGAAGCCAGTTTCTTGAAGCATTTCTAAGTCAAATTTAGTACGTTGTTCTAAGCGCTGGGCTTCTAGTAACTTGGATTCATTTTTGAAAAGTTTTAATCTGGAGTCCATTTCATTTTCGATTTGCCCTAAAGCTACTTTGAGCTTTTCTTGTGGTGTTACATAGTGTGAGCTTGGGAAAACAGTGTGAGAGCTAAGTTTTTTGAGGATTTCGCCAGTCAGGGGATCTATCTGGGTAATTTTTTCTATTTCGTCGCCGAAAAATTCCACTCTGTAGGCAAGCTCTTCGCTAGCTGGATAAATATCAACTACATCACCGCGTACTCTAAAAGTACCACGATGGAAATCAATATCATTTCTTTGGTATTGAATATCTGTTAAGTGCCTTAAAAACTTATCCCTAACACGCCGTTCACCAACTTTAATTTTTAACGATAATCCTTCGTAATCACTAACAGACCCTATGCCGTATATACAACTGACGCTAGCTATAATTATTACATCGCGCCTGGATAGCAATGAATCGGTGGCAGCGTGTCTTAAGCGATCAATTTCTTCGTTTATCTGAGAATCTTTTTCGATATAGGTATCAGAGCGTGGTATATAAGCTTCAGGCTGATAGTAATCAAAGTAGCTAACAAAATAATGCACGGCATTTTCTGGGAAAAATGTTTTGAACTCACTATAGAGCTGTGCAGCTAAGGTTTTATTATGGCTCAAAATTAAGGTTGGTCTCTGCACATTCTGAATGATATTGGCCATCGTAAATGTTTTACCTGACCCAGTAATTCCAAGTAAAGTCTGGTCTTTTTCGCCATTATTTAAACCATCAGTAAGCTTGGCGATTGCTTTTGGCTGATCACCTTGTGGCTGAAAATCTGATACTAGCTTAAACTTAGACATCGTTATATTATACCAGATTTTTTGGCTTTTAACAGGTAAGGAGCTGTCTAGTGGAAGAGGTTTTTATACTTGGCATTGATATCATCAAGGTGTTTTGTCATGTCTCTCAATAGGCCTTCGGCGGATTCGTTGACTGCTATATAGGTATCTTCTCTGAGTGGCCTGCCTAATTCAATCAATTCGTCAACATAATCAGAAACGCCACCAGAGCCTATAAAAAATCCGATAGGTTTTTCTGTTTCAATTGCTATGACTGCTTCATGTAAAGTGCCTAGCCTGCCACCCACCGATAAAACGGCGTCACTAGTATTTATAAGCAACACATCTCTTCCAACATAATGTAGGCCACTATATACAATAGCGTCGTAAGCTTTGGTAGGTAATCGGTATTTCATGACGTGTTCAATTTTAGAATCAGCAGGACTAATGCCTATACTCATCTTGCCCCCAGCCTTTTTATAGGCTTCTGCGGCATAATTTGGTAGTCCGACTGTTGCTCCTGTTATTAAATGGTGTCCGGCTTTAGCAATCGCTTCTCCGAGCTCCATAGCCAGCTTACGGCCTTCTTCAACGGTTTCTCCCTTTGCAGCTCCAGATACGCATATTTGATACATTAGTTTTCCCTGACTTCTGCCAATTGTGGCTGTAATTCATGTGACACAACATCTTCGAGTTGATTATGACTAAAATATCTCAGCAGAAATTCTTGCCATAGTGATTTTTTGAAATATTTTGTAATCTGATTTTGAATAGAGCGATTATTGCAAGTGTTCAAAGCTACATCATGGATATTAAACGATACGGATTGTTTTATATGCGATGAAGCTAAGCTAGAGGTATTGCGCCAAAAATCCATGTTCGATTCAATAGCAAATAAACTTTCTTCAATCGGATGCCAAACTAAATCGTCAATTGACAGATGAGGCTCAAAAACCGCTTGATTAAAATGCTGTTCGAAATTTGCATAATATCTTTGCACAATACTCCAAGGCAGTTTAGATTTTGATATATCAGAATGCAATGACGGTTCATTTATAACGGCCTCTCTTACGATTTGACCATAGTGCGCTTTAACCTGCGACAACTTTAGAAAACTAGATAATGCTCGGATTTTATTTAATTCTTCTAAGGCTACTACCAAAGAAGCCGTGACAGACCCTTTCGGAGCTGATTTGGGAAGTGGCAAAACAATCAAGGCGCCTAATTCTTTAAAAGCTAGAACGTTATGTTTCTTTATTTCAACTAAATCTGATTCAAGACTTTGCCAGCGTTTATAATTAACCGATTGAATTATAATATTTCGATTCTCGAAATCACTAGGCTTTAGTTTTTTGTAGCTATCTACTAGTTTTTTGCGCCAATTATCGTCTTCGATAAGCCAAGAAGCGGTAATTAAGTTAATTGCTGATTCATGTTTAATCATTGATGCCATCGATCGATAACCAAGTTTTTTCATAGTTTTCTTGGGTGGTAGCTGTTTGATGATAGTTTTCATAACTGGCATTTTCATAGCGTAGCAGCGTTTGCTGTCGGGGGAGTTTTTAAGGGCATAAATAAGACCCTCGGAAACATTGGCCGATAATGATGAGTGTGTCATGGCTAAAGTCGTAAGATTACGAGTTAGAATTTTATCGTCTTGGTGGAGTTTAGACTGTAAAACGTGATAAAGCTCACTGGCTGTTGTATCGTCTGGATCAAGACCTAATTGTTTGAGCTTATGACGGCCAGCATTGTTGATTTCGTTTGTTAGACGAATGTCGTTGGTCGGATGATTGTTAGCCGATTCTAGGCTACGCAGGAGATGGTGCCAATCATGGTGATCAAGTTCTAAACTGCTGTTCAAAAAGCGTGTCATTTGTTTGTTTTACCCATATTTTATACTGTTAATTTTAACATAAGCGGGGAAATAAATGCACTCAAAACGGCATTGGCCTGTACCACTGCGGGGAATCTTTTAAAAATTTTTCTAGGGCAAATTCTCCTAGTAAGCCAGTTTGTGCGCCAACGAATTGAACAACATTCATGGAATTAATCGGAGCCCACTGCAAAGCACCTTCGATATTATTGCCTTTTATCAAAGCAGCGACAAAGGTAGATGCAAAAGCATCACCTGCCCCAGTGCGCTCTTTGGGCGGCGAAGGATCTGGATAAAGCGGCATTTTAAGTCGCTTTTGGCCATCAGAGGCGTAAGCTCCTTCTGGTCCATCGGTAATTACGGCAATTTTAGCGCCTATTGAGTGCATACGGTCTAATAGGTCGTGCAGATTGTTGTAGTCACCGCCAGTCACCAAAACAGCCTCTTCGCGGTTTAATATCAAAACTTCACAGCGTTTATACAGTCGTTTTAATCTTTCAACACCAGCCTTCATCTGAAATGTTCCAGGTTGAAAAGCAAATTTAACTTCGGAGTGTTTCTCTAGCCAATCAGCAACTTCGTCATGGTAGTCCATGGCGTGCTCACTGATACTACTAAAATATAGCCACTCCGGTATTTCAGCTGGCCTCAAATGTGGCCAGTCGTAATTATATTCTTCGTGTTTAATGAGTATGGTGCGTTCGTCTTTGTACCACAATACATAGTGATAGTTGCTCTTCTTGCCAGGATTAACACGAACAAACCTGTAGTCAACACCTTGTTTGTGAAGGGCGTTAATCATATCTCGACCAGCTTGATCACCACCAACATTAGTTATAAAAGCTGTTTTTAAGCCTAATCTTGAAAAGGCTACTGCAGCATTGGAGGCATTGCCAACAGCATCAAGTACTTCAACATGGTCAAAGGGAATTTTAGTAGCAAATTTCATGGCCAACCAAGGGCCTTCGTCATTTTTGTAAGTTACAGCCTGATCATCGAGCAACTTAATAAAAGCGTCAGTAACTATGTCACCTACTGTTATAACGTCAATTTTAGTATTGTTACTTGCCACCCTTTTGAATCCTTATGCTTATTTTAGCACAAAAACTGATCAAACAACGGCTTTGCCGGCCGAATTAAAGTCATCTATTTTTGCTTCTACAACTTTTTGCACCGCTGGCACTACTTCTTTGTTAATCAGCTTAGCCACAGAAAACTCTTTGGGGTTTTCATCTAACACATTCTCTAGCGCAGTTCGATAAGCAATCCGCATATCGCTGTTGATGTTAATTTTAGAAACACCAATTTTTACGGCCTCGCGGAAATAGTGTCCAGGCGTACCACTACCACCATGTAGTGAGATATTACAATCTGATGCTGCTCTCAATTGCTTTAGTAATTCTAGGTCGAGTACTTTGGGTGCAGGATATTTGCCATGTAAATTACCGATAGCCGCCGCATATGTATCTATACCGGTTTGTTCCACGAATGAGCGCATACCTTCTGGAGTAGAGAAAGTTTTTTTAATTTCTTCATAATCAATTTGTTCTTCGTGCAAATTTGAGCTACCACCGAAATAGTGTGGTTCACTTTCTACACTTGCGCCAGTGAGCCTGGCGTAATCTACGACTCTTTTTGTAGCTTCTATAATCTCTTCTTCACTAGCTTCATGGTTTGATTGGCTAATGTCGATGTGTATAAACTCAAAACCTGCTTCAATGCCATCAAATGCAGCGTCTATATTGGGGCTATGGTCTAAATTGACATACATTTCTACTTCGTATTGACGCTTATAGTTTTCTACCATATCCCTGACATTATCAAGCCCGATGTCATCTACTTCGCCCTGACTAACTTCTACAAGTACTGGAGCGTTTTTTGCCTTGGCGGCTAATGCCACTGCTTTGAGCGTAGCTTCGTCATCTAAGTTGAAGGCACCAAAGGCCCAACCTTCGGCTCGGGCTTGCGCCATTCGTCTTCTGGCTTTAGCGCAATTGTCTCGTATTTGATTTAGTGTAAGTGGCATGACTCTAATTATAAATGCTTATGCTTAAATGTTAAGTAGTTTTATTACTTAATACGTGATGAGCGGCTAGTGCAATGTGATTAGCGTCCAATCCAAAATGTAATAATAGCTGTTCTGGCGTGCCTGATTCACCAAACCGGTCTTTCATACCCACTCTTTTTACTGGTACGGGATGATTTTCGCTCAATAATTCACTGATTGCACCGCCAAGACCACCAGCAATCTGTCCCTCTTCGGCCGTTCCCAC
>Ga0194055_10003669_pt1 | contig 11751 bp, 9 predicted proteins | sample SepL449m_MetaG_FD_155482 | JGI IMG/M metagenome (GOLD analysis project Ga0194055, IMG submission 155482) | Anoxic zone freshwater microbial communities from boreal shield lake in IISD Experimental Lakes Area, Ontario, Canada - Sep2016-L442-9m | ecosystem: Environmental > Aquatic > Freshwater >... | reverse complement strand
CACCTTGGCCTGGCGTGACAGGCCCGCCTTCGTTGTGTTCGAGGCGACGACCAGCCTCCCTGCCGGGTGGGCTAGGCCCGAAGCAACGGACGCACCGTTATTGCCCCGATCCGGGGTCGCTCCGGCGGCTGTAGAGGGCTTATCGGTCATCGAAAGCAACTCTAGAGGATAAATGGATCACCGTGGTGGACAGTGGAGCAACTGGGATGACGAAATCTCCATTGTGCGTGACCCTCAGAACAACCTGGAGGGCCAAATCTCACTTCCCGTACCCGAGTCCGCTCCATAGGGTTTCTCATTCGAGTTCTCTAAAGCGCCCCACCGAGCTCTGTCAGCACATCTCGCTACAAGACCTTTGCCCTCGCCACCGACATACCGCTGCACCAGCGCGACGTCTACGGATCCACCGTCTGGCGCAAGAGCTACTCGCGACGTGGCACCGGCGTCGAGCGGCACGTTTGCGCACTGAAGGACGAGTCCGTTGCCGGTTTCGCAAGCGGCAAGGTTCGTATGCGTGGCATCGTCAAGACCGGCCTGATGGTGGCCGTGGCCCTAGCCACAACCAACCGACGCTTCGCAATCGCGTGGGGCCGGTTCAGCGGTCCTCTTCCCAAGGTCCGTAAGCGCAAAGTCGTCAAGCGTGAGCCCTACCTCCACCGACTGAAGCGCATCACGCACACCGTCAACGGTCAGCTCGTCGTGTTGCACCCTCTGACGACCTAGCCAAGCCCGGCCTCCAAACAACAAAGAACCCCGCTGGACCTTTCACGGCCCAGCGGGGTTCTTTCACGTCTTCGACACCTGCAACGGCACCACTGCACCGCGCCCCCTCGACGAAGTTGGAGGCCCAACCCATCGAACTCGCAGAATTGGATCGATTTCGGACTTTTGTATCTCCGAACCGCCTGCTTCTGTATCTGCCTGATGGCGGAGGCGGTGGGATTTGAACCCACGGTGAGTTTCCCCACACACGATTTCCAATCGTGCCGATTCGGCCGCTCTCGCACGCCTCCGTGCCCGCCGCGAACGGTGGGAGCCCACAGGCTACAAGAGCCTGAGGACGAGGTCCGGCGGGAAGTCAGTCCTGCGTGAAGTGGATCTTGAGGAGGGTAATGAACATTGCGGTGAACGTCACCTGGAAGCCGCCCACGATGGCGACCATCGAGGGGACGATGATGCGCAGCTCGTGGCTGGTTGTGAGGTTGCCGAAGTCGACGAGGCGCCATCCGTTGAACACCAGACCGATACCGAATACTCCGAGCGCGATGAGGAGCCCGCCCAACAGCAGGCCTCGTTCAAAGGTGATCCGGCCGAAGCGCTTGCCAGCAGAACCGGAGACCGAGCGGTAGCCATGGGTGAACTTGTAGGCCCGGGTGATCGTGTCGAACTGCAGCGCCTGGACGCCCACGATGAAGGCGCCTCCAGAGAGGACGAGGGCGCCGGACGAGAGGGCGAACGGCCCAATGACCAGATCGTGGAAGCTGAGCACGGTACCGAACACCAGGGAAAGAGCAATGAGCACAAGCCCCGGGATCTGGAAGAGCCACCGGGGGCTGAAGAGCAGCATGAATCGGAGGTGGCGCCAGCCGTCGCTCCAGGTGCGCAGGTGCGGGTCACGGGAGCGACCATCCTTGCGCAGGGTGGCGGGAACCTCCTCGATCACGAGCTCGGCGAGGGCGGATCGCACGATCATCTCGCTGGCGAACTCCATGCCGGTGGTCTCAAGGTCGAGGCCGAGGATTGAGGACCGGTTGACCGCTCGGAGGCCGCAGTTGAAATCGCCGAGGTCGATGGAGAAGAAAAGCCGGCCGAGGAAACTGATGACTGGGGTCCCGAGATAGCGGTGGAGGGGCGGCATGGCCCCGTCGTCGATCCCACCGACGAAGCGATTGCCCACCACGAGATCGGCTCCGTTGCGAAGGTGTTCGACGAAGGGTCCGAGGTCGCCGAAGTTGTAGCTGCCATCGGCATCGCCCATGGCCACGAACCGTCCTCGTGCCGCAGCGATGCCGCCGGAAAGCGCGTAGCCGTAACCCTTGTGCTCTATCGGCACGACTCGGGCGCCGTGGGCCTCAGCGAGGGCCTGGCTGCCATCGGTGCTGCCGTTGTCGGCGATCACCACTTCTCCAACGATCCCCGAGTCAAGGAGGAAGGCGTGCGCCTCGGCGATGCAGGCCGCAATGGTCTCGGCCTCATTGAGACATGGCAGCAAGATGGTCAACTCGAGTTCGGTGGCCGCAGGGGTCGTCATGACAGGAGTGATGGCCTCTCGTAAGGTCTGAGCGCAAGTGTACCGACACAACCTCTCGCCATCTACCCTTCTGTCGGGACACTGACCACCAATGGAACCCACCACCGACCCCACCAATCACCCGTCATGGGTCACCCCTGGGGTGATCGGGGCGATTGGCGTCGCGCTCTTAGCGAGCGCCGTCCGGGTGGCCGTGGCCATCGGTCAGCCCCACGGGCTCTATTTTCCTGATTCATGGTGTTACATCATCGAGCGCCCCGAGGCACCCTGCATGGCGCACGATCCGGCGATGGGGTGGTTCTGGGCCGTTGGCACCTTGGGGGCTCGTTCTGCGGCGTCGGTGCTGTGGCTCCAGGCCGTGCTTGGGGTGGCGACCGCGCTGATCCTCTATCGGACCCTGCTGATCCTGACGAGGGCCCGATGGGCGGTCGCCGGAGCCAGCCTGTTTGCGGTCCTTCCGGTGCAGCTGTTGCTCGAGCGCACCTTCCTGACTGAAACCTTTGAGACCTTCGCCTTGGTGGTCGGGCTTCTCGCCGCCGTGAACGCTCTTCGAACGAACGGCCCTTGGCGGGCGTTCTTCTGGACTGCAGTCGCCGGTGCATCGATGGGCTGTGCACTCGCGGTGCACACGGCATTCTTGGCACCGGGACTGATCTCGGGAGCAGTCCTCGTGATCCTCGTGGTGCGACGCCAGTGGCGGCGAACCAGCGCGAGGGCGGTGTTCATGGGAGGTGTGAGCACGGTGATGGTGCTCGGGCTGCTGCTGCCGGCGGCCCCGGAGGCGGTCAGATATCACGACTGGTTCGGCGTGTGGACGACGAACGTCTCGCAGGGAACGTTCCTGCTCACCCGATGGGCCCCATTGGTGTCCTGCCACGTTCCTGAGGACTCGACCCCACGGGCTCGCGCCGAGATCCGAGCGGCCTGCAAGGTCAACTCCTTCGGTGCTCCGCCGGGCATCACTCAGTGGATGACCTGGACCTCTCCGTTCACCTACAGCCTCACCACCCGCTACGACGTGAAGCACGAGCAGGTGGCCCGCACCGAGTCGCAGCTTCAGGCAGTGGCCATCGCCGGCATCATGTCGCATCGCAGCGCGTTCGCCGGACAGATGCTGGCGAGCCTTGGCTGGCAGCTCGTCGGTGCCCCCAATGACGACCTGTGGCAGTATCGCTCCCCGCGCCTCGATCGCTTCATCTCCCCATGGGCGGTGGTCTTCCCGAACTTCAGCCAATGGTTTGGCCCCAAGGGGATCCCGGCGGATCGTCCGGAGGATCCCCAGCTGATCAGGGCTGCGGCGGGAACGACCCGAGCTGGTCAGGTCCTGCTCTGGACTGTCCTGGTCGCCGGATCGTGGCGGTTGGTGCGTCGTCGCAGGATCAAGAAGCCTTGGTTCCCGCGCCTGACACCTCGAACCTCGATGGGGTGGCTGACGGCCACCATGATCGCCTCCTCGATGCTGGCCGTGGCCTTCGGAACCTATCCAGTCTTCCGGTATTGGTCGCCGATCATGCCGGCCCTGATCGTGCTCTGTGCGTTGGCACTCACTCGACCGAAGGCCGAGAGGCTCGACCCCGCTGGCGAGGTTTCCGCCCGGTCCGTGTCGGCATGATGGCTCGTCACGCCGTGCGCCGGGCGACGCGACGTGATCCGTGGTGGCTGATCGTCGCAGCGTCGGCGGCCATGATCCGAATCCTGCTCGCCCTCAGCGTCACGGCCACGCCGTACTCGGGTGATTCGTGGTGCCTGCTCAATCTGGGCGGAGCCCCGCCATGCGCCAGTCATCCACCCACCATCGGCTGGATCTGGCGGACGCTCACCTTCGGGCACTTCACTCAGACCTCGGTCCTTGTGCTCCAGGGGGTCCTTGGGGTGATTGGCACCCTGGTGCTGTTTGCTCTCTTGCGTCAGGTGGCTGATCGTCGCTTGGCCGCCTTGGGCGCGCTGGTGGCCTCGCTGATGCCGGTGACGCTCTTCATGGAGCGAGCTATCATGACCGAGTCGATCCAGGACCTGTTGCTGCTTGTCGGCCTCCTGCTCGGCCTCGCCGGCCTGCGAGCCGTTCGACCACGTGAGGCTGGGTGGTGGACGACCGCCGCCGCATTGGCATTCGGTATGGCGGCCGCCATCCACTCGGCCATCATGATGACGTCGGGTGGCCTGACCGTCATGCTCGTAGCCCTCGTACTCTGGCGGCAGGGGGTGGCTCGGACCCGAGGATCTCTCGGCACGCTGGTCGCTATTCCGGTCGTGGCCATCGTGATGCTGGTGGCCCCGAGCATCCCGATGTCGCTCCGGTACCACGCGACGTTCGGGGTGTTCTCTTCTCAGGCGATGGGCGGGACCTACTTGGCCGCAAGCTGGGCGCCGCTGCTCGACTGTCCTGCCCCGGCCGGTTCGGAGCCCGCCGTGGCAGCCTTCTATGCGGTGGCCTGTTCGCACCACTCGTTCGGATCTCCTCCGGGGACGGTCAGCAAGCTGATGTGGGATCCGAGCCTGGCCTTCCTGCGCACGGCACCATCACCGGGCCAGCACCATGCATTCGCCGCCGCACAGTCGGCGCTCAGTTCGGCAGCCATCTCTGGCATCATCCATCACCCCGCGGGCTTTGTCACGGAGGTCGGCCGATCGCTCTGGTTCCAGCTTGCCGACCGCCCGTGGACCCGCCCACTCCACGTCTACAGCACCAGCCGGCCGACCTGGGTCGCCGCCCAGGCGAGCTCTGGGAGGTGGAGCGACGCGGTGCGAAGTTGGTTCGGCGGGGCTATCCCAGCGGCTGGCCATAGCCCCTCGAGCCTGGCCGGTGCCGTGGAGACCACCGACCGATTCCCTCAGGTCATCCTCTGGCTGGTGCTGCTGGCTGGTCTCGGCCGCACCTTGGGTGCTGCCGAGCGACGTCGGCGACGGGGCGAGCGTCTCGTCGTGCGGGGCTGGAGTCATCGGCCACCATCAGACCGAGTGTGCGTGGGCCTCCTGGCGACCACGGTCCTGCTCGGGAGCATGATCTCGTGGGCCCTCGGGTCGTGGCCGCTCTTCCGGCTCTGGGCACCGTTGCTGCCGGGAATAGTCATCTTGGCCGTCCTGGCGATCCCAACACGGCCGGCTACGCCGGTGGCGACCGATGAGCCTGAGGTGGTGCTCGCCGGGTAGGGTGGGCCTCCCGATCTTCGGAGCGGTGGCCGGGTCCTGCGCAATGTTCACTTGTGAACCGAGTCAGGGTCGGAAGGCAGCAGCTCTCAGCGAGATCGAGCGTGTGCCGCAGTCAACCTGGCCATCGCTCCGAGGACCGGGCCTTCTCACGATGAAGGCCTCAGTGGGGACGCCGTCACCGGTCACCGGTAGCATCGCCCCATGGCCCCTGATCACGTAGCGACGACCACCGGCGATGCCGCCTTCGTCTCGCTCTACCGCCGTTATCGGCCCGGAACCTTCGATGCCCTGCGTGGCCAGGATCACGTGGTGCGTGCCCTGCGCACCGCCGTGATCGATGAGCACGTGGCCCATGCGTACCTCTTCAGTGGACCTCGCGGGACCGGCAAGACGTCATCGGCAAGGATCTTGGCGAAGGCACTCAATTGCGAGCATCTCGTCGACGGTGAACCTTGCGGGGTCTGCTCGAGTTGCATCGAGATCACCCGGGGCACCTCGATGGATGTCATCGAGCTCGATGCGGCCTCGAACAATGGGGTCGACGCGATGCGCGATCTCATCGGCCACGCCGCCCTCGGATCTCCCGGTCGACACAAGGTGTACATCATCGACGAGGTCCACATGCTGTCGAACGCGGCAGCCAACGCGCTGCTCAAGACGCTCGAGGAGCCGCCGTCGCACGTCGTGTACATCCTGGCCACCACCGATCCGCAGAAGGTTCCTGCGACCATCAGAAGCCGCACCCAGCACCTCGAGTTCCGCCTGCTCGGTGCGGCCACCATCGAGCAGCTCCTGCGTGATGTGCGCGACGACGCCCACCTCGACCTTGACGACGACGCCCTGAGCATTGCCGTGCGCAAGGGACGCGGATCGGCCCGTGATGCTCTGAGCGCGCTTGACCAGGTGGCGGCATCGGGTGAGTCCACGGACCTGCGACCGGCCTTCATCGATGTCATCGAGGGGATCGCCGACGACGATGCCCGCCGATCGCTGCTCGCCCTGAGCATGCTGGCCGGGAGCGGGTGGGGGCCGCAGCAGCTGGCAATGGAGCTCGTGGAGGATCTGCGCCAAGGATTCCTGCTCACGATGTCCCCCGAGGTCGCCGAGGTGGTGGGTGCCGAACGCCAGCGACTCTCTGCGCAAGCGGACCGGATCGGCCTCGCCCGGCTGGTGCGCTCCATCGAACTTCTTGGTCAGGCTCAGATCGACATGCGCGAGGCCCCAGACCCCCAGGTGGTGCTTGAGGTCGCTGTGGTGCGGGCGGCACGAGCGGATCTCGGTGGTGGTGTGGCTGAGCTCGAAGGGCGTATCGGACGCCTTGAGCGCCGCCTGGCCGAGCTCGAAGCCCGGCCATCGGCTCCGACGGTGCCTGTGCCTGCACCGCCCCCTCCGACGGCCGACGGCTCGAGCCCATCGCTCGGAGCTTGGCGCAGCCAGCCGGGCGCCGCTCCTGCGACGGCTTCCGAGCAGCCGACAGAGCCAGCACCAGCAGCAGCCGTCCTCGAACCCACCACCGAAGTTCCATCGGACCCGGTGCTCGAACCGGCCCTCGAACCCGAACCGGCCGACCCGATGGTTCTCGAGCGCGAGCCGGCGGTCGCACCATCTCCCGAATCCGCCCCTGCCCCAGGGGGCCAATTGTCGCTGGCCATGATCCGATCGCTCTGGGCCGACAGCGTCCTCGGTGAGCTGGCCGGTCGCAATAAGGCGCTCTTTCGGACGGGTGAGCTCGTCAGGCTTGAAGGATCCACGTTGCATATCGGCGTGTCGACCGAACCACAGCTCGAGCAGTGCCGCCCGGGGATCCCCGCCGTCGAGCGGGCACTCCTCCAGGCACTCGGCCAGGCCATCTCCGTCGAGCTCTCGATCACGGGACGGGGAAGTACCCCGGAACCAGCTCTCGAGGCTCCGGCGCCGGAGATTCCGGCACTGCCCGACGAGGCCGAGATGGATGAGGTGGGTGATGTCTCCACCCTCCCTGAGGCCCACCAGGTGACGACCGCATCGCTGGCTGCGTCGAAGATCCTCAAGGCTTTCCCTGGCGCCACCGAGGAGACGTCGTAGGTGTACACCGGTTCGCTCAGACGGCTGATCGACGAGCTGGGACGGCTCCCGGGGATCGGCCAGAAGTCCGCGCAGCGGATTGCCTTCCACCTGCTGAAGGTCCCGACGGAGGATGCCCGGCGACTGGCCGAGGCCATCATTGAAGTCAAGGAGCGCACCGCGCTGTGTGCCATCTGTCTGAACGTCGCCGACACCGGGGAGCTCTGTCCGATCTGCGCCGATGACCGGCGCGACACCTCGGTGCTCTGTGTGGTGGAGGACCCACGAGACATCGTCGCGGTCGAGCGCACCAGTCGATTCTCGGGCCGATACCACGTGCTCCATGGGGCTCTGAACCCCCTCGAGGGCGTCGGACCTGAGCAGATCCGGGTGACCGAACTGCTCAGACGTCTCGAGCCCGAGCGAGTCCAAGAGGTCATCTTGTGCACCAACCCGAACCTCGAGGGTGAGGCCACGGCGCTGTATCTCGGCCGCCTGCTCGCGCCGCTCGGGCTGACGGTCACCAGAATCGCCAGCGGCCTGCCGGTGGGCGGGGACCTCGAGTACGCCGACGAGTTGACCTTGGGTCGCGCCCTCGAGGGTCGACGCAACGTGGCCGACGGCTCGTAGCCGTCAGCTCGTCGGTCAGGCGAAGCGGATGATGCAGAACCCGCCGGCAATGAGGCAGTAGACACCGAAGGGCCACAGCGTGCGGGTCTCAAACCACCGCACCAAGAAGGCCACGGCCCCGAACGCGGCCACTCCCGCAGCCACCGCCCCGGCGATGCATTGACCCCGGATTCCCGCACCGAGGGGTCCGAAGAGGTCGGGGAGCTTGAGGAGCCCGGCGGCCAGGATCACGGGGGTGGCGAGCAGGAAGCTGAACTTGGCGGCGTCCTCGTGGTCGAGGCCCGAGGCGATCCCAGATCCCATGGTGACGCCTGAGCGACTGATGCCGGCGAAGAGGGCCAGGATCTGTGAGCACCCGATGGCCACGCCACGAAGCAGCGGGAGCGAGTCGAGGCGTCGGAAACTGGTGGCCTCATCATCAGGGGCAGCCATACCCCGACCATGGCGGCCCTTGGGGGCACGGAGGCGGCCACCCTGGGCCAGGGTCCGTCGGCGCAGAACCTCGGCGGCGAGCAGCAGGACACCGTTGATCGTCAGGAAGATGGCGGCCGAAAGGGGCTTGGCGAACTGGGTGCGAAGCTTGTGCTCGAACGTTAGGCCGACGATGCCCACGGGGATGGTGGCCAGAATGACGAGCCAGATGAGTCGCTCGTTGGGCTTGGCCAGCGATCGGTCACGGACCGAGGTGATGAGCCCACCGGTGAGGCCCAGCCAGGTGCGCCAGTAGTACGCGATCAGGGCGACGGCGGTGCCGACGTGGAGGCCCACGACGAAGGCGAGGAAGAATGACTCGCCGTTGCTCTGGCCGTTCGAGAGGTTGTCCCAGCCGAGCAGGGAGGGAATCAGCACGCTGTGGCCGAGGCTCGAGACGGGGAACAGCTCGGTGACCCCTTGGAGTACTCCCATCACGATGGCCTGGAAGTAGCTGAGGTGAGCTTGGACGGCGATGAGGGAGAGGGCAGGCATGGGTGCTCCTTGAGGGGATCTCGTTCCCACGCTACCTGCGGAGGTTGCACTCGGTCGCACTCGTCGTCGGGCAGACTTGAGCGATGGATCGTCCGCCGACCAAGACCCTCTGGCTGCTCCGCCACGCCACTGCTGAGGAGAATCCACCACCCGGAGGCGACGATCGCGATCGCATGCTCAGTCCGGCCGGCATCGCTCAGGCCGAGACCTTGGGGGCAGCGATCGTGGCGGGGGAGGTCATCGGCGAGGCTCCCGAGTGTGTCCTGGTCTCTCCCGCGTCACGGACCCGTGGGACCGCCATGCTGGTCTTCTCCGGGCTCGGTGCGGCGTGCGGGTTCTCGGTGGACCAGCGCATCTACCCCGCGGCTCCCGATGACCTGCTGGCCCTGCTGGCTGAACAGGATGATGCGCTTTCCTGCCTCGGGATCGTGGGACACAATCCGGCGATCGCCTGGTTCGGCATCGAGCTTGTCGACGAGTCAAACCTTCCCGAGGGGCACCTGGCTCGGGGTGACCACCCTCCGGCCACCTTGGCGGTGATCGAGTTGCCCGTGGCCCACTGGGCGGACGTCGCCTTCGGCGAGGGAGCCCTGCTCGAGTACCGCCTTACCCCAGTCGACTGAGCTGCGGCATCAATCGTCGATCCGGTAGAAAGCTGCCTGAGGAACGTGGCGTGCGCCAGCACCCTCCCTAGAATGGATGGGTGATCGACGACCGGAGGACATCAAGGCGATGAACTCGTCGGGCAGCCTCTCGTGTGACCAGCGATCGAAGATGGTGGAGCGCAACGACAGCCTCTTCCGCTCCGCGGCGGTCGACATGCTCGCCGAGGAAGGGTGGAATGCCCTGAGTACCAGGGGCCTGAGCTCGAGGTGCGGGTTGACCACTGGTGCCCTGTACGCCCGGTTCGAGAACATGGACCAGCTCCTCGGCGAACTCTGGGTGAGCGAGCTCTCGGCCGCCCTGATGGGGCCGATCGATGCCGCCATCGATGCCGTGCGCTCGGGCGACGAGGAGGGATTCGTGGCAGCCTTCGGCTCGCTGGTCCACCCTGGCCCCGAGGTGCTGGCCGCGACCGAGCTCGTGCTGGCGGCCATGGTCGAACCTGAGGTGGAACCACTGGTAGCACCTGGATTCCGCGTGTTTCTCGCTGAACGGACGCGACCCTCCGCAGTGGTGTCGGAGGTCGACGCAACGGTGGCGGCCACCATCTGTTTCCTAGGGCTCGGCCTCGCCCATCTCGCCAAGCGAAGCTGGACTGCCACCTTCGACATGACCTCGGAACTCGAGCGCTACTTCGCCGCCCTTCGCCAGCCGGGCCCGGCGGTGTCGACACCTCGTGACGAGATCGCCGAGTATCTCTCCGTCTACCCCTTCGATACCGGCGACGAGCGACTCGACCGGGTCCTGCAGGCCACGGCCATCGTCATCGGCGAGCAGGGCTACCGCCGGGCCACCGTCCAGCGGATCTGTCGAACAGCGGGTGTCTCGACCGGATTCTTGATGAGCCGATTCGGCACCAAGCTCGACCTCTTCGCCACCATCACCGAGATGATGTGGGGGAGGGGCATGGTGCAGATCGCCGGCTTTCTCGCTGAGGCCTCGGAGCCGCTCGGTCCGGCCATGGCTGAGGCATTGGCCTGGCGGGAGATGCAGAACCCGGTCATTGCCAAGGTGGCAGTCCTCGCCCTCGAGACGGGTCGGATGGCCGGGTTCCTTCCGAAGATCGCCGGCCTGGTCGAGTCACAGGAGGTGGGGTTCTTCGCCGGCCTCGCCAAAGGGGCTCCGTCCGGCTATCTCCTCAGCGAACTGGCCCTCGGCTCAGGGTTGAACCTGGTGGCCTGGTTCTCTCCCTCGGTGCGAGACCTGCCGTATCCGTGTGTCACGGTGCCACTCGTGGCCAGCGCACCCCCGCGCTACCTGCCGGACACGCCTTCCTAGCGAGGTCGTGCTTGCATCCTTGCCGTCGTGAATTGCCTGGTACCAAGATCCACAGGACAGGCGCATTCGGTTGTGGGCGTCGAGCGTTACGCAGCGGACCCGATGGAGTCGGTGGGCCGATCCGTCAACCCGGTGTGATCAAGGCCACAGGGCGCATCAGGGATGTCGGAGATCCAAGGTGTGGATCGCTCCGGCCGGTCACTACGGCGAGCGATCACCTCGATGGCTTCGAAGCGGTAGCCGAGCCGCACGAGGCGAGGGACACGGCGACCTCGGCTGAGTTCAGCACTGATCAGTGACGGCATTGTGAAGCCAGAACGCCACGAACATGAGCGGGTGGTGCTGATGGCGCACCGATCACCCGTCCAACATCAGCCTCTTGATCACGTTCGACACGATCCGACAATCGGCGCCAGCCGCCTCTCGTGCCTCAACACGTTGGTACCGACGAGGGCCACGCGTGCAGCCATCGTCCTGACGACCGTCACTCCCGCAGAGCAGAGGCTGCGCCAGCGAGCGTGACGGTCGTCCAGGATGGACTAGATGGTGCGCAGGATCGCAGCGTCGCCTTGGCCGCCACCGCCGCACAATGCGACCGCAGCGGTGCCGCCGCCACGGCGGCCGAGCTCGTAGAGGGCGGTGATGGCCACCCGGTTGCCCGACATGCCGAGCGGGTGGCCGAGGGCGATGGCGCCACCGTTGACGTTCACGATTGAGGCGTCAAGGCCGAGCTCGTCGATCGAGGCGAGGCCGACGGCGGCGAAGGCTTC
>Ga0194055_10003665_pt1 | contig 11754 bp, 11 predicted proteins | sample SepL449m_MetaG_FD_155482 | JGI IMG/M metagenome (GOLD analysis project Ga0194055, IMG submission 155482) | Anoxic zone freshwater microbial communities from boreal shield lake in IISD Experimental Lakes Area, Ontario, Canada - Sep2016-L442-9m | ecosystem: Environmental > Aquatic > Freshwater >... | reverse complement strand
GCTCTGGACTCTGGTTGTGAAAGCCCCACAGGCTCCAATCCCAGCCGGCACTATTTCAAGTGCCTCTCCTGGTTCGTCTTCAAGTGACTGGGTAAAATGGGACAAAGCTACTTGCTCAATTGTGGCAGCAACTGCACCTAATGCGTTTCCATGGCGCGCGGATCTAAGACCTAGTAAGGGTCTTAAGATTGGCTACGGAACACAAGCCGAAGGCGTTGCAGTAGTTGATCTTGCAAATGCAAGCATGAAATCAAATACTGAAGCCGCTGGCGGAGAATATTTATTTACTAATTACTTCTACCCTGATGCAGCAAAGCTTATTGACGGAATAAACTCACTTGTCACACGTCAGGCTGATGTAGTTGTCAGCTGGAACTTATTGGCGCCATCAATGGATAACATGATGAGTATCTACAAGAAAGCATGTATTCCTGTAATCCAAGTGAGTTCTAAAGCAACAGGAGCTGTATTATTTGGCCCGGATAACGCACTTGTTGGAACAACCGAAGGTGAAGGCCTGGTTGCCTTCGCAAAGTCGCATAACTGGAGTGATAACTCTTCTCAACAGATTACCGCATTAGCTGTAACTGCTCCATCGCTTGGTGCTTCGATCAACCAACGATCATCACTATGTGTTGCTGCAATTAAGAAGGCGTTTCCAAGTGCAAAAACTAGCACTTTGACTTTGGCCTTTACTACAACTGCTGATGGGCAATCAAAGATGGCGGACTGGTTAACAGCAAATCCTGCGGATCGAAGAGTTCTAGCTTGCACTGAAGCAGATACAGCAGCCTTTGGAATAGCAAATGCAGCCGGATCTCGAAACCGAAATGTCGGAGTAGGCGGCGTGGGCGGATCTAAGAACCCAGGCGGCAAATTTGTTGGAACTGTTGATTTTGGTTTTAAGAACTATGGATCTTTCCTAGTTCCGCTAGCCCAAGATCTAGCAGCCGGTCGTCCGGTACCCACAGTAATAGCTCCTGCACTCAAATTCGTGACTGTAAGCTAATTTGAGAAATTTCCAGTTGAAGGTCGGTCAGTCGAGGGCTGACCGACCTTCACTATTTGCAAAAATTCTGAGCACCCGAATAGAGAGTTTTGGTCTGGCAATCGCCGTTCTCATTGTTCTTACTATTTTGAGTTTAAGCACGAAGTATTTTTTCTCAGTAATTAATGCGCAAAACATATCCACCTCCATCAGTTACATGGGTATATCTGCAGCAATTGCCACGGTAGTCCTTATAAGTGGGGGTGTTGACCTATCCGTTGCTGCCGTCATGGCCATTGCTGGAACTTCAGCGGCGGCACTTATGGACGCCGGATATTCTGCGGCGGTTGCGATAGTTGTTGCGCTCCTCCTCGGCCTATTTATTGGACTTTTGAATGCAGTATTGATTGCGAGCATCGGTATAAATCCACTTATTGCAACTATTGGTAGTGGATTTGTCGTAAGAGGCGGCGCATATATTGCAATCAACAGTCGCGAGCTTAATATTAGTAACGAATCTTTTCTATTTTTTGGCAGAAAAACCATTATGGGCGTACCAATGCCTGCGCTAATCATGATCAGTTGTTTCCTAATCGTTGGTTTTGTCCTGAAAAAGACGGTCTTTGGCCAACACATTTACGCGATTGGCGGAACACTAAATGGGAGCATGGCCCGTCTGGCAGGCGTTCCAGTTAAAAGAAGAATGTACCAAGTCTATGCAACTAGTGGATTGGTCTCAGCCCTTGGAGGGTTAGTTCTTGCTAGTTACTCGGCGAGTGCGACAGGAAATGCAGCATTAGGTCTTGAACTACCTATTATCGCGGCAGTAATTCTCGGTGGAACAGCCCTTGGGGGTGGCCGAGGTACCGTGACAGGCACACTGTTGGGTGTAATTCTCTTAGGTGCGATCAGTAATGGCCTAACTTTAAGAAGTGTTCCTTTCGTTTGGCTCTTTGTGGTTCAGGGATGCGCATTAATACTTGCAGTAGTCATTGACGAGCGCAGGCAAAGGAAGGAGACAAAGTGAGAACAAAGCAGATTCATGGCCAAATTGTTTTTTCTGCACAAGGTATCTCTAAGAGCTACGGGCCCATCACGGCATGTGATTCTGTAAATCTCGATATTCGAGGTGGCGAAATCCTTGCAATTGTCGGAGATAACGGCGCAGGTAAAACAACATTGGTTAAAATTCTTTCCGGAGCTATCGTTCCGGACTCGGGTAAGTTAATACGTGATGGGGAAGAGATTAAACTCACCTCAACAAAAGAGGCCCACGACCGAGGAATAGAAGTTGTTTACCAAGAGCTAGCGCTGGCACCCAACCTAGATGTTGTTTCTAATGTTTTCCTAGGTCGCGAACTTTTTCGTACTTTCGGGTTTCTTCCTTATCCACAAGTTCTAGCGCGCAAGAAGATGATTGAGCTTGCTCGAACCGAACTAACTCGCCTTGGAGTTAACATCCCTGCAATTTCAGGTTTGCCAGTTGGCAGAATGTCAGGAGGTCAACGTCAATCTGTCGCCATCGCGCGATCGGTGTACTGGGCCTCGGACATTCTCTTTATGGATGAACCCACTGCAGCGCTCGGAGTCAAAGAGTCAAAAGCAGTGCTTAGTTTGATACGTAAGGTCGCCGATGACGGAGTTGCAATTGTCATGGTCAGCCATGCAATGCCCCATGTGCTTGAACTCGCTGACAGAGTTGTAGTCATGCGGCATGGACAGAAAGTAGAGGATTGTCCGGCGGAAAATCTGACAGTCGAATCTTTAGTAAAGATGATTGTTGGAATCTGAGATTTTGTAGCAAGACTGAAAAAGAATCGTCTACAGGGCAAGCTTTGCCGAAAGCCCTCCATCTACAGTTAATGACGCACCCGTAATTCCGCTAGCCATTGGACTTGCTAAGAAAATTATCGCATTTGCGACCTCTTCAGACTCAAGGATTCGTCCTAGTGGATGTCGACTTCCCCATTCATCAATTTGTGCTTGAGGGTTTTCTGGAGATCGAAGAGTCGCACTAGCTCTTAACATTGGTGTATCCACTGATCCTGGAAGAACTACGTTTACGCGAATTCCGTCTTCCCCTAAATCTAATGCACAGGCTTTAACGGCCGACACGAGAGCGCCTTTAGTAGCCGCATAACCACTCACCATGCGAGAAGTTGTTTGAGCATGAATTGAAGAGACTGCAACAACTGATGCCATCTTTGACTTTTTCAGAAGAGGCAAGGCTGCTCCGATTAAATTGAAGAAGCCGATTAAATTTGTATCTAACATGTACTGCAAATCTGAAATTAGTACATTTCCAGTAGAAGCATGTCGAACTACCGCCGCGTTCGAGACTAAAAAGTCTAAACACCCATGCTCCACATTAATTCTAGAAAGGGCATCGTCGACTTCCACTCGATTAGATACATCTGCTACCAGCCATCGAATCGAATTATGTGAGATTTCAGGTTTATCTTCGCTTTTCTTCGTCAGAGCGTAGGTAATAACTCCCATCTGACTTAAGAGAGTTGCAGTGGCAAGGCCAATGCCAGTACCAGCGCCTGTTATCAGCGCAACTGTGTTTTTGGGAAAATTAAATGACGACTGTCGCAATTCTCCCTTAGTTAATGAGGTAACCACCATCAACCTGCAGCAAATGACCCGTAACCATTGATGAAGCATCGGAGGCCAAGAAAATTGCGGGCCCCACAACCTCCAATGGATCACCTTTTCTTCCAATTGGAGTTCTAGCCATAATAAAATCGCTAGTTAACTGAACCTTATTCTCTGAAGCTCGAACTAACGGTGTATCGAAAAGACTTGGCGCAATCGCATTCACTCGTACACCCCTTGAAATCCATTCAAGCGCCAAGCTTCGCGTCATCTGTGCCACTCCCCCTTTGCTTTGAAGGTATGCCGTCGTATGTGGGTATGCAATTGATGAACCAATTGAAGCCATATTTATAATGCTTCCTGATTTTCTCTCAAGCATTCTTCGTCCAAATATCTGGCAGCTCATAAAAGTTCCTTTGAGGTTTGTAGCAATAATCCGATCGTAAACATCCTCTGGGAAGTCTTCGGCCGCATGCCGCGCAGTAGTTCCGGCACTATTTACTAAAATATCGACCCGATCTAAACTCTTGTTTACTTCTTCAAAATCGCTTTTAACTGTCACGTTACAAAGCATTGCTCTCGCCTCGCCATTATTCTTTCGAATCTCTTGGACGACACTATCTGCCAATTCTTGATTGATGTCGAGGACGACGACTGAAGCACCGGCACCGGCAAGACCAATACTAATTGCCGCGCCTAAACCTCCTCCGCCTCCAGTTACGACTGCAACTCGACCGGTTAAATCGAAAAGCTTTTCGACGTGTTCAGATTTGATACTCACAAATCACTCCCCTTAAGCGCTCAAAATCAATTTCAGAGACCTAACGCCTCTAAAAGTCATATTTTGGAAGTACTCTTCTTGAAAATTTGGTGCCAGAGTTAAATTTGGAAAAGATGACACCAGTTTTCTAAGGACAATAGTTGATTCCAAACGGGAGAGGGCTGAACCAATACAAAGGTGAATTCCACCTCCAAATGACAAATGGTTAGATTTTTCTCTCGAAATATCAAATGAATTCGCATTCACAAAGGCAGTCTCATCACGGTTTGCTGACCCAATGAAGCCCATGACGGAATCACCTTTCTTAATTCTTACACCGGCAATCTCTATATCCTCTTTGGCAACTCTCCTGACCCTTTGCACCGGAGAATTGAAACGTAATGCCTCTTCAACTGTTTGTGCGGCTAAATCTGGATTCTCGACCAATATTTGCCACTGAATCGGGTTTTGTAGGAGCTCTAACATTAAGATGCCCAGCAAATTCGCGGTTGTTTCATGACCTGCAAATAGAATTGTTATACATGTGCTTATCAACTCATTTTGAGTAAGAGCATCACCGTCTTCAGACTTTTCGATCATTATTGAAAGCAAGTCATTTTTTGGATTCAAGCGCCGAACGGCAATCAAAGCATTCAAGTACTCGCGAAACTCAATCAAGCTTTGCTCTAGTGTCATTGCCAATTCTAATTTTGGAGAACCGCTTCCAATAAAGGAGACAATATCTGAGCTCCATTTTTCAAACTTGTCCTTATCTTCTGCGGGAGCTCCAAATAACAAAGCAATTACGGTCGCTGGAAAGGGATAGGCAAAAGAATTAACCCAGTCAAATGCTTCACCTCTAGGTAAATTTACAAAGCTCTCTTCTACAAGCTGTTCAATTTGACCACGCAGTGCCTCTATAACCTTTGGGCTAAAACTTCTATGGATAAGTTTCCGAAGGCGTGTGTGTTCAGGCGCATCCGAATTAGACATAACCTGAGTTTCATAGTGACGGTACACATTTTCCAATTTGTCCCTCTCGCTACTGGGTAGCTGCGACAAGTACTTTAGTTCCCAGCCAACGCTCGAGAACAGTGATGGGCTTTTTAAAATATGGGAAACATCTTCGTATCGTGTAACAATCCATTGAGACCAAGGCTCGCACCAAAAAACTGGCGCTTCAGATCTAAGGTAATCATAAACTTCCCACGGTGACTGAAAAAAGTCATTCGAAGTTAGGCTTTGGTTGATCTCTGAAGTTCTCATCCACTAACCCCTTCGTAAGATTTGTCAGTTTAACCCCTATGTAAAGGGGCGTCAATCGTATGATGTCACACTTCTACGTCGGTAATAATCTAATTAAGTGGCTTAATTCGTGCCGTACTCCTAATACTCTCTGGGCTGCGATAAGTTGAATCAGGTCCAGTACTGCCTTCTATTAAGAATCCCCCATCAACGACAAGCACCTGCCCCGTAACGTAACTTGAAAGTTCAGAACTCAACCAAAAAACAGCTTCTGCAACTTCACTAGGTCGTCCAAGCCGTCCGAGAGTAGTTCTACCTGCTCGAACTTTGATGTCGGCCGTTTTTGATTCGTAAATGATTTTTGACGCTTCGGTCAAAATGAATCCCGGTGCTACCGCATTTACTCTAACGCCAGATTCCCCCCATTCGGTGGCTAGCGTTCTTGTTATGGCCTCAATCCCTGCTTTTGATGCATTGTAGGAAAGTCTTCCTGGAAATCCGAGAGCCGCACACACTGAGGAGATATTCACGATCGAAGGAGATTGTGACGCAAGTAGAAGACCAATTCCTGCACGGCTAACTCGCATGGTTCCGCCCATGTGAACATTGACAAGCTCCATCCAATCTTCATCCTCAACTTCATGTGAAGGACCGGGCCGAACGATGCCGGCATTATTGACAAGAGCATCTATTGACTTATGCTCCTTTGCAATACTTCTAAATGCCGCATCCACTTGGGGTGTAGAGGCGACATCACATTCAATAACATTAGGAACGTTGGTTTTCCCCAATTCGTCTTGGAGATCGTTCGCGGGTTTTGTATTCTTATCAAGAATGATGCACTTCCAATTTGAATCCGCAAACTTTCTAACAACGGCCGCCCCTAAGCCTTGTCCCCCTCCAGTGATAACCAGAAGAGGACTACTCATTGATGCCATCGCTATTCGCCTACGAGCATTCTTCTTGGATTATCTTCGATTAGAGTTACGATTTGCTCATTGCTCAATCCGGCATCTAATAGCCGTTGGCGAAAAGTCGTGATTAGGTAAGCAAACCCATTGCCTCCATATGCGGTTAAAAGCCTATTAGAACCTAAGTCTTGCGACAGAAGTATTCTCGATAGAAATCCGCGTGATATTAAGTCAGTAATAAGCTTGATCTGCATTTTCGTCTCGTATTCGAAAGTCCCTCTTATTGTGTCAAATTCAACCCAAGCTCCACGGTCGAGCAAAGCTAAATGGTGATCGAGTTTGGGATAGGTATCGCAATGCCCTACAACAACCTTTGAAAGGTCAACTCCCTCTTCCTCTAACACATCAAGTTGCGCAAGTCCTACATTGGTGGCATTTGAATGCAGAGTTATGGCAAGTCCTGTTTCCAAGTGTGCCCGCGCAGCAGCTCTGTGGACTTTCTCTTCAACAGGTGAAACAAAGCCATGGTGTGTGCCAATCTCTCCAATAATTCCTGGACGAATTCCATCTATTCCATATTTAATCTCATCAACTAATTGTTTCGTTAGATCCTTGGTAGTTCTGTGCCATATGTCTGGACTATAAAAGGGCTCTCTATACCACCCTGTAGACATGATGATATTTGCTCCAGTTCTTTCGCTAATTGCGAGCATGCTCTTGTGATCTCGGGCAAGATCAATAGTTGTAACTTCAACAATTGTTGACCCCCCTGCATTCACATACTGCTGTAGTTCTGAGCCAGCCAGCTCGGCATCCATGATTTTGAATTCACGTTGTGGTTGAAAAACTCGAAAAAGGTCAAAAAGCAAATGTTCATGTGGAAGAATTATCCCAAGTTTGGAAGAATCTACTGGGCCACGAACTGTCATTACTTGTTTCATTGATCTTCTCTTCTCTCTGATAGGTCTTGGGAAAGCTCTTTAATCCATAATTCGATTCGGTTCATAAGATATGGATATTCAGTGAGGGATATGTTGCTACTAACTTTCGGATACTTTTTTCAAAATGACCTAGTCCAAGAGCGCCATGATGGACGACTCCTTCCGTGGCAAGCCGCCCGGTCATTTCTCTGTGGGTCATTGAAGATGGTTTAAAATATGCATAAGCTCCACCAAAGTTTGGTAAATTGTCGATCAAAACTTCGCCTTCAAAAATGAGAACATCCCAACTATTTAAACTAGGCCGCACCGCAACATAGGTGGCCGCTCCGGGTTCGACCGCCATGGATATCGCTGTTCCACGACCATTAACTCCAGGGTAGAACTGCGTAGGGATCTCTTTCCAACTACCTGACCTGGCCATACTTTTCTGCCCAATTCCACAATTAGCCAAGAAAACAGCTTCTAGTTCATCGTCAACCGAGTAAGGCTCAAGATAAAGCGCAGTATTAGCAAGTTCAGATACAAGAACCAGCAACCAAGCCGTTGCTACATCTCCCGTACAGGAAAATGGAATCCCATTTGTAGAAGTTAGGCATGCGGCAATTCCGATGTCATTGTTATCGCGCAAGAAGGAGCTATGACAATTTATCGCAATCGCATCGGCTTTGAGTTTGGAGGCAATTTTCATAATGGCATTATCTAAAGAAACGCTTGCATCACCCTTGCTTCCAATATCCCTCTGCTCTTCTTGAAAAGAAGTAGCCAATTCTTCTTTACTTACATCGGATATTCCTACTCCAACGGCAGTCAGGTTTTCTGCCGCATTTTGAATAGTAATATAGCCAGGAATCGTGCCACCGATTCTTGCAATATTGATGTGTTTCATGCGACTGGCAACGCTTGCAAAAAATATCGCTTCCAAAACCGGGCTCAAATTATCATCTACTGACTTTGCGATTATTACGAATTCCCTTCCCGCTAATCGCAATCCGCCACCAATCATGACTGCACCGACTGTTGATGTATCTTCATGTGCAACATTTTGATCTGCATTGTGAGAAAGATGCACCCCTGTACTAACATCCCAAATCACAATTGGTAACTTCTTTCCAACGGTTTTAATCGCCCAATCCGGTGATACGGCGCCCATTGCTACCAACACAACTAAGTCGACTGATGCACTCTCTGTTGCATTACATATTTCTTCAGCAAGCTCCGGAGAATTCACTATTCCAGAAACGACAACATCCACGTGTACATTCAGTAAACCTATTACCTGGTTAATGAAAACTTCAGGATTAGCAGTCTGTCCAGATTTTACTTGATTACCTAGCAATGGCATTTGCAGCCCTGCTAAAGCAATCCGCGTTTTCACTAGGGTTCCACAGTCAGCGAAGCTACGACCTCTATTTCAATTTCCATCCACTCTTCAACAAGTGCGGATACTCCAACTACGGCACACGGAGGGACAGTCCCATTAAACATTTTGTCTACAATTGGGAATACCACTTCTTTCCAGGTAGTAACATCTAATAAAGAGATTTTTATATTTACAACATTTGCAAGACCGATCTGGTGAGCATCCAGAATCTTCGTTAAGCGAGCAAATATCCGCTCTGTCTGGTACCCGATGCCAATTGATGGTGATAGGTCGGGCTCTCTTCCGACTAACCCCGCCAGGAACAGGGTTGAATCTGATTGCTTAGTTGCTAGAAAGACAGTCATTCGCGTGACTTTTCTCTAAAACTATGACCGTGGAATTTCTTAACATTTACAAAGGCTATTTCTACATTCTTGGGATGTCAACCGATTGACATTTAATAATTAAGGCAGTATTGCCAAAAAGGAGCTCTACGCCCGCGTCGATGAGCGAACAATTAACTTAGGAGCCTCGCTTACCATGACATGGCGAGGTGCTTGGTTTGTAAGCAGTTCAATGAGTAAATCTACCGATTGGCGGCCCATTTCATAAGTAGGCATTTTGATTGTAGTTATTGGTGGATTCAAATATTCGGCCAATTCGCTATCGTGCATCGCGATCAGAGAAACTTGATCCGGTATCGATATTCCGCAAACTGCTGCGGCTCGCAAAATTCCTATTGCCATCAACAAAGTCGAAACAAATATCGAGTCAGGTAATTCTTTCAGTGCGAAAATCTGTTTGCCGGCTTCAAATCCGGCTTTCATATCCAGGGAGGGCATATCCACAATTATGGGATGCAAATTGGACTCCGAACATGCACGTTGAAATCCATTTCGACGCCGTTGGGCGGTTTCAATAAATGTAGGGCCAAAAATTCCCGCAATAATTTTGCTTCCATTCGATGCAAAATGTTTTACTGCAAGTGCAACCCCAAGTTCGTCGTTTACGATAACGCTTGATTCAAATCCTTCAACTTTTCTATTCACCAAGACAACTGAAGCAGTTCTATTTGCCATCACTTTCTTTAGGTATGAGTCAGGCAGGACACCTGATGCAATTAGAAGGCCATCTACTCTCCCTTGTTCTAGAAGGGTAGTGAAAGTATTCTCAGTATCACCTTCGGCATGATCTCCTAAAATAATTCCATAGCCAAGTTCCAGGCATCTTGCCTCAACTCCGGAAATGATTGAGGCGTAAATGGGATTACCAATATTAGGTATTAAAAAACCAATTGTTTGAGTTTTAGACATTTTAAGCCCTCTTGCGGCCAGATTTGCCTGATAACCCAAGTCGTCTACTGCTTTAAGAATTCTTGTTCGCGTCGAAGCAGATGCGAAAGCTTTCGGATCATTATTGACTACTCTGGAAACCAGACTGGGGTCGACTTTTGCTAGGCGTGCAACGTCTTTTATAGTTGCTCGTCTTACGGGTCTTATAAACTCATTTAAATCGGAATCCATGCATTCCTTCCAATTACTGGCCTTAAATCACTACTGAATTTGAAAGGCACAATACTCTGATATCGCCTAGAAATAGTCCTTTATTCACTTAATTAGCCATGCCTTGCCATACATTCATCTATACAGAGAAATCAACTAAATGAAAATGTGGCCATAGAGTGAATGTTGGAAATAGGCAGAGATTTGTAGGGCAATCCAATCAATGCCCATCACTCAAATTGCTTTGCCCCCCTCTTCAAATTAGCCCTTTTTCAACCGAATCTGACAGGGCCCTTCTAGCAAGCTAAATTCCAAAGTTTGCCCTTGAGTGAACATCTCCGTCTCGTCACCTCCCAGAATGTCATCGAGGCCCGGACCATTAGATAGTAGCCCCCCTGGTTTGGGATTGACCTGGCGAACTCCTCATATATGGACAGTGTAGGATTCCCGTAAATTAGTTGTTGTGCATTAATCAGCACCTTGAGGTCATGGCTCTGTCATGAATTTCAAATGCGGGTGTAGCTCAATGGTAGAGCCCCAGCCTTCCAAGCTGGCCATGCCGGTTCGATCCCGGTCACCCGCTCCATAAAATCCAAGCGGAACCCATTATTTTATGGGGCTTTCAGATATTTTTTTAAAATATTGGCAACCATCTGCGTCTTCCAAAATGAGTCTTCCAGCATTACAGGCTTGAAAAAGTGATGCATGAAAGCCATCGACTCAGGCATCGCCCAGCGGTTTTGATCAACCGATACTGTGAGCGCCAACCACAGTCGCCACGGATGGAAACGGTCCCTCTGCTAGACGCGAACCGAGAGTTGACTGAAATGCGCCGAAGGCGGGTGAGGCCTGCAAAGGATTCTTCTCACCATCAAGGGTCGCAATGTGTATGAAGCTGACACCATCGTCAAGTCGGTACGCCTCATAGCGAATATCAGGCAAGTCTTTCTCCGCGAGTTCGGCAAAGACGGCCGCAATCAACTGGGCATTCTCATCTGCGCACTCAATCTTTGTTTTATAGCGGATTACACGAGTTTCAATCATTACAAGCTCCTCATTCGATTATTGCGCGGATCGTGAGTGAGTTCTGCCAGGCCCAGTGCTTCCATCAAAGGAGGAAGGTACATACCAAACCTTCCCCGATAGCCCTTTCGGAGTCCGTACCATCCGCCGACTGGATTATCTTTTGCTCGTCCAAATGCTTCGACGGTTCCAGGTGCTGGGGCCTTGCTTTCATCCGTTGCTCCGAGCAGAACCCAATCGTCCTGCTTGATGAGCCACTTATTCAAATCATCTACTGCTCGCCATAAATAAATAAGTTTAGTCGATCCGACTTGGCATACCAGTTCGTTTGGATCTGTCTCTTTATCTCGATACATCTCGTAGGCAGAACTACCCGGCGGAGTAGTCAACTTCCATGGATTTTTTTTAGTTCCGTTAGTCATGATG
>Ga0194055_10003663_pt1 | contig 11763 bp, 10 predicted proteins | sample SepL449m_MetaG_FD_155482 | JGI IMG/M metagenome (GOLD analysis project Ga0194055, IMG submission 155482) | Anoxic zone freshwater microbial communities from boreal shield lake in IISD Experimental Lakes Area, Ontario, Canada - Sep2016-L442-9m | ecosystem: Environmental > Aquatic > Freshwater >... | reverse complement strand
GCCACTGCATCGGGTGAAATTGACACCGTCATCGACGGGTTCTGCCGGAGCAGGCCAATGAGCGCAGATCCCTGCTGCGGGCCGAGACCAACGATGGGAATGGGGGCGGCCGAGCCTCCACTGATGCCCGGGAACGCACCGGTACCGGACTCATCCCACACCACCAGTGCGATGGCACCCGCGGCGGCGGCTCTGCGCGCAACCTCTTGGATGGGGGCGCCGCTTCGCGTGACCATGGCAACGGCACCGGCGATGGTGCTGCGGCCGTCTGGGCCTGCGAAGTCGCGTGTGTCGAGCCCCGTGCCCACGCCGGACTCGCCGCTGGCGGGCACAAGAGTGGCACCTTCCAGCACGGCCGACCCGGGGTCGGCTCCCATCAGCGGGAGCGTTCCGAGCATCGCTCCCGCGGGGCCCACCGATGCACTGAGGTCGGCAGTACGTGGCCCCCCTGCCCCGGCGACGCCTCCAACGGTAAGCACGCCCGGGGCTGAGGCGGGATCGCCCACCGAACCCGGGAAGAGGCCGGTGGGGCCGTCGTTGCCCGCAGGCGCCACAACCACGGCGCCCGCACGGTTGGCAGCCGACAGTGCACGGGCCACCGGGTCAATTCCCCCACCACCGAAGCCGCGGGCCAACCCCAGGGCAATGACATCGGCGTGATCATCGGGCATGCCGTCGCGGTTGGGGTCGGCGGCCATCTCGAGGGCCGCAAGCACCCGATCGGAGCGGGCGAGAGTGCGCACCTGCCCATCCACGTTCTCCCGTGCCGTCACGCGGTACGCGAGAAGACGGGGTACCTGCTGAGGGGACAGCCCCGCCAATGCGGGGGACCGCAGAATGATGGAGGCGATCTGTGTGCCATGGGCCTCAGCGGCGGGGTCAGCCGGATCGGGCGAGGGGTCGGAGTCGGCCTGCACAAGATCGAACCCACCGACGATGGGGCGATTGGGGCCAATTCCCCCACCCAACCACGGATGAGACGCGTCCACACCGGTATCGATGAGCGCGACGTGGGCAGGCGCCCCGCCAGACGGGGCAAGGGGCGGAGTCTCCTGCCCTCCGTCGCCCGTTGGGACGGCCTCCGACGTGGTGGCGGCGGCGGGCGCCAGATACTGCACGGGCACCACAGCCGCGATACCCGGAATCTCCCCGAGCCCTGCGAGGTGAGCGGCGGGAACCCGCACCGCCAGCCCGTTGATGAGCGTGCGGTACCGCTGGGTTACGAGCCCGCCCATACCCTGCACGGACGCCTCGACGGCAAGCTGATCGGCCTGAATACGGGTGAGTGCGGCGGCGCGATCGGCCTCCGGGGTATCGGTGATCGAGTCGCCCTCGAGAACAATGATCGCCGACTCGGTGTCGCCCGGCGGCACTACCTGCGGTGCGCGCTGACCGTCAACCCAGTCATGCCACGCCGTTGCCGCGAGTAGCGCCTGCTCGGAAGCGCTCCCGGAGCCCGCCCCACTCTGGGCCACGAGCACCGCCGGGGTGGCGATCACAGCGGCCACCGCCAGAGTGATGCCCAACCGTCGCGCCAGATGGCGGCTGCGTCGAGATGAGCGGCTCATGCGGCGATACCCCCCGGAGGCGCAGTGGCAATGGCGTCTTCACCCACGTAGTGAGGCCAGGGGATGGCAGGGGTGAACGCCGCCGCCGCACCGATCATGGCGGCGTTGTCGGTGCACAGGGAGCGGTCGGGAATGGCCACCCTGAGGCCACGCGCCGCCGCGCCCTCCTCCACCAACTGACGAAGGCGGCCATTGGCTGCGACGCCACCGCCAATGGAGACAGCCGGCATGCCATGGATTTCGGCGGCACGCAGAAGGCGGTCGGCCAGCGGGCGCACGATGGCCTCCTGGTACGACGCCGCGAGATCGGCACGCCGGGCAGCGGTGCCCTCCTCACCAAGGTCGCGGACGACGTAGAGCAGCGCGGTCTTTACCCCTGCGTACGAGAAGTCGAGCCCTGGCCCCCGGCCCCGGAGCCCGACCGGGAAGTCGAACGCCGACGGGTCGCCCTCGCGGGCGAGTTGCTCGAGACCGGGCCCTCCGGGATATGGGATACCAAGAAGACGAGCGCCCTTGTCGATGGCCTCCCCGGCGGCGTCGTCGAGGGTCTGCCCCAGCAGTTGCGGCGCCGCGTAGTCCTCGACGAGATCGATGCGTGTGTGGCCGCCGGATGCCGTGAGTGCAACAAACGGGGCATCGAGCGAGAGCGGCTCAAGCCATACAGCCGCGATATGGCCGTGAAGGTGATCGACCATCACAAGATCCTTGCCCGTGGCGTACGCCAGTGCCTTGGCCGTGGCCACTCCCACCAGCAGGGCCCCGATAAGCCCTGGCCTGCGGGTGACCGCGATGCGCGCGATGTGGTTGAGGGAGACCCCCGCCTCACGCAGGGCCTCATCCACAACCGCATTGACCGTGGTGAGGTGGTGGCGTGCGGCGACTTCGGGGACCACACCGCCGTACACGCTGTGAAGCTCGGCCTGCGACGCCACGATGCTGGAGAGAACGCGGCGGCCATCCACCACGGCGGCGGCCGTCTCGTCGCACGAGGTCTCGATGGCGAGTACGAGGCCGGTCATGCCGCTGTCTCCCCCTCCTCGAGCCACATGATCAGCGCATCCTCTTGGTTATTTGAGTAGTACCGCGGCCGTACGCCGGAATCGGTGAACCCACGACTGCGATACAAGCGGATGGCGGGCTCGTTGGAGACGCGAACCTCAAGTGTGTAACGGCGGTACGGATTGCCGTGCAGCACCGCGAGGGCGGCATCCAAGAGCTGCGCGCCCACCCCGCGGTTTCTGCACCCCCGGTCAACCACCAGGTTCAGCACATGCCACGAGTCGCCCTGGCCCGCGCAGCAGATGTAGCCGATGACCTCTTTCCGCTCGGTGGCCACCAGCAGCACGCCCTCCGAACGCTCAAGTTCAGCGGCCAGCATCGGTCGGCTCCAGGCGACCGGGTCGCTGCTCACCTCAAGGCGCACGATGGCATCAAGGTCGCCACCATGCGCGAGCCGCACCCGCACCTTCGTGGCTCCGCCCGGCGCCCGGGTCATGCCGGTGCCTCCGCCGCGAGGCGCTCCAGGCGCTTCTCCTCCGCGTCGGGCAGACGCAGGTACGACGGGAGAACTGGCAACGGGCCAACCTGGGCGACTCTGGCAACCAGCTGCGCTGCACTCACCCGCTGCACCGTGCCGTCGGGAGCCATCCGGGCAGTTGGCCCAGCCGGTACGAGCAGGGCGCCGTCGCCCGCGAGCACTGCTGGCCCTCCCTCCCCAAGAGCGAGGCTGAACGCCGCTGGATCCCAGGCAGCCGGTGCGATGACCTGACGCAGGCCACCGTCGGCGTCGGGCGCATACGCACCGGCGAATACCTCCCGCCGCCGGGCGTCAATGACGGGCGCGATCAACTCGCCCTCCCTGCAGGCCACAGACGCCCCGAGCGCGAGTGCCTCCAGACTCGACGCCCCGTGAACCTGGATACCGAGCGCCTGCCCCAGACCCAGTGCGGTGGCGATACCAATCCGGATCCCCGTAAACCCGCCGGGGCCAACCCCGACCACGATCTGCTCAAAGTCGCCGGGCACAACACCGCATGCGCCCAGAAGGTGGTGCGCCGCCTCAAGCACCCGGCGCCCGCCTCCCGGCACCCGGCCCAGCCACAACTCGGCGACCACGCCATCGTCGCCCACGAGCGCGAGCGACGGGGTGGGAGTTGCGGTGTCAAGCGCGAAGGTGATCAACAAGTTCCCCGAGTGATTGGTCGGTGCCCGGATCGCGGCCCGTCAAGCGAAGCAGCCGTGCGTCGCCCCCGCCATGCCCGATGTCCACACAGACCCTGGGCTCCGGAAGCCCCGCGGCGATGGAATCGGGCCATTCAATGAATGCCACCCCGTCATCACCGATGGCCTCGAGGGCCAGGCCGATCTCCTCGTCATCCGGATCGCTCAGGCGCCAGGCATCGAGGTGGGCCACTGGTATGCGCCCGACGTACGCGTTGGCGATGGTGAACGTGGGGCTGGTGATGGGCCCCTCCACCCCGAGGGCGCGCGCCGCACCGCGCACGAGGGTGGTCTTTCCCGCACCGAGGTCGCCGCGCAGAAGCACGATGTCGCCCGCCACCAGCAACGAGGCAATGCCCGCGCCAATGGCCTCGGTCTGCTCGGCAGTGTGGGTGGTGATCTCGGCGACGGCGGTCAAAAGAGGTCCATCTGGGAGGTGGCCGGTGCGTCGCCGGCTGGCCCGGTCTCGTTGGGAGCAGCCCCGGCGCGGGCGTTCCCCTTCAGGCCGATGAGCGGGGGTATGCGATCGAAATCCTCCTGGAGCGTGCCGAGCATCGTGCGTGTGTAGAGCGCGGCAGCCGGATGGAACACCGGAAAGAGGGTGATACCCACCCCGCCGAACTCCACCTGCTGCACCTGTCCGTGCACCGTGCTGATGCCATCGGGGCGGCCCGAGATGAGTTTGGTGGCGAAGTTGCCCAACGTGCACACGAGCCGGGGACGGATGAGCGACACCTGCTCGGCCAGAAATCCCTGACAGGCCTCGATCTCGCCGGGGAGCGGGTCGCGGTTGCCGGGAGGCCGGCACTTGAGCACATTGGCAATGAACACGTGATCGCGCGTGAGGCCGATGCCCTCCAGCAGGGTGTCGAGCAACTTGCCGGCCTGACCCACAAATGGGACGCCGGTGCGGTCTTCATTGGCACCCGGGGCCTCGCCCACGAACATGAGATCGGCGTTGGGATCTCCCGCCCCCACAACCACGGTTGTGCGCCCCTCCGCGAGGGCACAATGCGTGCAGGAACGCAGCGAATCACCCAGTCGCTCGAGGGCCTGCGCCCGGACGGCAGCATCGCTCATCACCGCCTGAGGCTACGTGCGACACCGGACGCCCCAACGGGTTCACGTCACGCCCTTGTTACATGGGTACGTGGCGGTCTAGATTGCCGCATCCGAGCACGGCGAGAAGCCTGGTACCCCCGTGGGGGACTGGAGCGAGTCCGGTTCGGCGTGGCCCACCCAAAACCGGTGGGCGCGTCGCCCTGCGCGCTTCCCCACGATGGTCAGCCAGTCGCCATTCTGACGATGACCGCGACCTCAGCCCACACCACGCCGCAGGCCCCGCGACCCACAGTGGTCCGCACCATTGCGCACCTGCGCGCTGCCATCGCAGCGCTGCGTGCCGACGGCCGTCGCATCACTTTGGTGCCCACAATGGGTGCATTTCATGAGGGTCACCTGTCGCTCATGCGCATTGGGCACGAAGCAGGGGACGCCGTGGTGGTGTCGCTGTTCGTGAATCCCACGCAGTTCGGCCCCACCGAGGACCTCGCGGCGTACCCGCGGGACGAGGACCGGGACCTCGAACTGGCCGCATCGGCCGGAGCGGATCTGGTGTGGGCGCCGCCCGTTGATGAGGTCTATCCGGATGGCTTCGCGATGACCGTGGAGGTCGGCGGCCCGGCCGGGGTGCTTGAGGGGGCCATCCGCCCCCACCACTTTGCTGGTGTCGCGACCGTGGTGGCCAAGTTGCTCACGGCTGTGCGCCCCGACCGGGTGATCTTTGGCCAGAAGGATGCTCAGCAGGTGGCCGTGATCCGCCGCATGATGCGCGACCTGCATCTGGACGACATCGAGATGATCGTGGCGCCGATCATCCGCGAGGCCGATGGCCTGGCGATGAGCAGCCGCAATGCCTATCTGGACCCCGACGACAGGGTGGCCGCCGTAGTGCTGTCGCGGGCCCTTGCGGATGCCGCGTCACTTGCCGAAGAGGGCGAGTGCGACGGTGCGCGACTTGAGGAAGCCGCAATGGCCGCCATGCGCGCCGAGCCACGCTGCGAGCCCGAGTACGCCGCAGTGGTCGACCCAAACACCTTTCTTCCCATCTCACGCCTGGAGGGTCCGTCCCTCCTGTGCGTTGCAGCCCGCGTCGGTCCGGCGCGATTGATTGACAACCGGCAGTTGCCCGTTCCCACCACACGGAGGACCGCAGTGCCCCGAGCACGCATGATGCTGAAGAGCAAGATCCACCGCGCGACCGTGACCGATGCCAACCTGAACTACGTGGGGAGCATCACCGTGGACCGCGACCTGCTCGACCTCGCGGACATCCGCGAGTACGAGAAGGTGTCGGTGCTCAACATCAACACCGGTGTCCGCTTTGAGACCTACGCCATCAATGGCCCGCGCGGGCGGGGCGACGTGTGCCTCAATGGGGCCGCTGCCCGGCTGGCCCACCCCGGCGACCTGGTCATCATCCTCACGTACGCCGAGTTTGATGAGTCGGAATTGGGCGAGCACTACGAGCCCACGGTGGTGCATGTGAACTCCCAGAACCGGGTCACCGAGATGGTCGAGGACATGGTCCCGATCATGTGGGAGGTCGAGTAACCCCCCTCTCCGCGGCCGACCTGAGGTCGGCCAAGGGCCGTCGGCGCCTCGCAGTGCTGACGGCGTACGACTACCCAATGGCCCTGGCACTCGACGGGGTGGGGCTCGACATCATTCTGGTGGGGGACAGTCTGGGTGAGGTGGAGCTGGGGTACGAATCCACCCGCTCGGTGACGCTGGAAATGATGGAGCACCACGTACGCGCAGTGGCCAATGGGGCAACTCGCACCCACATCACCGGTGATCTGCCCGCCGACACCTACGGCACCCCCGAGCAGGCCGTTGAGAGCAGCCGGGCCCTCATCGCAGCCGGTGCGCAGTCGGTCAAGTTGGAGGGTGCCCTGATCCCGCAGGTGGAGGCAATCATCGCGGCGGGCATCCCCGTGATGGGTCATGTCGGCCTCCTCCCCCAGACAGCGGAGGGTGGCTACCGCAAGCAGGGTCGCACCCAGGCGGAGTCGGACCAGCTTCTCACCGACGCAGTGGCACTCGATCTGGCCGGCTGCTTCGCCATCGTCATCGAGGCCGTCGACCCCGCAGTGTCAACGCGCATCTCCCCCGCCGTGGGCGCCCCCACCATTGGCATCGCGGCCGGCACCGATTGCGACGGCCAGGTGCTGGTGAGCACCGACCTCGTGGGCCTATTGCCCAATCCACCCCCCTTCGTGACACCCAAGGCCAACCTGCGCGAGTTGATCATCGCCGCAGGCGAGGAATGGTCGCGAGAGGTGCGAGGCACCTAACCGAAGTGGGGTCAGACCCCGGTGGGGGTCAGTCGCCGTGACAAAAGTGCACAGGAAGACGCTCACCTTCAAACGGGGTCAGACCCCGGTGGGGGTCAGTCGCCGCGACAAAAGGCACGCACAAGCGCGCAGGAGTGTGAACCGCCTGCACGTGGCTTGGTTTTCGGGCAGCGCGGCGCCTGGGGGCGCAGCGGTGACCGCCGAATTGGGGTCAGACCCCGGTGGGGGTCAGTCGCCGTGACAAAAGTGCACAGGTCGGTCGGGGGCGATGGGGAGCCGACCAGCAGGCCTTCCCCATCGTCCCCGAACTGCCCCGCCGGACGTCGTTAGATCAGACCGCCCTGGGCGATCTTCTTCAGGTCGAGCGCCTTCTCGAGCGTCTCCTCGTCCACGCCCTTTTCCCTCGCGACCTCGCGCAGGGAGCGGCCGGTCTTCGTTGCGTCCTTCACGATCTCGGCGGCGAGGTCGTACCCGATGTACGGGTTGAGGGCGGTCGCGGCGGCCAACGTGCCCTCCGCGTGCTTGTTAAGGCCCTCGAAGTTGGGGGTGATGCCCTCGACGCACTTCTCGCTGAATGCCGTCACCGTGTTGGTGAGCAGCGAGATCGACTGCAACAGGTTGCGGGCCATCAGCGGGATGCGCACGTTCAACTCGAAGTTGCCCTGCGTGCCGCCGATGGTGATGGCGGTGTCGTTGCCAATCACCTGGGCGCCCACCTGCATGACGACCTCAGGAATAACCGGGTTCACCTTGCCGGGCATGATCGATGAGCCCTTCTGGAGCTCGGGCAGGAAGATCTCGCCAAGTCCGCAGCGCGGACCCGACCCCATCCAGGCCAGGTCGTTGGCGATCTTGATGAGCGAGACCGCGAGCATCTTGAGCGCAGCAGATGCCTCAACCAGACCATCACGGTTCGCCTGCGCCTCAAATGGATCCGCCGGAGCGGAGATGGCCAGGCCGGTCTCCGACGACATGATCGCGCGAACCATCTCCGCAAACTTCTCATGTGTATTGAGCCCCGTGCCGGTGGCGGTGCCACCGAGCGGAATCATCCCGAGGCGCGGCAGCGTGTCGCTGATTCGCGCACGGCCAAGACGGATCTGTGCGGCATACCCGCCAAACTCCTGGCCGAGGGTCACGGGCACGGCATCCATCAGGTGCGTGCGTCCGGCCTTGACGAGGTCCTTGAACTCCTCAGCCTTGTCCGAGAATGACTTCTCAAGGGCCGCGAGGGCAGGGAGCAACTTGTGCGTGATCTCGTCGAGGGCTGCGAGGTGAACCGCAGACGGAAACACGTCGTTGGAGCTCTGTCCCATGTTCACGTGGTCGTTGGCGTGCACGCCCTCGATCTCGCGGCTCGCCACATTGGCGATGACCTCGTTGGTGTTCATGTTGGTTGACGTCCCCGAACCGGTCTGGAACACGTCCACCGGAAACTGGTCGTCAAACTCGCCGCGCGCCACAGCCATTCCGGCCTCTGCGATCGCGGTGGCAATGCCGTCCTGAAGCAGCCCCAGCTCGCCGTTGGCGCGGGCAGCACCCGCCTTGATGCGCCCCAGCCAGTGAATCACCGGAGCCGGTACCGGCTCGCCCGAGATCGGGAAGTTGTCGACCGCCTTATCGGTCTCTCCACCCCACAGCTTCGCCATTCCATCTCCCTGTTTCGAATCAATCGCCGGGCGAGGCTACCAACGCACGGAGCCCGGTCCCGGGTTACACCGTCCACGAGGGGCGATGGTCACCCTTTGGCGGCTCAGCGGAGATCAGCCAGTGCGTCAAGAATCCCCTCTGCCGCCTTCACCCCGAGCCCAAGATGCGACACCCGCAGATGCTCATCGGGAGAGTGGTAGCCGTCGTCAGGCAGCGCGAACCCGCTGAGTACCACCGACGTCCCCCGGGCCGCCATTGCCGCCACCACGGGGATGCTGCCGCCGATCCCCACGGGCGTCACCGGCATTCCCGTCCCGGCCTCGATTCCCGCCATGGCCGCCCTGATCACCGGGTCGTCGGGGTCAATCCGGCTGGCCCCAGCCACACCAAGCCCCTCGATCTCCAGATCGCACCCCGCAGGCGCCGCCGCACGCAGCATCCCTTCGAGCACGCTCGCCAGATGATCAGCCGATGCCCCAGGCGGAACACGCATGGACAGCGTGGCCTCTGCTGTCGCCGGAATCGCCGTTGCCACCACGTCGGGATTACCCGTGCGAATGCCGTGCACATCAACGGCAGGCAGCATGGTGGTGCGCAGGTGGTACTCGTGCGCTGCCTCACTGTCTGCGGGACGACCACCCGCTTCGGCAAGGATCCCGGCGCCATCCGGAAGCGTCCGCCAGGCCTCCACCTCAGCGGCAGTGGGTGCCAGCACGCCCTCTGAGAGCGCTGACGGCACGCGACCATCCACCGGAGTGACGGCCGACAGCACGGTCATCAGCGCGTGGGCCGCATTGAGTGCCGCTCCCCCGTGCATTCCCGAGTGCAGGTCTGCAGACGCCCCACGGACGCGCACCCGGTAGTACGCGAGCCCTCGGAGTCCGGTGCACACCGCCGGCCGCCCTGGCCCCACCATGGGTGAGTCGAAGATCACTGCGGCACGCGGCGGCCGGGGATCCTGTGCCACCCAGTCGGCTGCAGAGTGGCCCCCGCTCTCCTCCTCCCCATCCACCAGCACACGCGCACGCACCCGCAGCCGCCCTGCGGCGCTCAGGCGCTGAAGCGCCACCAGCAGCATGAAGAGGTTCCCCTTGTCATCGCTCGCACCACGGCAGTACAGGTTGTCGCCCCTGATGGTGGGCTCAAAGGGCGGGCTGCTCCACAGCGACGAGTTCCCGGGGGGCTGCACGTCGTAGTGCCCGTAGATCAGCACCACGGGCGCATCAGGGTCGCCGTTGCTCGGTGGCACTTCGCCGACCACGAGCGGATGCCCGGAGGTCACGATCACCTCGGCCATCCCGCCGGCAAGCCGCACCTCCTCGGCCACCATGGCCGCGGCGGTCTTCATATCGTCGGCGTGCTGCGGCATCGCACTGATGCTCGGCACGGCCAAGAGCGCCATCAGGCGGCCCATCTCGTCGTCTGTCATAGGGCGATGATAGAAACACCTGCATGACTCCACCCCGCGTACACGTACTTGCCCTCATCGCCACGGCCGCGCTCGGCGCGTCCGTGCTTGCCGGCTGCGGTGGATCGGGCGGCGGTACGACCACCACGGCGACCCCATCTGCCACCACCTCGCCCGGCGATGGCGTGGTCACCATCCAGACCGACACCGTCGTGACCAACACCCCTCCCGCCAGTCGTACCTCCGGCATCACCGGCAACCCACAGCTCGACAACGCCATCACCGCGATGGCGACCGCGATCCGGCAGACCATGGCCGATCTGGAGGGAACGGCCGACGCTGCGGCCCTCACCAACGCGATCACCACCCAGGCCGAGGCATTCGACCGGGCCAGTCAGCAGGTACATGACGTGGTCGCACAGGACGGCGCGCAGACCAACACACAGCACGCCATCGATCAGGCCGCGCCGGCGCTGTCGCAGGCCTACCGAGACTTCACCGATGCCGCGGCTCAGGCGGCCGACAGCAACAACCGCGCCGGGCTCGCATCGGCCAAGGCCGCCCTCACCGACGCACTCCACACATTTGACGAGGCAGTCGGCACCGGGAACTGATTTTCGTGCGTACAGCGGTTCCGAGCGGTAGTTAGGCCGTTGCCTTCGCCGTGCGCCGCCGCTTCGGCGGGGTCTTTGGCACCAGCACGCCCTTGAGAAACTCCCCGGTGTGCGACTTGGCCACCGCGGCCACCTGTTCGGGAGTGCCAGCGGCGATGATCTGCCCGCCCGCATCCCCGCCCTCGGGCCCCAGGTCCACAATCCAGTCGGCTGCACGGATCACATCGAGGTTGTGCTCAATCACCAGCACCGTGTTGCCTGAGTCCACAAGCCGCTGCAGCACCTCCAGCAGCTTCTCGATGTCGGCGAAGTGCAAACCCGTGGTGGGCTCGTCGAGCACGTACATGGTGCGCCCCGTGGCAACCTTGGCCAGTTCGGTGGCCAGCTTCACACGCTGGGCCTCACCGCCCGACAGCGTGGTGGCCGGCTGCCCCAAGCGGATGTAGTCGAGCCCCACGTCGTGCAGCGTCTGCAGGCGGCGGCGCAGGCGCTCGACGGGGGCGAAGAACTCCACGGCCTCCTCAACACTCATGTCCAGCACGTCGTGGATGGTCTTGCCCTTGTAGTACACGTCAAGGGTCTCGCGGTTGTAGCGCTTGCCCCCACACACCTCGCACGGCACGTACACGTCGGGCAGGAAGTGCATCTCGATGGTGATGGTGCCGTCGCCCTTGCAGGCCTCGCAGCGCCCGCCCTTGACGTTGAACGAGAACCGACCCGGGGCCCAGCCGCGGGCACGGGAGTCGGCGGTCATTGAGAAGAGCTGACGGACGTGATCGAACACCCCGGTGTACGTGGCCGGGTTCGATCGGGGCGTGCGGCCGATGGGCGACTGGTCGATAGCGATGACCTTGTCGAACTGCTCAAGCCCCTCAATGCGTGTGTGGCGGCCTGGGCGGAGCGGCTTGCGGTTGAGCCGTCCTGCCATCGCCTTGAGGATGATCTCG
>Ga0194055_10003662_pt1 | contig 11764 bp, 10 predicted proteins | sample SepL449m_MetaG_FD_155482 | JGI IMG/M metagenome (GOLD analysis project Ga0194055, IMG submission 155482) | Anoxic zone freshwater microbial communities from boreal shield lake in IISD Experimental Lakes Area, Ontario, Canada - Sep2016-L442-9m | ecosystem: Environmental > Aquatic > Freshwater >... | reverse complement strand
CTTTTCATTAGTTTTGTTTTTAGTGGGGTATTCAGGCTTAACCGGGACATTTATTTTTGGAGAGTTGCATGAACATTGTTAAGAAGGTTGGTGTTTTTGGTTCCTTATTTGCTTTCGGCCTTTTCGCTATGGTTACTCCTGAAGCGAAAACTGCTTTTTTTGAAGATGCCAAGGAAGTTAATGCTGCGGTTTCAAAAATGGTTGGCAAGAATCCTGATGCCAAGGCCATTGCCGAACTTGCTAAGAAATATTCCTTGGATGAATTGATGCATGTATTTAAGTTTCGAAACAAGGGTGGTTTGGGCGTAGGTGAAACCGCAGGTGCAATTTCTCCAGATGGTATTGAAGCTAAGCTTCAGGGCCTTCAGAAAAAAGAAGCTGATAAAGCTGACCTTGCAAAAAATGGCAAGGCATACGCAACCATTGGTGAAGTTTCGCTCATTCTTGCTGAGATATCTGAAGCGCATACGCCAAAAGATAAAAAAGGCGAAAAGGATCCTAAGAAATGGAAAGAATTTGTTGAAAAGATGCGCGTGGGTTCTAAAGACCTTATTACAGCTTCCAACAAAAGTGATGCTAAAGGTTTAAAGACTGCAGCTAAGGTTTTGAATGATAGCTGTGTAGAATGCCATGGCATTTTCCGCGACTAGGTTGCTGACGTATTAATTTAAAAGCCCCGATGAGTTATTTCATCGGGGCTTTATTTATTTAGCTACGATCAACTTGGATTGGTTTTAATTTTAGGAAAAAAATCATAAAGGCCGCAAGAAATGAGGTGCTTGCGTAAAGAATTAATCCCCAAGAAAGGCTTCCTGTTTGGTCTTTTAAAAAGCCAGTAAGTGAAGGGCCCATAAACCCGCCTAGATTTCCCATCGAATTAATAAGTGCTATCCCTATCGCAGCAATCCCTGGCGCTAACAATGTTGTTTTTAACGCCCAAAATGGCCCAAAGGTCGCATGCACTCCCATGCTGGCAATGGTGATCCCCAATAAAGCTACAGGTAGGCTTTCAGGTTTTAGGCCTGCTATTACAAACCCTGCCGATCCCAATAAATTTCCTAATAATAGGTGCCATTTTCTTTCTTGTAACCGATCCGAATTCCATCCCCAAATTGCCATGCTGATTGCGCCCGCTAAAAATGGAATTGCAGTCAAGAATCCAGTCTGAATGTTTCCAAGATGAGAGGCGTTTCGAAGTAAATCAGGAAGCCATAAACCGATTCCATACAAACCTGTAACTTGGAAAAAGTAAATCAAGCACATGTACCATACGGGTAATGAAAAAAATGCTAGGTATGGATTGGGCTTGATTGCAGAGGTGTGGAGTTTAGATTCTTCTTCAGCAATTATTGATGATATAACGGCTTTTTCTTCATCATTTAGCCACTTTGCATCGGCAGGCTTATCTGGAAGAAAACAGAAAATATAAACCCCCATTAAAAGTGATGGTAATGCTTCAAGTAGAAATAGCCATTGCCAACCATGTAATGTAGCAATGCCATCCATATCAAGCAACAAGCCGGAAAGAGGAGCACCTATCAAACCGGAAAGGGGGATAGCAGTCATGAATCTGGAAATGGATTTTCCCCGCTGACTGGGTGGAAACCAGTAGGTCAAATAGAGGATGATGCCTGGAAAAAACCCAGCCTCAGCAATACCAAGTAGAAATCGCAAAATGTAGAAGGTGGTGGGTGAATTTACGAATGCCATTGCACCGGAAATAATTCCCCACGATATCATGATTCGAGCGATCCAACGCCTTGCACCCACTTTTTCCATGATTACATTGCTGGGTATTTCAAACAGTGCGTAACCTAGAAAAAATATGCCCGCTCCTAAGCCGTACACCGAGTCACTAAAGTGTAGTTCTTCCTTCAAATTCTTAGATGCAAAGCCTATGTTGATGCGATCTAGGTAGGCACAAATGTAACTGCAAAAAAGTAGTGGGATCAGGCGCCAAGATACTTTGATAAGCAACTTGTTGGTGAGGGCGTTAAAAGTTGCTGGTTCTGTCATGACCACGGTTCCTTTTTCAAATATTTAAAGCACACCATACTTTTTAAAAGCTGCGGTTGCACTGAGCCCGTTCTTAATTGCATCACGAACCGTGTTTTCTGCAGCAACTTTTTCCAGTGCCAAAGATATCGCTTGAGCTTCCAATTCTTGAGGGATAATTACAATACCATCCATATCCGCTACAACGATGTCGCCTGGGGAAATCAGGCAATTCCCTATCTCCACTTTTACATCGATTTCGATTACTTTTTGCCTGTTTTTGCTATCAAGCGGGCTAGCACCTTTGGCGAATACCGGGAAATTCATCGCATTCATTTTCAATTGATCCCGCACCAAACCATCTACAATTGCCCCAATGCATCCAGTTCTTATACACGCTGTTGAGAGTAACTCCCCCCATAGTGCAGACCTAAACGAACCATTGGCAGCGGCGATTAGTACTTCATCGGGTTGGCAAGAATCCACCGCCTTAAGCTCTAATTCATAGGGGTTTGGATCGATATGAGCCATATCTGCCCAAAGAGTAGTCTTGCATCTTCCAACTAAAACTTTGTTGGTTTTTCCGGTAAGTTGTGGCAACTGGCATTTGATTACATGATTGGTCGAATCTAAACCATCAAGTACATCGCTGACTACAGCGCTGTAAAGTTTTTCTCGTAGAAGTTCGAAGGTGTGGTTAGTTTTCATGATGGATAAATTCTCCTTGCTCTTTGAGGTTTTTCAATTCAGACTGCAATTACTGAAATTATAAATTTAATCATTGAGGCTTGGTTAACATGCGTGTAGGTATCATCAGCATACTTCAAGAATCCAATACTTTTATACAAGGCAAGACAACCCTCCGAGATTTTCAAAACGATATTCTTGCAGAGGGGGACAGTATACGCCAAAAGTTTCAAGATTCGCACCACGAAATAGGGGGTTTTTTCAAAGGGCTTCAAAAACTAGGAATTGAAGCGGTGCCTTTGTTGGCCGCAAGAGCCCTACCTTACGGCGTTATTGAATCTGATTGCTGGAATCATTTGATGGGTAGGCTTGATAAGGTGCTTGAAGGTGCGGGCCAACTAGATGGTATTCTTGCAGCCCCTCATGGCGCAACGGTTGCTGAAAATGAATCTGATGCGGATGGTTTTTGGCTTCGAAAATTAAGAACTGTAATGGGAAATAAGCCCATTGTTGCAACTGCGGATCCGCATGGCAACCTTTCTCCGATGCAATCAGATTCTGTAAATGCAATTTTAAGCTATCGAACAAATCCGCACATGGATCAGTATGATCGCGGTTTAGAAGCTGCAGAATTAATGGGAGCGATTTTAAACCATAAAGTTAGCCCTACCAAGGCGACAGTTTATCTGCCTTTTGCGGTTAACATCTTCTGCCAAAATTCCAGTGAAGAGCCATTCAAGGGGTTTATCAGCTTTGTTGAAAGTATTCGAAACAAAGCAAAAGTTTTGGCGGTTTCGGTTTTTGTAGGTTTCCCCTACGCTGATGTTCCTCAAATGGGTTCTGCAATAAGTGTGATGACCAATGATGATTTGGCATTGGCTAAGAAATACGCAGAGGAACTTGCACAGCATTGGCTGAGCCTGAAAAAACAATTCGATCCGATTTTACCTTCTGTTGCTGATTCGGTGACGCAGATGAAAAACCTGCCAGGGCCTATTTGCGCTTTGGATATGGGCGACAATGTTGGTGGTGGGTCACCTGGTGATAGTACGATTCTTGTGCAGGAGTTGATTGCGCAAAAAGCTTTCCCATTTTTTACGGTGATTGCTGATCCGGAAATAGTTGCACAAGCCACAACCATCGGACTGGGAAATACCGCATCATTTACCGTTGGAGCAAAACATGATCGTTTTCATGGCGTTCCTCTTCGTTTAAAAGCTAAAGTTTCGTTTTTAGGTGATGGGGAATTCTCTGAAAGTAATCCAACGCATGGCGGATTCACCCAATTTGACCAGGGAAAGACTGCCATCCTTCATACAGAAGAAGGAAACACCTTGATGATCACTTCTAGAAGGATGGTGCCCTTCAGTTTGAATCAGTTGCTATCATTTGGCATTGATCCAAAGCAATACAGGGTGTTGGTTGTTAAAGGGGTGCATGCTCCGCTGGCGGCGTATAAAGCGGTTTGCAATAGTATTGTGCGGGTTGATACCCCGGGTGTAACCAGCGCGAGTTTAAATCGTTTACCCTATAAAATGCGAAGGAAACCCATGTTTCCTTTTGAAGACATCAGCCTTTAAATTCTTATTTATAGAAGGTGCAAATATGTGGACTGTGCTTCTTTTGATTTCTTCCAATGTGTTTATGACATTAGCTTGGTATGGACATTTAAGATTCAAAGGCTTTCCTTTATGGTTGGTCATATTGGTGAGTTGGGTTATCGCTCTTCCCGAATATGCTTTGCAAGTACCAGCGAATCGAATGGGGCATGGGCAATTTAGTGCATCGCAACTCAAGATCATTCAGGAGGTTATTTCATTAGTTGTATTTTTTATATTTGCAATGATTTATCTGGGCGAGAAACCAACTTTAAAAACAGGCGTGGCATTCATGTTGATTATTGGAGCCGTAGTGGTTGCGTTTTGGGACGATGGTAAGATAAATTAAATAAGAAATGGTTCTCGTTTTTAAGCAGTTAAAATTTAAAGACCACGCCTGAGGGATACTCGATGGCGTGGTCTTGTTGAATTATAAACAAATAGGATTATATCTTTGGACTGGATTCGGAAGGACTGCTGATGTCTTCGAATTTAGGAGTTGATGCAGCCATTTTTTGTGGTGCCTTAGGTTGGTCCACTTGCTGGTTGGAAGAGGAGGAAGAACCTATATCAACATCATCTTCAATTCCTTTGATTCCTTTTTTGAATTCCACGATGCCTTTACCAAGGTAGCGACCAACTTCAGGAAGTTTACGCCCGAAAACAAGCACCCCAATTACTGCAACAATACATAACTCAACCGGTCCCAAACCAATAAAACCAAATAAAGGGCTCATGTGGAAACTCCTAAATATAAATGCCTTAAATTCCTTTGATTTCAAATCTAGGAAGGCTAGTATCTAATGGTTAAGTATATCAGCAAAAATCCTGTGTAAACAAGGATAATGAGGTTAATTTTTTTTAACCTTCTAATTTTTATAATAGTAGGTAGGGGAATCAGCGGAAACCCTTAATTTCAATAACTTTAGGTAAATAGGTTGTGAGGATTAGAATGACCTTTCTTTTCAAAAACAGGGCGGTTTTATTTCTTCTTTTGCTTACTTTTACGCAAGTTAGCACTGCCAACGATTTTTACCCTTTAGAAGATGGTTCGCTCTGGAAGTACCAAGATTCTAATAATAAAACGATTCTTAAAAAAGCTGTTCGAGAAGAAAAGCTTGGTTATTATCCCTCAGTTCTACTTGAAGTATCCGAGGGGAAAACAGTCCTATCTTCAGAGCATATTGGCGTTACTAACGAAGGGGTATTTAGATTCGCTCTGGATGGTAAAAGGTTTGATCAGGGAGCTTTGCTCTTAAAAGATAAACCTAAAGTTGGTGATAAATGGCCCATCATTCTGAACCTTGATGCGGGTAAATTAGCTACTGAGGTTAAGGTTACCGAAGAAGAAGTGGCTGTGCCTTTTGGAAAATTCAAATGCTTGGTTACCACCACCGTAAGTAAAGACGAAAAAGGAACCGAATACATACTTAAGAACTACTATGCTCAAAAAGTTGGAGTGGTGAAAGTCACCATCGAAAAAGCAGGAAAGAAATATTACGAACTTCAGCTTCTCGAGTTCAAGCTTGGCAGTAATAAAGCGTCAGATGCCAAGGGTGTTGAAAAAAAATAACGATGGGATTGTTTAATTAACCCCTTCAACTTTTAAGCGGATGGTTACCGGCAGATGGTCGCTGTAGCCACGCACATGCTTGTGATCTTTTTCTGAACCAAATCGAACAGGGTGGCCTTTGCCATCTGCGGGTGGAGATGAGCTAAAAACTTTTGCGGTTGATGGATCGCAGCTCCAGCCTTTGTTATCAAGCAAGCCAGGCGAGACCACGATTTGATCAAATAATTCAGATTTTCCATGATAATAGATGCTACCAAGGTTCTTTTCCTTCCAATCAGAAAACGGGTTTAATAAAGGGAAATCAAGCCATCTATCATTCCCCGAGGAACCTTCGATCTCTCGTTTTTTAACCAAAGTTTCTTGTACTGAAGCTGTCGTTTTCAAATGTTTCTTGACACAATCTTCATCCGGGGTTGAGTTGAAATCACCACACACTAAAAAATCGATGTCGGGGTTGTTTCGTGCCATTGCGATATAGGCACCATGAATTTGATCCGCATACTTCGCCCTACCTGTGCCATCTTTGTCTGTAAGTTTAGATGTCCAGTGAGTTGCGAGAACAATTAATTCTTTGCCATTGACCTTGATAGGCACCTCTAAAATACGAATTCTTTTCCCAAGTAAAGTTACTCTGTTGGATTGAATTGGAAGCTTGCTGATGACGCAGGTAGCAATGCATCTGCCCCCATGAGGGTTTTTAAAAGCGATATCCGTGTAATGATTATCTGCAGGTAGTTTTGCATTCAGGGATGCAACCAATAAATTGGGAACTTCGGAAGCTTCTTCAACTTCTGCAAGGGCGAGTATATCCGGGCCGGTACCGTTGTTCATTTTCAGTAGAACTTCCACGATATGATCAAGCTTGAGTTTGAAATCTTTTGGGTTGTTACCAAACCAAGAATCATATTCTTTGTCGGGCTCTGTTTTTCGATGATTATCCTTGTTGTCAAAGAAGTTTTCGACATTCCACATGCAGAAAAGATACCCATCTTGGGAGGGGGCTTTGGCAGGTAAAGTGGCTTTGCTTTCTGGGAAGCAACCCGAAGAAACCAAGGCGCAAAGGATGACAAAACAACCTGGGTAATTTGCATTCATGGTAAACACCTTAATTTAACATTTTAAACATGAGTTATCATAATCTGAGATTGTGGTTTTTCTCGTATCTCATGTAACCTTAACACAATTACTTAGCTTATAAAGCCATTTAGCGCTTATAAAGCCATTTAGCGACCGAGGGCAATATGAAAGATTTATCAAGAATCGTTTGGGTGTTGTTTGGCATAATGATTGGTTTTGCATTTGCTATTGGAATGAAAAATATTCCGACAGCGGTAGCGGGGAATGATAGGCACGAAGATTTTGTCATGGCAACAGGCCCGGTGTTGGTAAGCACGAATGCCCCAACTGATGGCGTATGGTTGCTGGATTATAAGTCAGGGAAATTGCAAGGAAGCGTGATCGACCGCTTTTCAGGCAAGATTGTAGGTTGGGCAGAATTAGATTTGGCGGAAGAGTTTAGCTTGCCTCCCAGGCAAAATGTTCATTTTGTAATGACCACCGGAATTGTTGGAAAAGAACAATCCGCACTTTATGTTGCTGAAACAACAACAGGAAAAATGGGTGTTTATACCATGGGGCCAAGGCCAGACGGGATGGCAGGCGCTATTATCAAGCGCCAAGATTTATCTCTTTTCCGCAAGCCAAGATAAAACTTAAGGTTTAAGAGATTCAGAATCGGTGTTGGTTTTTCCCAAGCCAGCAAGAATGGTAATCCACCTGCAGGCCGCCCAAATAACTAAGAATATTACTGAAGTCATAACAAATAAAGTCATTCCAAATCGCAGTGCTACGGGAAATAAATCAACAAATTGGCCTTCTTTTGAGAGGGTTTGAAACCATGCGCTCATCATGGTAGCGCCCGCGGTAAGAGTTGTCGCAGATACGAAAAGCATGGGGATCAATGTGAAAGGGATATAAGCACCCCTGCCGGAATTCACCATAACGGTGGTTACCAGCGCCAATGCCAGCACTGCAAGGAGTTGGTTTGCAATGCCAAACATGGGCCAGATAGTGCCAATGGATCCTGTAGCAACCAACATACCCCAGCTTACAGTGATGATGAAGGTTGATAAAATCGATCCAGGAAGCCAGTCCGTTTTTCCTAACTTGGGATGGATGTATCCAAACATTTCTTGGAGTAAAAATCTGGCAATGCGTGTGCCAGTATCAATAGTGGTGAGAATGAATAAAGCTTCAAACATAATTGCAAAGTGGAACCAGTATTTCATGAGGTGGTCGAAAGGAATGCCTAACTGGTTCAAGGGTTTTGAAAGAATGAGTGACATGCCAACAGCGAGGGTGACCGCACCCCCTGTTCTGCCTCGAAGCGATTCGCCACCAACTTGGCGCTCGATGGTAGAAAGGTCAAGATGTTCGAGGTTTCCTGCATTCCCTAACTCTTGGTGAAGCTTATCGACTTGAGGTTGCCATTTGTCAACTTGCTCGAGCCCAATGTTGATGTCGTAATAGATTTTAGGGTCGAGCGAAGCAGCTGAAATAAGCGCAACAAGGCCAACCAATCCTTCCATAAGCATGCTGCCATAGCCAATCATGCGAACATCAGATTCTTTGCCAATCATTTTAGGAGTTGTGCCTGAAGCAACGAGCGCATGAAAGCCGGAAATCGCACCACACATGATGCAAATGAAAACGAAGGGGAAAAGGCCGCCAGCAAAGGTTGGCCCACCCTGAGCGAATACGGGCTCGAAGGGCCTGTGAACGAGAGCAGGGTTCGCAACAATAACCCCGAGAATAAGTAATGCGATGGTACCAACTTTTAGGAAGCTTGAGATGTAATCTCTGGGGCAAAGCAGCATCCAGACCGGAAGTACTGAAGCTATAAATCCGTAAGAACAAAGTGCAATGACAGCTTGGTTTTTGGTCAGTGAGAAATAAGGTTCCAAAGCAGAGCCCGGAATCCAGTTGCCTGCAACGGTTGCAATTAAAACGCCAACTGCACCTATAAGAGAGGCTTCAACGACTTTCCCTTTGCGCAGTTTATACATGTAAAACCCAACAAAAAATGCAATTGGAATTGTGCAAGCAATCGTAAATACGCCCCAAGAACTGCCGTGAACAAATTGTGCGCCACCGTTGGGAAGAATGATCGGCTTCCCTTCAAGTTCCAAGGCATGTGCGGGCAGCTTACCTGCGGTGGGAAGAACGATTTGAAATTCAGCATCTCGTTTTGCAGGAGCGGAAGTCTTTGTGAAATAAAGAGTGCAACCCGGGGGGAAGTTGTAAATGGTTTCTTTATCGTTGGATCGAGAAGAGTTAAGGACGATTTTTTCGCCTGCAGGGATATCAATCCTGGTTCCTTTGGGAAAAGGAATAGTTTCACCCCCCAAGGCCTTTACAACGACAAATCCTAAACCAGCAAGAGCGATGATCACGATAAACAGAATCGCTGCAGAAGATAAAACACCCGCTAAAGGCCCAAGCTCTAGCTTGGCTATTTCAGCAAGAGATTTTCCCCCTCTACGAACCGAAGCTGCTAACACCAGCATATCTTGAACAGCTCCTGCCAAACATACCCCGATAACCAGCCAAAGCAATCCTGGCATGTAGCCATATTGAATTGCGAGGACCGGCCCGATGAGTGGCCCTGCACCGCTGATAGCAGCAAAATGATGCCCAAATAATACCCATCTATTAGTAGGGTGATAGTTTTGCCCATCATTAAATAAATGGGCAGGGGTAACTTTTGAATCATCAAGACAAGCCACTTTTGCAGCTAGAAAAGCACTGTAATAGCGGTATGCAATAGCCAGGCAACAAAGTGCAAAAAGAAGAATAGGCATGGCATGCCATACAACATGATCTCCAGCTTGCGAGTAGAAAACATTGCCAAACAGGGATGTTAAGAGCATCAGTTCGCACCTTGTTAAAAATAAAAAGGCAGGGCGAATAAATTGCCCTGCCTAAGTTTATCATAGTACATACCCGCAGAGTTGGTTACTCCCCTGCGACTACTCTGGAAAGTTCTTCATCGATAGCTTTCATCTCGTCGCTTTCCTTATTGGATTGCCACCAAGCCCAAGCAACAGCAATAAGGCCTACGCCAAGAATGGCAATGCCAATGGTGTATCGTTGGCCAACGATATTACCATCTTTGAGATTGTAATTCATAACCAGTGGTAGAATTAAAAGACTAACCATGTTCATAACTTTGATAAGAGGGTTGATAGCAGGGCCAGCGGTATCTTTAAGAGGATCGCCAACCGTATCGCCTGTAACCGAAGCCTTATGAGCTTCAGAACCCTTGCCAGTGGTTGAAGTTTTAGGTTGGTCTTCGATAGTTTTCTTGGCGTTATCCCAAGCACCACCTGCGTTAGCCATGAAAACGGCAAGCATCTGGCCAATGAGAATCATACCAGCAAGGAAACCGCCAAGGGCATAAGGCCCCATAGCAAAACCGACAACAACAGGAGCAAAGATTGCTAATAAACCAGGCCCAACTAGTTCTTTCTGAGCAGTACTGGTACAAATATCGACCACTCTGCCGTAGTTTGGCCTTTTTGTTCCAGCCCAGATTTCTTTATCACGGAATTGAGCACGACATTCTTGAACGATCAAGAAAGCAGCGCGACCAACAGCTCGGATAGTCATACTGCTGAAAAGGAATGGAACTGCACCACCTAAAAGCATACCGATGAATACATAAGAATCAGCAAGATTGAGCTTTGCAGCGCCCTCTGCAAATTCAGCAGCACTCAATGTTGTGATTGCGTCTTCACCTTTTCCTGTTGCTACAACAGCGATAAAGCTCGCAAACAACGAGACTGCAGCAAGAACAGCAGAACCAATAGCAATACCCTTGGTAATAGCCTTGGTTGTATTACCCACAGCATCAAGATCTGCAAGGATCTGACGAGCGCTTTTATAATCTCCCTCACTCATGTAGTTAGGGTCTTCAGGGGGCAAAGGCTGGTTATTTTGGTCACGATTGTAACCCATTTCGCCAATACCGTTGGCGTTATCAGCAATGGGGCCAAAAACATCCATACTGATGATGTTGCCTGTAAGGGTGAGCATGCCGATACCACACATTGCAACACCATAAGCGATAAAGATGGGGTTAGTGCCGCTATAGACCAAAACAGACCCGAGAAGGGCGACCGAAATAATCAACACCGACCAAACCGCACTTTCATAACCAAGTGCAAGGCCGGAAATGATATTGGTTGCATGTCCAGTACGACAAGACTTCGCCAGTTGTTTGACGGGATCGTGCTCAGTGCTGGTCCAGTAATCAGTACACCAGTGAAGTGCAAGAGCTAGGGCAATACCAATCAAGCAGGTTAGGATAGGCCTATAATCAAAGCCTACATAAAGCGGCATGTAATTTTGAGCAACCTTGACCAAATCTTCGGAAGCAATTTTCGCTTGGCTATCAGGCGTGGACTTCTTCCAGATCAAAGTCAAATCAGCAACATATTTTTCACGATCAGCAGAATATTTATCACGAGCGACTTGATCAAGTTTTTTAAGTTCATCCCTAGATTTGGTAACTAAGGGCACCAGAGTTGAACCGGGGTTGGCCTTTGTCAGGCTTTCAACAAAGCTTGCTTCAGTATAAAGCCCGCGTTTTATTGATTCACCGATCAAATATTCTGGAGTAGGGCGAAGATACAATGCACCCAAGCCGCAGATCGCAACAACACTGATGAATGCACCCAACCAAAAACCGTTGGTAACAGCAGCCATGGCTGCCTTAACACCTTCAGATTTTTCAGCTTTAACTTGGGAAGTTGAAATGATACTTCCAATAACACCAATGGCATGAACCAAAAGTGGGAAGATAACCCCCATGTGGCCAAAGCTTGCAAGACCCAAAATAAGTGCTGCAACA
>Ga0194055_10003661_pt1 | contig 11765 bp, 10 predicted proteins | sample SepL449m_MetaG_FD_155482 | JGI IMG/M metagenome (GOLD analysis project Ga0194055, IMG submission 155482) | Anoxic zone freshwater microbial communities from boreal shield lake in IISD Experimental Lakes Area, Ontario, Canada - Sep2016-L442-9m | ecosystem: Environmental > Aquatic > Freshwater >... | reverse complement strand
ACGCAGAGCCGGTTAGTCACAACCCGTGAATATCTACTGTGCAAACTCGAAGTAATCCACTCGCGCGCATTTCGATGATCTGCGGCTGAACCTGCAGACAATGCTCGTAGTGCCAAAGTAATTGGAGCGCCCAAAACCAAAAACATTGGCACAATCATTGCTAGAACCATGTGTTGGATCATGTGTGCACTAAAACTGATCATTGCGTACTTAGCAATTCCAGCACAACTAACCCAAATCAAAATTGAGATGCCTGTTAAGAACGAGATGGTTCGAAGAATTGGCCAAGCGATCTCAGTTTGTCGGAGACGAACTAATCCAATTACGTATAGAGCGGATACAGCCAGTGCGATTAGCAAAATAAGCCAGTCTGGATACCAGCCAAATACATAGTTTGCAACGGATGGAGCGGGAGGGAAGTTGAAGCCCAAGATGTCTTCAGCGGCTGAATTTCCTGGCTGAGTGATGCGGGTGGGCGGTGTGAAATGAAGTGCGACCCCAACTCCAGTGGCTAGGGACATAGTGACCAGTTCCCACAAAACGAATGCACCAGCACGCTGTGAACGAGCTAGAGCGCGACGAGTCTTGATTGCACAAAATGCGATGATCAAGAAGAGAACACATTTCGCTAGTACGAGATAGCCGTAGCCAGTGGTGACTAATTCATTGAAACCCTGCATCCGAGTCGCTGCTGCAACGATGCCACTTAGGAGAAGTGCAGCGACACATGCAGATGCCAAAATACTAAATCGATTTACGACAGTCATGTTGGCGTTCTGAATAAATGGATACAACGCTAATAAAGTGCCGACCCATAGCGACATCGAGATACCGTGTGTAACGGAGGCGGTAATCGCGAGCGAGTGATTTCCAAGTGCGGCCGAGTGACTATTCAAAAGTGGGTAAGCAACTGCTGCAAGTGCGGTAACAAGTAATGCAGATGCCGAGTTCAGTGACAATGCAACGCTTGATCCGACTGCCACTAACAGAGCAAGGATGCAGCTGATGATAAATGTTCGCGACGGTGCAAAATCAAAAATGTAGGTTTGTAAAACACCTGGTGCAAAAGTTTCGTCTAGATTTAACCCTAAAACATTAGCTAGCGTGGTGATCGCTGTGGCCGCATAAAATATTGCCCAAATAACACTTAATCGCGCTACCGTTTTCAGCGCCTTTTGGCCGGCTGAAGATAATTCCGACTTTGCGGTCGGCGCTAGAAAAGTATGGACCGTTAAAAGTCCTACGATTATTAACCCGAGTACCACCGAACCTAAAGTGAAAATCTGGTTGGACCAACTGACCAACAAACCAGCATCTGGTAGTGGAGAAATACTTTTATAAGCACCGCCAGATGCAAGCAACCCGATCGTAAGCGCAAAAGTTGCGAGTAATGACAAACTAATTCGTAATGAGATGGATCGCATTTCCCTGCTCACTTCTTGCGTCGTGTTGTTGCGCCGATGCCAATTAGTAAAACAATTAAAGCAATGCCTGCGGTTAAGCCTGCGATATTACGAGCAGAGTTATCTGCAATCGGTTTGGTTTTGGGACTCTCACTTGGCACTACTTGCTTGTAAGTGAATGCGAACGACCCATTTTCAACATGACCATCGTCGGCCACTGCGCGCCAATTAACTTTGACTTGGCCGGGTGCGATTTCTGCTGGCCAAGGAATAACTAGTGAAGTGCCCTCTAGTGCAGCCTTAGGTTTGCTGATCAAACTCGATTGCGTTTGTTCTACTTGGATATAGGACCCAGCTAAAATCGGAGCTTCGCTAAAAGTGAGCTTTATGGTTGCGGGTTGCACGGTTATTCCGCTCGCGGCAACTGGACTCGTTGCAACTAGTTCAGTGTGGGCAAACGCACTTGGACTCGGAATTGAAATTATTGCGCCAACTAGGGCAATTTTTGCTAGATACTTCAACGTCCGCATAACCCCAGCGTACCTAGTTGACTAGGGCCTCGGACCAATTGTGAGCGGGTGACGGGAATCGAACCCGTGCCTCAACCTTGGGAAGGTTACGCGCTGCCATTACGCCACACCCGCAAGGGGCAACACAGGTGCAAAATGTGCCCTGTGCCTTAAGCCTAGTATGACGGACGGGTAATCTAAGGGGGTGCTGTTATCTGACAAAGACATAAAGGCTGAAATCGAATCTGGTCGAGTTGGCATTGAGCCATACGAACCAGCGATGGTGCAGCCATCAAGTATCGACGTGCGACTAGATCGCTTCTTCCGAGTTTTTGAAAACCATCGTTACCCACACATCGACCCTTCTTCTGAGCAGCTCGATCTGACTCGCGAAGTCCATACCATCGGCGACGAGCCATTCGTTTTACATCCAGGTGAATTCGTTTTGGGCAGCACCTATGAAGTTGTCACACTGCCAACAGATGTGGCAGCGCGCCTTGAAGGAAAATCAAGTTTGGGTCGTCTTGGCTTGTTAACACATTCAACCGCTGGATTTATTGATCCTGGCTTTTCAGGTCACGTAACTTTAGAGCTAGCCAATGTGGCTACTTTGCCGATCTTGCTTTACCCTGGCATGAAAATTGGCCAAGTTTGTTTCTTCCGAATGACATCTGAAGCTGAGCATCCATATGGCTCAAGCATCTATGGCTCGAGGTACCAGGGCCAGCGTGGTCCAACGCCAAGTCGTTCGCATGCAAACTTCCATCGCACGGTAATTACTGATTGACGGTTGGGGCGGCTGAAGGCTCTCCTTTTGCACAGGCAAGTTTTACGCACATTTATTAGTTGAGCAGGTTTAGCACTGCCCACTCTGGCGTAGATTTAAGGGTCTGGGGGTATTGTGAATTTACATCGGTTAAGTCGATTAGTTGGTTTTGTCACGCTTGTGGCAATTGTTCTGTTACCAAGTCTGGTTACTTCATCAGTATCTGCGCAGCCGTACTCGCAACAGAAACTGCTACAAATAGCAGAGTCTTTGATCAGCCAAAATGCAACCGAGTGGCAAATTGATGCCAGCCAACTGCAGGTGGCTAAAGTCATTGCAACCGATGATGGGCTCACTACTTTTAGATTCACGCAAGAAATTTCTAATGTTCCAGTATTGAATTCTTTAGTGGCGCTCACCTTGTTATCTGATGGTAAATATTTATCACACAGCAGCAAGGTCAGTTCTGCAAAGGCACTCACTCCGGCACGGATAACTGCTAGCCACGCTGCCCAAATCGCGCTAGATACGTTTAATGCCCAACACAAGTTAACCGGCAACTCTAGTTCTGCAGTGAGCTCTATTTCAGAATTAGCTGACCCTGCACTTATAGATTTTGTTCATGGCGACGCTCAACGCGTATGGCAAGTAAATATTCAAAATCCAAGTCATCCGACACTTGCGAGCAGCGTATTTGTTAGCGACGCCGACTCAAAACCATTAGCGCTTCGACAACTGGCTCGAGCTTTTGACGCATTCCCAATGCCTTATGTCTGTGATTTACAAAAGACCAAACCGACCGCACGTTTCGCCGCTGATATTTCTACTAAGCGAACTGGCAGAATTGTGCGCAAGTACATTGGCAGATCAGCTGATTATCCATTGTGTGAAAATGCTGATCCAGCACGGATTAGAAAAGCTTCTGCCCCATCGGTGAAGGCAATCACGCAGACCGTTAACTATTTCCGCAACAAAATTGGGGTGGATATCGCCGGTGAGCAGTACTTAGGAAACATCGCACCATACGCAAATTTTGGTAAAAAAGTTGATGCGAAGACTTTTTGTAATAAATCGCCAAAGTCACGGTTCTGTGTCGCAACAATTAGTGGGTATACAAATGTCTGCTCCTATTACTCAGAAAATGGAAGCGTAGAATGTCCGCTTGAAAATGCTTTTTGGGTGCCATGGGGCACTTCTGAATGTCGCTCGGGAGCATGTAGTGGAATCTTTTTTGGCGCTGGATTTGATAAAGCCAACGATGTAGTCGCGCATGAATTGGCGCATGGCGTCACTGGATCAGATGCATTTCCAGCCGGCACTTGTGACAACTGCGATGCTGATGCTATTAGTGAAGCGCTATCAGATTTTTTTGGCGAAGCAGTCGATCAATTGAACGTTGCGCCAAAGGAGTTAGCAGACCCTAACTGGCGCATGGGTGAAGACATAAATTTTGGACCGTTTAGAAATATGGCGATGGTCGGAGCAGCGAAATCCTGCAGCTCTTCATACGATTGGGTGCCGGTAAGGCAATTAGATGACTCTTGGGATCCCAAATGCGACTCCCACACTAATTTAGGTCCGGCCGATAGATTCGCTTGGCTGATTTCTAACGGTGGAAACCAAAATGGAATTCATGTTGAAGCAATTGGCACTGCCCCATGGAGCAGCGATCATGTCTACGAACTGTGCAACAGCGCAGGTAGTAACTGCACGGCTACTGTTAACATGACTCGCTTGGCATTCCAAGTCATGGCCAAACTAGCTGGCAATACTACCTATTCTGATTTTGGTGACGCACTAAACCAGGCATGTACAGATTTAACTAACGCCACAAAAAATCCGTTCCCAACTTCTTACTGCGATTCGGTTCGAAATGCTTTGGGAGCAACGGGTATCTCACCACTTAGGATTTCCTATGTGACGCGGGTGTCTGCCTTTACTGGCACCCCCAGTGCTATCTCAGCTCAGTTTGGAACAGCAGATTCTGTTGCTGGGTCGGGTGTGCCGATGAGAATTCAATTTCGCGCAACTGGCGCAAAGTATTGGCAAACCCTGGACATCGAAAACACAGATGACTCAGGACTTGTGAATTTCTCCGTTACTTTTCCAGGCAGTGGCATTTATCGAGTCGCAACAATACCGAGTTCCGATGTCGGCACATACGTCAGCGCCTCCTACGCAATTAACTAATTAAAGTTGGCAACGCGGGATCAAACAAGATGTTGCATTGCCCAGGCATAAATTGCAATGGCCCCAGCAGCAGATGCATTCATCGACCGAGTTGATCCGTGCTGATTAATGCCGAGAATTTCGGTGCAGGCGCTAAGTCCCTCGGCGGACATCCCTGGGCCTTCTTGGCCGAAATACAAAACACATGACTTCGGTAGTTTTGTGTTTTCAAGATTGCCACAGCCTGGGACATTGTCGATGCCGATAATTGGCACATCATTTTCTAATGACCACTGCTTGAACTCGTCAACTGTTGGATGATGAAAAAGGTGAAGATAACGATCTGTGACCATCGCACCACGACGGTTCCAACCTTTTTTGCCCACTATGTGCACACCAGCAACATTGAATGCATTAGCGGTTCGAACAACGGAACCAATATTTAAATCGTGCTGCCAGTTCTCAATTGCAATGTGCAATGGACTACGCGAAGTATCTAAGTCGGCAACAATTGCTTCGACGCTCCAGTAACGGTATTTATCAACCACATTGCGGCGATCACCAAACTCCAAAAGCTCAGCTTCAAATTGTTCGCCCTCGGGCCATGGGTGTGGGTGTGGACCTACCCCAACAACTGGGTAGAACTCGCCTGGGCCAAGATTGCTGCGGTCTACTTCTTCAGTCATAAGTTACAGCGACTAGATGTTAGCCAGCACAGCGCTGATTGCAGCGGTGTGAGCAGGGGTTGAGCCGCAACATGAGCCAAGCGCCTTGATGTCCAAAGCAACCATGTCCGTGGCAAAAACAGCCATGTCAACAGGCGTGCCAGTGTAGATAAAGTCCCCACCTATTAGTTGTGGTAAACCTGCGTTGGATTGCAAAAGTATGTGCACATCGGCAGGTTTGGCTTCAGCCATTTGCTGGGCAACAATGCGCATTTCATCGGTGCCACGACCACAGTTTGCCCCAATGAGGCGAACACCCATCTTTGCTATCTCAGTAACTGCAGTTGCGGGTTTTACACCCATCATGGTGTGCAAATTGGTGTCGAAACTTAACGTAACGACAACTGGCATACCTGGCGCTACTTCGTGAGCAGCATCAACGGCGGCTTGCACTTCGGATAAGTCGCTCATTGTCTCAATCAGAATTGCATCGCAGCCACCAGCAACTAAGCCAGTCATTTGATCTGCGAAAAGTGCTTTAGCTGAATCGTGGGTAAGTGTGCCACCGATTCCTTCCATCAAATCTCCACTTGGACCCACGTCGCCAAATACAAATACATTCTCGTATTTGTCGGCAACAGTGCGAGCTACTTCAGACCCAGCTTTATTCAGTTCAAAAACCCGATCAGCAAGATCATGCATTGCGAGCCTCGGCGCGCTACCACCAAAGGTATTGGTAGTTAAAAATTGTGCCCCGGCCGCGGCATATGAATCCAAGACAGTTGAAACGCGATCTGGGTGATCAACATTCCACAACTCAGGTGCGCCGCCATCAGTTAGTCCAGCATCTTGTAAAGCTGTACCCATAGCGCCATCTCCAACAAGCGTGTTGCCAGCATCTAAATAGTCATAAACATTGTTCATGCGGAGTTTCCTAACTCGTCAACCAAAGCTGACAACTTTTCTTCATTAAAATCATTTTCGATTTCTGCGGTAATGCGCTCGGTAGTTTCGCCGGCACTCGCTTCAGATTCAAGCCACGGTCCCTGTGTCCAAGCTGCCAAGTAGTTTTCCGAAGCGATGTCGTCTAGCCGCATGGCAACTTCATCGATAGCCTCCTGAAACCGTGGGCTAAAGAGGGCTTTCACTGTGCCTTGCTCGTCACGAGCCACAACCATAGATGGGATTTCGCGCCAATAAGTTATTTGATATTGCGTCACTCGTTAACTCTACTTCACCAGCCCCCTTGCGGCACGGTGTTGCTACTCGGGCCAGTATGTTCGGGCTGTCAGTATGGGGGTAGAGATAGTAGGAAAAGTTCATGAGCGAAGTATCACTAAGTAGGCAAGCCCCGTTTTGGCATCGTACGCATTTGGGGGAGCAACGCTGGCCAGTCACGGCGGTTGTACTTGTAGTCATTTTGCTACAAGTAAGTTTGCCTAGTTCCTTGAACATAAAGTTCCCATTGGCCATTTGCGGCATCGAGTTCGTGCTACTCGTATGGGTAACCGCGATGAACCCAAAGCGCATTAGCGAGCATCTGCCAACGCCTCGAACTTTGGGCTTATTATTAGCAGCGCTGATGACGGTATGCAATCTAGTATCGACTGGGCGCTTGGTCACTGCGTTGATGCATGGCGGAGTAACCGATGCCAATAGTTTGGTTTTCTCAGGCGGAGCAATATGGTTTAGCAACGTTGTCGTATTTGCTCTTTGGTATTGGGAATTTGATCGCGGCGGGCCCGGCGCTCGAGCACAAGCACGTCATCAGATTCCTGATTTCATGTTCCCGCAAATGAGTGACCCAGATTTAGCTGCGCCACACTGGGCAACAAAATTCTTTGACTATCTCTACATCTCCTTCACGAATGCGAGTGCATTTAGCCCTACGGACGTTATGCCGTTAACCCGTTGGGCTAAGGCACTTATGCTGGTGCAATCGGTGACCTCTTTGATTGTTGTGGCGTTAGTTATTGCGCGTGGCGTCAACATCTTGCATTAACGACAAAAATCATCAACCGTAAACGTACGAAACATTTTTAGAAAATAGGTATCCAGATGAATCAAGAATTAAAAAGTATTCTTGAGCTAAAACATGTGCGCAAGTTGCTCGCGGCGAGAATCACGTCGAATTTTGGTAATGGTCTAGCACCTATTGCCCTGGCTTTTGGTGTTCTTGATCTACCTGGTGCTACAGCTAAAACGTTATCGCTGGTTATGTTTGCACAAATGTTTCCCTTGGTTGCCTTCATGCTTCTTGGTGGTGTCATCGCAGATAGATATCCGAAGGCATTAATCATTGGTGGATCAGATATTGTCTTGAGTTTGTTTATTCTCTGCAATGGGGTCATGTTTCTAACTGGAACGGTAACAGTCACGAGTTTGGTGATAGTCGGCTTGTTTTCTGGCATCTTGCACGCACTTTGGTGGCCGGCCATGTCGGCGCTTCCAACGGAAATTGTGGAAGAAGAACAGTTGCAATCAATCAATTCAGTTATCGGCATTGCGTCAACTATGACTTACATGTTGGGAACCGTAACTGGTGGAATCATCGTTGCCGCTATCGGTTCAGGCTGGGCAATTGTTGTTGACGCATTTACCTTCTTTGTCGCTGGCGTTTTGGTGTTTCAGCTTCGCACATTCGGAAAACGTAGAGAAGCCCACGAGAAATCGCCAACAGTATTCCAAGATCTGCGCGCCGGCTGGGTGGAATTTAGTAGTCGAAGCTGGGTTGTTGCAGTTGTACTTGGCTACGCAGTAATCGCGATGCTGATGGAAAGTATCTTTACGGTAGTTGGTCCTGCTCATGCTAAAGCGCATCTAGGCGGACCAAAACCTTGGTCGTGGATTTTGGCGTCGATGACCGTTGGCATGTTGGTCGCCGGCGCGGTCACTTTAAAGGTGAAGCCGAAAAGACCGATTTTTGTGGGAATTACTGTCCAAGTTTTTGTCGGAATCTACTGGATCTGTCTTGGCTACACAGAGTTAATTCCGGTTCTGATGATTGCTGCAGTAGGCGCCGGTTTTGCCATGGACTTCTTCATGGTGCTTTGGATGACTGCGCTACAAACCCACATCCCAAAAGAATCACTTTCGAGAGTTTCTTCTTACGATGCATTTGGTTCACTAATTTTGGCACCGTTAGGCATTGTTGTCGCTGGACCGCTAGTGACTAAGTTTGGCACCGAAGCAGTTCTGCATGTTTACACCGTACTTTTCTTTATCGCGTTATTTGCCATGCTTGCTGTGCCTAGTGTGCGAGCGCTTGCGAGTAGTGAACGCTCATCTCGCAGCGGTGATCAGCACACAGAAACCCTTTAAAATAACGGGTAACTTTCCTGGGGATAGGCAAAAAGCAGTTAAATCGCCCGAAATGTGGCAAACCTACGGTTGCGTAGGTTACGCTAGCGTAGGTTACGACACCGTAACCTGCGAACTAGGAGTGCGGATGAATTCTTTAGGGCTACCACCTATCATCCAAGGCGGCATGGGCGCTGCTGTTTCATCATGGACCTTGGCACAGACAGTTGCCAGAGAAGGTCAGTTAGGTGTGGTCTCTGGTACCGCACTTGAAACAATTGTTGCTCGTCGTTTGCAAAACGGCGACGAAGGCGGACACATGCGCGAAGCACTTGCGCATTTTCCATACCCAGAAGTCGCCCAACACATTCTCGACATGTTTTATCTGCCAGACGGCCGGGGCGGCAAACCGTATCGCCCAATGCGCCGCATCAGTATCAAAGCTCACAAAGAACATGACCAACTCGCGGTTGCCGCAAACTTTGTTGAAGTTTGGTTAGCCAAACAGTCCGGCAACGGAAAAGTTGGCATTAACTTCTTAGAGAAACTTCAGACTGCAACTCCAGCTGCGCTTTATGGGGCGATGCTCGCTGGTGTGGATGCAATTTTGATGGGCGCAGGAATCCCACGCGAAATTCCGCAACTAATGACTGACTTCGCACAGGGTAAACCAGGTCACCTTTCAATCGATTCTGATCGCCCATCGGGCATCGATGCCCCAATCTTGGAATTTGATCCAATGGAATCATTTGGCGCAGCGCCAGAGCTTGCTCGCCCCGCGTTCCTAGCGATTGTCACCGCTGAAGTTTTGGCCAGTTACCTTGCTCGTAATGAAGTAACGCGTCCCGATGGCTTTGTTGTTGAACACTTCAGCGCTGGTGGTCATAACGCCCCACCTCGTCGCATGCAGGATACTGAAACTGGTTACGGTCCGCTTGATGAAGCGAACATAGAAAAAATTCGCGCAGTTGGTTTGCCATTCTGGCTAGCTGGCGGCCGGGCAACTCCAGAGTCTGTTGCAGATGCCATCAGCCTTGGCGCTGAAGGTGTACAGGTTGGAACTTTATTTGCATTGTCACGTGAATCAGGTTTGTTGCCGATTTACCGTGAGCAGATGTTGCAGGCTGCGCGCGATGGCAAACTCAAAGTGCGTACTGATCATCGTGCATCACCAACAGGTTTTCCATTCAAAGTTGTTGAACTTCCTGGTACTGCAGGCGAAGAAGGTGTTTACAAAGCACGTCCACGTTTGTGCGATCTAGGTTACTTGCGTTCAAGTCACATCAATGATGCGAGCAAAGTTACCTACCGTTGTTCAGCTGAACCAAATGAGCCATTCCTGAAAAAAGGTGGCGAGCAGGAAGAACTTGCAGAGCGTATTTGCTTGTGTAACGGTTTGACGGCTGCGGTTGGTCTTGGACAAGAGCGCGCAGATGGCTACAAGGAAGCACCGTTGCTCACCTTGGGGTCAAATACTGGCGATGTTGACGCAATGTTGAAAGATTTTCCAGATGGCTGGAGTGCGGTTGATGTTGTTAACCGTTTGCTCGCTGGTGTGGCGATGGCTGCTAACTAGTCAGTAACAGGGCGACGACGATTGGAAATAACGTCTTTGGCCGTGTGTGGAACGTAGCGATCGAAGGAAGCTTGGATTTCTGCCTCGGCCTCTTCGCGGCCTGCCCATGTAGCACCTTCAACTGATTTGCCTGGCTCTAACTCTTTATAAATTTCAAAGAAGTGTTGGATTTCTGCGCGTTCATAAACAGGAATGTCTTCCAGATCTTGCAGATGATTTTTGCGCACATCGTTTGCTGGTACACAAATAATTTTATCGTCACCACCAGCTTCATCGCTCATGCGGAACATGCCAATAGCTCGGCAACGGATAAGCACACCAGGGAATGTTGGTTCTTCAATCATCACCATTGCGTCAAGCGGATCACTATCGAGACCAAGAGTGTTTTCGATGAACCCGTAATCACGCGGGTAGCGGGTTGCTGTGAAAAGCATGCGGTCTAGACGTAGCCGACCAGTTTCATGATCAACTTCGTATTTGTTTCGGCTTCCGCCAGGGATCTCAATTAGAACATCGAATTCCATGTAACTTACCTACCAACTGTGTGCCAATGGTTTGGCTTTCGTACTCTTATTCTAGAGTGCATTAAGTAGGACTAACACTTTCTGAGAATAAAGGATGACATCGCTTCATGATTAATCTCGAGTTGCGCCAAGCACTCAAAGAAAATCTGGCAGATCTAAGCGCTGGGGACACTGTGATGGTTGCCTGCAGTGGCGGCGCCGACAGTTTGGCACTCGTGCGGGCTGCCGTTCATGTGGGCGGCGAACTTTCGTTGCAGATTGGCGCAATTGTGATCGACCACCAGTTGCAGTCGGGTTCTTCACTTGTTGCATCAGGGGCGGCAGCGACTGCTGAAGATTTGGGTGCTGATCCAGTTGAGCTAATTGCCGTAGATGTTCTGCTTGGCCCGGGCAGCGGCGGGCTAGAAGCTGCAGCTCGCGATGCTCGTCGAACAGCTTTTCAAAAATACACCGAACAAAATAATGTGAAAGCCATCCTTCTTGGGCACACCCGCGAAGATCAAGCAGAAACTGTCTTGCTAGGGCTAGCTCGAGGGTCAGGCGCTCGCTCACTTTCTGGCATGCGACGTATCGATGGCTTGTACCGTCGCCCATTTTTACGAGTGGCAAGACAGGTAGTTAGAAGTACCATCGAAGATTTATATGTGCATGAAGATCCGCATAACTCAGATCTCTCCTTTGCCCGGGTCCGGGTTCGAGATTCTGTTTTGCCCTTGATGGAAACCGATTTGGGCCCAGGTGTTTCGGCGGCGCTTGCTCGTACAGCCGACATGTTGCGCGACGACGCAGACGCACTTGATCAGATTGCTGCGTCGCACGGACTTATTGATGATGTTGAAATTCTTTCGAAATT
>Ga0194055_10003659_pt1 | contig 11769 bp, 3 predicted proteins | sample SepL449m_MetaG_FD_155482 | JGI IMG/M metagenome (GOLD analysis project Ga0194055, IMG submission 155482) | Anoxic zone freshwater microbial communities from boreal shield lake in IISD Experimental Lakes Area, Ontario, Canada - Sep2016-L442-9m | ecosystem: Environmental > Aquatic > Freshwater >... | reverse complement strand
GGTTAATGATCGTCCCAATGCATTGGGTGTCGCCGAAAATGCACTCCTTCCTCAAAGCACGACGGAAAACTTCGCTGATCCACCTCAGAAGGATTTTGGCTCAGATCGCGCCGATTTCGGCTCTCTCTATGGGCAAACGGGACGCGATTCAAGCGCTCCCGCAAAACCAGCGATGCAGTGGTCTGTCAACAATGGAATGGTTAACGATCTCAGCCAGAGTATCGAATCGCCCAAGTCGGAAGATGCCGACTGGGAGAGTTCGGCTAGCGATCGAAGTCGAATATCGTTGGGACTCGATACAGTCGTAGCTGCGCTAAAAGAGAACGCACCTGCATCCGAGCCCTCCTTGTCATTTACGGTTCCTGACGGCGGGCGGGTTTTGTTAGGTGGGATCGCCAGGACTCGTGAACAGGGTCAGGGAGATCACTTCGATGCCAATCGGATTGATCAGAGTGATGCGTCGTACACTCTGATGTTTTCGGTCACTCCAAGAATTATCATCCCTGAAGAAGAAGAGCGGAACCTCGTCGAGTCACAAAATTTCTATCGCAATACCCAATCCGCAGATGGTGAGAAGCCGTCACGCAAGAATCCGGATGGGGACCGGAAGAAAGGGGGCATGGCAGGGAGTTCAGAGCCAGTAGATGGGATTAAACCCTCCAGTGATTTTAGGTCAAGAAATCGAGCGTCCCTCAGCATGGGTCTTCCATCAGAAGACAATAGAAAAACCACCGAGGATGGGAAGACTGGCATTACCAACAAATCCACACGGGATTGGGATGAGTCAAAAGAGGGCCTGTCAGATGATGATCGGAGTCAAAAAGCCTATTCCGAACTCGTTGAAAAGCAGAAGTCACTGAGCACGCAAGGTATTGAAAAAACGAACGAAGACACCGTCTGGAAACGAGCACAGAAAAGTTCTTCGACCCGTTTGGCCATTCCTACTCTCATTCCTGCTCCAAGTCCCGAGTTAGTCACCGCCCATCAAGGGGTGCAAGATAAGAACTTGGCAGGCAAGCCGGTTGCTCCCCCGCAAACCCCGTCGCTCGATGAGCAATCGGCTACAAATGACCCCTTCTCGACCTTCTCGCTGCATGTCAGTGACGTATCGTTCAAGCTCGCTCAGGCAGCCCTTAGCCAAGGGCAATGGCCAGATGCCACTCAAATTCGGATTGAGGATTTCGTCAACTCATTGGACTATCGCGATCCATTGCCCAGCGGAAAGGAAAAAGTCGCCTGCCGCATTGAACAGGCGATTCATCCTTTCTTGATGCAGCGGAACCTATTGCGTGTTTCCATGCGAACCGCCGCCACGGGGCGTTCGCAGAAAACTCCCTTGCGGTTAACGCTGCTGCTCGATAACTCCGGTTCGATGGAGAGGCCCGATCGACGTCAAGCAGTCTTACGAGCCTTCCAAACGCTCACGCAACAATTGAGCGCCGCCGACCAAATCACATTGATCAGCTTTGCCAATAAGCCACGTCTGCTAGCGGACAAGGTCCCTGGCAATCAAGGTGAATCGTTGTTGCAGTTGATTGAAAATCTACCGAGCGAAGGGGGGACGAACATCGAAGCTGGTCTCGTGCTGGCCCACGAAAAGGCAGCTGAACAGCAACTCGCTGGAGCGCAGAATCGCATTGTGTTGCTGACCGATGGCGCGGTCAACTTGGGGGACGCCAATCCCGACAGCCTCGCTCGGCTGATCACGCAAATACGAGACTCCGGAATCGCGTTCGACGCGGCCGGAATCAGTGCCCAGGATCTAAACGATCAGGTGTTGGAAGCATTAACGCGTCAAGGTGACGGGCGCTACTATCTGCTCGACTCAGCCGCTGACGCAGGTGAACGATTTGCGGCCCAGATCGCCGGTGCGCTCCGACCATCGGCGCAGAATGTGAAAGTGCAAATTGAATTCAATCCGGAGCGTGTTGGACATTACAAATTGCTTGGATTCGAAAAGCATCGACTCCAGAAAGAAGACTTTCGCAATGACCGAGTCGATGCGGCGGAGATGGCTGCAGCCGAAGCTGGAGTGGCTGTGTACCAGTTTGAAATCAAGCCGAATGGTCGTGGCGATGTTGGTAATGTTTCCGTGAGATTCCGCGATGTATCGACAGGGCAAATGGTCGAACGCCGTTGGCCTATCCCTTATGAATCGAACGCCCCTCGCTTGGAGCAAGCCGATCCGTCATTGCAGCTTGCCGCTGCCGCCGCCTTGTTCGCAACCAAGCTCGCGGGTGGACCGTTGGCAGACAGTGTCGATTTGGCACAGCTACAAAACGTCTTGACGAAGTTGCCTGAGAGGATCGCTAGTCAACCGCGCGTTCAACAGTTGCGCGCGATGATCGATCAAGCGAAAGCGATCGGGCATTAAGACTTCAGACTTTAGACTTCAGACTTCAGACTTCAGACTTCAGACTTCAGACTTCAGACTTCAGACTTCAGACGTCAGACGTCAGACGTCAGACGTCAGACGTCAGACTTCAGACGTAAACCTTAGAGCTCAAAGCTTCAATCATGTATTACCGCAATATCACGCCATTGGTCGCTTTGTTCCTTGCAAGTCTCAATTTGAATTGCTTTGGGCAGGATCCCGACTCGAACGCTGTGCCAACTCAGGAAACGCATACGATCATCTTGTCTCCAGGAACCGCCAAGCCACTTGCATTTCTTTATGCGGCCATCGCTCGTGCCGAAGTGCGAGTGGGTGCGAAGGAGATCGATCAGACCATCCAACTCCAAATTCGTACCATTCAAGGGGGGGATCGCCGTGGGGAAACCGTTCGCTTGGGACTAGGTGGAGAGGGGGAAGTGTTTGACGTCCAGGGTGAAGCCATCGCTTCATGGGCCGTTCGTACGGCTGGCACGAAGCGATTTCTCGATCTTCAGTTCAAACCGTCGGGTACGGAATCCGTGGAAGGCATCCAAGTTGATGATGATAAGGGTGCAAGTGAGAGAACAGCGATAATCCGCATTCGAAGCGAGGTTTCAGAGCTCCCCACGCAACTCGACATTGCACATTTGATGCCGGGCAAAGCGCTAGGATTTGATTCCCAGATTGAAATCCAGTACGCAGGTGGGGTGGCAGGTCGGATCGTAACCGCCGAAGGTTTCGCACCCCTCGCATCGCGTGATCGGATCGATCGGTTGCAAACGGCAATCGGCGGTCGATTGAAGCTTCAACTCGATCGCAGCAGTACATTGCCCCCGGCGGTGGAATTGCTCGATATGACGATAGTGGGTGAGGTTCATCCGAATGGTAAGTCGATCGGTTTTCAACTGCGAGGCATAGCCAACGTTCATGTTGCTGGTACGCGACTGCGGGCCTTGTCAGGTGCCGTTGCCATGAGTCAGTTGCCGGACAGCTCGGATTATCGCCTGGAGCTATTGAACTCGGATTCTGGACCGGTGGTTGAGCTGGTCTTTCCCAAGGTGGGGAAATTTCCTATCGCGCTCGACTTTGCATCAGCTATTGCAAACGAACAGACCGGCGGGCAAAGAATCGACTTCCAAGTGGCGGCGAGCGCTGTCGTACCCATGAGCATCCGTGGCCTCGAGCCAGAGATCGTATTCTCTCCGGAGCAACCGGCGATCGTTCCAACGCTCGTCGAAAAAGAGTGGCAAGGGTTTTTGCCAGCGACGGGGCATGTCGTCTTGCGTTGGCAAAGTGCTAAGAGCACGCGCGAGGGCAAATCATTTTTTACCACCAGCACGACGATCGATGCCACGGTCGGTCCAGGATTGCTGCGGCAGGACCACCGAATAACCTATCAGTTACTCCAAGGGCAGCTCAAGTCGTTAGAAATCGACTTGGTTGGGCCAGGGGAGATCTTGAATGTGGAAGGAGATCATATTGTCGCGTGGAAGGTTGTTGGCGAGGGCAATCAGCGACAGTTAGAGATCGCACTCAATCAGCCACTCACAGGCAAAAGCCAAGTTTCGGTTCGTAGCCAAACACCGCTTGGAGCGTTCCCGGTTCATGTTGAAGGGTTGAGTCTTCGGCCGCAAGGTGCCATTCGAACCTCAGGATATCTGCGTCTATCCAACTCAGGTTCGGTCAGCGTCGAACCGACCGGGCTGCGAGGCTTGACGCAGTTGGCACCAGAGCAGTTCCCTGGGGAAGCGATGCAATCGCGCCAATTGTTCGTGTATCGCTATCCCTCTTCCGACTATGGATTCTCGATCCAGGCGGACCGCGTTCAACCCGAAGTCAGTGTCACCCAACTGGTGTTGTATCAATTGTCCGAATCCGATCGTATCATCACTGCCGACATCGAGTTAGATATTCGCGAAGCGACCATTCGTGAATGGAGTTTGAGTTTGCCGTCCGACTACTCGGTCGTCTCCGTAACGGGAGCGAACGTCGCGGAATATATGGCTTCCTCCGAGGCAACAGACGGTAGACGAAACTTAAAAATCCTGTTTGGGCAGGATGTTCAGGGCCGGCAACTGGTCGGCTTGCGTTTGGAGAAGAACGAAGTCGCCATAACGGGACAATGGGCATTACCTCCCATCCTATTTCCTGATGCCAAATCGGTACGAGGAGACATAGGTCTTGTGGTGGCTCCGGGCTTCCGCGCGACGGTGGGGACAATCGATCTTTTGGTTGAGAAGCCATTATCCTACTTCCCTCGACCGGTGCCTAATCTACAACAGGCGTTCCGGATACGAGAACCGGGTTGGACTGCCACCATGCAAATTGAGCAGTTGGAACGCAGTATTCAATCCGATGTGTTCCACTTGGTTTCACTGAGTCAAGGGACGGTGTATGGGAGTGCTCTCATCAATTACTCGGTCACCGGTGCTCCCGTGGCGGAGTGGCAGTTAAACGTTCCGGCCACATTGGGCAACGTCACCGTCGATGGACAAGCGATTCGCAATTGGCGGCGTGAAGGGGACACTTTGATTGTATCGCTGCAACAGCCAATCCTTGGCGCGTACACGTTGTTGGTCACCTTCGAAGAGAAACCCAACGTCGCGGAGGGTTCCTTTCAAGCAGGACTGGTCGCGCCGTTAGGTGTGCAAGGGGATCGGGGATACATTGAGGTGGTCAGTCCGGTGCAAGTCGAAATGGAATCGCTATTGGTGTCGAGTCAGCTTCTCGTGCTTGATCCTCTGGAGCTGCCTGCCGAATTTCGACTGCTGAGCACTGCGCCAGCTCTGGGGACGTGGCAGTATACCCAGCGTCCGTTCGAATTGAGGCTCAAGGTCAATTGGTTCGATCCTGGAACAACCGCAGCGCAGGTCATCGAATTTTCGGAGGTCAATAGCCGTGTTTCTCAGGATGGTGAGGTAGTTACGGATCTTTTGTATTACGTCAATTCGCGAGGGCAACGCACATTGAAACTACAATTGCCCAGCGATCCGGTTCGATTGTGGGAAGTCTCCGTTGGTGGACGTCCGGTGACAGCTCGGCAAGCGGGTGATGAAACGCTGATTCCATTGCCTGCCACTGTGGACCCGAATGCGCCTGTCGAAGTCAAAGTGCGGCTTGGCAAACCAGCCATCGATCGACGACACGTATCGCTTGTACTGCCAACTGTCTTTGCGCCGGTATTGAAGACCCAATGGAATGTGAATGCCGATCAAAATCATGTCCTTGTTTCCAGTGGAGGAAACGTAGAACCAATGATGCCCAGTCGGTGGCCCAATGGTTTTGACTGGCTTGCGAACCGCGGGCTACTCCCGTTGATCGCACTTGCGGTATTGGCCGTTATCGCTGGCATCGTTGGTTCGACACCATTCAAACTTTATGCATTCGCCATCGCCATGGTCATTGCGGGTGCAGCGTGCTGGGACGCACTGATGCATACCGTGCCTGCCGCACCGCTGCAGCTGAGCTTGCCCGTGCTGGCTTCAGGTGAAAGTGTAAAATTGGAAGTCACCAACATCCCCGCGTGGCGAGCCTTTATTTCATGGCCAGGGTTCGCGATGGTGATGTTTGGAACCATCGTCACATTTCTAGCGTGGCGTGTTCGCGAATCGAATCTTGCATGGCTCGTGCGATGGATCGCGTTCGGAATGATCGCGATTGGTCTGCTGTTGCAAACGAACGGTGCTTCGTGGTTCTTTGGATTGGTGATGTTGGCCATCGCGGTGATTCATTTGGTGCCCGCCGCAGTGCAGTGGAACAGGAATTCCAGGTCGAGATCAGCAACGAGAACAACCGACGTGACATCGAATGCAGAGCTCGATCCACATCCCGCGGGTGGCAATCCTGGCTCGATCGTGACGACATCGATTCTGGCTTTCGTCGTCGGCTCGGTTGGCTGGTGCATACCGAGTCGATTGGATGCAGCAGAGATAGCTACGGCTCAAGTCAGTACGGATGAACTCGAATCCATTCAATCAGCGAGTTCTCTGACTCAGAAGTGGAACGTTTCCATTCGTGAAAAGCGGTTGATCGCTTCCGCCGACATCACTCTCTCGGGCCTTCCTGGAGATCGCTTTGTGCTGCTTCGTGCACCCGCAGTGTTGACCCGGTTCAATGGATCAGGGCTGCGGCTTAGCAAGCTGGAATTGCCCAATCAAGGGGTGACCTACGTCGTTACCATTACCGACGCCGAAAACGAACCGTCCGGCAATGGTAGTGTTGAAAAACCTATAGACGAAAATACCAAGGCGGAAACTGTCTCAGAAACGTTACCGCTCAGGCAGTACGCAGCATCTTTCGAGTTTCAATTCGAAGCCATTCAACCCGCATCAGGTATTCCCGTATTGACGGGGGGGGCGGCCCTGCAACAAATCGAACTTGGGTACGATGAAGCCAATTGGGAGGTGGTTTGTCTCTCAGCAGCGAGAATCGAATCTTTACCCGTCGATCAACCGGGGGATTCTGCGGTAGCCCGCGTGAAAATGCTGCTTGGACCCGGCCCAGCCAGCGTCATCCTGAGGCCACAGGCTCGCGACCTGACTACCGAAGCGACACAGTTCTTTGTGGAAGGTGCGGGCCTCTACTCGATTGGCCCAGGGGTCGTCGAAGGCAAGCACCGTTTCAAGATCCGTGCGTCTCAAGGTCGCGTGAAGGAGTTGAACCTTAGCATTCCTGGGGGCATAACCGTTAGTTCGGTGGATGGTCCGGTCAGCTCATGGCAATTTGATGCGGACGCGAGTCTCTTAAAACTGCAGATCGATTCAACGGCGTTGTCGGAGTTTGCAGTGGCTGTTGAAACACAGCGCAGCCTGGATGCGCTACCGACGGAGGTGCAACTATCGCCGGTACGAGTGGAAGGGGCGGGAGGAGAGGTCGGTCTTATTGCGATCGCCTTTGGCTCCGAAGCGCAACCTGAAAACGTGCAGGCCGAATCGCTCTCGCTCGTCAATCTTGGCGATTTTGACGTGGGTATGGTGACCAATCCACAAACGACGTTGCATCGTGTCTATCGCTACGGCGCAGAAGGTGGCAGCTTGTCTGTTCAGGTCTCGCCGGTGTCACCGGAAGTGCGCGTGGGTAGCAAACAAGTCGTATCCTTTGGAGATGAACGCGTGGTGCTTGGGATCAATTTTGTAACGGAGATAAGCCGCACTGGGGTCTTCCAGTTGAGCTTTGCATTGCCCGCCGGGTTGGAAGTGGAATCCTTAACCGGGGATGCATTGCATCATTGGTCCGAGTTGACGGAGAATGGCCAGCGACAGATCGTATTGCACTTGAATGGCAAGACCATCGGCTCGCAGAAGTTTGCATTGACGCTGACGGGAGCTGCCCCGACCGATGCGACGCAATGGTTCATCCCCCGATTTGAATTGAACGAAGCCACGCGTCATACCGGTGAGCTCGTCGTTCAGCCGATCACCGGCATTCGTCTTCGCACCATCACACGGCAAAACGTTTCCGAGGCAGACCCCCGCGCGATGGGTGCGCAAGGACAAGGCGCTCTCGCGTTTCGGTTGCTGCAAAGCGATTGGAGTCTTCAACTGGGTATTGAAAAACTGGCTCCTTGGGTCACCGGTCAAGTGCTGCATGATGTGACCTTGCGCGAGGGGCAAACGCGATCCACGGTACTAGCTCAGTTTACGGTGCAGAACGCGGCGATTCGAAATTTGTCGGTTCGGCTCCCTGCGATGGGGGCGGATGAACAGAAGACAGTCCGAGCCAACGGTGAAATTGTTAGCGATTTTGTCCGTTCGTCCAATGACGAGCACCTTTGGGAATTGCGATTCAAACGCCGTGTGATTGGGCCAGTGCAATTTCAAATCGAATACGAACGACGGGGTGAAAGGGATGACAATCGCGAGTCTCTCATTCCGATCGATTTCCCAGACGTACGGCAATTGGGCTATTACTTTGCTGTGCGAAGCGGTGGTCGTTTGGAAATTGAAGCTGGGGAGATGACGCAGGGGTGGCAACCAAGTGACTGGAGTACCGTTCCGCAGGCGCTGCGCGATGCGGGCAATCGTACCTCGCCCGCTTTGGCATTCCGAGCAATGTCCCCCGCGACTCCCATGAGCCTGCGAGCGATCCGACATTCGTTAGCCGAGGCACTGAAGCTGCGAGTCGCTTCGGGTACTTTGACTACTATCCTCTCTCCCACCGGGGATCAGCTGACTGCGGTCGATGCGAACTTGGAGGTGATTCAGCGAAGTAGCTTGAGCGTGCAACTGCCTCCGGGCAGCGAGCTGTTCAGCATTTTCGTGAACGGCGAAAGCGTTCATTCGATTCGACAGAAGGACGGCAGCAACACATGGCAATTCTATATTCTGCCCGGCATCGATGATCGGACGGCACAAGTTCGCTTCGTCTATTCGCTTACGGGCGACAGCTTGAAACAGCTGAGCTTGGTTAGTCCGCAGCTCAATGTGCCATTGGAAAACATTCAGTGGAACGTGATTGTTCCGAGCGGCTATCAATTAACCCATCGCGAAGGCAATCTGGAGTTGGTCGGGCAAGACAGTCATGCCAAATACGATCGTCAATCGTATTTGTCGAGTCTCAAAGGCAAACGTCAAGATCAGGCGCAACAAGCAGCGAACTTACTCGAGCAAGCCAATCAACTGCTGCAAACGGGTGAGCAATCCAAAGCGCAGTGGGCCTTCAACAATGTGGCCAACCGCTATGCACTCGATGCAGCTTCGAACGAAGACGCGCGAGTCCAACTAGAAAATTTGCAGACTCAGCAAGCGATTGTTGGCTTGAATACGCGCCGACAGCGATTGTTCCTAGACAACCAACGTGGAGGCTCAGCCATTTCCGCCAATGAACAACAGAGGCAAGCCGCGGCAATCAATCCCATCCTACAAGCGGAAAAACTGAATTATCGACCGCAGGAATTAAGTCAGTTGTTGGCCGGTAACAGCAATGAGGACAACGCGATTCTTCAGCAGATTGCCGGGCGTTTGGTCCAGCATCAGCGATCAACCGAACCGGCGCCGCAAGCGATCGTTATCAGCCTGCCCGAGGAAGGCAATATCTATCAATTTCGCCGTAGCGTTCAGGTTGCCGAGAAATCACCGCTTGAGTTGAGATTGCAATTTCAATCGCAATATAGGATGAGTGAGTGGCAGTGGTTGTTGATTGCAGGACTGCTCGGCCTAACCGTTGCTGGAATCTGCTGGAAGCAGCGCTCCTAGCAGAATCAGAGCCGCGAGCGTCACAGCTTATTGATGGTATCGAAAACGCAACCGCACCAATTAGCCGATGGGCGTTAGCCCCGGTTTTCGGAAAGGCAACCGCCGCTAACGCGGTGCGGCTAATTAAAGCAACAGCCTGGTCAGCGACCTGCGGATGCTCGCTGACTTCGTTCATCCATCGATGTTCTGATAGCGCGTTTACGAGAAGATATCCCGGTCGAGCATGCGGAACTGGATTGCTTCCTCGATGTGTTGTGGCTCAATGGTCTCGCATTGATCTAGGTCTGCGACGGTGCGTGCAACACGGACCACTTTATCATGGGCACGGGCCGATAGCCCCATGTCCGTTACGGCGGACCGCATGCGCTGCGTTTGGACGGTACCCAAAGGGCAATACTCTCTCAACTCTCGACTGGACATCTGGGCGTTGGTGAGGGTCTTGGAAGAAACGAAACGCTGCCGTTGGATCTCACGGGCCGAGGTGACTTGTTCGCGAATCGTTTCGCTGCTGGTACTGGCGGGTCGGCTATGGAGTTCCTCAAAGGGGACGGCCGGGACTTCGATGTGAATATCGATTCGATCGAGAAGTGGGCCGCTGATGCGAGCCATGTAGCGTTCGATTTGTGGCGGGGAGCAATTGCAACTGCGACGCGGATCGGTGCGATAGCCGCAGGGGCATGGATTGAGTGCGGCCACCAGCATGAATCCTGCAGGGAATGTCGTGCTGCGCATGGCTCTCGAAATGGTGACCACACGATCTTCGAGAGGTTGACGCATGACTTCCAGTGTTTTGCGATTGAACTCGGGCAACTCATCGAGGAAGAGGACTCCGTTGTGGGCGAGAGAGACTTCGCCGGGAGCGGGAGGACTTCCTCCTCCCACCAGTCCCGCATCGCTGATGGTGTGATGGGGGGAGCGAAAGGGGCGTTGAACCAAAAGAGGTTGCCCAGGTTGCAGTCGACCGAGCGCGGAATAAATGCGTGTGGTCTCAATGGATTCTTTTGGAGAGAGGGTGGGGAGAATGGAAGAGAGGCGTTTGGCCAGCATCGTTTTGCCCGAGCCCGGTGGGCCTAGCATCAGGATATTGTGGTTGCCTGCGGCGGCGATCATCAGTGCGCGTTTGGCCATTTCCTGACCTCGCACATCGCTGAAATCGACATCGTAGTTCGCGAAGGACTCGTAGATTTCCTGCAGGCGCGAGGGGACGGGATCGATGTCCAATGTGCCAGCCAAAAATGCGGCAGCTTCGGTTAGGGTCGATACGGGGATGACTTCCAGGTCTTCGACTACGGCCGCTTCTTGGGCATTGGAAGTGGGCACGATCAACCCTCGTATACCCTCCTTCTTGGCGGCGATGGCCATCGAGAGGGCCCCTTTGACGCCGCGCGTTTGGCCTTCGAGAGATAACTCCCCCACCACGGCATAATCGTTCAGTCGATCCGACACGAGTTGATTGGAACCGACCAGCATCCCCAACGAGATCGGCAAGTCAAAGCTGGCGGCTTGCTTGGGTAACTCGGCCGGGGCGAGATTGATCACAATCCGATCGTGAGGTCGCTGGAATCCAGCATTGACCATGGCCCGTTCGACGCGATGGGTGCTTTCGCGGACGGCTTGTTCGGGCAGGCCGACCAAGACGATTTTGGGGAGGGGAGATGGGGATAGATCCACTTCGACATCGACGGGGACCGCATCGATGCCGACGAGGCTGTAGGTTTTAAGTTTGGCAAGCATGGGACAGATCGGCTGAAAAGGTTTCGCGTCGACGCATCCTGTCGAAACATACGGGCGATGGGTCCCTATCCGCCTCGTTCACCGCCAGTGTACCGTTTTTCAATGCTTGGGATTGCTATGGAATTGCAGCAAAGAGAAAAGTTGTCAGCTTCGAATGCCAAAATGTATCGCCAAGACGGAACAACCACCGCACGACGTACCCCTGCAACATTGCCAGAAACCGGGGATCGCCTAGTAGATCGCCGGTTGCGGTTTAGCTATCTATCAAAACGGGTGAGAGACCGTTTGCAGTTCGAGTTGAAGAACGCCGAACGCAAAAGCAATTCGGCGAATGAAGTTTTTCCGAGCAGAATTTATTCGATGAGCGGTTAACGAGCATTTCGTCGTCGGAGACGAACCCAGCCGAGAGTGCTGCCGAGGATTCCAAAGACTGCAATCGATGCAGGCTCGGGCACGACGTTATTACCG